>OHAD01000665.1_pt1 | contig 38670 bp, 32 predicted proteins | sample 1577011 | NCBI WGS metagenome assembly OHAD01 (sample SAMEA3541510, study PRJEB24748) | human gut metagenome | biome: human gut; feature: human-associated habitat; material: faeces | place: China | collected 2012 | reverse complement strand
AAAGAATAATAGCGCTGACAGTAACATCAACCCTCTTAGTCTTACGACTTTGAAAACATTTTTGTTACCATCAACGCTATATATTATAGAACCCTTTAATTTTACAAAATACAAAATCGGGCGAATTTGATAACATGTCAAATTCGCCCGATTTTTTCATTCTTAGATTATTCTCTTAGCTTTACAAGATAAGTTGACTTTTGCTGATTAGGTCTATAGTCTAGTAGTCAATATCGTCAAATATAAACTGCTTTAAGAATTTTGTAGACACTGGGTCATATCTAATTACCCATCCGTGTCTACCATATATACCGTTAGTAGTATATTGCGGATTATCAACTAGTGGGAATTCTTTTTGTTTTATATTGTCAGTACCTATTCTAAGCGCATCTATTCCTATCTTAATCATATTTGTTGGAGACATACTAGAATCTATATATGGGGCTGCAGCCCTTAGTATCATAGGATACTTCAAAATAGATGTGTCCTTTATCTCCTTCATAATACTAGATACAATCATTCTTTGTCTATTATCCCTACCAAAGGCAGAATCATTGTGTCTGATTCTGGCAAATGACAAGGCCTGGTAGCTATTAAGCTTTTGGGTTCCAGGGTTTTCTACTAGCTTCATTGGCCCCTTGTCCTTATTTGTAGACCATGAATATGTCTCCGGTATAAACTTGTTGAGTTCAGCTATTTCATTTTGAGTAACATCTACTGTAACTCCACCAAGACTATCAATAATGGCCATAAATGATTGGAAGTTAATCATGGCAAACTCATCTATATCTATATCAAAATTTTTTTCAATTGTCCTGATTAATAGGTCCTCTTTACCAAAGGCATAAGCGTGTGTCAATTTTGACTTGCCATAGCCGGGTATACTGACAAAAGTATCTCTAGCTAGGGATGTTATTTTTATATCATTATGGACGCTGTCAAGAGTGACAATCATCATAGAATCTGACCTAGAAGAAGTCTCTCCAGGCCTAGCATCCGTTCCCATAACAAGGATATTTTTGATGCCATCTACATGCATATGTGACTTGTCATGAAGACTACTTGTATTGAGGCCTTTATTATGGACGTCTTTTAGTATAGAAGTAGTTAGGGCAAAGGCTCCAATTGGTAGCAAAATGACTAATACAAGTAAAAATCTGACGAAATTTCTGAGTTTAAACATTTAAACACCTACCTTTCTAGCCAATTATATTCCAATAAGATTAAATAAACCATAACTGCAGAGTCTACCCTTTTCACCAATAGCAAGCCAGTATTAAATTGATAAAAATCGGATATAGCTATTTATCTATGTCAATTTAGAGTTTATATAAGGCATAAAGGGTATTATAAATGAAAAAATAGGAGCTTTACATTCATTTAGCTGAGTTTTAGAATGCAAAGCTCCTATTTTTAAATGCCATATACCAAGACGATCTTCAAATGGTAAATGGCTATATTCGAACATATATCAATTTAATAAGCAACAGACATATATTCCCTATCTCTAATATACTGTGTTTTGTTTCCGGCCTCTTTCCACAATTGCTGGGCTGTTGTGATTTCTCCCGGCGTAGGTTTTATATTGTCAAATATATACTTGTGAAGCAAGTCCACCTCATAGCTCTCAAACGGTATTACATAGCCAGACTCTGGAAGTCTAATCTCATTTTCCGGGTGAAGAGGGAACTGCATAGTATCAATAGTCAAGTTACCTATTGATAGGACATCCTTACCTAAATACATAATATCTGTAGGATTCATATTAGTCTTTACATATGGCTTGACAGCATCAAGTAGTTTAGGATACTTGGTTATAGAAATACCATTTACCTTGTGGATAATCGCCTCTATTACCTTTCTTTGCCTATCATCTCTTTCCATCGTTCCGTCACTCTTTCTGATTCGAGCATATGTAAGAGCCTGGTAACCAACTAAAGTCTGCCTACCAGATTTTTTGAATTCCTTTATTGGACCATTTTTATGGTCACTCCAATAGTAGCACTCAGTGACAAACCTATTTAGCTCAGGAATTTCTTGTTTCTTGACATCTATCTCGATGCCACCTAGGGCATCAACTATATCCATAAAGGAGAAGAAATCCACCTTAGCATAGTTCTGTATATCAAGTTTAAAGTTATCTTCTATAGTTTGTATCAACAATTTTTCCTTACCGTATGCATATGCATGAGTCAGTTTTTGGTAGCCATGATCAGGTATCTTGACATAGGTGTCCCTACCAAGTGATGTTAATTTTAGTTTTTTATGCTTGTTATCCACAGTCAATATCATCATGGAGTCTGACCTAGCCACTTCCTCACCAGGTCTGGCATCACTACCAACCAAAAGTATATTAATAATCTCATTATCGAACTTGTATTTATTTGAAGCCAACATATCAAAATTACCATTTATTTGCATGCTTTTTAGCTTTGAATAGACAACCCCGGCAAAAGTAACTGGGATTGCAACGACTAGGACTGCTAGAAAAATCACGAATTTTCTAAGAGCAGACAAAAAATCACCTTCTTTTCTTTAAAGTTACATAAACTATTATATTAAATAAAGTTTGACTAGTAAAGGGGAATATTGAAAAATATGGATAAATTTTATTTGATTTATATGACAAGTGGTATATGGTATAATATTAGTGAAAAGCAATATTATGAGGAGGGTTTATGGTAAAATTAATAACAGTAGATATGGATGGTACATTTTTAAATGACAATAAGGAAATGAGTCCTGAATTTGATAGGGTATTTAAATCCTTGAAAGAGAAACAAATAAAATTTTGTGCAGCAAGTGGTAGGCAATTGGCTAGCCTCAAATCTGTATTTGATAAATATAAGGAGGAGATGCTTTTTGTAGCTGAGAATGGTGCTGTAATGGAAATAGACGGTCAAGTAATTATTAATGCAACACTTACTAGAGATGTAAGTGATAGATTTTTGAATAGACTAAAGCAGTTAGACGATATGAGAATTCTGTATTGTACATCTGATTACTCATACATAGACAGGACAGATGAAGAGTCTATGGAAAATGCTAGAATGTATCTTCCTAAGTTTGGTATAGTAAAAGATTTTACCAAACTGGATAAATTACCAGTCAAGATATCTGTACATTCAAAAAATGGTTATTACAAAGATTTTAAATTGTTGGTAGAGGAGTTTTCTGATGAAGCCAGCATATGTACATCGGGCTTTGATTGGTTGGATATTGTGCCTAAGGGAACCAACAAGGGGACTGCTATAGCCAAGATGCAGGATATGCTTGGAATTAGCCCTCAAGAAACAATGGCCTTTGGTGACCAGATGAATGATTTTGAAATGATTAACCAGGCCTACTATAGTTATGCTATGGACAATGCCATAGATGAAATTAAACAGATAGCTAGGTATACAGCTCCTAGTAACAATGAGTTTGGTGTAGTATCAACCATTAAGGAAGTATTTTCTATTGATTAGTAAGGAGTAGATTATGGGAAAGAAGGTTAAAAGAACACATAGGGGGTCTAGTAATAGAAGGACCAGTGGTCATAATAAGCCTAGTCAGCGCCAAAAAAGGGGCAATAGGAGTGGCAAGAAAAAAATTATAAAGTCTAGGCTATTTTTGATGCTATTTATCGTATTCATCTTCTTCTTTGCAGTAGGAAGACTGGTATGGACTGGTCACAAAAATGCCCAGGCCAAAAAAGCCTTGGAAGAGGCTCAAAATCAGAAGTCAATAGAGGTTATGGAAGAAAAAAAGAGGAATGTCATAAATGTAGCAATAGATGCTGCCAAGGGTGGTATAAACGAAGGTATGACAGCCTATAGAGGCAGTCACAAAGAAAAGGATATAAACCTAGAAATAGCAAAATTTATAAAAGATAATTTATCTGGTCAGGAAGATATAAATGTGATAATGGTTAGAGCCTATGACGAGGACAAAAAGTTAGCAGATAGGGTAGCATATGCTAAAAAAAATCAGGCAGACCTCTATATTTCTGTAAGATTAAGTGCCCAGTCTGGTAGAAATGATGCCTCGGGTATAGATACCTACTATATCAGTCCAGAAAACATTGACTATAGTTCTCTTGATAAGTCGAAAGAGGAGTCTGCCAGCAAGGATATTAAAACTAATTCGAGTTCAAATGAGCTAGTTGGTAAGGACGATATAAATGAAAAAAGCAAGTCTGAAAAGGAAAAGACTATTAAACCAGAGAGAGATAACTTATCTAAGCTTTTGGCAGAAAATATTCAAAATACGACCATATCCTACATAGAAATGAGGGATAGGGGTATACTAGATAAAAAATTTGATATATTAAACTATACCCAGATGCCGGCTGTAATAGTCCAGTGTGGCTTTATCAGTAACAAGGATGATGCTGAAAAGTTGGAAAATGAAAAGTACCAACAAGATATAGCTCAAGGTATCAGTGAAGGCATACTAAAGTTTGTGGATGAAAATAGGAAGGCCATAATAAAGGACAGGATAAACTATAGGTAGTTCATTATCTGTCTTTGCAGAATTTACAGAAAATATTTAAATAAAAATTGGTATTTTACTAGATTTTCGGGTAAAATACTGATATAATAGTTTTTATCAGATGGATGGGGACGAAAAATGACCTCTAGGGTCGCAAAACGTCAAAAGCCATTTGTTAAAGGAAAGTTTATAAGAAAGTCTATATCGTCTTAGGTTTTCACAAATACAAGATTTTTGGAGGTTATCATGGAAAAGAAAGTTACAATTATCAACGAAACAGGTTTACATGCTAGACCAGCTAGTATGTTCGTAAAGAAGGCATCTGAATTTAAGTCAAGCGTAGAGTTAATCCACGATGGTGAAAAGGTAAATGCTAAGTCAATAATGGGTATAATGAAGCTAGGTCTAGCTAAGGGAACTGAAGTAGTTATCGAAACTCACGGTGAAGATGAAGAGTTAGCTTTAAACTCAATAGTAGAATTAATAGAAAGTGGTTTTGGAGAAAAATAGTATAAACTAAACTGTAAAATGTTAAGAGTTTTCTCTTAACATTTTATTTGCATTTAATGGAGGTAGTCATGTTTTTTAATGGTATAGGAGCATCACCAGGGATTGTAATCGGTAAGGCCCTAGTGATAGAAGAAAATGAAATAGTAATAGAAAAGAAGTCAATCAGCGATCTTGATGCTGAAGTTAAAAAATTAAATGATGCAGTTGCAGTGTCAAAGGCTGAACTTGAAAAGGTGAAAGAGAAGGTAGCCAATGACCTAGGTGAGGAAGAGGCAGAAATCTTTGGTGCGCATTTATTGGTTCTAGAAGATCCTGAATTTATAGGTGAGGCAGAAAACAAGATAAAGTCAGAGTCTCTAAATGCTGAATATGCCCTAAATGAAGTAAAGGATATGTTCGTGACTATATTTGAGTCAATGGACAATGACTACATGAGGGAGAGAGCAGCGGATATTAAGGACGTTACAAACAGAGTACTTAGACATATATTAGGTGTCAAGATAGTAGACCTATCTGCAATTGACGAAGAAGTAGTCTTGGTAGCCCATGACCTAACTCCTTCAGATACAGCTACAATGAACAAGGCTATGGTTCAGGGCTTCTTGACTGACGTAGGTGGTAGGACTTCTCATACAGCTATTATGTCAAGGACACTAGAGATACCAGCAATAGTTGGCCTAAGTGATATCACAATCCAGGCCAAGGACGGAGATATCCTAGTATTTGATGGTGACAAGGGGCAGGTATACATCAACCCAGACCAGGCTCTAATCGATGAATATACAGAGAAGAAGAAGGTCTTTGAAGAAGACAAGAAGGCCCTAGCCCTATTAAAGGGTCAGGAATCTAAGACTCTAGACGGCAAGAGGGTTGAGTTGGCTGGTAACATAGGAACTCCAGATGATATTGAAGGCCTAATAAAAAACGACGCTGAAGGTGTTGGTCTGTACAGGACAGAATTCCTATATATGAACAATGACGAATTCCCAAGCGAAGACATCCAGTACGAAGCCTACAAGAAGGTTTTAGAAGGCATGGACGGAAAGCCTGTTGTAATCAGAACTCTAGATATAGGTGGAGATAAGAAGCTTAGCTATTTTGAAATGGAAGAAGAAATGAATCCATTCCTAGGATATAGGGCTATCAGGCTTTGTCTAGATAAGACAGAAATATTCAGGACTCAGCTAAGAGCCTTATACAGGGCTTCTGTTCATGGTAAGCTTAGAATCATGTTCCCAATGATATCTTCACTAGAAGAACTATTATCTGCTAAGGAAATGTGTCAGAAGGTTAAAGAAGAGCTAAAGGCCGAAGGAATTCAGTATTCAGAAGATGTAGAGCTAGGTATGATGATAGAAATACCATCTGCAGCAGTAATATCTGATATATTGGCCAAGCATGTAGACTTCTTCTCTATAGGAACAAACGATCTCATCCAGTATACTTGTGCAGTGGATAGGATGAACCAGAAGATCAGTTATCTTTACAACCAGTTCAACCCGGCTGTATTGAGATTAATCAGACTAGTAATAAAGAATGCCCACCAGAAAGGCAAGTGGGTAGGTATGTGTGGTGAATCTGCAGGAGACCAGAAGATGATACCAATCCTGTTAGGATTTGGTCTAGACGAGTTCTCAATGTCTCCAATATCTATACTAAGAGCTAGAAGGTTGATAAATTCTCTTACGGAAGCAGATATGAAGAAGCTTTCTGATGAAGTTCTATCTTTAGGTACTGCCAAAGAAATAGAAGCCTATATGGACAAGTTTATAGCTTCTAAGTAGGTGGGACTAGATAGGACCAATATGGTACAATATATATCATATATATGACTCAAATAAAATAAAAAATAAAAAATATATGCTATACTAATTGATTTTTTAGGGCTAAAAACCCTAAAAAATCAATAGTTTTAGCGATTTTACACAAATAAGGTAGATTGGATTATCATCCGTATACCTTATTTTTTTGTAAAAAAAGCTAGACGTAGGCCGATAAATGTGTTAATATAAAGTTGGAAATGATTTCCTGACGTTGAATATTAAGTGGAGGTGTAGCTCATGTTAGGCGATATTATAAGATATAATTTTTTTGCACTAGATGATGTAGATTATGAGACATTTTCTCTAGACTACGCAGTTGTTTTGGATATAGATGAAGACAAAAATACTGTAAAGATTTTGCCTATATCTAATAAATTTAGCAAGGATTGTATAGAGTCTTTTTGTATAGATTTCATTCCTGGATTTGTAGAAGTCAAGAATGAAGGCTATGTAAGTAACAAGCAATATGTACACTTTAGTAAGGTTATCGATGTGAGGCCAGACGAATTACATCCAGTACACGTACAGGATTTGAGTGGGGCTATAGCAAAGGATGACAAGGGTAATCCAATCAGTGTTGCCCTAACAGATGACCAGTTGGAGAAGATTTTGAGAAAATACAAGATATACGAAATTGGTGAGGAAAGAAACCTAATTAATCTGTTGATGAAATCAGATGCCCAGTTTATGCTGGCTGATTCTAATGAAATGGACCAGATTCGCAAGGTATGCAACAAGGAAATGGATAAGTACAGGGAATACAACTTTAAGGATAAGAAGGTCATAGTTTTCTTCGTTGGAGGTAAACGTTATTCAGTTGTCATGGTTCCTACTGACAACAAGGACCTATCATATAGAAATGAAAGCCTTAAGCTTGCCTTGGCTAATTAATTTGCTATTACTTTTTGTTTTTTTACAAAACTACCATAATAAACATGCACTATTACAGTGCAGGAACGCCGGAACTTACCACTCCGGCGTTTTTACTTTTTAAAATACATATGGATAAATGTATGGGCAAATAGTCTCAAAAGTCTTCAAAAGGTACCGAAATACTATATAAAAATATTTCATGAAAAAGCTAGTTATATATTTTTTTTGTGAATTGCATGATTATATGGTATAATAGTAGATATTTATGAAATGGAGGTGGATTTTTTGAATTTATTCAAAAAGGCAGTTGTTGCTAGTTTGGTCCTTGCCATGACGATGACAGTTGGATGTGGCAACAATAAAAATGCTGATACCAACAGTAGCGATAAGAAGCAAAAAATCGAATATATAACAGAGATTACTAAGGACAATGTAGAAGAAGTGGTTATTGAATATAAGGAGATATTGTCATACTATAATGACCTCAAGAATAATTTGAAGACTATAAGTGATGCTAGCAAGAATCCTGATCTTGAGAGTGACCTAGTTACAGCTAAAGATTCAATAAAGAATGGACAGACTCTTTTGGCTAGCACTGATACTAAATATAAACCCTTGAAAGAGGCCAAGGAGATACTGAAAAAAATGTATGTCAAGTCTCTTGATATGTCAGACCATGTATTAACTGATTCTGTAAAGTATAAGGAAGAGCTAAAAGATTATGATGCCCTATTTAAGGATTTCAAGGAAAAGATGGATAAGATAAGACTTGATATAGAAAAAGTAAGAGGTAAATCGCCTAAGCAGAAGGATGACCAGCCTATAACAGATGAAGTAGACAAAAATAAAAAAACTGATCCGAATGCTGACAAGAAGCAAGAAGATGGTTCAAATAAGAATACAAATAATGATAAGTCTGATGATTCTAGTAGAAGGTCTAGTAATAAAAATAATGATGAAGACAGGTCTGAAAGAAATAGTAAACCTTCTAACACATCTAAGCCAAGTAGAAACGAATCAAACCAATCAAATAGAAACGGTTCGAATTCAAACCAGGACCAGGGATTTGTTCCAAGGGTTTCTAGTTTAAATAATAGTTTGAGAAGTGAAATAAGGAGTGCAGGTGCAAATGCAGGCGCTAGTTTCAAACAGGGAGGCGGTAATGAGGCCCAGTTAGAATCAGCAGCAACTCAGATGTTCAATGACTTGGAGGGTGATAGTCCTATCCAGGGTAGTCAGTTATCAGAGGCAAGAGCCATATTTGTAGAAGCCTTTAAGGCAGCTTTCTATGGAAACTAATCTTGTACTTGTATAGAATTATAGAAAAATGAATATTAAATATATTTTTTAAATAAAAAACCAACCATGATAGGTTGGTTTTTTTGTCTTGTCTTATAATGGTGTGGTATAATAAAGAGTAAAGGATTTTTAAATTAGGAGGAAGTAAAGTGGAATTAATACACAAGTATAGTTTAAATGGATATAATATCGTCATAGATGTGAATGGGGGCGCTGTTCATGTAATAGATGACGTGACATATAGAGTCTTGGATTTTTATAAGGAAAAAGATTTGGATGCTATAGTTGAAGAACTAGCAGGTGAATTTGAAGCTGATAAGGTCAGGGAATCATATGAAGAAATAAAAAACTTGGAAGAAGAGGGTTTGCTTTATTCAGAAGATGAATACAAGTTCCACCCAAGCTTTGTAAATAGACAACCAGTGGTAAAGGCACTCTGTCTAAACGTCGCCCATGACTGCAACCTAAAGTGTAAGTATTGCTTTGCAAAGCAGGGTGACTTTGGAGGCAAGGCAGAACTAATGCCACTTGAAGTTGGTAAAAAGGCTATAGACTATGTAATAGCTAATTCAGGCAATAGGAGAAATCTGGATATAGATTTCTTTGGTGGTGAACCTCTGATGAACTGGCCAGTTGTCAAGGAACTGGTTAAGTACGGTAGGGAAGTGGAAAAGCCAGCAGGAAAAAATATTAGGTTCACAATTACGACAAATGGAGTTCTTTTAGATGACGAAAAGATAGATTTCATAAATGAGCATATGCACAATGTAGTCCTATCATTGGACGGTAGGAAGGAAATAAATGATGGTATGAGGCCAACTGTCAATGATAGGGGTAGTTATGATATCATAGTTCCAAAGTTCCAGAAATTAGTTAGACAGAGACCAAAGGACAAGTACTACTATGTAAGGGGTACCTTCACTAGGGACAACCTTGACTTTTCTCAAGATGTCAAGCACTTTGCTGATTTAGATTTTGAATTGACATCTATAGAACCGGTTGTAGATGATGAATCTAATCCATTTGCCCTAAGAGAGGAAGACCTACCAAAGATTTTTGAAGAATACGAAAAGTTTGCAGATGAATTGGCTGATAGACAGCTAAGGGGAGAAAGAATGAAATTCTTCCATTTTATGATAGACCTAAACCAGGGACCATGTGTAATCAAGAGGATCACAGGATGTGGGGCAGGTAACGAGTACATATCTATTGTACCAAACGGGGATATTTACCCATGCCACCAGTTCGTAGGCAAGGAGGAATATATACTAGGAAATATAAATGACGAAAAAATTGAGATACCTGAAAATATAAAGACTATGTTCAGAGAGGCTCATGTATATAATAAGGAAACTTGCCAAACATGTTGGAACAAGTTCTACTGCTCAGGTGGATGTCATGCCAATGCAATAAACTTCAATAATGACATCAGAAAACCATATGATTTAGGATGTGAGATGCAGAAAAAGAGGACGGAATGTGCCATCATGATTCAGGCAAAGCTATTGACTGAAGGTGAATAATATATGAGGATAAGTTACAAATATCTAGGCAGATACAAGGAAATTGCAGGCGTTTTAATTAAATATGGATTTGGATTTATAGTAGACAGACTTAATAAGGACTCCCTGACTGCCAAGGTAGTTGGACATGGACCTAGTAGCAAGATCAAGTCTATGACTACAGCCCAAAGACTCAAGTGTGCCCTAGAGGACCTGGGTCCTACCTATATCAAGATAGGTCAGATACTCAGCACTAGGAAGGACATATTTGATGATGATGTCATAGGCGAATTGAGCAAGCTGAGGGACAATGTGGAGATGTTCGATAATGATGTGGCTATGGCTATTTTGGAAGAAGAACTCTCTTGTCCAATAGATCAAGTCTTTTCCTATATCAGTGAGGATCCTATTGCTGCGGCTTCCATAGGCCAAGTCTATGAAGCTAGGCTGATAAATGGGCGCAAGGTAGTCATCAAGATACAAAGACCAGATATAGAGACAACTATAAAGGCAGATATTAGTATACTTAAAAATATTGCATCAAGCCTAAATAGTCTACAAAAGGACTTTAACCTAGATGTTGAGGAACTTATCAAGGAAATGGAAATCCAGCTCTTGAGAGAGTTAGATTACAAGTTTGAGTCTGTAAATGGAATCAAGCTTGGGAAAATATTTAAGGGTAGTAAAGAAGTTTTTATACCAGAAATATTTAGTGATTATACTAGCAAAAAGATTTTAGTAATGGAGAAGGTAGAAGGTATATGTCTATCGGATCTAGAAAAGCATGGTTTGGATAATCAGGAGAAAAAGAGGATAATAGATGTGGGTGTTAGGTCATTTTTTAGGCAGGCTATGACATGCGGCTTTTTTCATGCTGACCCCCATCCAGGCAACATGTATATCCTAGATGATGGTCGACTAGCCTATATAGATTTTGGCATGATAGGCCTGATCGATGATAAGACTCTAGGGTATTTGAACCAGTTGATAATTGCATCTACAAATAAAAATATAGATAAAATTATTAGAATTTTGACAGATATGGATGCTATGTCAGTTGATGTAAATACAGAGGGCTTGAGAAGGGACCTACTTTATTTGATTCATTACTATTACGATATACCTTTTGATAGGTTGAGTATAACCGATATACTAGATGAGGTTTTTAGGTTTATGAGAAACCACAAGATAAAGTTACCATCTCAGTTGATTATACTGGGAAAGACGGTGGTTACTCTAGAAGGAACATCAAGAGGTATGTACAAAGATTTTAGCGTGGAGAGTATAGCCAATTCGTATTTAAAGTATTATAGGGAAGAAAAGATAGACCTTAAGAAGAACCTATCCAGACTAAAATCCAACATGGATGAATACTATTATGAGTGGATTACGGTACCTGGACAAATAAAAACTATACTATCTACACTTGAAAAAAACAATATGAAATTGGAGCTTGGAGAATTGAAATCTCCTAGTTTGGATGATAGCATAAAGAAGTTTACTACTCAAATGTCTATGAGTGTTATGCTGGCAGCCTGTATAGTGGGTTCGTCATTGATACTGGCGTCATCAAATATACAAAAAAGCATAATGATAAAGTACGTAAGTATAGTAGGCTTTATAATATCATTTGTAATAGGTATAACCCTGGTATTTTTAATATTCAGGAACAACTATCACGACAAGAAATAAATGATAATAAATAGATAACAGAAGAATGAAGGGAGGGCTTTGATGAAAAAATGGAATATACTACATAGGCAAGAACCTATTAGAAATGAACTTATGGCATCTATGTCTATATCGAATGAAATAGGACAAATCCTTCTAAATAGAAGTATAGAGAGTAAAGAAGATATAGAGATGTTCACTAATCCATCCTTAGATTATCTTAGAGATCCATTTTTACTCAAGGATATGGATAGGGCAGTAGAGAGAATCAAGCTTGCTATATCTGAGGGTCACAATATATGGATATTTGGGGACTATGATGTGGATGGAGTATCATCAACATCTATAATGGTCTTGTATTTTAAGTCAATAGCCTATCCGGTCAACTATTATATACCAAATAGGCTAGAAGAGGGCTACGGATTAAATACAGATGCCATAGACCACATCAAGAGCCAGGAAGGTGACCTGATAATAAGTGTTGACTGCGGTATTACCTCTGTAAAAGAGGTAGAGTATGCCAAGAGTTTGGGAATAGACGTAATAATTACAGACCACCACGAGTGCCAGGAAGACCTGCCAGCTGCCTATGCAGTAATCGACCCCAAGAGAGAGGACTGCAACTATCCCTTCAAGGGTATATGTGGCTGTGGAGTTGCCTTCAAATTGATCCACGCCCTATCTGGAAGAGATGAATTTTACAAAAATATAAAGAGCTACCTAGAAATAGTATCTCTAGCTACTATATGTGATATAATGCCCATACTAGACGAAAATAGGATTATAGTAAAAAACGGCATGGAGATATTGGGTCAGGGCAACAACCTAGGTATGAAGGCCCTCTTGGAGGTATGTGGACTAGATGGTACAAAGATAAAAAGTTCCCACCTTGGATTTGCCCTAGGTCCTAGGATAAACGCCTCAGGTAGGCTAGGATTTTCTAGGTTAGGAGTGGAGCTCTTTACGACTGACAGTCCGCAAGAGGCTAGGATATTGGCACATATGATGGACGATAAAAATACCCAAAGGCAGGAGGTTGAGGCCAAAATCCATATGGAAGTCGAGGATATTATATCCAAGGACAAGTCTTTTAGGGATGATAAGGTCTTGGTCGTGTCAGGTAAAGGATGGCACCACGGCATTATTGGTATAGTTGCTTCTAAGGTCACTGAAAAATACTACAAGCCATGTATACTTCTTTGTGAAGAAGGTAATATGGCAGTGGGTTCGGCTAGGTCTATAAAGGGCTTTGATATATTTTCCGCCCTATTTGAATGCAGGGACTACATGACCAAGTTCGGTGGCCACCAACAGGCGGCTGGTATGAGTATGGAGTTAGACAAGATAAGCCTTCTAAGAAAAAAAATAAATCAGATCGCCAACTATGAATTAGAAAAAGAAGACCTAATAGAAACAATTAGGGTAGAATATGAAATAAGTGAGTCGAGCTTAGATCTTGACCTAGTGGAGGAACTTCACCTGCTGGAGCCATTTGGTATTAAAAATCCGACCCCGTATTTTATGTTGAGAAATTGCCTTCTAAAGAGGGTAATGACGATAGGTAAAGACAAGAGCCACCTAAAGATGGTTGTAGACAAGGATAGGGAGTTTGAGGTAATAGGTTTTGGCATGGCCTATATGAAGTCTGGTTACCAGGAGGGAGACCTAGTTGACCTAGTTTTTCAGGTTGATTCCAATACCTTCAACAATAGGACCAGTCTTCAGTTGCTATTAAAAGATATGAGGCTGTCCAAGCCAAGAAGTCTATATCCGGGTTACTACTTTGCAGATTTAGTGGAAGGCTTGATACCGGATGCTTGTCATAGCTATACGACCGATTTATCTGATAGAGTTGAGGAAAAGCCAGGAAGAGGCCCTACAGACAACTTGGTGCTATCCGATTCGCATAATGATGTGGAGGACCGGATTGTCAAACTAGCTGGACTAGAGAATAAAAATGAGGGCAAGGAGCTAAATCTGGGAAACTGCAACCTATTTCTAGTAAATACTATAAATGGATATTTTAAGGCCCTTTCTGATAAAAATTTGTACTATGATCAGAAAATAGACCTTATATTTTTAAGAAATATTGATAAAATCGACTTAAAAGTATATAATAAAATTATTATATACGACTATTTTGACAATTATGACCAGTATAGGAGTTTATTGGAATATAAAGGAGACTCAGATATAGTTATAAACTACAATGAGTCGGATTTTGTATACTTAAAAAATAAGTTTAAATTACTTAGATTTAATAGAAAAGAATTTGTTGTTGTATATAAAAAATTAATGGGTATTAAAAAAGGTAAAATAAAATATAGTGATTTGATTGAATTAACGAGATTAAATCCAGTTAAAATATATTTGATATTGAAGGTATTGGCCAGTGAAAAATTGATTAAATACTTGGTTGATTTTGACTCGGATTCAATCGACATTGAAATATTGCCTAAGCCAGATGCCAAGCTCAATTTAGAAGAAAATAAAATTATTGAATGTATAGCTGATTACTATAAAAGTTTTGTTGATGCATACAATTTATAATAGCTGATACTATGGAGGAATATATGAATTTAGAAGCTAAGATTAGAAACGTCCAAGATTTCCCAAAGGAGGGTATAGGTTTTAAAGACATCACTACATTGATTGGTGATGGTGAGGCCTTCAGAGTGGCTGTTGACAAGATGGCAGAAGATTTAAAGGATAAGAATGTAGACATAATAGTTGGACCAGAGGCAAGGGGATTTATATTCGGTACACCAGTTGCCTATGCTCTAGGAGTAGGATTTGTTCCAATTAGAAAACCAGGCAAGTTGCCAGCAGACGTAGAATCTATAGAGTATGATTTAGAATATGGAACTGACATATTGGAAATCCACAAGGATGCTATTAGGCCAGGACAAAGAGTGGCTATAGTTGACGACCTACTAGCTACAGGTGGTACAACTGCAGCTGCTACAAAGTTAATAGAAAAGCTGGGTGGTCAGGTTGTAGGCCTTGAATTTTTGATTGAATTGACATTCCTAAATGGTAGGGACAAGTTGGAGGGATATGATATCCAGACTCTAGTTCAATATGACAGTGAATAATAATAGTAGGCGTGATGATGCAAGGCAAATAGACAAGGTTGATAAATTTTAGCTTTACTAGCTTATGGTATATTTAGTATGAGAGGGTGATTTTATGTATGATGATAGAATAAAAAGTTTAATAGAAAAGATAAGAGCATATGCGCCTAATTCTGATATTGATAAGGTAGTAAGAGCATATAATCTAGCCAAGGAGGCCCACAAGGAACAATACAGGAAGTCTGGAGAACCATATATTATTCATCCGGTAGCTGTAGCCAATATATTGGCTGATATGGAATTGGATATCGACGCTATTTGTGGTGGGCTCCTTCATGACGTTGTTGAAGATACTGACTATGAAGAAGCTGATATAGAAGAGATGTTTGGTAAGGATGTAGCCGCCTTAGTCGATGGAGTTACAAAACTCGGTAAGATCAAGTATATGACCAAGGAAGAGTCACAGGCAAGTAATCTGAGAAAGATGTTTTTGGCAATGGCCAAGGATATGAGGGTCATGCTGATAAAGCTATCAGACAGGCTTCATAATATGTGGACCCTTGAATATATGGATAGCGAAAAGGTCAAATACAAGGCCCAAGAGACCCTAGATATCTATGCAGGTATAGCCCATAGACTAGGTATATCTACAATCAAGTGGGAGCTAGAGGATCTAGCCTTTAGATTTTTGTATCCTGACGAATATTATGACTTGGTTGGTAAGGTAAATAAGAAGAGGGAACAAAGAGAGGCCTATATAGATGAGATTGTAGGTATCATAAAGAAAGATATGGACGAAAAGAGCGTTGACTGCGATGTATACGGACGTCCAAAACATTTTTATAGCATCTACAAGAAGATGAAAAAGAAAAACAAGAGTTTTGATGAAATATACGACTTGACAGCAGTCAGGGTCTTGGTAGACACAGACAAAGACTGCTATGCGGTCTTAGGTGAGGTACACACCCTGTGGAAGCCAATTCCAGGCAGGTTCAAGGATTATATAGCCATGCCTAAGCCAAATATGTACCAGTCTCTGCATACAGCCGTTATAGGTTCTGATGGAGAGCCTGTCGAGGTACAAATCAGGACTTATGAGATGCACAATGTTGCTGAATTTGGTATAGCTGCCCACTGGAAATACAAGGAAGGTATTACCGACAGTAGGTTGAGTGATGTAGATAGAAGGCTTCAATGGTTGAGGCAGATGATGGAATGGGAGAAGGATGTAACAGACCCACATGAATTTTTGGATGCATTGAAAGAAGATGTATTCAATGCCCAAGTATATGTATTTACACCACAGGGAGACGTATTAGAGTTGCCAAATGGAGCTACACCGATAGACTTTGCCTATAGGATTCATTCTAAGGTGGGTAATAAGTGTGTAGGTGCCAAGGTCAATGGTAGAATCGTACCCCTAGAATACAGCTTGAAGAATGGTCAAATTGTGGAGATACTTACATCGGCAAATTCTCTAGGGCCAAGTAGGGATTGGATGAATTTGGTAAAGACTCCTAATGCTAGAAATAAGATAAAACAGTTCTTTAAGAAGGAAAGACGAGAGGAAAATATCGAGAGAGGCCTTGCTATCCTAGACAAGGAACTTTCAAGGAATAATTTAAGTAGAAATGATGTCAAGGTCATGGCTGCAATAAAGGAAGTAGCAGCAAGGTTTAACCAGCCGGACTATGAAGATTTTTTGGCTACAATAGGATATGGCGGCATTATAGGTAACCATGTAGTTGGCAAGGTTAAAGATGAAATTACTAAGGAAGAAAGAAAGCTTGAAAAAGAGCAAAAGGCCAACCTGGAAGAGGAGATAGTAGCCCACAATATAGTAGATCCAGAAAAGAGTAAGTATACTTCTAAAAAGACTGAAAAGAGGCACATCGGGGTCCAGGTTGATGGACTAGACGGCATATATGTTAGATTCGCCAAGTGTTGCAGTCCACTACCAGGAGATGATATAGTTGGCTATATTACTAGAGGTAGGGGAGTTACAGTTCATAGGACAGATTGCGAAAATGTTCTTAGGGACAAGGAAAAGAGCGCTCCTAGGATGGTCAATGTATCTTGGATAGATGATACCAAGTCCAAATTTGAGGCTGAGTTACAGATAAAGGCCAATGATAGGAGGGGTATTATAAATGAAATTACCCACGTAATATCTAATGAAAAAGTCGGCTTGGTTGGAATCTATGGAAGAAAGGGTAGCGATATAGGTGTTACCGTCGACCTTATAGTAGAGGTTGTAGGCATAGATGAATTAAATAAATTGATTAGAAAAATGATGAATGTACCGGGAGTTGAAGAGGCTTATAGGGTGCAGGGCAGATAGGAGTAAGATGCTATGAGAGCAGTAGTACAGAGAGTTACTAGGTCAAAAGTAGAGGTAGAAGGCCAGATAAGTGGACAGATTGACAAGGGTTTGATGGTACTCTTGGGGGTTGGAAATGATGATACTTCAAAAGACCTAGATTATATGGTCGACAAGATAGTCAACCTTAGAATATTTGAAGATTCAGATGATAAGATGAATTTATCCCTTTTGGATGTAGGTGGTCAGCTCCTAGTAGTCAGTCAGTTTACCCTATTTGGGGATTGTAGAAAGGGTAGACGTCCAGGTTTTAGTGAGGCTGCTAGACCAGATATGGCAGATGACTTTTACCAGCAGTTTGTTGACAAGGCCAGGGCCATGGGTATAGATACCCAGACAGGCAAGTTCAGGACTCATATGATGGTGGAATTGGTAAATGATGGACCAGTTACTCTACTGATTGATTCTAAGAAAAATTTCTAGGAAGGATTTATAAATAAATGAAGATAAAGGTAATAACAGATAGGATGATGGAAGAAAATACCTATGTATGCTATGATGAAAATACTCTAGATGCAGTGCTAATAGACCCATCACTTAACATAGATGAAGAAAAGAAATTTATAAAAGATAATAATCTAAATGTAAAGTATATTATGTTGACTCATGGCCATGCTGACCATATAGGAGACGTATTAGAACTAAAGAAGATGACTGGTGCCAAGATATTGGCCCACCAGGATGAAAAAGAAATGTTAAATGATGCTAGCAAGAACATGAGTATCCAATTTTTCCCAGTCAGGGTGGAATTCGATGCAGACATATATGTTACAGATAGGGAAAAGTTAAAGCTGGGAGACCATACATTTAGCTTTATAGCTACACCAGGCCACACTAAGGGTGGTATGTGTATCAGGTTAGGTATGGATATGTTTACTGGTGATACCCTATTTGCAGGCTCAATAGGTAGGACTGACTTCTACGGCGGTGACTACAAGCAACTATTGAAGTCTCTTAAAAAATTGAGCAAGATGGAAAATGACCTAGCAGTGTATCCAGGACATGGACCAGCCAGTACAATAGGTATTGAGAAAGAAAAAAATTATTATATGAAATTGGTGGTATAGATGTATATTTTGTTGCAGGGGCACGATTACAGGTACGAGATATCCGAATTTCTAAAGCTATTCTCTTCTGAGTTTTCTTTTATAGAATGCTCAGAAGATTTTGGCGTTAATAGAGAAGAGGAAGTCTTGGTCAATAAATTGGATATAGACTACTCCGATGACAGGGTCAAGATAGCCACAGTCAGTCAGGTATACAAGGGTGACAAGGTCATATATGAAAAAGAACTTTCAGACAAACTATTTATAGCTGATGTGCTAGGTCCATATGATGGAGGCCTTGAAGATGAAAAAAAATTTGCAAAAAGAAAGAAAAAAATAGATAATAATATTAAGACTATATCAAAAAGATTGATCCAGAGGTCTATGTTTGACTACCTAAATGAAAAATACGACGCCAATGTTCCCTGGGGGATATTGACAGGAATCAGGCCGGTTAAGCTGATACACAGCCTTATGGACAAGGGAAAAAATGACCAAGAGATAGCAGACTTTATGAAGGATGAGTACCTAATATCCCAGGAAAAATTGGACCTGATTATGGATATAGCCAAGAGGGAGAGACCCTTTATATACCCTACATCTGAAAAGAAGATATCACTTTATCTGAGCATACCATTTTGTCCTACAAGGTGTCTCTATTGCTCATTTCCATCCCACAGCCTAGATAGGTATGGACAGCATAGGTCAGCCTATGTAGAAACCCTTCTAAAAGAGGCCAGGGGTATAAAGTCAATAATAGAAGACTTTGACAAGGAAATAGAGAGTCTATATATAGGTGGTGGTACGCCAACCAGCCTGGAAGCAGGCGATATGGACTACCTGATATCCAATATATTTGAGATATTAGACCTATCTCATATCAAGGAATTCACTGTAGAGGCAGGCAGGCCAGACACCATTACTAGAGAGAAGCTGGAAGTGCTAAAAAAGCATGGCGTAACTAGGATTAGTATAAATCCGCAGACCATGAACCAGGCCAGTCTAGACAGGATAGGTAGGAGGCATAGCGTAGAAGATATTGTAGACTGCTACCAGATGGCGAGAGATCTAGGTTTTGATAATATTAATATGGATCTGATACTAGGCCTACCAGGAGAGACTCCAGCCATGGTTGAAGAAACTATGAAAAAGATTGTAGATCTAGACCCAGAGAGTGTTACAGTCCATACACTGGCACTCAAGAGGGCATCAGACCTAAACATTAATTTGGAAGACCATAAAAACGATTTGAGCAACTATAGGAATATGGTTGAGATGATAGATATTTCCAGGAAATACATGGATGAAAACGACTACAAGCCTTACTATATGTACAGGCAAAAGCACATGATGGGCAACCTGGAAAATATAGGCTATGCCAAGCCGGGCTATGAATGTCTATACAATATGCAGATTATGGAAGAAAAACAGTCCAACTACGCCATAGGGGCCGGGGCAGTTTCCAAGTTTGTGTACCTTGATGAAAATAGGATAGAAAGAGTCGATGATGTAAAGAGCCTAGAGCATTATCTAGCTAGAATCGACGAAATGATAGATAAGAAGTATAAGGAGGTAGCAAAAAATGTTGACAAAAGCACCAAGAGGAACTAAGGATATAATACCTGCAGAAGCCTATAAATGGAATTACTTGGAAGGTAAGTTTAGAGACCTATGTAGATTATATGGCTATGAAGAAATAAGGACACCTGTATTTGAGCATACAGAGCTATTTAAGAGGGGTGTGGGAGATACTACAGACATAGTTCAAAAGGAAATGTATACTTTCAAGGATAGGGGAGACAGAGACCTTACCCTAAAGCCAGAGGGAACAGCCGGAGTGATCAGGGCCTTTATAGAAAACAAGATGTATGCAGAAACTCAACCTACAAAGCTATTCTACATCACACCATGTTTTAGGTATGAGAGACCCCAGTCAGGTAGGCAGAGACAGTTCCACCAGTTCGGTGTAGAGGCCATTGGTAGCGATACTCCTTCACTAGACGCAGAGGTAATCTCACTTGCCATGCAGTTCTTAGGAGAGGCAGGTCTAAAGGACCTGACAGTATCTATTAATTCAGTAGGATGTCCAGTATGTAGGGAAGAGTACAACAAACTACTAAAGGATTACCTAGCAGCCAAGGCTGATGTCCTATGCGACCTATGTAACGATAGAAGAGACAAGAACCCTATGAGGGTAATAGACTGCAAGAATGAAACCTGTCAGGCCAATATAGTGGACATACCTTTGATGGCAGACCACCTATGCGATGACTGCAAGGACCACTTTACAAAGTTAAAGTCATATCTGGACGAAATGGGTATCAACTATCTAGTCGACAAGAAGATAGTAAGAGGGCTTGACTACTACAAGAGGACAGCCTTTGAAATCATATCAAATGACCTAGGTGCCCAGTCAACAGTATGTGGTGGCGGAAGGTACGATGGTCTAGTAGAGCAGATAGGAGGGCCAAGTGGCTACAGTGGTATAGGCTTTGGTCTAGGAGCAGAAAGACTACTATTGACTCTTGAAGCAAATGGGGTTGAAATAGACAATCCTAACCACACAGATATATTCGTGGTGACAATAGGTGATAGGGCAAAGCTAAAGTCATTTAGCATCCTAAAGGACCTAAGAGTCAACCACATATCAGCTGACAAAGACCACCTAGACAGGAGTCTAAAGGCCCAGTTTAAGTATTCTAACAAGATAAATTCAAGGTATACTATAGTAATTGGTGATGATGAGCTAGACAAGGATGAGGCCACATTGAAAAATATGGAAACAGGTGACCAAAAATTGATAAAAATCAGTGAATTAGTTAATGAACTAAGAACTGTACTATAATTTGGAGGTAGAGGCATTGGATAATTTAAAGGGAATGAAGAGAACTTGTTATGCAGGAGACTTGAGAGCTTCTGATATAGGCAAAGAAGTAGTATTGATGGGATGGGTCCAGAAAAAGAGAAATCTAGGCGGACTAGTCTTTGTCGATTTGAGAGATAGGGGTGGCATATCCCAGATAGTATTTGATACAGATGTGAGCAAGGAAGCCTTTGAAAAGGCAGAAAAACTAGGCAGTGAGTACGTAATAGCTGTCAGGGGTAAGGTATGTGAAAGACAGTCAAAAAACCCTAATATGCCAACAGGTGATGTAGAGGTATTCGCTGAAGAACTAAGGCTTCTAAACGAATCACAGACACCGCCAATATACATCAAGGATGACGATGAAGTAAGTGAAGCCCTAAGGTTGAAGTATAGGTACCTAGACCTTAGAAAGCCAAAGATGCAGAAGAATCTGATGCTAAGGCATAAGGTGGCAAATGTAGTGAGAAACTACCTATCAGACAATGACTTCTGTGAAATAGAGACACCTTTCTTGGTAAAGCCAACTCCAGAAGGTGCCAGAGACTATCTAGTACCATCAAGGGTAAATGAAGGTAAGTTCTATGCCCTACCACAGTCACCACAGCTATACAAGCAGCTATTGATGGTGTCTGGTATGGACAGGTACTTCCAGATAGTAAAGTGCTTTAGGGATGAAGACTTGAGGGCAGATAGACAGCCGGAATTTACCCAGATAGACTGTGAAATGTCATTTGTAGAAGAAAATGATGTAATGACTATAATGGAAGGCCTAGTAAAGGACATCTTCAAGAAGGTCCTAGACAAGGATATAGTGACACCATTCCCAAGAATGACATATGCAGATGCCATGGACAAGTATGGATCTGACAAGCCAGACACAAGATATGGCTTAGAATTTGTAAATATATCCAACATAGTAGCAGACTGTGGCTTCAAGGTATTTGCAGATGCGACAAGGCCAGGTAGTTCAGTAAGGGGTATAAATGTAGTAGGTGGGGCAGACCAGTTCACAAGAAAGGGCATCAGCCACCTAGAAGACCACGCCAAGACATATAGGGCCAAAGGTCTAGCCTGGATGAAGATTACAGAAGAAGGCGTGACTTCTCCTATAGCAAAATTCTTCTCAGAAGAGGAACTAGCAAAGATTACAGGGGCAATGGATGCCAAGCTAGGTGACCTATTACTATTTGTAGCAGACAAGGACTCTGTAGTATACGATGCCCTAGGTCAGGTCAGAATAGCAGTAGCAGACAAGCTAGGTCTAGCAGACCCTAACCAGTTCAACCTATTATGGGTAACAGAATTTCCAATATTTGAAGAAGATGAAGAAAATGGTAGGTATGTAGCCAAGCACCACCCATTCACTTCACCAATGGATGAAGACCTAGACAAGCTAGAGTCAGCAGAAAATAAGCTAGAACTAAGGGCCAAGGCCTATGATATAGTACTAAATGGATACGAAGTAGGTGGAGGTTCTATCAGAATTTCCAATGCAGAAGTGCAGAAGAAGATGTTCAAGGCGCTAGGATTCTCAGATGAAGAGGCCTACAACAAGTTTGGTTTCTTGATTGATGCCTTCAAGTTTGGTACACCACCTCATGGAGGTATAGCATTTGGTTTAGATAGGCTAGTCATGCTACTGGCAGGGGCTGACAATATCAGAGAGGTAATAGCCTTCCCTAAGAACCAGAATGCAGTATGCCCTATGACAAATGCACCAAGTATAGCAGAAGACGACCAATTAAAGGAACTAAGTATAAGGGTAGCCATAGAAAATAAGGAATAAGCTATGAGTATTGATTCGGTAAATAATCATGATGATAGACACCTGAATCCCAACAACGACAAGGACCTACTTTTGAAGAGACTCAGGAGGATAGAAGGCCAGATTAAGGGGATCCAGGGTATGGTTGAAAATGAAAGGTACTGTGTCGACATACTGACACAAATATCTGCAGCAAAGTCAGCCATCAATGCCGTTGGGAATATGATCCTAGAAAATCATATTAGGGGCTGTGTTAAAGAGGCCGTCGAAAGAAACGAGGACGACAAGCAAGAGCTAATTGATGAAATGATTGAACTAATGGTGAGATACTCCAAGTAAGAGGAGGTATGAGAATGGATCAAAGAGGTAGAATAGTAGAAATAGTAGATGAAAAGACTGCTATGATGAAGATGCAGAGAAACTCTGCCTGTGCATCTTGTGGCAAGTGCATAGGTTCTTCGTCATCAGAGTCAAAGGAAATAGTAGTTGAAGTAGACAACAGCATAGGGGCCAAGTTAGGAGACAATGTAGAGGTTAGCATGGATCAGATAGACGTAATGAAAGCCCTAGGCATCCTATATGGTATACCACTAATAGCCCTTTTAATAGGGTCGGTGGGATCATTTTATATATTAGAGTCAGCTGGTGTCACTAATATGCTAGAAATATTGAGTGCCTTGATAGGATTTGCCTTCACAGGTATATCCTACCTATTGATAAGGACAAGAGAGAACAAGTTTAGAGCTAGTAGAAAATATATGCCAACAGTAACCCGTGTTGTCATAGATTTGAATGCGTGTCCCGTTGATGGTAGTTGCGGTGATATGTAAATAAAAAGCAATAGATAATCAGGAGGAAGAAAATGGAATTAATCGAAGGATTAAAAGCACAAATTACTGGTAAAGACATCAAGATAGTCCTACCAGAAGGAACTGAACCAAGAATAATTGGTGCAGCAGCAAGACTACACAAGGAAGGAATCTTGGTACCAGTCCTAGTAGGTCAGCCAGATGCAATCAAGGCAGTAGCTGGGGAAAAGAAGATAGATATAGAAGGCATAGAAATTCTAGACCCAGATAACTATCCAGCTTTTGATGAGATGGTAGCAGCCTTTGTAGAAAGAAGAAAGGGCAAGGTAAGCGGAGAAGATGCCAAAAATATCCTAAAGGATGAAAACTACTTTGGAACAATGTTGACATACATGGACAAGGTAGATGGTATGGTATCTGGTGCTGTACACTCAACAGGAGATACAGTAAGACCAGCCCTACAGATAATCAAGACTAAGCCAGGCGTATCAAGAACTAGTGGTGCCTTTGTAATGTTAAAGGGTGACACTAGGTACATATTCTCAGATTGTGCTATAAATATAGAACTAGATGCTGAAGGTCTAGCAGGAGTAGCAGTAGAATCTGCCAGAACTGCCAAGATGTTTGGTATAGACCCAAAGGTAGCTATGCTGAGCTTCTCAACTATGGGATCAGCCAAGCACGACCTAGCTACAAAGGTTCAGGAAGCAACTAAGATGGCTCAGAACTTAGCACCAGAACTACCTATAGATGGAGAAATGCAGTTTGATGCAGCTATAGTAGAGTCAGTAGGTCAGCAGAAGGCACCAGGTTCAAAGGTAGCAGGATTTGCTAATGTATTTGTATTCCCATCACTAGAGGCAGGTAATATAGGGTATAAGATTGCCCAGAGACTAGGTGGATTTGAAGCACTAGGCCCAATCCTACAGGGGTTAAACAAGCCTATCACAGACCTATCTAGGGGATGCAATGAAGAAGACGTATACAAGTTGAGTATAATAACAGCTTGCCAGAGTCTATAGTAATAAATATAAATTGAAAATATAATATGAAAAATTTATTGACGGTAATTGAAAATGATTTAAGCTTATTAGCAAGAATACTTTAATTACCGTCAATATTTTTTATATCAACGAATAAAAATAAAGAGCGATAAGTAGTACAAGAAATACTCTTTATGATAGCTATATTCTCCAGGGCTTGATAAGTGTAATTTCTATAATAATATTTTTAAATATAAAGCTTGGTATAAATACTATTATTAAATAAAATGAAATATGAAATTTAAAAATTTGAATAAAAGGTTATTTTTAATTCAATATACAGAATAAATAGAGTTTTTGTCTTTTTTCCTTAAAAAATAAGCATATTTTAAGTGTTGTCATTGTATTTTTAATGTGTTAAAATGATATCTGTAATTGAGGTTTCATGAAAACCAAATAAAAATTTATAGGAGGAAAAAATGAAAGAAAAGAAGTTTAAGCTGGGTTTAGTTTCTAAGCTTATCATCGCCATTGTAATAGGTATTGGTCTTGGTAGTGCTAGTTTCATACCAGCAGGTTTATTAAGAGTTCTAATCACATTAGCAAGTTTGTTTGGTGAATTCTTGAGCTTTATCATACCACTAATGATCATAGGTTTTGTCGTTAAGGGTATAGCAGAATTATCAGATGGTGCTGGAAAATTATTGGGAATTACAGCAGCTACAGCATATTGTTCAACACTTATAGCTGGATCAATTGCCTTTGTAGTAGCTAGCAATTTCTTCCCTACATTTATCACACCTGACCTTGTTGAAAAGGTAAAGGGTAACGTTCCAGCCCTTGAAACTTATTTCAAGATTAACCTGAAGCCAATGCTTGATGTTACAAGTGCAGTTGTATTTGCATTTATAATGGGTCTAAGCATTTCTTGGTTGAGGTCTAAGGGTAGAGGTAAGGTATTATACGAAGTTTTTGATGACTTTGAAGCAATTATATCTAGAGTTTTAAGTACAATTATCATACCTTTACTACCAATGTTCATCTGTGGTAACTTCGCAAATATGGCCTATACAGGTTCAGTAGCAAGCGTTCTTTCTATATTCTGGAAGGTATTCTTGACTGTAATAGTACTACACCTACTATACGTAAGTGCTATGTTTATCGTGTCAGGTACATATGCAGGTAAGAATCCATTTAGATTAATTAGAAACCAGGTTAACGGATATGTTACAGCTATCGGTACTCAGTCATCAGCAGCAACTATACCAGTTAACATTGAATGCGCTAAGAAGAACGGTGTATCAGAAGATATTAGAAACTTCGTAGTGCCTCTATGTGCTACAATACATCTAGCAGGTTCTATGATTACTATCACTTCTTGTAGTGTTGCAGTTTTGCTAATGAATGGTTTACCATTTAGCTTTGGAACTGTATTTGGATTTATAGCTATGTTGGGTGTAGCAATGGTTGCAGCTCCAGGTGCTCCAGGTGGTGCTATCATGTCAGCCCTTCCATTCTTACCAATGGTTGGAATTACATCTCAGGTAATGCAGCAGTTGATGATCACTCTATACCTTACTCAGGATAGTTTCGGTACAGCTGCCAACGTATCAGGTGACAACGCCATCGCAGTATTTGTGGATAAACTATATAACCACAAGATTAAAAAAAGTGCCTAGTATAGTTTAGGTTTAAATATTGATTATAGACAGCATCTTTGATAAAAATATGGGGTGTCGCAAGATTCATTTTTATGTGTTCAGAATCCAGCGTCACCCCAATTTTATTGCTTATAGACGTAAGTTTTATCTTCCTAGTTTAAGGATTTTTAAGGCTTTTTTATTACTATTAGTGCTATATAACGTAGAACCATTTTATTTTGAATGCTAGAACTACATTAAAAGAGTTACTGGGTATAATCCTTAAATTTATTCTGACTCTTTTAATGTGTCATCATCCAAAATAATATCTTGAGAACTATTTTTCTCCATTTTTTCCAAGTCCAATTTCTTATATGAGTCAGTATCTATATTCAAGCTATTTAGATGCTCATTTAATTCATCTCTATTAAGCACAAATTTATTTCCAGTCCGGTTCTTACCTAGGTTTACCCAGTCTACGTATTTAGCTGCATCATTCCTTGAAAATGCCTTTTTTAACTTGTAGAGGTTAAATACCCTTGATAGGGATGCTATTACAAGGATTCCCAAGGCTATACCTATGCTGACGATTACTGCCTTGGTGCCTGTAGAAGCTGCCAGTGTGTATTTCTTAAACATAATTAGGTATACTGTTTGATATAGACCGACACCGGGTACTAGGGGAAGTATACCAGGTATTACAAATAGTATAGCTGGTTGTTTTAACTTTCTTGCTAATATTTCCGAACAAAATGATATAACAGCTGCTGCTAGAAAGGAATATATCATTGGATTTTCATAGTGGTCAATGCCTACTAGGAATACTACCCATCCAATTGCTCCTACCAAGGCTTCCCACAATAGAAGCTTGGGTTGGACATTGAAAAATATAGCAAAGCCACAGGTTGCAAAGGCTGCAAATAAAAAGTGTTGCCATAGTGGTACTTGAGTTATCATACTATACACCTCCTATTCCTATTACTAGGGCTACACCAGATGCTATAGCTGCCAGTATGATAAATACCTCAAATATTCTGGCTGCACCTGACATCAGACTTCCAGATATTAGGTCTCTCATGCACTTGATAAATGCAACTCCCGGCAATAGGGGCATTATAGATCCTACTATAAGGTATGATGCATCTGGTATCATATTAAGCTTGTGAAATATAACTCCACAAATTGTGATAACTGACGATGCTAACATAGTGGCAAACATACTAATTGAACTATACTTAAGCGTCTTATCAAATATAAAAATAGCAAGTATCGATGTAAGAACAGTTAGTATAAAAGTTGACACTTGGTTACCACCGAGCATGGCTGCACAAAATGCAGATCCAATGCCGGTACTAAGCAGGTATATCCATTTTGGATACGTCTTTAACTTATCTATTTCATGTAGCTTATTTATTTCATCTTCTATGTTCGGATCAACAGTATTGACAAATTCTCTAGAAAAAGTATTTAAAAGAGAGACCTTGTGCATGTTTATGCCCCTATTATCTATAGTTTTCATAAAACACAGACCATCGAACTTGTCATCAGATATTATAATTACTGTAGGTGTACTAAAACAGTTAATATGGTTGTAGCCCCTAGATTTACAAATTCTAAGGACGCTATCTTCGACCCTATACGTTTCTGCACCATTTTTTATGAGCAGTTCCCCGAGGAATAAAGCCAATTTGATGGTTTGCATTTTATAGTCCTTGTCTTCAAGTCTATTTTTCAAGTTATTACCTCCTATTCAATTATTTTTTTACGACATAGTTTAGTATAACACAAAAGTGAAAAGATGTACTGTTTTTTGTGATTATTGCTACAAAAGAATAAGCCATACTTTCACTTGAAAATTCTGTATTTTACCTGTTAAAAACAAAAGATTATAATAAATTTTGCATTAATTAAGGAAGATATGTTATCATAAAAATTAAAAGAAGGAGGTAATGAAAAATGAATAGAAGAATATCAATCGTACTTTCTCTATCTATGACTTTAAATGCCTTGGCCTACACAGGTGCCCTAGCTTATGCAGAAGGTAAGCAAGTAGATGACCAAGCAGGATTAGTCGTTGAAGAGCTTATATCAAATGACAATCTAAAGATGGAAGATGTAAGTACTAGTATACCAAAGGCAGGCACAGATAATGTAACAAATCCTGCCATGCAGTTGGAAAATTTGGCTGATGTAAAGGCAAAGATTGAGGCAGATGCCAAGGTTGTAATAGAATTACCAACATCAATAGACCAAGGTCAGAGTATAATAAGTGGTAAGTTGGTAAGGGGTATAGGAGTATCTGTATACAGTTTGACTGATAAGGAATTTTCAGACAAAAAGTTTGTGCCTACAGCAGACGCTCTTATAACCAATTCAAAATACAATGTAAACACTCAGGATGGCAAGTTTAGTCTAGCCCTAAATACAGCTAATCTAAAGCCTGGTAGCCACCTAGCTATATGTATTTACTATTCTTTGAGGCAGACAGATGGAAAAATAGTCAACAAAAATTACTTTATAAATGCTACATATGGCCAGGCAGGTGCCCCTATTGCTCCACAGCCACAGAAGCCTTCACAGCCAATAGATGAGAGAAGAATCAGTGGAGAGGATAGGTTTGCGACAAACCTTGCATCTGTAAGGAAGACTTTCACATCTAGCCAGACAGTAGTTGTTGCTTCTGGAAATAGCTTTGCAGATCCTCTAGCCGCGGGTCCACTAGCTATGAAGTATAGTGCACCTATTATATTCTCTGACAAGTCAGGTCTAAGACCAGATGCAGTCAAGCTAATCAAGGAACTAGGTGCCAAAAATGTGATAATAGTTGGTGGCTTAAATTCAGTTCCGGCCAGTGTAGTAAAGCAGCTAGCAGGACTAAGTGTAAGAAGAATATCAGGTAATGACAGATATGAAACTTCTGCCAAATTGGTCAAGGAGTTCGGTCCATCTAGACACATTATATTCACTGATGGTAGGAAATTTGCAGATGCCCTATCAGCTACACCACTTGCAAAGAAGCTAAGTTCACCTATATTATTGGTAAACGGTATTGATAAGTTACCTAATAATATAAATTCTTACCACGATACATATATAATTGGAGGAAAGAATTCAGTAGGACTTGATGTAGAAAATAGATTAAAGTCTATAAAGGGAGATAAGTCATATAGAATATATGGTCAAGACAGGGAGGCTACATCATACCAAGTAGCATCAGTATTGAAGTTCAGTGGAAATATCATAGCCAATGGTAATAGTTTCGCAGACGCCTTGAGTGCCGTCAACCTTTTGAATAATGGTGGAAAGAATCTTATCCTAGTTAAGAAGAATTCAATATCAAAGGATAATAAAGAACTTACAGAAAACAAGGCAAACTATATTATAGGTGGCTATAATACGGTGTCAAAAACCATACTTGCTTATTAATGAATAAAGTTTAATAAAAGTAAACTTATGGATAAAATTTATTAAACTTCAAGGGTAAAAAACGAATAAAAATGTTGCAAATCAATGCTTTTTACAATTATCGAAAAAATGATAAAAATTGTAATAAAGCATTGATTTTTTTTGTGATTTTCTATATAATTGTCTAGTGTTTACTTTTAATAAACTTATAGTTTATTAAAAGTAAAGGTATAATAGATTTAAGTAAAGGTATAATAGATTTAAGTAAAGGTGTAATAGATTTTTATAGAATAATAATTGAGAATGGAGGATTAGATGGAAATAGGCGACAAGCTAAGACGGTTAAGAACGGAAAAGCAACTGACCCAGGAGGAATTGTCTAACCGTTGTGAATTATCCAAGGGATTTATATCTCAGTTGGAAAATGACCTAACGTCACCGTCAATTGCTACCTTGATAGATATACTAGAAATACTAGGAACAAATTTGAGAGATTTTTTTGCAGATGAGGTCAATGAAAAAATCACATTTACTAAGGATGATATGTTTGAAACGGATGACGAAGAATTGGGTTATCAATTCAAGTGGTTGGTACCAAATTCTCAAAAGTATGACATGGAACCAGTCTTAGTGAATATAGAACCTGGTGGTAGCTACAAGGAAGAAAAACCTCACGAAGGTGAGGAGTTTGGTTTTGTTTTAAAGGGGTCCATATGTTTACACATGGGCCATAAAAAGTACAGGGTCAAGAAGGGTGAGAGTTTTTACTATCAGGCCAGGGAGACTCATTCAATCAGAAATGAAGGTAAGACGCCAGCTAGCCTAATCTGGGTGAGCTGTCCTCCTTCCTTTTAAATATTTGTAAAGGGGTGTATTTATTGAAAAATAAGCTAATTGAGTTGAATAATATCTCAAAGAAATTTAATGATAATACTATATTGGACAAGTTTAATCTAACTGTCAATGAAAACGAATTTTTGACACTATTAGGACCTAGTGGGTGTGGTAAGACAACACTTTTAAGAATCATAGCAGGCTTTGAATTTGCAGATGAGGGAGATGTGTATTTTGGGGGATACAGGGTTAATAGTGTTCCTGCCTACCAGAGGAATATAAATACAGTTTTCCAAAAATATGCCTTGTTCCCACATATGGATGTATACGAGAATATAGCTTTTGGTTTAAAGATTAAAAAAATAGATCCTATCACAGTTGAAGAAAAGGTCAAGAGTATGCTAGCCCTAGTTTCTCTTCAGGGATTTGAACATAGGAAGATATCTTCTCTATCAGGGGGCCAGCAGCAGAGAGTAGCTATAGCAAGGGCCCTAGTAAATGAACCAAAAGTGCTATTACTAGATGAGCCTCTTGGAGCTCTTGACCTAAAGTTGAGACAGGAAATGCAGATTGAGCTTAAGAAGATACAAAAAAAACTTGGTATCACCTTTATATTTGTAACACATGATCAGGAAGAGGCCTTGAGTATGAGTGATACTATAGTAGTTCTTGACAAGGGTGTAATACAGCAGATTGGTAGTCCTATAGATATATATAATGAGCCAGAAAATGCCTTTGTAGCAAACTTTATAGGTGAGTCCAATATAATTGATGGTATAATGCATGACGATTTCGATGTTGAGTTTTCATCTAGACGTTTTGTATGTGTAGACAAGGGCTTTGAAAAGGATGAAAATGTAGATGTAGTTGTCAGACCTGAGGATATTATTATGACTAGTGCTGAAGAGGGTATGTTGAGAGGTATAGTTAGGTCTTCAGTATTTAAGGGTGTTCACTATGAGCTGGAAGTTGAAGAGAGTGGAAGGCTGTGGCTATTACAGAATACAAAAACCGCTCCTATTGGCAGTGAGTTAGGCATGATTATAAATCCTGAGGATATTCATATCATGCATAAAGGAGATGCATAATATGAAAAAAATTAGGAACAGAGCCAATACGATAGTTGAGCAGAAAGAGACAAGACTAGCATATCCATATGCACTTTGGTCGATACTATTTATAGTAGTACCCTTGGTATTGATAGTTTATTATTCTTTTACCCGTAAGACGGATGACGGTGGAATATTATTTACTTTTGAAAATTATAGGCAGGCATTTGACCCCCTATTTTTAAAGGTATTTATGAGGTCGTTTATACTTGCTGGTATAGCGACGATTTTATGTGTAATTATAGGCTACCCAGTAGCATATATAATATCCAAAGCCAAGATTAGTAGGAGGGATTCCTTGATTTTATTATTCATTTTACCTATGTGGATGAATTTCCTACTTAGAACATATGCCTGGATAGCAATTTTGGGTAAAAATGGTTTATTGAATTCAGTCTTGGGATTTTTTGGTTTTACACCAAATTCTATTCTGTATACGAGTGCAGCAGTCTTACTAGGTATGATATATAACTTCTTGCCTTATATGGTATTACCAATATATACGTCACTTCAAAAGATGGATGAAGACTTGGTAAATGCAGCTAGAGACCTGGGTGCTAATACAATAACAGTTTTTAGGAAGGTCATTTTTCCACTGAGTATACCGGGTGTCATGAGTGGTGTCACAATGGTATTTATGCCATGTGTAACTACATTTGCTATTTCTAGGCTACTGGGGGGTGGCAAGACTATGCTAGTGGGTGATTTGATTGAACAACAGTTTACTACAGTAGGTGACTGGAACTTAGGGTCATCAATATCTATAGTAATGATGGTTATAATATTGATATCTATGGCCTTTATGAACAAGGTAGACAAGGATGAGAGACAAGGAGGTAAGGTATAGTGAAGAGAAGAAATTTAATATCTAAGTTATGCTCGAATATATATTTGGTCTTGGTATTTGTATTTTTGTATGCACCAATATTAACCCTTATAATCTTCTCTTTTAATGATTCTAAGTCTATGGGTGTCATAAATGGTTTTACAATGAAGTGGTATATAGCCCTATTTAAAAATGGGACTATACTAGCAGCCCTTTATTATACTGTTACTATTGCTATTTTGGCGTCAATTATATCTACTATTTTTGGTACCATAACCTCAATAGGCATATACAAGATGAGGGGCAAGGTCAAGGCCGCTATCTTAAATATTAACTATTTACCAGTTTTGAATACAGAGATAGTAACGGGTGTCGCAATAATGAGTTTATTTGCATTTTTTGAGATGAATTTTGGTTTTAAGACTATGTTGCTATCGCATATAATGTTCTGTACACCATATGTAATATTATCAGTTCTACCAAAGCTAAGACAGTTGCCTGATAACGTAGAAGAGGCTGCCCTAGACCTAGGTGCAACACCTTGGCTTGCTATCAGAAAGATAGTTATACCACAAATCAAGCCCGGTATAGTGTCAGGATTTTTGATGGCATTTACAATGTCAATTGATGATTTCATTATATCCTTCTTCAATACAGGAAATGGTGTCAGCAACCTTTCTATAGAGGTTTATGGTATGGCTAGACGTGGTATCAAGCCAGAAATAAACGCCCTATCAAGTCTGATGTTTATAACAGTTTTGATACTTTTGATACTAGCTAATAGGAAGGATTCTATAATTAAGAATTCAGCCTTGGGCAAGGCATAGGTCAGGAGGTATAAGTCATGAGATTATTTGTTAATAAGAATAAGATAAAATTGAGTAAAAGTTTAACCAGACTAATTGCTTTAACGGTGATAATGTCATCAGTTGTAACATTTGCTAGTGGTTGTGCAGCAGGTGGTAAGGACTCTAGAAAGGTACTGAATGTATATAATGTAGGTGACTATATAGATGAGAGTTTGATAAGTCAGTTTGAAGAACAGACTGGAATACAGGTTCAATATTCTACTTATGACACCAATGAAATGATGTATCAGAAGGTCAAGAGTGGTAGCACCAAGTATGACCTAATTTTCCCATCTGACTATATGGTTCAGAAGATGAGCAGAGAAGGTCTATTGAAAAAGATAAATTACAACAATATACCAAATTTTAAGTATATAGATAAGTCTTTTGTGAATCCTATGTACGACCCAACTAATGAATATTCGGTACCATACATGTGGGGTACTCTAGGTATAGTATACAACAAGAAAATGGTAAAAGAAAAAGTAGATTCATGGGATATTTTGTGGGACAAAAAGTATTCTAGAAACCTATTGATGTTTGATTCAGTAAGAGACACAATGGGAATAGCCCTAAAGAAGCTGGGTTATAGCATGAACTCTACAGATAAAGATGAAATAAATGCAGCCAAGGGCATATTGATCAAGCAAAAGCCACTTGTACTTGCCTATGTAAATGATGATGGTAAGGACAGGATGATAGCCGAAGAAGCTGCAATGGGAGTATTCTATTCAGGTGACTTCTCTTTGATGAAGGAAGAAAATGAAAACCTAGAATACGTAATACCAAAAGGTGGAACAAATAAGTGGACGGATGCCATCTGCATACCACAGACAGCAGACAATGAAGACTGGGCAGAAGCCTTTATAAATTTCCTATGTGACCCCAAGGTAAACGCTCAAAATACAGAGTATATAGGATATTCAACACCTATTAGCGAAGGTAGGAAACTACTAGCAGATGAGTTGAAAAATAATAAAGCTATGTATCCTGACCAGGATATACTAGATAAATCTGAAGCGTTTTTAGATATCCAGGCAAAGATAAAGGAATATGATAAAGCCTGGATTGAACTAAAGAGTTATTAGGTTTTGGTATAGTTTAAGGTTTATGGATTGAAAATATAAATATTATTTCAATGTAAAAGGTGGCTCGGCCTTCTGGGCACAGGTAAATGAACGCTGACGCCCCCTTTTAACATCAACATAAAAGTAAGCAATCAAGGGAGCCTAGACATTCATTTACCTGTGTCTAGAATGTTAAGCTCCCTTGATTGCTTATAAAATGAAAATATTAAATTTTGCCAACAATGCTCGCCGTATTTTCCTCATTTAAAAACTATCTATTTTTATATCTACCGTACAAACCAGTAAGATGGCTAATATAGCCTTCCAATTCTCTATTGAACATTTCGTGAGGCAACATCCTAAATACCCAGTTTCCTTCGTCTATTCCTGGTGTATTGATCCTTGACCATCCTTCGAAGTCATACCAATCTTGTAGTGGTATGATTGCCATGTCTGAGTTTGACATCATGACAGCTCTTATTAGGCTTTCTGTATATCTTTCATAGGCTGACATTCTTAGGTAGGCTTCTGCGTAGGCAAATTCACTTGGGTTACAAGTTTTTAGCCATTCAGCTAGGCTGGTATTGTCGTGGGTACCAGTGTAGGCTACAGAATTTTTAGGGTTATTGTGTGGCAGGTTGAGGTTGTTGGCATCTGAACTAAATCCAAACTGGATTATCTTCATACCAGGAAAGCCTGTGTACTCTAGTAGGTCACGTACTTCATCTGTGATTATACCAAGGTCTTCTGCTACGATTTTAGCATTTTTAATTTCCCTGTTTACCTGGTCAAATAATTCTTTACCTGGTGCCTTTACCCATTGACCGTTTATGGCATCCTTGGTGATAGGGTCTATGCAGTAGAAGCTTTCAAGGCCCCTAAAGTGGTCAATCCTAACTATATCATATAGTTCAAGTGATTTTTTGATTCTCTTTATCCACCAGTCAAAGTCGTGGTCTTTTAGGTAGTCCCAATCGTATAGTGGGTTACCCCATACCTGGCCAGTCGCAGAGAATTCATCTGGTGGAACTCCAGATATTTTGTTGGGTTCGCCCTTTTCATCAGTAAGGAACATATTTCTATTGTAGTAGAAGTCTGAACTATCACGTGAAACGTAGATAGGCATATCTCCAAATATTTCTATACCACGGTCGTTGGCGTATTTTTTTAGTTTGACCCATTGGTCAAAGAATAAATACTGTAGGAAGCAATGGAAGTCTATTGTATCCTGGTTTGCTTCATTTCTAGGATTAGGCCATTCCCAATAAGGTTTTTCTCCATTAGCCTCTTTGATTGCCATGTACATTGCAAAGTCATCAAGCCAGAAGGCATTTTCTTTTTTGAAATCCTTGTAGGCCTGGTCATTTGCTGGATTGAAGTTTTTATAGGCCTCTCTGAAATATATCATCTTTAGGGCTCTAGCCTTGCCGTAGTCAGCATATCTAGGGTCAGCCTGGTAGGGTGACTGGTCTATGGTATTTATAAAGTTCCAGTCTAGGAGACCTTTTTCAACAAGTAGGTCTATGTCTATCAGGTCGTAGTTACCTGAAAAGGCACAAGTAGACTTGTATGGTGAGTAGTCTTCGTCCTGGGTTGTGGCTGTGATAGGCAGGATCTGCCATACTGATTGGCCAGTTCTAGCCAATAGGTCTACGAATTCATAGGCCGTCTGACCTAGACTTCCAACTCCGAACCTACTAGGCAGGGAGAATATAGGCAGGAGTATACCTGCTTTTCTAGTGTTTGTCATATGATTACCTCTTTCTATATTATTATTTTATTTTAATTGCCGTAAATGAGTTTGGTCCAACTACTAGACCGTATTCTGTAGGGTAAGTCTCTTTGTTGCCAAAGATTTTTTCTCCACCAATAATTTCCTCTACAAGGGCAGGTCTGTCATCAAGATTGATTAGGCAGGCTATATCATTCCTGTAGTAGCAGATTAGATTTTCCCTTGCAAGGCTAAATTTAAATCCACTTTTAAAGGACTCCCTGTATTTTGACCTAAATCCAGTCAAGGCCTTGTAGTGGTCGTATATATCTTCATTTCTGTCATTTTCTACAAAGCAACACCTGTTGAAGGGGTCAGAGAAGCCTTCCATGCCATTTTCATCGCCATAGTATAAGGATGGTATGCCTGGTAGGGTAAACTGGATAAATGATGCGATTTTTTCTAGTTCTATGGCCTTTTGGTATAGGTCTGCTGGCAACTTGTAGTCAAGCTTGTCCTCATGCCTAAAATTGTCTACATCCAGAACTAGACAGTTGGTGATCCTGGCCGTATCATGGCTAGATAGGAGGTTCATCAGGGTGTCCAGGGCTGGCCCGGGATAGTTAGAGACTAGGTCCATTATCCTATTTTTGAAGAGCTGGGTATCCCTTCCCTTCAAGAGGTCTATAATTGCAGTCCTCCATGGGTAGTTCATGACTGAGTCCAACTGGTCTCCCAGTAGATAGCGTCTCCTGCCACCATAGGAAAACTTGTTTGTAGCATCTTCCCATACTTCACCTATGATAAGGGCGTCTGGGTCACTGGCCTTTATTGATTCTCTCAACCTATCTATAAATACGTCAGGTAGTTCGTCTGCCACGTCCAATCTCCAACCACTGGCTCCAAGATCTTGCCAGTATTTAAGGACACCATCGTCTTGGTTACATATATAGTTGGTGTAGTCCTCATTTTCCTTAATTAGCTCGGGCAGGTTGTCAAAGCCCCACCAAGAAGCATATGTATTTGGATAGTCAATGAAGTTGAACCAGGGATAGTAGCTAGATTCCCTTGACTGGTAGGCTCCAAGGCTAGGATATCTACCATACTTGTTGAAGTAGATACTGTCTGAGCCTGTATGACTAAATACACCATCTAAAATTACGGATATGCCGGACTTTTTTAGGTCCTGACAGAGGTCTTTGAAGCTATCTATACTACCCAAATAAGGGTCTACATTTTTGTAGTCAGCAGTAGAGTATCTGTGGTTTTCCGAACTCTCTACAATGGGATTTAGGTAAAGAAGGTCTACATTTAGGGTACCTAGATAGGACCTGCTCTCCCTGATGCCATCAAGGTTACCCATAAAGAAGTCCTTGGCTGAATAGTTAGGCGTATCTAGACCTGATTGAGGACGTCCTCCCCAGTCATTTCTCCTGGTCCTTTCTTCTTCATTGACAGCCCTAGGAGCAGTGTATGAGTCGCTCCTCTTGAACCTATCTGGGAATATCTGGTAGATAATACCACCCTTAATCCAGTCGGGAGTAGAGAAGTCTGCATCGTATACAGTCAGCTGCCAACAGACAAGGTCATCAGTAATCTCTGGCTCATAGTTGATTCTAGATATATTTTGGCTACTGCCATCATGATAGTTTATCTGAAAATAGTAGAAGTAGAGACCTGTATCCAAGGGGGATAGGTCTGCAAAATATTTTTTGTACCCCTCATAATCGTCAACCTTATCGAAAGTCGTATTTTCAGATTTTAATTCTGTTTCATAATTTGAATTTTGTGTAGAATCGCTTGGAGATACTTCATCCAGGCTCATAGAAATCCTATTTAGTTGGTCTGAAGACCTATCATTGAAGTATACTAGGTCCAGTGATTGACAATCCACCGATTCGTGAAGGTATAGACTTATCCTACACCTTTCATTATTTTTCACACCACCTAGTGGTTTTTTATGTTCTTCTTGCCTATATATTACTTTTTTCATATCATCCTCTTTAAATTGTATTTTTAATTATTCTTAAATATTTTACCCAATATATCAATATAAATAAAGTGACATTAAAAATTATTTTAAAATCCTTTTTCAATAAGTTGATTTTAGGGTATACATTTTTATAATATATTATATACCAAAAATGGGCTATTTT
>OHAD01000661.1_pt1 | contig 38733 bp, 39 predicted proteins | sample 1577011 | NCBI WGS metagenome assembly OHAD01 (sample SAMEA3541510, study PRJEB24748) | human gut metagenome | biome: human gut; feature: human-associated habitat; material: faeces | place: China | collected 2012 | reverse complement strand
TCCACGTGGTCGCAGAGTTCGGGATTATCCCGGAGGAACTGCTTGGCCGCGTCCTTCCCCTGGCCGATGCGCTCCTCGCCCATGGAGAACCAGGAGCCGCTCTTCTGGATGATGTTCAGTTTCACCGCCAGGTCCACCAGCTCCCCGTATTTGGAGATGCCCTCGCCGTACATGATGTCAAACTCCGCCTCCCGGAAGGGGGGGGCCACCTTGTTCTTTACCACCTTGGCCCGGGTGCGGTTGCCGATGATCTCGGTGCCGGCCTTGATGGCCTCGATGCGGCGCACCTCAATGCGGACGGAGGAGTAGAACTTCAGGGCCCGGCCGCCGGTGGTGACCTCGGGGTTGCCGTACATGACCCCCACCTTTTCCCGGAGCTGGTTGATGAAAATCACCACGCAGTGGGTCTTGGCGATGGAGCCGGCCAGCTTCCGCAGGGCCTGGCTCATCAGGCGGGCCAGCAGGCCCACGTGGGAGTCCCCCATCTCCCCCTCGATCTCTGCCCGGGGGGTGAGGGCGGCCACGGAGTCCACCACGATGACGTCCAGGGCGCCGGAGCGCACCAGGGCCTCGCAGATCTCCAGGCCCTGCTCCCCGGTGTCCGGCTGGGAGATGAGCATGTTGTCAATATCCACCCCCAGGGCCCGGGCATAGGTGGGGTCCAGGGCGTGCTCGGCGTCGATGAAGGCCACCTCGCCCCCCCGCTTCTGGGCTTCCGCCGCAATGTGGAGGGCCAGGGTGGTTTTGCCCGAGGATTCGGGGCCGTAGATCTCGATGATCCGCCCTCTGGGCACGCCGCCGATGCCCAAGGCCAGATCCAGGGCCAGGGAGCCGGTGGGGATGCTCTCCACCACCACCTGCTCGTTGGCCCCCAGGCGCATGATGGAGCCCTTGCCATAGGTCCGCTCAATCTGGGCGATGGCGGTTTCTAAGGCCCGCTTTTTATCCGCAGCGGGCCCTGCGGTTTCGGTTGTTGCTTTCTTTCGCTCTGCCATAGTCTGTTACCCTTCCTCTTCCGTGGTGTCGTGCAGCGGATCGGGGATCTCCCGATCCTTGGGGCGCTGGCCTTCCACCACCCGGTCAATGCCGCCGGTGTCCCGGGTGATGCGGATGTTCTCGTAGCCGGCCTTCACCATCAGCCAGGCCACCTTTTCCGCCTGGCCAATGCCCACCTCAAACAGCAGGTGCCCCCCCGGCCGCAGGGCCGGCTGCCACAGGTGGGTGATGACCCGGTAAAAGTCCAGGCCGTCCTCCCCGCCGTCCAGGGCCATCATGGGCTCAAAATCTTTCACTGAATGGTCCAGGGCGGCCAGGTCGCCGGTGGGGATGTAGGGGGGGTTGCACACCAGCACGTCAAACTGCCCCAGGGCATGGCTGGGGGCCTGGAGGGCATCCCCCTTCAGGTAGACCACCCGGCCGGTGAGGCGGTTGCGGCGGATGTTCCGCTTACACAGCTCCAAGGCCCCGTCCGACAGGTCCACCAGCACCGCCCGGGTGGTTTTCACCAGGGCCGCCGCGGTGATGCCCAGGCAGCCGGTGCCGGCGCACAGGTCCAAAATCCGGGTGTGGCCGGGGTTCTCCTTCAGGCGGTTCATGGCCAGCTGGGCCAGCATCTCCGTGTCCACCCGGGGGATCAGGGCCTCCGGGCTCACATAGAAGGGCAGGCCGCAGAAGGACCACTCCCCAATGAGATAGGCGATGGGCTCCCCTGCCAGCCGACGGGCCAGGAGGGCCTCGGTCTGCACGGCGATCTCGTCGGTGGTGTACAGGGAGATGTCCCGGTAGAGTTCCTCCGCCGTTTTTCCGGCGGCGGCGCAGATCAGTTCCCGGGCCTCCAGCTGGGCGGCCTCAATCCCCGCCCCGGTGAGGGCCATGCGGGTGTTCAAATACAAATCATGGTAGGTGATTGCCACCTCTCTCCCCCCAATGCATAGGATTTCTACAGGATCTGCCTGGGGTTTACCAGGCGTCGGCTCCCGCCTTTTCGGGGAGCACGATTTTCAAGGCGTGGATGGCCACCTCCAGCATGGAGTCGTCCGGCTCGAAGGTGGTGAAGTTCTGCATCCACATCCCCGGGGCCGACAGGACCCGGGTCACCGGATTGTCATGCCGGCCAATGAAGCGGTTGATCTCATAGGTGATGGCCACCACAATGGGCAGCAACACCAGGTGAAGCAGGATGCGCACCAGCGGGTTGGCGGCCACATCCCGGATCCCCGGCAGGGCAAACACCACGCAGGAGGCCAGCACCGCCACCACGATCACCACGAACAGGAAGCTGGTGCCGCACCGGGGGTGGTGCCGGGGCATTTTGCGGGCATTTTCCACGGTGAGTTCCAGCCCCCGCTCGTAGCAAAAGATGGTCTTATGCTCCGCCCCGTGGTACTGGAAGGTGCGGTGAATGTCCTTGAGCCGGGAGCAGAAGTAGAGGTAACAGAAGAAGATCACCAACTTCACCACGCCCTCCAGCAGGTTCCGCAGCCACATGGGAGCATCCGGGAAGAAGTAGAGCAGGCCGGAGGTGAACAGGGTGGGCAGGATGATGAACAGCGCAATGGCGAAGGCGATCCCCGCCGCCACGGCAATGCCGATGATCCACTTCATAAGCCCTTCGCTGCCGAAGCGCTTTTCCAGCCACTGCTCGAACTTGGAGGGGGTCTCCTCCCCCTGGTCGTCAGGATAGAACTCCGCCGACCACATCAGGGCCTTCACCCCCTCCACCAGGGAGGCCAGGAAGTTGACCACCCCGCGGATGAAAGGGGCGCCCAGGATGGGGTACCGGTCCTTGATGAGCTTGAGTTTTTGTTCCTTGACCTCCAGCTCCCCCTCCTGGTTGCGCACCACGATGGCCTGCTTCTCCGGCCCCCGCATGAGGATGCCCTCAATGAGTGCCTGGCCGCCAATGGTGGTGCGGAAGGCGCAGTCTTGCGACGGTTCACAGTGTTTCTCGGGTTTCATAGTCACTCCTATCTGTTTGCTTGGGTCATTTTGAGGTGATTGTAACAAACCCCAGGGGAAAAAGCAAGAATCCCGGGGCATTTTTTCGAACTTATGTTCCAGTTGGCAGGCGGACCTCCACCAGGCAGCCGCCGGCCTCGTCCTCCGCGTTGGAGATGGTGAGCTCCCCGTTGTGCCGGGAAATGATCTCCTCACACACCGCCAGGCCGATGCCGCTGCCCCGGGCGGTGGAACTGCCCTTGTAGAACTTATACTTCACGTTGGGCAGCTCCTCCGGCGGAATGCCGGGGCCATAGTCCCGAATGGTGATGACCACATCGCTGCCGTCGGGGAAGATGGCCGTGTCGATGCGCTTGCCGGCGCCCCCGTGCTTAGCGGCGTTGTCCAGAAGGTTGCAGAACACCTGGCGCAGCCGGTCCGGGTCCCCAGGGATGGGGCCGAACTCCTCCTCGCAGTCGGTGTGGTAGACGGCGATGTCCTTGGCCGCCAGGAACTCGTGGTAGGTGTAGACGGCATCCTCCAACTCGGCCTTGATGTCCATAGGCTCCACCGACAGGGTGAAGCGGCCGTCCTCAATCCGGGAGAACTCCAGCAGCTCCTCCACCATCCCCGACAGCCGCCGGGCCTCGCTGGCGATGATGGCCATGCCCTTGCGCACGTCCCCTTCGTCCCGGGCCTCGCCGCTCATGATGGTCTCGGCCCAGCCGGTGATGGCGGTCAAAGGGGTGCGCAGCTCGTGGGAGACCGAGGAGATGAACTCCGACTTCATGCTCTCCGCCTGCTTGATCCGCAGGGACATGTCGTTGATGGCGTCGGTGAGGTCCCCCACCTCGTCGTCGAACTTCTTTTCCACCTGGATGCCGTAGCTTCCCCCGGCGATCCGCCGGGCGATGCCGGTGATGTTCTTCACCGGGTCCACGATGGAGCGGACGAAGTAGATGTTGGAGATGTACACCAGGATCAGAATGCTCACCGACAGGATCACCGCCACCAGGGTGAGGATGGTCACCTGCCGGTCCACCAGGCGCATGGAGGTGACGTAGCGCATGATCCCCACCAGCTCCCCGTTGTACAGCAGGGGGGCGGAGACCGCCGTGATCCGCTCGCCGGTCTGGGGCAGTTCCCCCTGCCAGGAGGCAATCTCCTGCTTTTCCCGCACCCGGTCGATGTCCCCGGTGCCCGGCATGGTGCCGGAGAGGGTCAGGCCGTTGGAGGAGTAGATCACCTTCCCCGACGGGTCCAGAAACTGCAGCTCCAGCCGGGTGCCGTCCTCGAAGGAGCTGACGTAGTTCTGGGCGGTGGTGAGATAGTCCTCGCTGCTGGTGTCTCCACTGGCGTTGGTGCCGAAGTAGTTGGCGGCAATCCGCGCCTTGCTCTCCATGTCGGAGAGGATGCTGCTGTCATAGTAATTGCGGATGACCACGGAGAAGGCCACCACCACCACCAGCAGAATCATCACCAAGATGCTGATGCTGTTGAGCAGCCACCGCTGGCGGATGCCTTTGACCTTTAATTGGGGGAACCGTTGGGTGGCCCGTTCCCACAGGGCTTTCCCTTTCCTTAAAACTCCCACTTATATCCATACCCCCAGATGGTGGTGATGAAGGCCGGGCTGGTGGGTTCGTCCTCAATCTTCACCCGCAGCCGCCGGATGTTGACGTCGACGATCTTCACCTCGCCCAGGTAGTCCTTGCCCCAGACGCAGCGGAGAATCTCCTCCCGGGAGAGGGCCTTTCCCGGGTTTTCCATGAACATCTTCATGATGGCATACTCCACCTGGGTCAGCTTGATCCGCTGGCCGTTCTTCTCCAAGGTGCGTTTCCGGGTGTTGAGGACGAAGGGGGGCTGCTTGATCTCCCCATCGTCCATCTGGTCCCCGCCGATGCGCCGGTAGAGGGCGTCGATGCGGGCGGTGAGCTCCGCCGGGGAGAAGGGTTTGGTCACATAGTCGTCCGCCCCTGTCATGAACCCGGTGACCTTGTCCATCTCCTGGGTGCGGGCGGTGAGCATAATGATGCCAATCTTGGAGTTGCCCGCCCGAATCCGGCGGCAGACCTCAAACCCATCCATGTCAGGCAGCATGATGTCCAGCAGAGCCACCCGGACGTCTGGGTTGAGCCGGAGCTGCTCCAGCGCCTCCTCCCCGGTGCCCGCCTCGATGGTCTCGTAGCCCGCCCGGTTCAAGTTGATGACCACGAAGCCGCGGATGTTGGCCTCATCCTCCAAAACCAGAACTTTTTTCATCCTTGCAAACTCCTTCCTTCCAAGGTTCCTGTATGGGCTCAGCTGCTGGTGTTCCACACACCTAGGCTGGCGTGGAAGCTAGTCAGCATTGTCTCCTCATTCAGGCCGCAGTCCCAGCTGCTGTCCAAAAACTCTGCGGTGTAGATGATGGTGGCATCCTCATAGAGGGTGAACCGGTCGCTTTGGTCCGCTTGGCGGCTGCGGTCGCTGCCGGTCAGGCAGCAGATCTCCAAAAAGGGCTCCGGGGTGCTCTCCTCGTCCTGGCCGCCCCGGGCGAATGTGACGCTGCGCACCCCGATGGTGGAGCTCTCCTGCTGGCACATGGTGATGTCCCCCACCTGGTTCCACGCGGCGGGGATGTCCAGATACCAGCCGTCGCCGCTGTGGTAGGTGGTGGTCATCACCGTTTGGGTGCCGTCGGTTTGGTAATGGATCCAGTCCAGCCACCAGAACTGGTCCACCGAACTCTCGCCATAGGCGGCCACCGTGCGGGCCACCGGGACTTCTACCAAGCCGTCCCCGTTGATGTCCTCTGGCGCCACCCCGGTGTAGTAGTGGAAGGTGCTGTCACTGCGGCGGGTCTCCGGGTTCCAGGCGATGTTGCGCAGCCCCTGCTGGTCATCCAACACAAACACGTCGGTGAGCAGCACATCCCGCCCGAAATAGGAGGTGACGAACAGGGCGGGGACGGTCTCCTCCAGCCACCCTGCACTCCAGCTGCTGATGTCGGTGGTTCCATCCGACAGGGGGGAGGTGGCCGTGAGGGTCAGCACCCCGTCCCGGCTGTCATAGTACTCGATGCGGGTGCTGCTGCTCTCCTCCTCCGCCTGGGCCAGGACCACTTCCTCCTGGCCATCGCCGTCCAGATCCGCAGTCAGGTACCGGTCGTAGGCACTGCGCATGATCTCCGTGGGTTGGCCGTCGGTGATGGTGTACCCCACCAGGGTGCGCAGGGAGGAGCCCGCCTGCCAGCTGACCAGCACGTCGCTCTCTCCGGCGCCCCCCAGGTTGACGTACTCGATGGAGTCAATCTCGCTGCCCACCCCTTGGATCCGGGCATAGACCTGGTACTCCCCCTGGTCGTCCTGCTTAAAGATCACGATGCGCAGGGGGGTGTCCGCGTCCGCGTCCCGGAAGAAGGCCACGGCCTCCTGGAGGCCGTCCTCGTCCACATCCACCAATTGGATGGTCTGCCGGTTCTCCCCGTTTAAGGGCGCGATGTATTCCCCGGTCCCCTTTTCCTCGTTGATTTTTGCCTGTAGGTTCACATAGGCCTCGGAGGATTTGGGCAGGGCGTACATCTCATCCACGCTGCCAAACACACAGCCCCCCAGCCCCAGCAGGCACACCACCAGGAGCAGGCCGCCCAGCATCCGTTTTCCCATGCCAGCCCCTCTTTCTCTCAAGAATGTATTCTAGTATTTTATGATACCACACTTATCCTTTTTTTCCTACGGCTAATTTGCAATTTGCCGCAGAAAAACTCTTGCCAAGAGCGGGATCCTGTTGTATAATCAGTTGCGATTTCACAGGCCGGTGTGATGGAATTGGTAGACGTAGTGGACTCAAAATCCACCGGTGGCAACACCGTACCGGTTCGAGTCCGGTCACCGGCACCATGAAGGGTTGACAAAAAAGATGTCAACCCTTTTTTCTTAGTATTCATGCGGGTTTGCGGGCTTTTGGACAGAAAATCCGGAAAACGGTTTTACCGTGGATGTCCAGAGCAAAATCCCCAGTAAAACCCCACAAGCGGGGCTTCCGCCTGATTTTTCAGGCCGGAGGCCCCGCTTTTTTGCGTTCTTCGGCCCTTTTCCCCGTTGTCGGAAGTGTAGAAGTTTCCGGCAGGTTCATAGATAGATTGACGAAAGCCCAAAACGGACAAATTTCAAGCCCTCAAAATACAAGGGGGTAGTGCGCCCTTTTTCAGGAACTCCCCGGCTGGCAGGCTGGGGAGTTTTTGCGCTTCCCCCCTCTCACACTCTCCCCCCTAAATACTTTACCAGCTGGGAAAGAACAAGATACGCTTCGCTCTGAACCAGCAGGAAACCAAGTTTTCAACAACAGCCAAGAAAGGATGAGCAAAACCATGAACATCGGCATCGACCATGGCTACTACGCCATCAAGACCCGGCATTTTTCTTTCCCAGCCGGTATCACCGCCTATTCCCATGAACCCTACACCCTGCAGAACACGCTGGAGTACGGTGGAAAGTTCTTCGTGTGCGGGACCGGCAGGCAGCCGATCCTGCGAAACAAGATGGAGAACGAGAACTACTACCTGCTGACCCTTGCAGCCATCGCCAAAGAAATCCAGCAGCGGGGAGCCAAGACAGAGTGTTCCGTTACCATCGCAGCCGGCCTTCCTCTGGCTGGGTTTGGCCGGGAGAAGAAATCCTTCCGGGAGTACCTTCGCCCTTCTTCCCAGCCGGTAAGCTTCAAGTTCGAGGGCGTCCCCTACAAAGTGACCGTTGAAGATGTGAAGCTGTTCCCACAGGGGTATTCCGCCCTGATGATCCATCCGGAACTCCTCCAGAACGAACCCTCCGTCCTGCTCATGGACATCGGCGGCTGGACGGTGGACCTGATGCGGCTGGACAACAATGTTCCCAACGCCGCCACCTGCCGGAGCCTGGAACTGGGGATGATCCGCTGCATCGACGAGGTGAAAGAACAGGTTCGCCGGGATGTGGGGCTGTCCGTTACCGATGCCCAGGTGGAGCGAGTGCTGGCGGGAAAGCCCTGCAGCATGGACGAGGACGCCCGCAGCATCATCCAAAAGCAGGGCCGCCTCTACACCGAGCGCCTTCTCTCAGCGGCCATGGAAGCGGGGTTCGACCTCAAGGCCATCCCGGTGGTGATGCTGGGCGGTGGCGCAGCGGTGGTCAAGCGAAACGTCGCCCCCCAGGACGGCCTGTGTCGGGGTTTTGCCCTGCTGGACGACCGGGTAAACGCCGAAGGATTCGAGCGGATTTTGGGGCGTTTGTCGGGCGGTGTGGGCAAGGGATGAGCAGGCCCCTTTTTATGTTCCGCCCAAACCTCCAGAATGAGGACCACCGCCGGGCATGGGCACTGCTGCAGGCTGTGCCGGAAGGACAGAAAAGCGCCTTTCTGGTGAAAGCGATCCTGGACAGTGCCAGGCAGGACGCCTTGGAGTCCACCCTGCGCCGCATCCTGCGAGAAGAACTTCAGGCTGTCCCTTCCCAGCCGGTGCGGCAGCCGGAGGAAGCCATCCCCCCGGCGATGCTCGGCTTTCTCAATACCCTCATGGATGACGGGTAAAATCCCCCAAAACAGCCCCCAGCATAGCCGTTATTGCTTGTGACGTTTGTTGCCCCTGCTTTGGCTGAAAGGTTGTTGGTCTTGGTAATAGCTTTCTCTTCGCTCTTCGGATATGCTTGTGTTGCCCGAAAGGGAAAGAATCAAGCAAAGGAGCGATGGACGTTGGAAACCAAGGGCGTGACCTGTAAAATCCCGCTGGACCTGCACAACAGGATCAGCGAGGAGATCCGGGAAACGGAAAGCACCATGAGCAAGTTTATTGAAATGATCATCCAGGAGCATTATGAGAAAGGGGCTGGCAAAGTCATGGCAAAAGGCAGAACACTGGCATTTCAGGTGAGCGAGGAATTGTTCCAGCGGGTCAAGGAATACCTGGAACGCTTTGAAAAAGTCCACCACCGCCGCCTGACGCAAAAGGAGTTCATCATCGGGCTCATCGAGCAGGCGCTGGAGGAAGCGGAGGAAAAGTTCGAGGCCGCCGAGGCCGCCGGGCGGGAGGAACAGGAAGAAAGCGCCTGGGACGCCGCCCAGGGCGGGGAAAACGGCGAGGACGAGGATGACACCAGCACAGACCTCCCCAGCGAATACGCCGCCTGGAGCGCCCCACAGGAGGACGGACAGGAAGCGGCGGATGAGAACGAGGGAGAAATCGAGGACGAAACAACTGAGGCCGAGGATGCCGGTGAAGCCGAAGAAGAAATCTACGCATAAGAGAAACAACAGCAGCCCGCAGGATTGGGTTCACCCCAGCCCCTGCGGGCTGTTTTCATATCATTTGACACTGCACCATGAAAGGGGTGATGCCGGTTGATTGTGTAGCAACGTTTCACCAAATCCATGAAAAAGGAGCGTGATGCCCAAAGCCATAACGTATATTGACCTGTTTTCCGGCATCGGCGGGTTCCGAGAAGGACTCAGCCGGGCCGGAGGTTTTGTCTGCGTAGGCCATTGTGAGATCGACAAATATGCCGACCAAAGCTACCGGGCGCTGTTCGATACGAAAGGAGAGTGGTTCCGTGAGGACGTCCGAGAAGCCGACCCCGACGAAATGCCCGACTTCGACCTGCTGTGCGGGGGATTTCCCTGCCAATCTTTTTCGATTGCTGGACACCGTGGAGGGTTTGCCGACCCAAGAGGTACGCTGTTCTTTGAAATTGCCCGGCTGACTGCGGCAAAAAGACCTGCGTATCTGCTGCTTGAAAACGTACCCGGCCTGCTTAACCATGACGGAGGCCGGACGTTTGCGGCCATCCTCCATACGCTGGATGGATTGGGGTATGGTGTGGAATGGCAGGTGCTTAACAGCAAAGATTTCGGCGTCCCTCAATCCCGTAAGAGGGTGTACCTTGTCGGATATCTTGATGAAAGATGCAGAGGAAAAATACTTCCTTTCACCGAAACAGCAGGAACGCCTCTTAAGCAAATCCGCCCCGGCGCACAGGGGGAGCGCATCTACTCCACAGAAGGGGTAAGCTGTACCCTTGCGGCGCAGGCTGGAGGCTTTGGCGGCAGGACTGGGCTGTACTGCACAGGCGTCCCCATCAAGGAAAACACGAAAAAGGGATATAAAATGGCATATCCCGGCGACAGTGTGGATTTGGCCTATCCCACCCTCAATACCCGCCGCGGCAGGGTGGGCAGGAAAATCGCCCACACCATCACCACCGGGAGCAGCCAAGGCACCCTTTGCTGTGTGGATCTGAACGAGGAACCGGCGCTGACGGATTATGCCCGCTGCCTCACCGCCAAGCAGAACGGCGGGATCCGCAGCCATAAGCGGGAAGCCTCCGGTGTGTGGGACGGATGCCGCATCCGCCGCCTCACGCCACGGGAGTGCCTGCGGCTCCAGGGATGGACGGATGACCGCATCGACCTTGTCCTGCCGCTCCAATCCGACGCCCAGCTTTACAAGCAGGCCGGAAACGGCGTCACCGTCAATGTGGTGGAGGCCATCGGAAAGCGGCTGGCCGTCGCCCATCGGGAGGTGAACGCTGTCGATTGACCTGAAAGACCAGTTCTTCGGCTGCGAGATCGAGATGACGGGGCTGACCCGCCAACAGGCTGCGGAAGCGGTGGCCGCCCTGTTCGGCGCCGCCGCCACCCATTCCCGTTCCTCCCGCACCTACGACCCATGGGAGGTCACCGATACCGAGGGGAAAACATGGCGCTTTGTCTTTGACGCCAGCATCCGCGCCACCCATCGGAGTGGGCGCAGGCAGCTTTCCACAGGCGATGATACCTACAAAGTGGAGATGAATTCCCCCAAGCTGGAATACAGCGAGATGGGCAAGCTTCAGGAAGTGGTACGGGCCCTCCGCCATGCGGGGGCTGTGGTCAATTCATCCTGCGGGATGCACGTCCATGTGGATGCTTCCAAGCACACCCCGCAGAGTTTGAAGAACGCCCTGTCCATCATGTACTCCAAGGAGGATATCCTGTTCAAAGCCCTCAACGTGGACGAACGCCGGGTGGAACGCTGGTGCCAGAAGGTGCGGGAACCCATGCTGGAGAAGATCCGCAGGCTGCCCACCAACACCACCATGGACCGCCTCAAGCGGGAATGGTATGAGGGAGGCGATGGCAGCTACGAGCACTACAACTGGACCCGGTACTACGCCTTGAACCTTCATTCGGTGTTCTATCGCGGCACATTGGAGTGGCGCTGTTTTGAGAGCACCCTCCATGCCGGCAAGGTGCGCGCCAATATTACGCTGGCGCTGGCCATCTCCGCCCAAGCCATCAATCAGAAGCGGACGGTGATGCGGAAAACCGAGATCAGCGAGAATCCCGCCTTCACCTTTCGCACCTTTCTTTTGCGCCTTGGTCTCATCGGGCCGGAGTACAAAAATGTGCGGGAACACTTACTCTCCAATCTTCCCGGCGACAGGGCCTGGCGCTACGACAAATCCCAGTACCCCAGCCTGCAGAACCGCAGCAATCAAGAACGATAGGAGATGATGAAAAACCAAAGGGAAACTTTACTTTGCCTACGGCTCAAACATGAACCTGAACCAGATGGCCTTCCGCTGCCCGGACGCCCAGGTGGTGGATACCGTCCGTCTGGAGGGATACCGCCTTGCTTTCCGTATGAATGGCGGCGGGCATGGCGTTGCCACCATCCTGCCGGAGCCGGGCAGCTTTGTGGATGGCGTCCTCTGGCGCATTTCGGAACGGGATGAGCAGAGCCTGGACCACTATGAGGGATTCCCTCGGCTGTATGGAAAGGAACCCGTCACTGTGGTAGACCCGGATGGCCTGAAGCGGGAAGTCATGGCCTATACCATGAACAGCCCCTACAAAGACGCCCCCGCACTGCCCTCACAATCGTACCTGTCCGGCATCCTTCACGGCTGCCGGCAGAACGGGATCGAAATCGAGTCTGTGCTGGACGCTGTCTGGCGCACCCAGCGGGATACGCACCACAAGGTGATCCCCCGAAAAAAGCCCCGCCAGAAAAATGGCGAGGAACGATAATTCTGCTTTAGCCCCCGTGGGTTTGAGGTTTCTACTCAAATCTGCGGGGGCTTTTTTATTTTGCCAAAAAGGAGACTGTTATGAAAAATCTTAAAAGAGTGCTGTCCCTGATGATGGCGGTGCTGCTCTGCTTTGGGCTCTTCCCTGGCAGCGCCCTTGCCGCCGAGAATGATTATGACGGATACCTCGCCATGATCGAATACAAAGACCGCCGTTATTCTCTCAGCGAAAACCTCCCTGCGCCTTTTGGCGGGCGTACAACCGAGGAATTCTTCGAGCTGCGGATCAATGATTTACACACATACCGCACCGCCTACTGCATCCAGATGGGTGTACGGGCCAACAGCGGCATCGGCTACGAGTCCTCGGATGATTACGCCTCTTTCACAGAAGAACAAAAGGCGCTGATCAACACTACCCTCACCCTGGGCTACAACATGGAAACCGGCACAAAGTACGGGGGCAGCGCCATCGATGAGTACATCGCCACCCAAATCCTCATCTGGCTCATTGCCCACAACCAGCTTGGCACAGGGTATGAGAGCCAGATCGTGGACGAGATCACCGCCAACAGCCCCGCAGCGAAGCCCATCTTCTATACGCTGCGGGAAAACGTGATGAACTACCGCACGGTCCCGTCCTTTACCACAGATGACCCCGGTGCGGTTGGGGTCTATACCCATGCCTTGCAGTACAATGAGAGCACCGGAAAAAATGAAACGACGCTGGTAGATGAGAACAATGTGCTGGGTGATTTCACCTTCAGCTACCCCGGCGTGGATTTTTCCGTGGACGGGAACCAGCTGCACGTTTCCACCAGTGAGACGGAATTCGGGACCATCACCGCCGAAAAGAGCCTGCCCTCTTCCATCCCCGGTGTGGTCACCGGCGGCACGAAATACTGGCTGCGGGATACCTATCAGAATGTCGTTACCTTCGATGTGGAGGGTGAGGCCCAGCCGGTGAAGTGCTACTTCTCCCTCGAAATCAAATCCGGCGCCCTGCAGATCGTGAAAACCTCCGAGGATGGCGAGGTTTCCGGCATCCCCTTCCACATCTCCGGCAATGGAGTGGAACGGGATGTGGTGACAGGCCCGGATGGAACCATCGGGGTGGACAATCTCCAGGCCGGCACTTACACCATCACCGAGCGGTCACCGGACCGATACGTCCAGCCCGCTTCCCAGCAGGTGACCATTTACCCCGGCCAGACCTCCAGCGTTAGCTTTTCCAATGTGCTGAAGAAGTTCACCGTCACCATGGAAAAGGTGGATTCCGTCACTGGGGAAGCCCAGGGCGACGCCTCCCTGGATGGTGCGGTGTACGGAATGTTCAAAGGTGAAACCCTGCTGGACACCTACACCACTTCGGGCGGGGGAAAATTCACCACCAAGGAGTACCCCTGCGGCACGGATTACTCCATTCGTGAGATCTCGCCCAGCGAGGGGTACCTGCTGGATGAAACCGTCTATCCTGTGGGCGCAGAGCCGGGGAACTTTACGCTGGAACACAACAGCGTCCCCATGACCGCAACAGAGGATGTGGTGCTCGGCTCCATTGCCATTACCAAGCACACCGACCAGCCCGCCATTCCAGAGCAGGACGCTCCGGCACCTGAGACGGAGTCCCCCACTGAGGAAGAAGCTACCGTCCCTGAAGAACAGCAGACTGAAAGCGCAGAGGAAACTCCCGCTTCCAGCACACCTGAAAATGGCGCTGTTCCTGAAAATAGCTCCGAGCCTTCCAGCCAGCCGGAGGAAAACGAAGCAGCCATCGAGAACCAGGCCGGGGATACCAGCGCCGCCCCGGAAAACGACGCTGTACAGGAACCAGCCGACAGCTCCGAGCCGGCAGCCGATATTGACCAGCCTGATGCATCCGATGCGGAAGCAGAAGCTGTGCCGCTGGCCGTTACCAGCAATGAGGTGCAGATCGAGCAGCCGGAGGCCGGGGCTGAATTTCAGGTCTATCTGGCCAGTGCGGGCAGTTACGAGAACGCCAAAGAGTCTGAACGGGATATCCTGCTGACAGATTCCTATGGTTTCGCCCAATCGAAGTCCCTCCCATACGGCCTGTATGTGGTGCATCAAACCGCTGGCGCCGAGGGGCAAAAATTCGTCCCGGATTTCTCTGTGTTCATTTCCGAGCATGGCAAAACCTATTACTTCATCCTGAACAACCCCACCTTTACCTCCCTCATCCGCTTTGAAAAGAGGGACGCCGAATCCGGCGAGATCATCCCGCTGGCCGGCACCTCCGTGAAGATCCGCAATGCGGATACCGGCGAATGGGTGGTGCAGCACATCAACTATCCCAGCCCCATGGACATCGACACCTTCGTGACGGATTCCACAGGGACCCTCATGCTGCCGGAGGCCCTGGGCTTTGGAAATTACGAGTTGTATGAACAGCAGAGCCCCTGGGGTTATGTTCTGGATGAGGAGCCTGTACCCTTTGTGGTGGATGGCACCCAGGACGTTGTCACCGTGACCAAGTACAACACAGTGCAGAAAGGCACCATCACCGTCCACAAGGAGGGCGAGGTGTTCAGCCATGTGGTAGAAGCCGGTGGCCTCTACCAGCCGCAGTATGAGGTGCAGGGCCAGCCGGGCGCCGTTTACGACATCACCGCTCTGGAGGATATCGTCACCCCGGATGGCGTCGTTCACGCAAAGGCGGGAGAACTGGTGGCTACCCTGACCACTGGCAGCGATGGGACCGCCACATCGGAGCCCTTGTACCTGGGCCGCTACCAAGTTTCTGAACGGACAGCGCCCGCAGGCATGGTGCTGGATTCCGAGCCGAAGGAAGTCACCCTTGCCTACGCTGGCCAGGAGGTGTCTGTCACCACCGCCGATGTGGGCTTCGTCAATGAACGTCAGAAGGTAGAGATCAGCCTCAAAAAGCTGATGGAGCAGGATGAGACCTTCTCCATCGGGATGAATGAGGAATGGAAAAACATCACCTTCGGCCTGTTCGCCGCAGAGGAAATCGTCGCCGCCGATGGCAGTTCCATCCCCGCCGATGGCCTCATTGAGACCACCGGCATCGATGAAAATGGGAACGCCGCCTTCAAAACCGACCTCCCCTGCGGGGCCTCGCTGTATGTAAAAGAGATCGGTACGGATGAGCACTACCTGTTGAGCGACGAGAAATACCCTGTGGTGTTCGAGTACGCCGGGCAGGACGTCGCCACCGTGCAGCTGGAGGTCAATGACGGAGAGGCCATCGAAAACACGCTGAAGTATGGCAAGGTATCCGGCTGGAAGGTGGACCAGGACGGATTCGAGTTGGGCGGCGCCGTGATTGGCCTGTTCCGCTTTGACGAAACCGAGTTCACAGAAGAAACCGCCCTCATGGTCACCGAGAGCAATTCCATCGGGTACTTTGAATTTGACCGGGTACCCGTTGGCAACTGGGTCATTCGTGAGATCGCAGCGCCGGAAGCCTTCGTACTGAGCGAGGAAACCTTCCCCGTGGAGATCACCGAAGATGGGCAAACCATTGAGATCACCATGGAAAACCAAATCATCCGGGGTACGGTGGAAACCACCAAGGTAGACGCCGACTTCCCGGAGAACACGCTGTCCGGTGCCATCTTCGAGGTGTACGCCGATGTGGATCACAACGGGGAGTTCGACCCTGACATCGACAAGCTGGTGAGTGAAATGGCTGAGTCCGAGGGCGGCATCTATCAGCTGAAGGACTTGCAGTACGGGGATTACTTCCTGCACGAGAAGGAAGCACCTGAATTTTTCCAGCATGACGAGGGGTACTATCCCTTCTCCATCACGGAAAACGGCGCTATCGTGCGGGTGGAAACCGAAGCTGGCGTGGGCTTCCTCAACCATGTGCAGACCGGCTCCCTAAAGGTGTTAAAGACAGCCGATGACGACCAAATCGAAGGCCGCACCTTCAAAATCACCGGCACCGACTTCATGGGCAACGCCTATGAGCAGGAGTTCCAGACCGATGAGAACGGTGAGATCAACGTCACCCTCCGTGTGGGCGAGTACACCGTTTCCGAGATGGCCGGTGAGGATGCCGAGAAGTATATCCTGCCGGATGACCAGACCGTGGAGATCCTGGCTGGCGAAACCGTCACCGTGGCGATGCACAACAAGCTGGTGCCGGAAGTTCCCACCGTTCCTCAGACGGGTGACAGCCCCTGGATGCCCGCAGTTTTGATTGGCCTTTCCGCTCTGGCGCTGCTGGCAGGCGGCGGACTCCTCGCCATGCACCTTGTGGGCAAAAAGAAGAGATCCGCAGGCGGCCATGACAGGGATCAGGATATCAGATGAGGACCTTCCTGAAAGGTCTCTGCATCGGCCTGTTGTGCCTGAGCCTGTTGGGGCTTGCGTGGTTTTTGGTGCTCCAGCCGGGGCTGACCAATGGGGAAGCGCAGGCCCTAAAAGATGAATACACAGTACAGCCCCTCCCCGGAGCCAAAAGCTCCGGGGAGGAACCGGCTGGGAATGAACAAACCGGCCAGGAACAGGAGCCGGAAGCCATTGTAGACCTCCCGGCCCTGCAAGCGGAATACCCGGATATCAAGGGGTGGATCACCATCCCCGGAACCTGCGTGGACTACCCTGTCCTGCAAAGCGGCGCCCAAGACCCCGAATATTACTTGCGGCGCACCTATAAAGGAGAATGGCGCACAGCCGGCAGCATTTTCTTTCAGTGGGACTGTACCCCGGAAAGCCGGAACACCGTGGTCTACGGACACAACATGAACGACGGGACCATGTTCGCTGTGCTTCAGAAGATGGCCGATGCAGCGTTCCGGGAAGAACATTCCGAAATCCTCCTGCAGACGGAAAATGGGCTGCGGGAGTACACCATTGTGGCTGTGCTGAAAACGGATATCTCCAAGCTCTCCTTTAACCGCACCGTATTCGCTGACGATGGGGATTTCCTGTCCTTTCAGAAGGAACTGCTTGCACAGCCGCTGTATCACGACCCTGCATTTATTCCCGGCGCAGACCACCGCCTGCTGACCCTTGTTACCTGTTCCTATGAATGGGATAACGCCCGCACGGTGGTCGTCGCCGTACAAGTGAGGTGAGCATGAACCTATGGAACCGAAAGCAATTATAGTCATTGTCCTGTGCGCTGTCATTTTAGGCGGCCTTGTTTTCCTGCACATTCGCAACCGCAGGAAGAAGTAGCAGAGATTTGATTGGGTGGGGCGCTGGAAAGCGCCCTGCTTTTTGTATTTGATTGCACTGGAGGGATTGATTGAAGAAACTTGGACTTTTAGACTGGCTGGCAGAGCAGCACCGCACCTTCATCTCCAACCTGCGTCTGCAGCCCACCCTAAAATGGGAGGCTCTTGGAGACTTGTACCATCTGGAGAACAAAGAGCAGTACCCGCTGAAGGAGTGGGAAGAAGCCGTGTCCTACCTGCTGGGCTGCGAGGTGCGGTTTTCCAATTATGAGGACATCGGGAAAAGCCTCAAGCCCTTTTCCCTGAAATTGAGGTGACGCCATGAATCAATTTTATACCGCCGAATCCGTCACGGAGGGGCACCCGGATAAACTGTGCGACCTCATCGCCGACAGTGTTCTGGACGACTGCCTTTCCCATGACGCCCTCTCCCGTGTGGCCTGCGAAGTGCTGGCCACCAAGGGGCAGGTCATCGTAGCTGGTGAGATCACCAGCCTGCACGAACCCCAAATTCCGGCCATTGTCCGTTCCGTACTGCGAAAGGTGGGCTATGACCCCGCCCGGTACGCGGTCCAATGCCTCATCCATAAGCAAAGCCCGGATATCGCCGCAGGGGTGGACTGTTCCTTAGAGCAGCGAAGGGAATCACTCAGGGATCCTGTCCTCCGCTTGGGCGCCGGTGACCAGGGTGTCATGGTTGGGTACGCCTGTTCGGAAACCCCGCAGATGCTGCCTCTTCCCGTTGTGCTGGCCCACCGGCTGGCCGGCTGCCTCACCACAGCCCGGAAATCCGGCATGGTGCGGGGCCTGCGCCCGGATGGCAAAGCCCAAGTCACCGTGGAGTACGACGAGGATGGACGCCCCCTGCGGCTGGACACAGTTGTCCTCTCCGCCCAGCACAGCCCGGAGAAGCCCGCCGATGAACTGTTTTGGGAACTCACCGACAAGGTGCTGGCCCCGGCGCTGCAGGCGCTTCCCCCGGATGAGGATACCAAGATCCTGCTGAACCCCTCCGGACGGTTTGTGCTTGGCGGCCCGGAGGCCGACACCGGCCTCACCGGAAGGAAACTCATGGTGGACAGCTACGGTGTGTTCGCACCCCATGGGGGCGGCGCTTTTTCCGGGAAGGACCCCACCAAGGTGGACCGTTCCGGGGCATATATGGCCCGTTACATCGCCAAAAACCTCGTGGCCGCCGGGATGTGCAGCCGGTGCCAGGTGACGCTGGCCTATGCCATCGGAAAAGCCGAGCCGGTGATGGTGGAGGTGGATACCTTCGGCACCGGCGCCATCTGCGCCGACGATTGCCTGGCGGATGCGGTGCGCCTTGTGTTCGGGCTGACCCCTTCGGAAATCATCGCCCAACTGGACCTGTTGACGCCCCGCTATATCCAAACCGCAGCCTACGGGCATTTTGGCAAGCCGGAACTTCCCTGGGAGCGCACCGACCAGGCCAAGATCCTCCGGGCAGCGGTAATCTAACACAAAGGAAGGAGCATTCCCATGCCCGGAGTGAGCAAAGAGCAGATCGCTGCCGCCAAGCAGATGACTGCCATCGAGTTTCTGCGCCGGTTTCGCCCCAATGAACTGGTCAGAAGCGGTAGCCGTGGTGAGTTCCAGCTGAGAGAGCACGACAGCTTTAAAATCAATGGGGAGTCCTCCATCTGGCATTGGAAAAGCCGGGATATTGGAGGGAAATCCGCCCTGGATTACCTCATCAAAGTGGAAGGGATGAAGTTTGTAGATGCGGTGCTGGCCTTGTGCGACGAATGCCCCAGCTACATCCCGCCTCCGACTCAACCAAAAAAGAGGACAGAGTTCATTCTACCACCAGCAGCTGTGAACAACCGCCGGGTGTTCGCCTATCTGCTGAAGCGTGGCATTGACCGCAAGGTCATCGAAGCCTGCGTCCGGGCAGGGATTCTTTATGAAAGCGCCGATTACCACAACGCCGTGTTCGTTGGAAAGGATGAAACCGGCACGGCCCGGTATGCTTTCCTACGGGGCACCTACACCAAAGGAAAGCCCTTCAAAGCAGAAGTATCCGGCAGCGATAAGCGGTTCTGCTTCCTGCTGCCGCCGAAGGGGAAGACCAACCGGGTGGCTGTGTACGAAGCCGCCATTGAACCCATGGCCCATCTGACGCTGGAAGGGACTACAGACAAATGGCGGCTGTCCCTCGGCGGCATCTATGCGCCGGAAGAAGGGCAGCGGCAGGAACGGGAGGCCAAGAACCCCCTTGCGCTGGACGCTTTTCTGGAGCGCCACCCGGAGATCGAGGAAATCGAGATCTGCACCAACAACGATTTTGCCGGGCGCTGGGCTGCAGCCCACATCGAAAGAGCCTATCAGGGCCGGTACCGCATGGCGAAGAACCTGCCCCGGCGAGAGGGCTGCGACTATGGCGACCTGGCAAAAGAAAACTATGAACGGCGGACCGCCCGGAGCCTTTCGGACGGTTCCCGATAGAAAGAAGGTCATGCAATCGACAAGCAGGAAATCACACTGAAACTTTACTCCCCACTGAAAGGGGATTTCTTTCCCCAGGAGGTCTACGACGATATCGATTGGATGGATCGAGTGGGGCCGGACGAGTTCTCTGGCTTTGAACTGGCAGACTATGAGGAATCCGTCCAATCCGCTATAACAGACTCTTTTAGGGGAACGGGCGGGGATCTCATGCCCTACTTTTCAGAGAAGCGAAACCCCGGCGTCAAGGCAAAGGTGCTCAGCGCCATCCCCTCGGTGGAACGCCGGGGCGGGGAGCTGGTGGGCTGCACCACTGTTCGGCTGAAGGAGCCTCTGGACAAAGCGGAAATGAGCGCCCTCCAGGAGTATCTGCTGGGCCAGTTTTCCGATGGCTGGGGCGAGGGCTTCGAGCAGCGGGAAATCCAGACTGCGGATGGCGCGCTCTACGTCCATTTTTGGGAAGCGGAACCCTTCTCCTTCGAGGTGGTGCCGGTGCAGCCCGCAGAACCGGCAAAGGAGCCGCCTGTTCCCAAACGTCCGAAAATGAAGCTGGTGGGGCAGGACGGAAACATTTTCGCTATTCTCGGCAGGGCCGCCCGCCTGCTGCGGGAAAACGGGCAGCCGGAGCAGGCCAAGGAGATGTGCGACCGTGTGTATCAATCCGGGGATTATTGCGAAGCGCTGAACATCATCAGCGAATATGTGGAAACCGAATTGTCGGAAAAAATGCCGCCCAAACAGAAAAAACACTCCGATCCGGAGCGATAAATATATATGGAAGGATGATGCCTCTGAACCAAAAGAACGAACTTGCTCAAGTTGTAGAAGAATCCACTTTGCCTATCGAGCACAACGGCGGGGATGGATGGACCATTCTGCATGGGGACACCCTGCAGATCATCCGTGCGTTCAAGCCCCAGGTGTTTGACGCCCTCATCACTGACCCGCCCTATGCTTCGGGCGGCTGGAAACCTGCGGAGAAGAACCGCACGACCACACAGAAGTACAGCAGCATGGACCCCAAGAACGCCCCGCCTGACTTCGACGGGGACAATCGGGATCAGAGAAGCTGGACCCGCTGGATGGCCGAGTGGCTGTACGATGCCCGCAAAGCCTGCAAGCCGGGTGCGCCCGTCTGCCTGTTCATCGATTGGCGGCAGTACCCCTCCATCACCGACGCTTTGCAATGGGCCGGATGGATTTGGCGGGGCTGCGTGGTGTGGGATAAGATGACCAGCCGCCCACAGAAAGGGCGTTTCCGCCAGCAGAGCGAATATGTGGTGTGGGGCTCCAACGGCCCCATGCCGGTGAGCCGCCCGGTGGGCTGCCTGCCGGGGGTGTTCCGCTATGCCAATCCGCAAAACCGCACCCATGTCACCGAGAAGCCCCTGCAGCTCATGCGGGACCTGGTGAAAATTTGTGTGCCGGGAGGAAGGATCCTCGACCCCTTCTGCGGGGCCGGAACCACCGTGCTGGCCGCCAAACTGGAGGGGTACGAGGCCGTGGGCATCGAGGTGACCGACGCCTACTACAAACTGGGCTCGGACCGGGTGCGTTTTGCGCTGGAGGCCCAGCCGGAAACCGCTGAATAATCTCCATGGCTATCCATGTGGATAGCCACCAACAACCCCAAACCCAGGCAGGCTATCCACATGGATATCCTGCCTGATTACCTAAATAGAAAGGAAACATCGCTATGGAAAAAGCCTTTGCTTACATCTGCTCGGCTGCAGATACGGCTCCCCGCCTTTTGAAGCGGTACTGCCGGAAAGTTTACGAGTTGGGGTACGTCCCCATCTGCCCTAAATTAAACGATGGGCAGTACCTTGCGCTGGACAATGCCGATGAAAAGAGGGATTTTCACAATATTGCCCGCCAGAAGCTGGGCCGGTGCCGGATGCTGGTGGTTTGCGGCAAGGAGATCAGCAACTCCATGTCCGCAGAAATCGGGATGGCCGAAAAGAGGAACATCATCTGCACCACACTGGATGGTCTGGCCAGAATCAAAGAAGCGGCTGAGTAAAAACCGGCCTTGACACTTCCATTGGTTGCTGGTATAATGAAAACAAGGAAACAAAGAAAATTTGTTATACATATTTCATTGTAAACAGCATATAATAGATAAGAAAGGAAGATTCATATGGGAACAGCGGCGGTGAAAGGCGGGGTTGCGATGAACCGGAAAACCATTCGTATATCGGAAAAAAGGCAGCTGACGATCCCACAGAAGTTTTTTGAAGCGCTCGGTTTTACCACCGAAGCGGAATGCATTCTGCGCGGCAATGAAATTGTGCTGCGCCCGGTGAAGGAACAGGGCGGCGGCGAATTTGCCGAGCAGATCCTTGCCGATTTGATCAAGCAGGGATTCAGCGGGGACCAGCTTCTGGCTGAATTCAAGAAAACGCAGAAGAAGGTTCGCCCTGCTGTAGAAGCCATGCTGACACAGGCTGAACAGGCGGCCCGCGGAGAAGGTGAAAGCTACTCCTACAACGACGTATTTGGTACGGAGGAAGAATGATGGCACAGCTGAAAATCCTTTCCCCGGCAGCGAAATTTCTGAAAAAGCTCAAGGATAAACGCTTGAAAGCACTGTATCAGGAAGCAATCGACCGGATACTGGAAGATCACACTGTGGGGGAAGCAAAGACCGGAGACTTGGCGGGCGTTTTCGGCTATGACATCTACTACAACAAAACAAATTACGAACTCGCGTATACCGTAGAGTATGTAGAGGATAAAGTTGTGGTGGTCATTATGGCCGGAACCAGAGAAAACTTCTATGACGAACTCAAGCGATATATGAAATAAGAAAAATGTCCACGGAGAAAGGCGATGCTGATAAGGCATCGCCTTTTTTCTTTCCCAGCTGGTGACTGGTTTTGCAAGCATAGCCTTTGGATATCCAAACGCATCTTGGGGAGTACCCCAAACCCCCGGCTGCCCGCCATCGGCTGACTATGCAGCACATAAGGAGTCCATATGAGAAAACGAAACCATATCATTCCCCTCCATCTGAACAAAAAGGAACTGGCCCATCTGGAGGCCCAGGTGAAACTTAGCGGCCTTGCCCGTGAGGAATTCCTGCGCTCCCTCATCATGGGGGCGCAGCTGCAGGCGAGGCCCTGCACCCACCATGCCGACCTTCTTCACAAGGTGGCGGGCCTCTGCAACAACGCCAACCAGCTTGCCAAGGTGGCCAACACCTATGGCGAGGCCAGCCGGCAGAGCGTGGAGGAAATGACCAGCATCGCCCGTGCGGTCTGGAAGGAAGTGAAGGAGAACTGGTAAATGGCGTACACCAGCATTATCCCCGTGCACCGCCTGGACAATAGCGTGGACTACGTTCTGGATGAGAAAAAAGCCTCCCGCTCCCAAAACGCAGACTCCCTGCAGGCGGCGGTGGACTATGCCCTCAACAAGGATAAAACCGAGCAGGACCTGTTCTGCTCTGCCATTGGCTGTATGCTGGATTCCGCCTTTGCGGATATGTGCCAGATTAAAAAGATGTGGCACAAGGAAAAAGGGGTGCAGGGCTTCCATCTGGTACAGAGTTTCGCCGCTGGGGAGGTAACGCCGGAATTGGCCCATCAAATTGGCCAGGAACTTGCGGACCGTTTGCTGGGCGGCAGATTTCAAGTGGTCATCAGCACCCACTTGAACACCGGGCATATCCACAACCATTTGGTTTGGAATTCCGTTTCCATTCAAACGGGGAAAAAGTACCGGAGCAATGAAAAAAGCTACGTCACCGGGGTGCGCCGGATCTCCGATGAACTGTGCCGGAAATACCATCTCTCGGTCATCGACACCGAGAAATCGGAACGGGTAGCCCGCCCCTATGTCCAATGGCTGGCCGAGCAAGAGGGAAAGCCCACTTGGAAAACCGTCATCCAGCAGGATGTAGACGCCGCCATCACTGCCTCTCTCACATGGAAGCAGTTCCTGCGGGTGCTGGAGCAACAGGGATACACCTTCCGCTTTGACCGCAAGTACATGACGTTGAAACCGCCAGGCAAGGATCGGCCCGTCCGGTTCAAGACCCTGGGCAAAAACTACACGCCCGAAGCCATTCAGCGCCGTATCCTGTACCCCAGGCGCTCCGCACCGGCTGGGAAAAGAACACCGCCCGCCCATGGGCTGCTTCTCCTCCTTGGGGAAACGCAGCCCCGCAAGCTCACCGGCCTGCGGGCGCTCTATTATTCCTATTTATATAAGGTTGGGGTGCTTCGCAAGAAACCGCCCTACCCCAGCTATGCCGTGCGAGAGGATATCCGCAAGCTGGACCAGCGGATCGAGCAGGCTGAGTTCATCTTTCAGCATCATGTGGAGGACCGTGGCCAGCTGGCCAGCCTCCGGCAGCAAGCGGAGGACGAAATCGCTGTGGTGTTGAAGCAGCGCCAGAAACTCTACCGCTACGAGCCGGACTCCCCGCAGATCAGCGCCCTCACCGAGAAGCTTCGGCAGCTTCGCCACACCGCCAAGCTGTGCCGGAACATTGAAACACACTCTGTGGAGATGGAGCAGCGCCTGCTGGCGGCCCAAGAGGAAGATCGCCAGCGTCAGGAACGGGAAGAAAAACAGCAAGAACGTAAAAGTAAAGACGGACCCAGGAGGTGATTGGTTGAACAGAATTCCCAGCAGAGAACAGGTGGAACGCCTCCGGCAGCGATATCCAGCCGGAACCCGTATCGTCCTGCATTCCATGGATGATGCCCAGGCCCCGCCGCCTGGCACCATGGGTACGGTTGTCTATGTAGATGATATGGGACAACTCGGAGTCGAATGGGACAACGGTTCCGCCCTGTCTCTTATCCCCGGTGAAGATTCCTTTTCCAAGGTCTCCGCGCCGGAAAAGGAAAAGCAGAAACGCCCCCGTGATTTGGGGCGGTGAAAGCGAGGTGATTTGACTGAACTACGGAAGCGACCCCGCCGACCAAATCGTCCGATTTACCCTGGAAGGGACAGAGGTAACCCTCAAGCTGTCGGGGCTGGCGGCAAAGAATTTCGCGCTGTTCGTCTATGCGGTATTAAAGGATCAGAAGAAAACCCGTGGAAAAACACGGCTGGTGCGGATGCTGCGGGAGCAGCGCCCCTTCAAATTCTTTAAGGTGCCGGTGAGCTATATGAAGGAATTTGCCCGGGAAGCCAAGGAACACGGGCTGCTGTACGTCCCCATTCGGAACCGGCAGAAGTCTGAGCGCATCGAGGTGGTGGTGTTTGCAGATGACGCCTCCAAGATCCAACGCATCTATGACAACCTCGGCCTGGATTACGTTGCGGCCCAGGCTGGTGACGCCACTGTGGAGAAAGCGCCTGTGCAGGAGAAACAGCCTCCCGCCGCCGCTGCCCCCAGCAGGATGGAAACCGTCCAGACGGAGCATGGTGCGGTGGAATTTGAGGTGGGCGGCTTCGAGGATGAGATTGAACTCTCCTCCGTACCGGGCCAGGAGGAAGGGTCAAATTTTACTCTTGGCCGGGAGAAGGCCCCTGTACAGGGGGTGGCGACAAGGAGTCCGTCAGAGAATTCCTCGCCCGACAGAAGTTCTTCGCCCGGTCCAACCGGCAGTGAGCCGGCGCCTGAGCAAAAGCCCTCCGTGAGAAAACAGCTGCAGGAGATCCGGCAGGACCAGGCCCAGAAGAAGGAGGAACGGACCAGGCAGCCCCAGCGTGAGCACGTTGCGCCCAGCCGCAGCAGGAAAAAGAAAAAGCAGAAAGGAAGGTAATGCAGTATCGATTTAAGTACATTGATTGGCAAGCAGCAGGAACAGCAGCCCCAGCAGGAGACTCCCCGCCTTTCCAAAGAGGAATACGCCGCCATGCGAAAGGCGGAACGGGAAGAGCTCCAGGCACGGGTGGACGCCCAGGCCCAGGAGTTGTTCCGGGATGACGCCTCCATGAAAGGGTTTCTCAATTTCATGGCACAGTGCACCCCACAGAGCACCCGGAACCTTCTCATCCTCTATGAACAGGATCCCACCATCACACATCCCCGCACTTTTGACAAGTGGAAAGAGGCCGGGCGTTCCCTGCGAAGCGGTGTGACGGGGTATGCGTTCTACGCCGACCAGGAGTATGAACGGGAAGATGGCACCAAGGGCAACGGCTTCACCATCACCAAAGCCTTTGACATCTCTCAGACCAGGGGCCAGCAGCCCCTGCCCTCCCAGCAGCGGCTGCCGGAGGAGATCATCGCCGCCCTGGTGGAGCAGAGTCCTGTTCCGCTGGCCATTTCCGATCAGCTGCCCCAAGGGGTGCAGGCGCAGTATGTCCCCAAGCAGCGCACCATCTATGTGAGGAACGGGATGGATGAAACCGCTACGATCTGCGCCATTGCCCGTGAGCAGGCCCATGCCGGTTTTGACACCGTAGGCAGCGGCTACTACCGGCAGGCGTATGCGCCCCAGGCCTATTGTGCGGCCTATGTGGTGGCGCAGAAACTTGGGCTGGACACCTCCGCTTTCCACTTTGATAAGGTGTGCCAGACCTGCGCCGGGATGGAAATCCAGGAGAAAAAGGGATTCATCAGCGACGTCAAGCGGGCGGCCTATGCCATCAACCGGGATATGCAGCGGAGTTTTCGAGAGATGGAGCAGACCATCCAGCCGGATGAATTCTCCGTAGAGTCTCCCAAGCCCGCCAAAGCGCCCAAGACCAAAGAGGACAAGGAAAAGGAAGCGGCCAGATAACGGCTCCCGCCGAGAGTTTTCCGTTTGTTTTCTTCTGTGCGGTAGCTTTCTACAAGGCGTTGTGATATGGTGATGATGAAAAACAACAGGAAAGGCAGGGGTACCTATGGAAAAGCAAAGGATGTTTAAGATGAGCCAGCTGGAACAGGATATGCTGGTCAAAGCCCTTTGTGATACACAGAATGATGTGCAGCCTGAACAGGCCGAGGAAATGCGTTCCCTTGCTGCGAAAACCGTCCGTGCTCCCCGCCGCAGGCTGTACCTGAGCGATGAGGAATTCGGGCGGGCGGTGCAGGCCCTAAACCGGAAGCGCAACGCCTATCTGTCGGCAGGACGGAGCAGCATCGGGTTTGACCGCATTCTCCTCAAGCTGTTGAACAGCAAGTATCGGCACACGCCGGTCAGATAAATCCATTCACTCCCCCCGAAGCCTGTGGGTTCTCCCCAGGGGCTTCGGGGGCTTTTTTTGTTTTCTGCGAAAAGGAGGGCTATTTTTGATTCGATAGCTGTACGGAAAAATCCATGGTGGGTGTGGCTGCTGCCTCTGCCCATCGTTTGGTGGGCTGCCCTTTTGGTGGCCGGAAGCTGGAGCGCCGGGATGAACCTCGTGGATCTGCTGGGGAAGCTCTCCGCAGCCATGAACAATCCCTTTGCCATCCACTGGACGGAGTATTCCGCCCGGTGCCTGCTGTTCTTTACCATGGGGTATGGGGTCGTGGCGCTGACGGTGACCTCCAGCCGGAAGAACCGCCGCCGTGGTGCGGAACACGGCTCCGCCCAATGGGGCGATGTGTTTCAGATTGCCAAGCGGTACCGGGATAAGAAGCACCCGAAAGAAAACCTCATCCTGACCCAGCACTTTCAGATGGGGCTGGATGGCCATAAGCACAAGCGCAATACCAACGTGCTGGTGATTGGGGGCAGCGGCGCCGGCAAAAGCCGCTCCTATGCCATTCCCAACGCCCTGAACTGTGGGAACTGCTCCATGGTCATCTGCGACCCGAAATCCGAGATCCTGCGGAAAACCGGAGGGGCTCTGAGAGCCAATGGCTATGAGGTGCGGGTGTTCGACCTGCTCAGCCCCGACACCTCCTTCTGCTACAACCCCTTGGCCTATGTGCGGGATGACAAAGACGTGCTTCGCCTCATCGAAACCCTCATCCAGAGCACCACCCCGCCAGGAGCACAGAGCAGCGACCCGTTCTGGACCAAGTCGGAAACGGCGCTGCTCCAGGCCCTCGTCCTCTATCTCATGCACGAAGCCCCAAAAGATGAACAGAACTTTGCCATGGTGATGGAGATGTTGGCCGCCGCCGAGGTGCGGGAGGAAGATGAGGAATACGAGTCGCCCTTGGACATCCTGTTCGCCCGTCTGGAGATGCGGGACCCGGAGAGCATTGCCGTGAAACAATACCATGTGTTCAAGATGGGGGCCGGAAAAACTCTAAAATCCATTTTGATTAGTGTTGGCGTCCGGCTGTCTGCCTTCAACCTGCCGCAGATCGCACGGCTCACCTATACCGACGACCTCCATCTGGAGGAACTGGGAGAAAAGAAGGTGGCCCTGTTTTGCTGCATCCCGGACTCTGACCGAAGCCTCAACTACCTTGTGGGCATGATCTATGGGCAGCTTATCCAGACGCTGTACTATGTGGCAGACCGGAAATACAAGGGCCGCCTGCCGGTGCCGGTGCATCTTCTCATCGATGAAGCCCCCAACATCGCCCTGCCTACGGACAACTTCCTGCCCTGGCTCTCCACCATGAGAAGCCGTGCCATATTCTGCAGCTACATCGCTCAGAACATGGCGCAGATCAAGGCGCTGTTCAAGGAACAGTGGGAGTCCCTGGTGGGGTTGTGCGACGAGTTTCTCTACTTGGGCGGCAATGAAAAGGAGACCCACAAGTACGTCTCTGAGCTCATGGGCAAGGAAACGCTGGATACCAACACCTACGGCCACAGCCGTGGGCGAAGCGGCAGCTTCAGCGTCAACGACCAACAGACGGGCCGGGAACTGCTCACCCCCGATGAGGTGCGGATGCTGGACAACCGCAAGGCGATTTTGTTCGTCCGTGGGGAACGCCCCATGCTGGATGACAAATACGACCTGATGCGCCACCCCAACATCAAGCTCACGGAAGATGGCGGCGCCCCGCCCTATGATTACACCCTGGCGAAAGACGCCGCAAACGATTTGGACTATTCTCCGGAGCAGTACGAGGATTTCGAACTGCTGGATCCGGAGGACTTTTTGAAGCCTTAAACTACACAATGAATTGGAGGAATGCTTCTGAAGAATATTCTGCATTATTGGATTTCCAAGAAAAATCACAACAAGAAGAACGACAAGCCCCAAGGCGCCCTGCCTCTTGGCAGAAAGGGCCGCTACGGGTTTTCCGCCTACGTAGCTACCGTGCTGTGCGTCGGCTGTCTTTCTACCACTGCCTTTGCCGCCAGCGATCCGCTGACGGTAGTGAACAATCTCTCCACCTTCGTCTTTTCCCTGATCCGTGCCATCGGCCTGATTCTGCTGGGCTGGGGCGTGGTGCAGGTGGGTCTCTCCTTCCAGAGCCATGACCCCTCCCAGCGTTCCCAGGGCTTTCTCACCCTGGCTGGCGGCCTGGTCGTGACCTTTGCCAAGGAGATCCTCGACCTCATCACGGCCTGAGTTTCTGTGTTCCGGCAGCGGGGGCGTCCACATGGGCGCTCCCGCCTATTTTTTCTCAAGGAGGTGACCAACCGACAACTGGATCATAGATAACCTGAATTCGGCGCTGGAAACATGGAACGACAAGCTGGCCGAAATCTGGACCTTGCTCACCCAGGACCCCGCCACCTTCAAAGGCGGTGGGATTTGGGGCGTCATGCTCAATATCAACGACGCACTGAAAGCCATTGGCCTTGGGCTGCTGGTGCTGTTCTTCGCAGTTGGCGTAGTCAAGACCTGTTCCAGCGTGGCCGATTTGAAGCGCCCGGAACACGCACTCAAGCTGTTTGTCCGCTTCGCCCTGGCAAAGGCGGCGGTGACCTATGGCCTGGACCTGATGCTGGCGGTGTTCCGCATTGTCCAGGGTATGGTTTCCACCATCATCACCCAATCGGGCCTGTCGGGAAGCACCGGTACGACCCTGCCCCAGGAGATCATCGACAAGATCAACGATGTGGGGTTTTGGGATTCCATCCCCCTGTGGGCGGTGACCCTCTTAGGCGGCCTGTTCATTACGGTTTTGTCGTTCATCATGATTCTGACGGTGTATAGCCGGATGTTTAAACTCTATATGTACACCGCCATCGCCCCGGTTCCTCTCTCCAGCTTTGCGGGAGAACCCACCAGCAATGTGGGAAAAAACTTTCTCCGCTCCTACGCCGGGGTGTGTTTGGAAGGAGCCATCATCGCATTGGCCTGCATCATTTTCTCCGTCATGGCAACCTCCCCACCTGCGGTGGATCCCAACGTCTCGGCGGTGACTGCCGTGTGGAGTTATGTGGGCGAGCTCATTTTCAATCTGCTTGTCCTCGTAGGCGCCGTGCGGATGAGTGACCGCATCGTCAAAGAAATCTTGGGCCTGTGAGCCGGAAGGAGTGAAGCATTATAGAAGTAAAAGTGCCAAAGGAAATACGGGATTACCAGGAGTCCATCTTTTTCGGCCTCTCCACCAGGCAGTTCCTCTGCTCCCTTCTGGCGGTGGGCGTAGCGGTGGGCATCTACTTCGGCCTGCGCCCCTTTGTGGGGAGCGAGGAAGTTGGCTGGATGTGCATCCTTGGGGCTGCGCCCTTTGCCGCCTGCGGCTTTTTCAAGTACCATGGCATGACTGCGGAAAAGCTGGCCTGGGTCTGGTTCAAGTCGGAGTTCCTGTACCCGAAGAAGCTGGTGTTTCAATCCGACAGCCTCTACTACGAGGCAATGGAGGAAGCCATTGCGGAGGGAGAGAAGCCTCCCCACAAGCGCAAAAGCCGCAGGCCCCAGCCACCAGCTGGGAAAGAACAGGGGGAATAAGGAATGGAGATGAACATCCACTCCATCCTCCCGGAGGAAATCGCCGCCATGGGCGGGCATAGCAACCGTGTGTTGAATGAAAAAACCGGCTGCATCGGCTATCTGACAGCCAACCTCAATGCCACTGCCCCGGAGTTTGAAAGCTCCTGGCATGACCGCACGCCCCGGCTCAACACCCCCGAATTCACCGACGATTTCAACGACATGATGGATGCCCTGCGCCAAGGGATCCTGAAAAGCCCCGCAGAACTGCGTGCTTATTGTGCCGCTCACCCGGACAGCGTTCTGCAAGACAACCTCAGTGCCGATACACGGCATGGGTTTCGCATCAATACCGGAAAGTACTCCTATTGGATGGTCTGCTCATTTCTCTCCACAGACTGCCGGTTGTGGGTAAATGCCTTTTCGTTCCTTTCGCTGGATCGCTACATGAGGGAGGCCCGAAACGGCATCCCCATTTTGGACTTGCAGGGCCATGAGCGGTTCCGAATGCCGGATGGAGTAAAACTGAAAGCCGTGTCTCCCAACGGGCGTTCCAGCTTCTGGACCATCCGCTATTTGGACACGGAGCAGGCGGTTCTGTTCGATGAACTGCGCCAAAGCTCCATCCACGCTGTTCAGGAGCTGCCGGAGTGGGCGGCAAAAAACGGGCTTCATCTGCTGCCGCTGGATCCGCCCATGCGGGCCAGCCACAAGCCGCACCGCAAAGGGCAGGAGCGATAATGCCCAACACAAAAATCTCTTAGAAAAGGACGGATGCCTATCATCAAAACGCTTACCAAAGCAACGAAGTTGGAAAAAGAGAAATTCAAAATCCCCAAGTCCGTACAGGACGCCATCCCCATCCAGCGCATCTGGCCGGATGGGATTTTTCAGGTGGGGAGCCGGTTCTCCAAAACCTTCTCCTTTACCGACATCAATTACAGCATTGCCAGCAAGGACGATAAGACCGCCATGTTCCTGGACTATTCAGAGCTCCTCAACGCTCTGGATTCCGGAGCCAGCGCAAAAATCACCATCCACAACCGGCGGATCGACAAGGCACAGTTCGAGAAATCCCTGCTGCTCCCCATGCGGGAGGATGGCCTGGATCATTTCCGCAGGGAGTACAATGAAATGCTGCTCTCCAAGGTTACCGGCACCAACAACAGCGTCGTGCAGGACCGCTATATCACCATCACGGTAGCCAAGCGGAATATCGATGAAGCCCGCACCTATTTCTCCCGTGTAGGTACGGACCTCATCAATCACCTGTCTCAGCTATCCTCGGTGGGGCGGGAACTGGACGCCGCCGCCAGGCTGCAGCTGTTCCGGGATTTCTTCAAGGGCTCGGAGCCTGCAGCCTTTGCCTTCGACCTGCGAGAGCACATGAAAAGGGGCCACAGCTTCAAGGATTGGCTCTGCCCTGACTCCATGGAATTTCAGAAGGACCACTTCCGCATCGATGAGCGATGGGGCCGGGTACTCTACCTGCAGGATTACGCCACCTACATCAAAGACTCCATGATTGCCGAACTCTGCGACATGGACCGCAGCCTTATGCTGTCCATTGACGTCCTGCCGGTTCCCACCGACGAGGCGGTGAGGGAGATCCAGAACAAACTGCTGGGTGTGGAGACCAATGCGGCCAACTGGCAGCGGAAACAGAATGCCGCCAACAATTTCTCCGCCGTGCTGCCCTACGACATGGAGCAGCAGCGCAAGGAAACCAAGGAGATGCTGGACGACCTCACCAACAGGGACCAAAGGATGATGTTCGGCCTGGTGACGCTGGTGCATCTGGCCGACACCAAGGAGCAGCTGGACTCGGATACCGAAACCATCCTCACCGTGGCCAGAAAGCATCTGTGCCAGATGAGCACACTGCGCTGGCAGCAGAAGGATGGCCTGGACACCGTTCTGCCCTATGGCCTGCGGAAGATCCATGCCCTGCGTACCCTGACCACCGAGAGCACTGCGGTGCTGATTCCCTTCCGTGCCCAGGAGATCCTCCAGGGCGGCGGCATCTACTACGGGCAGAACGCTGTTTCCAAGAACATGATTGTGGCGGACCGCCGCAAGCTTCTCAACGGGAACAGCTTTCGTTTGGGTGTCAGCGGATCCGGCAAATCCTTCTCCGCCAAGGAGGAGATCGTCAGCATCGCCCTGTCCACCGATGACGATATCCTCATCCTGGACCCCGAATCCGAATTCGGCTTCCTGACGGAAGCGTTGGGCGGCGAGGTAATCCGGGTGTCGGCCTCTTCCGATACCCACATCAATGCGCTGGACATGGACAAAGCCTATGGGGATGAGCGCAACCCGTTGATTGAGAAATCCGAGTTCATCCTCTCCCTGTTTGAACAGCTGGTGGGCGCCGGAGGTGTTTCCGCCAAGGAGAAATCCATCCTGGACCGCTGCACCTACGATGTGTACCGGGAGTACATGGCCAACAACTACCAGGGCGAGGTGCCCACCCTGAAGGACCTGTACCATTCCCTCCTGAAGCAGCCGGAGCCAGAGGCCAGGGGGCTTGCCCTTTCCTCCGAGCTCTTCATCACCGGTAGCCTCAACACCTTTGCCCAGCCCACTAATGTGGATACCAAGGCGAGGATCATCGCCTACGATATCCGGGAACTTGGGGAGCAGCTCATGCCCATCGGGATGCTGGTCACGCTGGACGCCATCTTCAACCGGGTGATTCAGAACTGGAAGAAGGGCAAGACCACATGGGTATTTGCGGACGAGTTCTATCTGCTGTTCCGCTATCAGTACAGCGCCGACTTTTTCTACAAGCTGTGGAAGCGCATCCGCAAATACAACGGCCTTGTGACGGGGCTCACGCAGAATGTGGAGGAACTGCTCCGTTCCGATACCGCCCGCCTCATGCTGGCGAACAGCGAATTCCTCATCCTGCTGAATCAATCTGCCACAGACCGTGACGAGTTGGCGGGCCTCCTGCACATCTCCGACACCCAGCTTGGGTACATCACCAATGTGTCGGCGGGCTGCGGCCTCATCCGCTGCGCCGGGAACATCGTCCCCTTCGAGAACAGCTTTCCCCGCAACACCCGCTTGTACCAGCTGATGACCACCAAGCCGGACGAGGCGCTGAGGGGGGTGTAACCATAGAGATGATTATGGACCGCTTTTGGGCAATGCCGAGCAAATACACATTCGAAATCAAGCCCATACGAGAATTGTTGATGCAGTATATGCCTAACGGTTTGGTAATTGATCCCTTTGCCAACAAATCAAAATTGGCTTCTGTTACCAATGATTTGGATACCAACTACGACACCGATTTTCATTTGGATGCAACGGATTTTCTCGCTATGTTTCAGGATGCCAGTGTGGACATGGTTTTATATGATCCTCCGTACTCCGCACGGCAGGTAAGCGAATGCTATCGAAAAATGGGACATACCGTTAATATGCAAACAACGCAGAACAGCTATTGGAGAAAACATAAAGAGCAAATTCGCCGGATTGTAAAACCGAATGGCCTTGTTATTTCCTGTGGCTGGAACAGTGGCGGAATCGGGAAAAAATATGGCTTTGAACCGTTGCATATACGCTTGGTTGCCCATGGTGGCAATCATAATGACACGATTGTTGTAGTGGAACGGAGGACAGACAGCTGAATATAAAACTGAAAGGATATAGCAGGGGGCCTCCTTCGGCCCCCTGTATTCTTTTTTGCAGGAGGTATGCCTTTGAAAGAAATAAAGACTAAACCAGAGGGCGGCAAGCCCAAACTGCTGGAGAGTGCGGCCAAAGCCCCGAAAACAGCTATGAAGGATTTGTGGCTGAAGTCCAAGGAGAAATCCGTTTCCGAGATAAAGGAAACTCCCTTCGCCAGCCAGCAGGGGGAGTCCTCCAATGCCCCGGCCAACACTGCCGGGGATCAGATGCTGTCCGGCATGGAGAGCACTGCCAAGAAGGGGGCGGATTTGACCTATCGGGGCGGCAAAAAGCTGGCGCAGACTACCGCCAAGAAAGTGCGGGAGAAACGTGAGGTGGCCCGCATTCGCAAGCAGGCCGAGGGTCCCGCCTCAAAAGCCGCATCCCAAACGGGAAAGGCCGCCAAGAGTGCGGCCTCCAAAATCAAGACCAAGAACGCCGTGGTGAAGGGCGTCAAGGGGAAGCCGGCAAAAGCGGTAAAGACAGCCAACAGAACCCTGAAGGGGGTCAAGCAGGGCGCCAAAAGCATCAAGACCGCACAGAGATCCGCTAAGGCGGCGCAGAGAACAGCCCAGGCCACCGCAAAGGCGGCAAAGGCAGCCGCCCATGCCGCCAGAGCCGCAGCGAAAGCGACGGTCACTGGGGTCAAGGCCGCTGTTAAGGTGACTGCCACTGCCATAAAAGCGACCATTGCGGCGGTGAAAGGGTTGATTGCCGCCATCGCTGCCGGTGGCTGGATTGCTGTGGTGATCATCCTGCTGATATGCCTAATTGCATTGATTGTCGGCTCCTGCTTCGGCCTGTTCTTCGGTTCAGAGTCCACCGGGACGGGAACCAGCGTGACCCAGGCGGTGGCTGACCTCAACGGAGAATACCAGGCGCACATTCAGGAGATCGAAGCCGCCAACCCCCACGACAGGCAGGAGGTCACTTCCAACGACGGGATATTGTCTGTTAATTGGGAAGATGTCCTTGCGGTATTCTCTGCAAAAGTGACGGGCGCAGAAGATGGCTCCCAGGTGGCCTCGCTGGACGATGCCCAAGTGGATGAACTGCGGAGTATCATGTGGGAGATGAATGCCATCAGCTACACCACCCGCACGGAGAGCAGTTCCGTGGAGGTGACTTCCACAGATGAGAATGGAAACGAAGTTACCAGCACGGAAACGGTGACGGAAACCATTCTGGAAATCACCATCACCCACAAAACACCGGAGGAAATAGCCCAGCAATACAGCTTCAATGACCGACAGAACGAATACCTGGCCCTGATGACAGAGCCGGAAAATGAAAACCTGTGGGCCGAACTGCTGGGCGGTTACGTCAGCGGCGGTGGGCAAATCATAGATCCCAATACCAACTGGGAAGGAACGGGCATCTTCCAATGGCCGCTGCCTCAGAGTTACACCATCACCTCTTGGTTCGGCTACCGGTCGGATCCATTTACCGGGGAGATCGACTACCACAGCGGCACCGACATCGGCGCTCCGGGCGGCACCCCCATCCTTGCGGCTGCGGATGGCACCGTCACCATCGCCAACGGGATAGACTCCTGGGGCGGCGGGTACGGGTACTACATCAAAGTGCGCCACAACGACACCTATGAAACCCTGTATGCCCACTGTTCCTCCATCTGTGTGGTGGCAGGCCAGGAGGTCAAGCAGGGCGAGGTGATTGGCTATGTAGGTACCACCGGGAACTCTACCGGAAACCACCTCCACTTCGAGGTGTGGCAAAACGGGCAGCGCACCGACGCCCTCAGCTTCTTCAGGGCCAAAGAGTAAAAGGAAGCAGCAGCCTGGTTCAGGCTGCTGCCCCTCATTTCTTTCTCTCGAAACTGTATCCCACATCACGGATGCACCGCAGGTAAACACCGGAATCCGGCTTCAAATTCAGCTTGCGCCGGATGGCCTGCACATGATGGCTGACCAACTTCCGGGCCTCCCCATAGTCTGGCTCCTGCCAAATCCTCTCGTAGATTTGGCTGTGCGTTAAGACATGGTTGGAGTTTTGGAATAAGTATAGCAGGATCTCATATTCCGTCTTGGTAAGGGGGATCTCCTGCTCATTTCGGTACACCCTGCGCTGTCGTGGATAGATTTCAAGCCCTGGAAGAGAGATGATGGAGTCCTTGTTCTGTTTGCAGTTCTCGATTTCGGGATGATCCTGCAAAAACGAAAGAAAGTCCTCAAAAACTTCCCCATCCTCTTCCTGCAGCTCCAGAATAATGACTCGTCTAATTCTATCACCTCCCATGCTTATGAACGAGATTCTGTTTGCCCTTCGTGCTGCTGCATGAGGACCCTTGATTTACTTGTCTTGCTCCCGAAATTCCCAGCCTTCCCAATCGTCATCGTCCTCTTCCGGCTCCACCTCTTCCGTAAAGGTGGAGCCAGGGGCCTCTGTCGAGGCGTTGAGCATATAGGGCGTGACCTGTACCGGCGCTTCGCTCTGAATCGCCAGCACCCTGCGGGCAGCCTTGCCGCAAAACACCATGGCGGCGGCAAAGGCGAAATACTGCACACAGCTTGTAAGATAGAGATTCACAATGGCCAGTTCATTTCCCTGCACAGGGACACCCTGCTCAAGCTGCCGGGAAATGTTTTGGTGGCAGGCCGCCAGGGAGACAAAAGCTGTAATCAGCAGCACCACCGCAAGAGCATAAAAAACTGTGGAAAGGATAGCTCCTTTTTTCGAGGGCTTTGTGATCGGATTGCTGTCTATCTCCATCAATGCGCCCTCCTTTCACTGCGGGGAGCGTTGTTTCTGCGGGATTGGGACTGGGCGGCTCCATCTTGAACGCGCTCCAGTACCTGCAGCTCACCCTTTCTCAGCCGGAACACCACATCGGCCTGTTTTGCCAGCTCGTTGGAGTGGGTAACAACCACAACGCATTTTCCCATTCGATGGGCGCTCTCTTTGAGAATATCCGTGATGTCCTGGGCGGTATCCTCGTCCAGATTGCCGGTAGGCTCGTCCGCCAGAATCACCGGGGCCTCGCTTGCCAAGGCGCGGGCAATAGCCACCCGCTGCTGCTGGCCGCCGGAGAGCTTCAGCACATTGCGCTTGGCTTCTTCTTTCGTCAGGCCAAGCCGCTCCAAAATGGGCAGCGGCGGCAGCTTGGAAGTCAGCGACACGTTCTCCGTAGGAGTCAAGTAGTCGATGAGGTTGTACGCTTGGAAGATAAACGCCACATGGTTTTTCCGGTGGTCGGAAAGGCCCGTCTTGGCAATGTCCTGCCCATCGAAGTAAATCTGGCCACTGTTAGGGCTGTCCAGGCCGCCGATCAGGGAGAGCAGGGTGGTTTTGCCGCAGCCGGAAGGACCCAGGATGGCGTAGAGCTTGCCCTGTTCCATTTCGGCGTTGACGCCTTTTAAGACTTTCTTTTTATTATCGTAGGAATATCCCACTTGTTTGATTTCCATGATACTCATAGTGATTACCTCATTTCGTTATTTTAGGGGGTGGATGTTCTTACTCCATCTGAGACAAAATCTGCTTGGGCTTTAACCGCAGGGTCGAAATGCTGGACACCAGCACTGCCGCCACCAGCAAAATGCCGCCCACGATAGCTACCAGCATAAAGTGTTCCGGCGTGACGATGACATTCTCCGCCGCCTTGCCGAACAGCGTACCCAGGGTGCCAGCTACTTGCTTGCTGGAGAGGTAGGCCAGCGGGAAGGCCACCACCGCGATCAGCAGGGTTTCCAGCACATACTGGAGAATCACCGCAGGCTTGGCGATTCCAACGGCCAGCAAAATCCCGGTTTCCCGTTTCCGGCTGCGGATGGACATGGAGAGGATGAGAATAATCAGCACCATGCTCACAGCAGTAATAACAACAATGAGGGTGGTAATCAGGGTATTGGTATCGGAGAGTGCGTTAGAAATATTCTGATATACCTCATCGTTGGCGGAAATAATAAAGTTGTTCCAGTTAATGGAAGAAATGTTCTGCACTCTTTCAATGATGCTGTCCAGTTCAGCAGCGTCTTCCACAAAGAAATGGGCTTCTGTAGGGTTATAACCATCACCATATTTTATAGCCATTTCCTTCATCGCATTGAAGCTGCAAAAAGCGTAATCGGTATAATCCCACAGTGTAGCGGCATCATACATAGTAGCCTCATCATCTTTATCGGCAATGACATCAAAAAAACCTACTATCTCCATATCAACTTCAGGATCGTCATTATTAGGATCATTGATTCCAGTAATTTTATCACCTATTTTTAACCCATTCCGTTCAGCGTTTTCTTTACTAATGATAAGGCCATTTTTTACATTTTCTGTAATATGCGAACCTTCTACCAGCTCAAATCTTCCGGATGAAAAAAGTTGATTGTATTCCGTATTTATGGAACCATAGGTATAATAAATATCAACCACATTATCATTAACAAGTGATTCACCGGATTCGTTATAATAATGGGGCATAGCAACAAGCGCCGCATCATATCCTGCAATCCCATCTACGGAAGAAATTTCCTGAAGCATTTCGTCCGTGATAAGTTCTTGTGTGCTATAAGAACCGCCATTGCCGCTGGCCCAGCCTCCTGTGGACAGGTTTCGTTCCACGGTAAAGCTGGCCCCGGTGGTTCCCCGGACTTCCTCGGCCTGTTCCTCCTGGGCATCGGCAATCGCCAGCCCGGACAGAACCAAGGTGGTAATGGCCAAGAGCAGACAGAACACCAGCAAGGTCTTTTTCCATTTCCGTGCGCTATATAAAATCGCCCGTATTCCTAAATTCATATCGCCTGCACCTCCTTAACTCATCTGCGACAAGATAC
>OHAD01000654.1_pt1 | contig 39017 bp, 33 predicted proteins | sample 1577011 | NCBI WGS metagenome assembly OHAD01 (sample SAMEA3541510, study PRJEB24748) | human gut metagenome | biome: human gut; feature: human-associated habitat; material: faeces | place: China | collected 2012 | reverse complement strand
TGCCGCTGCGGCGGGTTATTTGACGCGAAAGGACACCCTGACGGTTTCCTTTCACGCTTTTCTTCCCTCCGAAACTTTCGGCTGTGCAGGTTTTTTGACAGTCTGGGATTCTCCTGCCCCCGAAAGCGGGAGCAGGAGAACCGGTTTGAACAGAACTCAGCGCTGGCCTTTATCGTAGGGGATGCCCTCAGCCTTCGGGGCTCTGGACTTCTTGGACGTGAAGGCCAGAACGATGAGGGAGACGAAGTAGGGCAGCATGTTGTAAACAACGCTGGGCATGTTGAGCTTGAGCAGGAAGTCAAAGCCGGAGTAGACATTGCCCAAAGCGCGGAAGAAGCCGAACAGGATCGCAGCCAGTGCGATCTTCACCGGACTCCAGCCGCCGAAGATCATGACGGCGAGGGCCAGGAAGCCGAAGCCCGCGACGCCGTATTCAAACTTCCAGACACTGACGCCGGCCGTGATGAAAGCGATGCCGCCGAGGCCGCCGAGCACGCCGGAGATCATGACACCGGCATAACGCATCTTGTAGACGTTGATGCCGACGGAGTCCGCCGCCTGCGGATGCTCGCCGCAGGCACGCAGGCGCAGGCCGAAGCGCGTCTTATACAGCACAGCGAACGAGACGATCAGTGCAATGACGGCAACCAGCATGAACCAGTTGAACTCGAATTTGCCGATGTTCAGGATGAAGAGCTTCTTCGGCTCGATGTAGGAGATATCGGAGGAAACGTCGTTGCCACCGGACATCGACGCGTTCATAGCCTTGACCGCGACAGTCGCAGCAGCCGTTGCCAGCAGGTTCATGGCCGTGCCGGTGATGGTCTGGTCCGCGCGGAACGTGATCGAGGCAACGGCGAGCAGCAGCGAATACAGCAGGCCCGCCGCAGCGCTGGCGAGGATGACCGTCAGGACCATGACCGGTGCGCCGACGGAGACCGGCAGGAATTTCATGACAAGTGCGCCGCCGAGTGCGCCGATGACCATGATGCCCTCAAGGCCGATGTTGATGACGCCGGAACGCTCCGAGAAGCAGCCGCCCAGGGCGACGAGAAGCAGGACCGAGGCAAAAATGATCGTATACTGGATCAGCAGTGTCATTTCTGCGCACCTCCTTTCTGTTCTTCCGCAAGCTTGGCGCGCGCGGCACGGCGCTCATCGCCCTTCCGCAGCGAGGCCTGCAGGCGCTCCTTCAGGAAGCCGCTGAACGCGCACAGGAAGATGATGAGGCTGGAGATCAGGCTGGAGATCTGCGGGGAATAGACCGTCAGGTCGACATTGCCGCCGCCGGTCGTGATATGCTGGATGAAGAACGAGGCGAGAATGGAGCCAAAGGGGCTCAGACCACCGAGGAAGGCAACGGCGATGCCGTTGAAGCCCATGCCCGGAACGGAGGAGATCGTCGTCTCCCAGTCCTCGATGCCGGTCAGATAGTACAGGCCTGCACCCATACCGGCAAGACCGCCCGCGATGACCATCGTAAGGATGACGTTGCGGTTTTCCTTCATGCCGCAGTACTTCGCAGCGTTAAAGTTGAAGCCGGTCGCCTTCAGCTCATAGCCGAACTTCGTCTTGTTCAGGATGACCCAAACGAGGACCGCCATGAGGATAGCAAGCGGGATGGCAATGGTCACGGTCTTCTCGCCTGCAAACAGCTTGCTCAGGCCGAGGCTCGGGATGAGAGCCGAGGGGTTAGCCGCCGTCAGGGACTTCGTATAGGGGCTGTTCGGGTGCTTGACCGTTGTCAGGATCAGGTTCGTCAGATACAGGGCGATCCAGTTGAGCATGATGCCGGAGATGACAACGTTGACATTGCAGTAGGTACGCAGCGCACCGGAAATGGCACCGAGGAACGCGCCGGCAGCAATAGCCAGCAGCAGGCACAGGTACCACGGCAGCTGCCAGGCGATCGCGGCATAAAGGCCGACGCATGCGCCCGCGACATACTGACCGGCCGCGCCGATGTTGAACATGCCGACCTTATAGGCGAACAGGATAGACAGCGCACACATCAGCAGCGGCGCCGTGCGGACGAGCGTCTGGCCGAAATACTTCATGCGCAGCTTGCCCGCCGGATAATGGAAGAAATTCTTCAGCAGGGCGGACATGGACTTCCATGCGCCCGCGGGGTTGATGATGAGCAGGACGACATAGCCGATGGCCACGCCGAGAATGATGCACAGCAGAGAGGTCAGAAGGGTCTGGAAGCTGTCGCTGCGCAGCAGAGACTTGCGCTTTTTCATGCCCCGTGCACCTCCCTCTTTGCACCGGCCATATAGAGGCCGAGCTCTTCAACAGTCGTTTTCTTCGGATCGAGCTCGCCGACGATCTCGCCCTCGTACATGACGAGGATGCGGTCGGAGAGGCTCATGACCTCGTCCAGCTCCAGCGAGACGAGGAGAACGGCCTTGTTCTTGTCGCGCTGGGCGACGATCTGCCTGTGAATGTACTCAATGGCGCCGACGTCGAGGCCGCGGGTCGGCTGCACGGCGATGAGCAGCTGCGGGTCCTTATCGATCTCGCGGGCGATGATCGCCTTCTGCTGGTTGCCGCCGGACATGGCGCGCGCCAGTGTGATGGGCCCCTGACCAGAGCGGACGTCGTACTGGTCGATGAGGTGCTCGGCATAGGTACGGATGTTCTTGCGCTTCAGGAAGCCCGCACCGTTGACGAACTGCGGCTCAAAGTAGCGCTGCAGCACGAGGTTGTCCTCGAGCGTATAGTCCAGCACGAGGCCGTGCTTATGACGATCCTCCGGGATGTGGCTCATGCCGAGGATGGAACGCTTGCGGATCTGCATATTCGTGATATCCTGACCGCACAGCGTGACCGTGCCCTCTTTCACAGGTTCGAGGCCGGTCAGGCCGTAGACGAGCTCCGTCTGGCCGTTTCCGTCGATGCCGGCGATACAGACGATCTCGCCCTCGCGCACGTTGAACGAGACCTGCTTGACGGCGTTGTTGTGGTGGAGCTTTGAAGCAACCGTGAGGCCCTTGACCTCCAGGATGGGCTTGCCGGGCTTGGCAGGCTCCTTGTGGACGGCAAATTCCACATCGCGGCCGACCATCATGCGGGAAAGCTCTTCCTTCGTCGTGTTCTTGATGTCCACGGTGCCGATGTACTTGCCCTTGCGCAGGACAGTGCAGCGGTCCGCCACGGCCATGATCTCGTTGAGCTTGTGGGAGATGAAGAGGATGGACTTGCCTTCCTCTGCCAGGCCGCGCATGATGTCCATGAGCTCTTCGATCTCCTGCGGCGTCAAAACGGCAGTCGGCTCATCGAAGATCAGGATCTCATTGTCGCGGTAGAGCATCTTGAGGATCTCCGTGCGCTGCTGCATGCCGACGGTGATGTCCTCGATGAGAGCATCGGGGTCGACGTGCAGGCCATACTGCTCAGAGAGCTTCATGACCTTTTCCCGGGCCTGATCCATCTGCAGGAAGCCCGCCTTGTTCGGCTCCACGCCGAGGATGATGTTTTCAAGCACCGTAAAGCACTCCACGAGCTTAAAGTGCTGATGCACCATGCCAATGCCCAGTGCATTGGCATCGTTCGGATCATTGATCTTGACTTCCACGCCATCCTTCTTGATAATGCCCTCTTCCGCCTGATACAGGCCGAACAGGACGCTCATCAGCGTGGACTTGCCTGCGCCGTTTTCGCCGAGGAGCGCATGGATCTCGCCATGGCGAAGCTGGAGCGTGATGTTGTCGTTTGCAATGATACCGGGGAACCGCTTGGTGATATTCAGCATTTCGATTGCATACTGTTCGTTACCCAAACCGATTGCCTCCCTCTCTTATGGTTTCAGATTCTATTATAATCAATTCCATGTTTGATTTCAAACACAAAAAGCTCTCGCAGCTAACTTTTTCATTTTTTTATGCATTTCAACCAAAAGTAGTATTTTATCCCTGGCGTAAGCATGTATTTTGCAGCATTTTGACGGATCGAAAAAGGACGGGTCAAAGCCCGTCCCGGATATGTCGAACAATTTTTTACAGCCGTCCGCCGCTCAGCGCATGCTTCACCCTTTTCTTGAACAGCGCAGCATCGCGTTTGCCAACGCCGCGGCAGCAATCACGGTATCGCGGCGGGGCGCGCTGACCTCGATCCCGACGGAGGCCGAGGTCACGGCGCTGATATCCGGCACAGATAACAGCTGACCTGTCAAAGCACCTATCCCGAAGTCCGAAAATAAGAGGAGATCGCAACGATGAACACGCCCAAGCTTTTACCCTCGCTGATGTGTGTTGACTTTTCCCGCATGGCGCAGACGCTGGAGGTTTTCGAACAGTGCGGCATCGACGCCCTGCATGTCGATATCATGGATGGAGAATTCGTGCCGAACTATGCGCTGGGCACGGATTTCTGCAGGCAGCTGCGCAAGCTGACGCCGATCCCGCTGGACATTCATCTGATGATCTCGCGGCCCGATACGAAGCTCTCATGCTTTGCGATCCAGCCGGGCGAGTATGTCTCGGTGCACTGGGAGAGCACGCCGCACATCCATCGCACGATCGGTGCAATCGCCGCGCTGGGCGGAAAGCCGATGCTCGCGATCAATCCTGCGACGCCGTATGATGTGATCCGCTATCTGCTGCCCGATCTGGCAGGCGTGCTGGTCATGACGGTCGATCCCGGCTTTGCCGGTCAGCAGCTCGTTCCGGCCATGCTGCAGAAGCTGCGCGATCTGCGCGCATTTCTGGACGAAAACGGCTACCCGGATCTGGAGATCGAGGTAGACGGAAACGTCAGCTTTGAAAATGCGGAGAAAATGCGGCAGGCCGGGGCGACGATGTTCGTCGGCGGCAGCTCCAGCGTCTTCTGGAAGGGCGCTTCTCTAAGCGAAAACATCCAGAGAATGTACGCCGTAATAGGAAAGCGCAATATTGCAGTTCTGCAGGCAGTAAAATAAGATAAGCAAGAAAATAGCCGGGCTGACTTCGATAGAGTCGGCCCGGTTTTCGGCTGAGCAGCTTTCGTTGTCCGAACGCGTCGGCATACAAAAAGGACGGGCCGAAGCCCGTCCTTTTGCGGTTCCTTATGGGGAATTAGCCCTTGATGTTGCCGAGGTAGTTCACAGCGATGTTGGAGACGGTCGGCTCGACAGTGATGTCGTTGGAGACCTTCACCTTGCCGTTGAACATATCAGCGACGAGAGCGGTGTAATCCTCAACGGTGAACTTGCCGTCTGCCCACTGCGTGGTCTCGAGCGGGAGCTGGACATAGTTCGCGGAAGGATCGTCAGCAGAGACGAGGCCGAGGGTCTCGATCTTGCCGGCGTAGTTGGCCCAGTTGCCATTGACAATGACATCGGTCAGGGTGTCGATGGTGGTGGGAGCAAGGCCCTTCATAGCGGAGGTAACAGTCATGCCTTCGCCGTAGCCGCCGTCGATGACAGCGGACTGGTCGGTGTCGACGCCGATGACCTTGCCGTTGACCTTCTGAGCAGCCTCAGCAGCAGAGGTGAAGATGCCGCCGCCGCAAGCGAAGACCAGCTGAGTGCCGTTGGAATACCAGGTGTCCATAACAGCGGTGATGTCGCCGTCGCCGTTGAACTGGCCGCCGTAGATGTAGTTGACCTCAACGCCCTCAACACCCTTGGCAGCAGCAGCGGCGTCAACGCCCTGCACGAAGCCGTAGCCGAAGCGGATAACAGCAGGAACAGCCATGCCGCCGAGGAAGCCAAGCTTGGTGTAGCCGAGGCAGACAGCAGCGTAACCGGCCATGTAGCCGCTGAGCTCTTCCTGATAAACAGCGCAGTAAACGTTGCTCAGGTCGACGTAATCAGCGAGGTTCCAGTTGTCGGGGTTGTAGTCGTAGGTCTCACCGGCGTTGGCAGCAGCAGCCTCGAGCAGATCGTCCTTGGCGACGTCCAGTGCGATGAACTTCACATCGGGGTACTGCGGAGCGACCTCAACGATGGTGCCGCCGAAGGCATAGCCCGGCATCACGATGACGTTGTAGCCGTCAGCGATGGCCAGCTCGGTGGAAGCAACACGGCCGGCAGTGGAGTTGTCGGTGGGCTTGTAGTACTTGAAGTCATAGCCGTTGTCGCCGGCAAACTTCTGGCAAGCCTCATAGGTGGTCTGGTTGAAGGACTGGTCGGTGATGTCGCCGTAGTCGGTGATCATCGCGATCTTGACGTCGCCGTTGTTATCATCGGGCTCAGTCGCATCGCTGTTGTCCGTGCTCTCGTTGGTCTTGGACTCATCCGTAGGAGCAGTGGTGGGTGCATCGGTCTCGCTGTCGTTGTTGGCACAGGCCACGAACAGGCAGGAGATCATAGCAAGAACAAGGAGCATTGCTAAGAGTTTCTTCATTTTCTTAACCTCCATTTATTTTGGCTCAAGGCCGTAAGCAATTATTACACAAATTGGTACAAAAATCAAGACACTGCAAAATTTTTGTGAAAAGCGCCAAAAATCAGGCCTCCATACTGTCTTTTGTAAAGCCGAACGGCAGCAATTCGGGCAGTTTTACGGTGAACACACCGCCGCCGGCCTTCTGCATATGGATCTCGAAGTCCGGGCCGCAGAATTCCTGCATGACCTGACGGCACACACCGCACGGGCCGCTCGGCTCGTCTTGAGCCTGCACAGGCTTCCCGGCAGGACCGCCGACCACGGCAATGGCGGCAAAGTCATAGCAGCCGTCGTACACCGCCTTGAAAAAGGCCGTGCGCTCCGCGCAGTTCGTGGCGGAGAAGCTGGCATTTTCAATGTTGCAGCCCTGATAGACACGGCCGTCCTTCGTCAGCAGTGCAGCGCCGACAGCATAATGGGAATACGGCGCATAGGCGCGCTCGCGGGCCTCATGCGCAAGCTCCAGCAGTTTTTCCGGTGTCATGGCGATCTCCCCTTTCAGAAATTACAGGATCTCGGTGGCAAAGCTCGTGCCGGGCGTCTGATACGGAACACCGAGCAGCTCCGTCACGGTCGCGGCAATGTCCGCAAACGACTTGCGCGTGCCGAGATTCACAGGGCGCAGGTGCTTGCCCGCCATCAGCAGCGGCACATACTCGCGCGTATGATCCGTCGTGCGGGTGTAGGCAGGGTCGCAGCCATGGTCGGCCGTGATCATAACGAGGTCCTCGTCGCCGAGCTGCGGCAAAAGCTCAGCCAGCCAGCCGTCGAATTCCGTCAGGGCGGCAGCATAGCCGTCGATGTTGCGGCGATGGCCGTAGAGCATATCGAAATCAACGAGATTCACAAAGCACAGGCCCTGGAAATCGCGCTTGAAGTAGTCCATGGTCTTGGCGAGGCCGTCGGTGTTGCCCTTCGTGTAGACATAGTCCGTCAGGCCGCGGCCTGCGAAGATATCGTGGATCTTGCCGACGGCAAGGACGTCCTGACCGGCGGCCTTGATGGCGTCAAGCATGGTCTCCGCGGGCGGCTCGAGCGAAAAGTCGTGGCGGTTGGACGTGCGGGTGAAGCCGTCCTTCTCGTTGCCGATGAACGGACGGGCGATGACGCGGCCGACGCCATGCTTTCCGACGAGGATCTTGCGGGCGATGCGGCAGTATTCATACAGCTGCTCCAGAGGGACGATGTCCTCGTGCGCCGCGATCTGGAACACGGAGTCTGCGGACGTATAAACGATGAGGTCTCCCGTGCGCATATGCTCCGCGCCGTACTTTGCGATGACCTCGGTGCCGGACCAGGGTGCGTTCGCCAGGACGCCGCGGCCCGTCGCCTCGCGGAAGGGCTTGAGCACTTCCTCGGGGAAGCCGTTGGGATAGGTGGGCAGCGGATTCGGGGAAACGACGCCCGCGATCTCCCAGTGGCCGATCGTGGTGTCCTTGCCCATGGAGGCCTCTGCCATGCGGGCGCAGGCGCCCGTCTGCGCGGGATCCGTGCCGAGGAACGACAGGCCCTCGATGTTGCCGAGGCCGCAGTGCACCATCGTGGGGATGTGCAGCTTGCTGGACGTGGAACAGCTCTTGAGCGTGTTCACGCCGAAATCACCGAACTTTGCGGCATCGGGCATTTCACCTGCGCCGCAGGAATCCAGAACGATCAGAAAAATGCGCTTCATTTTGGTATTTGCTCCTTTTTGTCGTGATAGAAATTTGAGAAGAGAAAGAAAATAAGGGGTCAAAATTCGGAAGCGTTGTTTTACGCTTCCGAATTTTTTAGATTACTTTTCCAGTTTGACGGCCGTTTCGAGCGCGACCTCCATCATCTGCGTGAAGGACGTCTGACGTTCCTCGGCGGGCAGGGCCTCGCCCGTGAGCATGTGATCGGAGATCGTGCAGATGCACAGGGCGTTCTTCTTCCAGCGGGCGGCGGTCATATACAGGCCGGCAGCCTCCATCTCGCAGGCCATGACGCCCATCTTGATCCAGGCGGGAACGGTCTGCAGGACCTCGGGCATGCCCTCGTCGTCGTTATAGAAGTTATCTGTTGACAGGACGTTGCCGACGTGATACGTCGCGCCGACCTGTTCGCAGGACGCAACGGCGCGGCGCAGCATCTCATAGGAGGCAATGGGTGCGAACGTGCCGTCAATGTGATACTGGTGCAGGAAGTTCGAATCGGTGCAGGCGCCCTGAGCGATGACGATGTCGCGGACGTGGATATCGGGGTTGATGGAACCGGCCGAGCCGATGCGCATGATGTTCTGCACGCCGAAGGCGTTGTAGAGCTCATAGGAATAGATGCCGATGGACGGGATGCCCATGCCGGAGGCCATGACAGAAACCTTCACACCGTGATAGGTGCCCGTGTAGCCCTGCACGCCGCGGACGTTGTTCACGAGGCGGGCGTTCTCCAGGAAATGCTCGGCGATGTACTTCGAGCGGAGCGGATCGCCCGGCATCAGGACAGTCTGACCAAAATCGTCGGGCGTGGCGTTGATATGGGGAGTCGGATAATTCATAACAGGATCTCCTTTCAAAATTCAGCGGTTCTTTACTTTGCGGTGCTCGCGGATGTTGCGGATCCAGCACTTGTGGCACATGGCAAGATAACGGTCGTTGCCGCCGAGCAGGAGCTGAGCGCCCTCGGTGACGATGCAGCCCTCGCTGTCCAGCCGGGCATTGACCGTGGCCTTGGCCCCGCAGTCGCAGATGGCCTTGATCTCCGTGATGGTGTCCGCCACCTCGAACAGCCTGCGGCTGCCGTCAAACAGCTTGCACTGGAAATCCGTGCGCAGGCCGAAGCACAGCACGGGGATGTTCTCCACATCCACGATATCACGGAGCTGATCGATCTGCGCGGGCGTCAGGAACTGACACTCGTCGACGATGATGACGTCCGTCTTTTCGCGGCTGCGGTAGAGCTCGTAAATGTCGCTGTGCGGCGGAACGACCTCGGCAGGGGCCTCCAGACCGACGCGGCTGCGCAGGATGATCGCGCCGTCGCGCTCATCGGCCGCAGGCTTGATCAGCCAGACGTGCATGCCGTTTTCCTCGTAGTTATACTTGGTAATGAGCGCCTGTGCTGTCTTGGACGAGCCCATCGAGCCATATTTAAAGTAGAGCTTTGCCATTGGCTATCCCCCATTTGCTTTGAGTAGGACTATTATACCGGATTGTGTCCATTTATGCAAGCAGAAAAGCATTCTTGTACCGCGTGCATTGACAAGGCACAGCCGTTCCGTTATACTGAAGGAAGAATCGAACCGAGGGGGATTTTCCATGTTTTGTCCGAAATGCGGAGCGCCGAACGACACCTCCGCCCGTTTCTGCTCTACCTGCGGCGCGGCGATGCCTGCGCAGCAGCCCATGCAGAGCACACAGCCGGTCCCGGTTATCGTGCAGCAGGTCCGCCCGGCGCCCGTGCAGCTTGTGCCTGCCCATCCGACGGCCTATACCCATGCCCTGACGGGCTGCGGCCGGTCGCTGTCCTACCTGTTTGCCGCCATTGCCCTGAACGCTGTCGCGGTGCTGCACCTGCTGGACCTGCTGCTGGGTATTTCCGGCGGCATCGAGAGCGTCTGGGCGGCCATCGACGCAAGCCCGAGCGGCCTGATGCAGTTCCTGCAGGCTGCCTTCTGGCTGCCGGAGCTGCTGACCGTCATCGGCGTGTGGTCTGCTGCAGGGGCCTGCAGAAGCCGCGGCGCGCAGATCTCGACCGGCGGGCTGAATTGCCTGCGCACGGCGGCCGTCTTCCGCATCATCTTCGAGGCACTTGAGCTGACGTTCCTGCTGATCTATCTGCTGTTTTACAGCGCCGAGGATTTCTTCAGCTTCCACTTTGCCGGCGAAGAATACGTCGTCTTTGTCATGGCCGGCGGCTGTGCGCTGACCATTGTCCTGCAGGGCTGCATCATCGCCGCACTGAACTCCGCAAATGAGGCAGCTGTCAAAGCCCGCGCCACAACGCTCCCGTCGATGCTCCTCGCTGTCATCGTCATGGCAGAGGCCGCCATGCAGATCATCGGTCTTGCTATGTACTGGGGCGCGCCGTATCTGGACTACGACATCGCCCTCCAGCTCTACGGCATGTTCGGCTATCTGAACGGCAATGTTCTGCTGCATATGTTCTCGCTTCTCTTCAGCGCCGTTTCCGGCATTCTGTTCTCCATCGTCACGCTGCGCTACCGCCGCGAGGTCAGCGCAGCCATGGAAGCGGAATGAGCTGAGAACAGTACCCTGTCAAATTGAATCATCAAAAAAGCGAGGAAGCCCCGAAACAAAAACTGTGGACCGTTCGTCAGGCGGCCCACAGCTTTTTTTCGGGACGTGTCCCATTTTCAGGAGGTGATTTTTGCTGATTACGATCTATTTGTGCTCTGGCGTGGTCGATCTATCAGGCAGTGCCGCACAGGGCTCCGGCAGGGATCGCCGTCCTAGTGCGGACCCGCCCGTTACACCCGGGATCAGCCGGCCAGCGTAGCACCCAGCTTCTTGCACTGCGCAAGCGCGTCGTCTTCCGGCGCTTCGCAGCAGATGACGCTCTCACAGGCGAGCACCGCGCCGTCGGAACGGCAGGTGTCCTCCCAGGTGCGCATCCATTCGCCGTCGCCCCAGCCATAGGAGCCGAACAGCGCGAGCTTCTTGCCGGACAGGGCGGACTCACAGCCCGTGAACATCGGCTCGAACTCGTCCTCTTCCAGCGTCTCCGCACCCATGGCGGGGCAGCCGAAGGCAATGGCGTCAAATTCCGCGACCTTCGCGGCGGAGAACTGATCGGCGGTCAGCGTGCTGACCTCCGCACCGGCCTCTTTGGCTCCCTCGGCGACGGCGTTGGCCATCTGCTCGGTGTTGCCGGTACCGCTCCAATAAACAACTGCGATCTTACTCATGATCCATGATCCTTTCTGTTTTGAATTTTTATCACGGCAGCTCCGGCTCAGACGGCCAGAGCGAGCCGCTCCACCCCGGTCCCACGGGCCCAGGAGGCCAGATAGCAGCGCGTGCAGCGTTCGAACTTGTCGAACAGGGCGCGCGAGCGCTCCTCGTCTCCGTAGACCTTCCAGTAACCGGTGAATTTGTAATTTCGGGTCTCGTTTTCAATAAAGCCGCGCACGTCCTCCGGCGGATAGCCGAGGAACAGGCCGATCTCGTGCGGGAAGCCGTCCTTCTGGCACTGCAGACGGTCCATCAGGCAGCGCAGGCAGCCGGAAGGCTCCGTGCCATCGTAACCGCTGCCGTTGAGCAGGCAGGCCGCATCCTCACAGGCCAGGTCGCGCGCCAACGCCTTCGGCCGGTAGAGGTATATGAGCGCCCGCCCGTTCCAGATGCGCAGCGGAAGCATCCGCAGGCCCTTCGGGGCAAGAGAAGTGTTCCAGTGGCGCAGCTGCCCGAGCAGCTCTGCCTCATCCGGCGCATCGCAGCAGAACAGGCTGGCGGTTTTCAGCCCGGCGAGCGTCGGCGCGCAGAAGCGAATGATCTGATATTCGGACATATCGTCTCCTCCTTCTCTTTCAGGATGCCCCGTTTTCCTGCAGACAGCCCGGTATTTTGCGGTTAGTCTCCTCTAACCCATGTGCTGAAAATTATGCTTCCAATGCATCGGGCAGAAACCCGGCAAGGAGAAGCATATTTCATCGGGGCCTCACTTCTGCGGATGTCCCGAGCCTCAGCAGTGTGCTGCGCAGGCGGACGACTGGCACAGACGGCCAAGATGGTCCGGCGGCAGCTCTGCAAGGAAGGCGCACAGCGCGGCGCGCAGGGCGGCCTCCTCGGAGGAGACGCGGTGCAGATAGCCCGCCAGAACGTCGTAGCAGGCGGCGTACTGATCCGCCAGGCTGCGGCCCTCCGGGGTGAAGTGCACCATGCCGTAGTGGTTCTTTTCAATGAGATTCTTTTCCTTCAGGGCATTCATCATGGCATGGACGCTGGCCTTGGAGATGCCGAGCGCGTCTGCCACGCTGACACAGCGGATCTCATTGCTCGGACCGCACAGACTGCGCAGCGCGAGAAGATATTTGATGTTGCTTGCAGAAAGCGCTTGCTGCATTCCGGTTTCCTCCGCTGAGTGTTTTGTTCCTGCGGGGCGGGCGGACCCGCCCCGCAGACGGTTCAGAGGTATTATTTCGAGTGGCACGAGCCGTGCAGCGCACAGTGCCCGCAGTCACAGCCGCAGGAGGTCTTTCCCTTTTTGCGGCTGCGCACCATCGAAATGATGATCGCGAACACGATACCGCCAAGTGCAAGGCACACGAGGATCGTGGGCCAATAATATGCTAACCATTCCAGCATGAGAAGTTCCTCCTTTCAGGAAATGCGATGATTATTTCTGTGCGAGAGCCTTCGCCTTTGTGCTCAGGTGCTCCGCTTCTTTATACGGGCGGAAGAGCATGTAGCAGATGAAGCCGATGAGCAGGACAGCGACGATGATGCCGAGGACATTGCCGTGGCCGGTGAACAGGCAGCCGAGCTGATAGACGATCAGGGAGATCGCATAGGCGAAGCAGCACTGATAGCCGATGGCAAACCACGTCCACTTTGCGTTGTTCATCTCGCGCTTCATCGCGCCGATGGCGGCGAAGCACGGGGCGCACAGCAGGTTGAAGATCAGGAAGCAGTAACCGGCCAGCTTGGTCATGGAGACGAAGTCCAGGACGCCGAAGACGCCGACGACTTCTTCCTTTGCCACAAGGCCCATGACGGTCGCGATTGCGGCACGGGCATTGTCAAAGCCAAGCGGAGCAAAGATGAACTTGATGGCATTGCCAAGACGGCCGACAAGGCTGTAGTCCAGTTCCATCTCAAGGTCGAACACGAACTTGCCGTCCACGACGCCAAAGACGGAGCCGAGCCACATCACAATGGAGGACAGCAGAATGATCGTACCGGCCTTCTTGATGAAGGACCAGCCGCGCTCCCACATGCTGCGCAGGATATTGCCGACGGTCGGCCAGTGATAGGCGGGCAGCTCCATAACGAACGGAGCCGGGTCGCCTGCGAACATCTTCGTCTTCTTCAGCATGATGCCGGAGACAACGATGGCGGCAGCGCCGAGGAAGTAGGCGCTCGGAGCGACCCACCATGCACCGTGGAACAGAGCCGTGGCGATCATGGCGATGATCGGGAGCTTTGCGCCGCAGGGGATGAACGTCGTCGTCATGACGGTCATCTTGCGGTCTCGGTCATTTTCAATGGTACGGGAGGCCATGATGCCCGGAACGCCGCAGCCGGTGCCGATGAGCATCGGGATGAAGGACTTGCCGGACAGGCCGAATTTGCGGAAGATACGGTCCATCACGAATGCGATACGGGCCATGTAGCCGCAGGATTCGAGGAAGGCCAGGAAGATGAACAGGACGAGCATCTGCGGGACGAAGCCAAGGACTGCGCCGACGCCGCCGACGATGCCGTCAAGGATCAGGCCGTTGAGCCAATCCGGGCTGTGGATGGCGTTCAGGCCGTTCTCCACGAGGACCGGGATGCCGGGGACCCACACGCCGTAGTCGCTCGTATCCGGAGCGGACTCCATGGCGGTGTCATAGACCTCGGAGATGTCATAGCCCGCAGCGGCGAGGGAGTCGCCGTAGCTGCCGTAGGCTTCGTCAAATGCGCCGAAGTCCTGGTCGTTGATGGCGTCCAGAACGTCCTGCGCGCCGATAACGCCTTCGTCAGCGGCCTTGGAGACCTCTGCGACGACCTCCGGTGTCCAGATGTTCTCTTCGGCGTACTCGTTGATGGCATCGTCATAGGCGCTCGAGCCGATACCGAACAGATGCCAGCCGTCGCCGAACAGGCCGTCGTTCGTCCAGTCGGTCGCCCAGGAGCCGACCGTCGTAACGGAGACATAGTAAACAAGGCACATGACCAGGGCAAAGATCGGCAGAGCCAGCCAGCGGTTCGTGACCACGCGGTCGATCTTATCGGAGGCGGTGAGCTTGCCGGCGTTCTTCTTCTTGTAGCAGCCCTTCATCAAGGAGGCGATGTAGACGTAGCGCTCGTTCGTGATGATGCTCTCGGCATCGTCGTCCAGCTCCTTCTCGGCAGCCTTGATGTCCTCCTCAATGTGCGCCTGCACATCGGCAGAGAGCTTGAGCTGTGCCATGGCCTTCTCGTCGCGCTCGAAGATCTTGATGGCGTACCAGCGCTGCTGCTCCTCCGGCATCTGATGCACAGCGACCTCTTCGATGTGGGCCAGCGCATGCTCGACCGGACCGGAGAACGTGTGCATCGGAACGGTCTTCGTGCCCTCGGCGGCCTTGATGGCGGCCTCGGCGGCTTCCATGACGCCGGTGCCCTTCAGGGCAGAGATCTCGATGACCTTGCAGCCAAGCTCACGGGACAGCTCTGCGGTGTTGATCTTATCGCCGTTCTTGCGGACGACGTCCATCATGTTGATGGCGATGACGACCGGGATGCCCAGCTCGGTGAGCTGCGTGGTGAGGTACAGGTTGCGCTCGAGGTTCGTGCCGTCGACGATGTTCAGGATCGCATCGGGACGCTCGCCGATCAGGTAGTTACGGGCGACGACCTCTTCCAGCGTGTACGGGGACAGGGAGTAGATACCGGGAAGGTCGGTGATCGTCACACCGTTGTGCTTCTTGAGCTTGCCTTCCTTCTTTTCCACGGTGACGCCGGGCCAGTTGCCAACGAACTGGTTAGAACCGGTCAGCGCGTTGAACAGCGTCGTCTTGCCGCTGTTCGGGTTGCCCGCAAGGGCAATTCGAATGTTCATTTTGCTTCCTCTCTTTCCGGATTTCAGTGAGGGTAGTTTGGGCTAACCCTCCTGCAAAAAGAAACGGGGTTACTGCACCTCGATCATTTCCGCGTCGTTCTTGCGGATGGACAGCTCATAGCCACGGACATTGACCTCGACAGGGTCGCCCAGCGGCGCGACCTTGCGGACGTAAACCTGCACGCCCTTCGTGATGCCCATGTCCATGATGCGGCGCTTGACGGCGCCCTCGCCATGCAGCTTCACGACGGTAACGGTTTCGCCGACCTTGACCTGCCTGAGTGTTTTCATCGAAATCTCCTCCTTTTCTGTAATGCATTGCATATGATTGAAGTGAGAGAGCCGCTGCAAATGGCTCCCGGGATCAAACCATGATCTTCTGTGCCATTTCGCGGCTGATCGCAACGCGCGCTTCCTTGACGTTCACGATCAGATTTCCGCCGATCGTGTTGATCACGCTGACATTGCCGCCTACTACAAAGCCAAGGTTTTCCAGATGCTGCCGCACCTCCGGCTTTCCGCCGATTCTCTGGATGATGGCGTCCTCACCGGGCGACATCAGGGTCAACGGCATCATACGTTCGCCTTCTTTCTCCGGTATTGTGATTAGCGTTTGCTAACCGAAGCCTTTTGAAATTGGTTAGGTTTCCCTAACCAAGAGTCATTATAACGGGAGGGCGGCCTTTTGTCAAGCCCGGAATTTCATTTACCCACCGATTTTGTGTGTTTTGTATACATGCCCAAAAGTTTGTCTTGCCTAACCTCTGATTTGTAGATTTTTCCCAGTCTTAAGAATTCTCACGCAACAGCCAGTAGCATTCTCACGGTGTAAGTCAAAGTATTGGTATTAATACACTGCTAATACTATATATTGCAAGTGGAGATTTTTCTGTTATTTTGTTTTATTCTGCATATTTGTAGAAAATGATGCAAATACTATTGATAAATACAGCATTTTGTGTTATTCTGTATTTGCCCCAAGTGAAAGGAGAAACACTATGCTGCTTGAATTTGCCTGCTCAAATCACAAGTCCATTCGAAATGAAGTATTATTTTCTGCCATGGCTGGTAAAGATAATACTTTTGAAGAAAAAACGAAAGAAATTCCCGGTGGAAGAGTTTTAAAGTCTGCTATTATTTATGGCGCTAATGGTGCCGGAAAAAGCAATCTTATCGATGCAATCTCTTTTGTTAAAAATCTTGTAGTAAACAGCATCAACCATCAGCCTGGCCAAGGAATACGTCAAATTCCACATAAATTAGATGGTTTCAGTGCAGATAGCACCTACAGAATTCAATTCGTTACCCAAAATATCCGATATGTTTTTGGGTTCTCGCTGCGCAATATGCTTGTATCTGATGAGTACCTCTATTATTTTCCTAATAATCGGCAAACTAAAATATATGAACGAACCGCTAAAAGTTTTAGCGCTGGCTATAAATTCCGTGGGAAATTTAGCGCATGTAAAGATGTTCTTAAACCCAACCGTCTTTTGCTCTCTTGTGCAGCTAATTTTAGCGCCGTGAAAGAAATTGCTGATGCATATAACTTCTTTGGAAACGAGCTTGTTGTGTACCATCCCGCAAATCAGTCCAACTGGATGAACTATTCTCTTTATCAAATGAATACAAACCCAAAGATGAAATCAGCTGTCCTAAATTTCCTATCAGAGCTCGGAACCGGTATTAAAGATATTCATGTCACGGTTGATGAGAAAATGCTAGAATCATCAGAACTTCCGCCATTCCTTTCAGACGAATTTAAAGCGCTACTGCTTCAAAATAGCGTTAATGCAATCACAGCTCGTGTCAATTATGATAAATTTGATATTGACTTGATACAAGAAGAGTCCACTGGAACTCAAAAACTATTTGCAATTTTGTGTCCCATAATAGATATTATGATGAACGGCAAGGTGCTTATCTGTGACGAGTTGGAATCCAGTCTACACGAGTCGCTCGTTTTTGGCTTAGTTAAGCTGTTTATAAATACGCAAACAAATAAGTTTGCGCAAATGTTTTTAACTACTCACGAAACAGGGCTACTAAATCTTGATCTGTTTAGGCGAGACCAGATTTGGTTTGCAGAAATGCGCAAAGAGGATCGTTCAACTGATCTCTATTCTCTCGCTGAGATAAAGAATGTTCGGAAAGAGGATAATTTTGGTAGAGGATATATTTCTGGAAAATATGGTGCAGTTCCTATGCTGAATCTTAATTTTGCAGATATAGTTTCTGAAATGTGAATGAGGGCTAGAGATATGCAAGAGAGAGATTTGTCCCTTACACCCCGAAAAGAAGAATTGCGTAACGCGAGGCCCATCGTGATCCCTATCCAGTTTAGCCTAACCGAAATCAAACAACATTTTGAAAATAGTTTAGAGGCTATAAAAAAGCAATACGAAGTTGCAGACTCGTTAAACAACAGCGGAGATGTTGACGGCTGCAAAATAATCTGGCGTTCTCAAGTGGTTCTAGCCGAAGGTCTGCTGGATTTCTATATTCACGAAATGAGTAAATTCTGTCTTTTTCGGATGTTCACAGGAGAATGGGCATCTTCTGAAAAATACACCTCATTTACGGTCCCAATGGGGAAAGTTGAGGAAGCACTCTCTGCTGCTGAATCCAAAGATTGGTTTTTCTCCTATTTGAACGATCGTTTTAGCAGAGATGTGTTTCTTTCGCAAGAAAGCATGAGAGAGCAGTTAAATCTTATCGGAATCGAATTCGTTGCAACTATGGTGAAAGCTTTCCCACGTGATAAAGAAGAAACCTCAAAAAAGGACGGCGCAAAAATAGTTGCCGAACTGTTTCAGCGGCGCAATATTATTGCCCACCAAAATGATCGAAGTCACGCTTCAGCTGAGCAAAACGACATTACAAAAGAATTTGTTGAGGATTACATATCAAAGATTGAAGCCATTGTAAATGCTATCCATTCATTAGCCGAGGATAAAGAACAATAACAGCAATTCATGAGGGCAGAGTGTACCTTGATCAAGGCATCACTCTGCCTTTCTTTTCAATTATATATTGTACTACGTCAAGTTTTTCGCCATAATCATATTATCACGTCACAATTCTATAGTATAGTTTGTATATTGTTCAATCATTTTTCTATCGATTTCTAATTGTACCTCCATACCCTCTTTGGAATGCTTAAACAGCGTCATAAACCCGGCGGGCCGTCACGGCCGGATTTCCGGCCAGATATTCGCGCTCGAGCAGGTCGAGATAGGCGCCCGGCGTCTTGAGCCCGAGCATGACCGTGCGGCCGATGTCCGTTTTCTCCAGCAGCTTGTTCGTCAGGGAGACGCAGTTGATCGTCGGAATAAAGTACGTTGCATACGGCCCGCGCTGCACGCGCCAGAACCGCACGCCGCCGAGCCTGCGGAGCCGCCCGGCAAAGCAGTCCTCCGGCAGAGCTTCCGGCTGCCAGGGTGACAGCGTCTGCCGGAAACGCTCCAGCTCCGCGCGCAGCTGCGCGGCCTGTGCAGGCGGCAGGCGGAGGCTGTAGCTGATGACGCGGCGGTGATGCGTGCCGATGCACCACCGGAGATACGGCTCGCGTGGGGCGGAAAAGACGATCCCGGCGCCCACCGTACGGAGCAGGCGCTGATGGGCCGGGTCATAGGCGCCGTAGGTCAGCGTCCGGCCGTCAAAGCAGAGCTCGCAGTGGCCGACCAGGCCGATGCCGTGCGCGGACGTCTGGAACAGCAGCTCAAACTCCTCTGTCCCCTGCTGCGGGACCGGACCCAACGGAGCGCGCGGCAGCACGTCCGCCGTCCGCTGCGGCAAAAACAGGCTCATCAGATCCGGCAGTGCCACGCGGATCGAGCCGAGCACCCGCCGGACGCGGCGGCTGCGGATCGTCAGCGCAAGGACATCGCAGACAAGCCCCGTGCCGAACACCGTCAGCAGCAGCGCGGCCGTATAGCGAAGCGCAGCGTCCCGCAGCGCCGGAACGAACACGATGAGCACAAACAGGCCCGTGCCGCCCGCAGCGGCTGCCATCGCCGGAAAAAAAGCGCCCCAGCGGCGCATTCTGCCATAGAGGATCGCATTGACTGCCTCGACCGTGACCAGCAGCGTCAGATACACCGCAACGACCACGGCAAACAGCCGCACCGACAGCTTCGGCAGGAGCAGCAGGCCCGCTCCCAGCAGCAGCTCGACAGCCGCCAGCAGCACGGACATCCGGCCGGGGCGGTTGCCGCGCCGCCGCGCGAGCAGCAGGTACATAAGGCCGCGCAGCGGCAGGAGCAGACCCGACAGCAGCAGCACGACATGCGCCGCTCCAGCGCGTCCGGCCATCAGCGCGGGGCCGAGGCCGAGCATGCCGATGCCGGACAGCATGGGAAGCAGCAGCAGATACAGCAGAGTCATCATGGGGGTCCTTCCTCCCGGCAGGCGCTGCGCGCGTCAGCTTGTCAAAAAAGGCCTTTCGGGCTTCTTCGCCAAGCTGCTTTCAGAATTGCAAAATCAGTTTTTGACAGTCTGACGCGCTGCGCACGTTACTCCGACTGGATCGACTTTGCGTATTCCGAGGGAGACATGCCGAATTTATCCTTGAATTGGCGGGAAAAATGGTGGATCGTGGAATAATTGAGCTGCGCGGCGATCTGGGAGAAATTCATCGTTCCCTCCCGGATGAGGCGCTTGCTCTCCTCCAGCTTGACCCGGCGGATATACTCGCCGGGCGAAATATTCATCTGCCGGTGGAACAGCGCCGTCAGATGCGACGCGCTCACACCGACCTCGCGCGAGACGATCTCCACAGAGAGCTTGTCGCACACATGATCGGCCACATACTGCAGCGTGCGGCTGACGATCTCGTTTTCGTGGTTCAGGGCCACCGGCGTTTTCAGGCGCTTTTTTTCGCTGCCCGTGTCGCGCAGAACGGACAGAAGCAGCAGCTTGAGATAGCTGCGGATAAAATCGCCGCTGTAGGCGTCCATATTTTCGGACTCGCGGACGATCTGGCGCAGCTGGGCCGCCTCGGCGGACGACAGGTCGAACACCCGGTCCGGCAGCCGCGCGGCAAACTCGCTCTCCAGATCAAAGCTGACCGTGAGGAAGCGGGCCGTCATGTCCAGATCCGTATACTGCATATGCCATTGCTGCGGGCCGAACACCATGAGCTGGCCCTGATGCAGCTCGACGCCGTTGCCGTCCACAACGCAGTGCAGCGAGCCGCGGTCGACGTACGTCAGCTCGAACATGGAGTGCTGCTCGCCCTTGAACAGGAAGCCGCTCTCCACCTCGCGGTAAAACAGCGTATAGATCTCGCCGACGCGCAGGCGGTCGCCGAGCTTGAGATTCTCGGCCGCCGTCACGGGCTCGAGCACCTCAAGCTGCGCGCCCGCAGGCTGTGCCAGCCGGACGGAGCACTCCGTCTGATACGGCAGGATGGCAAACTCCCGTCCCGCAGGCAGGCAGACCGGCTTATCGAGATAAAAATACGCCGTCTCCCCTTCCCTGCGCACGGCAAGCACCGTCATGCCCAGCTCGAAATCCAGATAGACCGGTCCGGCACTCTGGCGGTAAAAGCACAGGCCCTCCGCCGAGAAATACTGTACGGACTCCTGCCACTGCGCTCCGGACGGAAAGCCGCGGTTCGGCAGACTGTCGCGCAGCACGCGGCCGTAGCCGGAAAAGGTCAGCTTGTTCAGATTTTCAACCAAGGCGGGCCCCCCCTCCCGTTCCGCCGGCTGTTATTCGAACAGCACGGGCGGATAGATACCGGCCGCATGCATGGCGGCCACGGACTCCTGCACGGAGGCAAGGTCCTCGCGATAGGTCACGCCGTGCCAGCTCTCGTCCGTGTGGAGAACGCGCACCGTAGCGCGGTTGGCGGCAAGCTGGTTGTTGGCGACCGTCGGCAGATAGAACTCCGCCTTCAACGGGTTAACGGACACGGACTCCTGCAGGAAGCGTGGGAACTCTGCCGCCAGCTCGTCGAGAATACGCGGCGTGAAGCCCCAGAAGTTCATGGAGACGGTCGTATCGCCGGACAGCGGGGTGAAATGCTCGCCATCCTCCGTAAAGGCCGCGTCGTCGCCGCGCTTTTCGATGTGCGTGCGCTCCGTGATTCCGGTAAGGTAGCCATCGCGCAGCTCGCAGACGCCGCGGGCCACGGAGCCGTGCTCCGTCATGGCGTTGTGCAGGCGGTAGCCGACCATGGCATAGGCATTATCGGCATGCTGCCCGGTCAGGAAGCCGCCGATGGCCGTGAACGCGCCGCGGCCGTAAAAATCGTCGGAGTTGATGACGGCGAACGGCCCGTCGATCACGTCGCGCGCGCACAGCACGGCGTGGCCCGTGCCCCAGGGCTTCGTGCGGCCCTCCGGCACGGTAAAGCCCTGCGGCAGGCAGGACGTCAGCTCCTGAAAGACATAGGAGACATCAAAATACGGCTCAACGCCGCGGCCGACCTTCTCGCGGAAGTCGTGCTCGATCTCGTGCTTGATGATAAAAACGACCTTGTCGAACCCGGCAAGGCGCGCGTCATACAGAGAATACTGGATGATGCTGTTGCCCTGCGGATCAATGGGCGTCATCTGCTTCAGGCCGCCGAACCGGCTGCCCATGCCCGCCGCCATCACGACCAGCGTCGGCTTTTTCATGGAAATACTTCCCTTCTGCTGCGTTATTTCGGTTTTCTGCGCGGCATCCGCCGCGGGGCAGGCCGCAGCGCGGCCAGCTCAGTGCGCACTATTATAACAGCTCTTTTCCAAAAGCTCAATGGTTTTTGCAAAAAACGGCGCATATTTCGGCAAATATTTTGCACGTTGGCTTGCATGCGCGGAAGGATCTGGTAAATCTGCACGCAAAAGCGCCCCGGCCGAAGCCGGGGCGCGCGGGGATGTAATGGAGAGTAATCACTCTGCCTTGGCAATGCAGATGGCGTTGTTCTCGGTATCGAGGTAGAACGTCGCCTTCGGGTTGGCCGATTTGACCATGGCCAGATCAGCCTCGGTGAGCTTGTATTCGTCCGTGCCGACGACGAGCGGCATGCCCTTAGCCGGGACGCGATTATCCGCGATATACACGGAGATCGTATGTGTCAGGGCGCTGTCGACGACGATGCGGCTCATGAAGACCTTGGCGCTGTATGGCGTCAGGTACACGTTCAGGTCCGCAGAGAGCTTGTGCACATAGACGTTGGAGCCGAGCTTCTGGGAAACGTCGCGCAGATAGATGCCCTCATAGTTCTTGCCGGCTGCAGTCGTGTTGTTGGCAAACGTGCCGCCGTAGAAGTGCAGCGCACCCGGAGACTTCAGGCGGGCGATGGAGCCGGAGCCGTAGGACGTGCTGCTCAGCAGGCAGGCATTGTCCGTGAACGTGCCGCCGTAGACGTTGATCGCAGAGGCGTTGCCCGCATTCGACTGATCCATCAGGAAGATCGCACCGCAGCCCTTGACGGAGTTGTTCGTAAACGTCGCATTCTCGATGTTGATCGTGTGCGTACCGCCGCCGTTCACATGGACCAGCCGGGCCTGATTGTTCGTGAACGTGCCGTTCTTCAGGTTCAGAACGCTGCTGCCGCTCTGACCGTACATGGCGAAAACGGAAGCGCCGCCGGTCTCGCTGTTGCTGGAGCTGTAGGTCTGGCAGTTCGTGACCGTCACGTCCTCGACGTTGACCGTATTTGTCTTGCCTGCACGGCTGAACGACCACACGAAGACCTGCGAGGAACCACGCATGTTGCGCACGACCGTACCGGCCTTAACGTTCAGCGTGCCGCCTTCATCCACACGGACAAAGGCGCTCGTTGAGCGCGTCTGCGGGGTATACATGCACAGGCCGTCGAGCGTGATATTCTCGAGCGTCAGTTCACCCTCGACCCAGACGGCCGAGCCGGTGCTGCCGTTGAGATAGCGGGAAAGCATGGCGTTCGGAATGCCCTCGAGGGACCAGACCTCACTCGTGCCCGCTCCCAGCGTGCCGCCGTTCATAATGTAGATGATGTTGTCGCCCTTCTCCTTGGCGTTGGCCTTCAGGATCTCCTTGGCGCGCGCGAAGGTGGCGACCGGCGTCTGCGGCGTCAGGCCGTCGTTGGCATCGTTGCCGGGGTTCGTGGACATCGTGCTGTCGTTCATGTAGACCTCGGCGCCGATAACCTGCGCGGAAACAACGCAGTAACGGTTGTTCGCCGCGTCGATCTCCGCCTTGTAATACGGGTCGAGAGAGTTGACCAGCTGATAGGCCTTCGTATCCTCGGCTGTGAGCTTATAGGTGCCGTAGCCGATGGCCAGAACGATATCCGTGCCCATGTAGTCGAGGGTCACGCGGACGCCGCCGCCCGTCACATTGCTCAGGGGCTTGGCGATGGCGACTGGGAGCGCTCCTCTCTTGGTGTTCAGATACAGGCCGGAGAACGTCAGGGCATCCTTTTCGGCGCCAAAGACGACCTGAGACTTTTCAAGCATGGCGACCTGATCGTCGGGGTAGCCTGCACCCGGCGTGTTGTTCTCGATCGTACCGCCGTTGAGGTACCACGTCGAGCTGCCGGAGTTACCGTAGGCAACAAGAGCCGCATAGGTGCCGGAGACGTTGTTGCGGATGATACCGCCGTTGAGATAGCCGACCGCATGCTGGGCAAGACTGACGGCACAGCCCTTCAGGGATTCGTTATTCTCGATGATGCCGCCGTTGATAGTCAGGATGCCGGGAGCGTTGGCTTCGCCGCTGCTCACGCCAACGGCGGAGCCGCGGTGCGGGAGGGTCGTGCCGGTGTTCGTTGCCTTGTTGCCGGAGATGAGGCCGCCGTTGATCGTAATATGCGCACCGGCGGAACCGGCGATCGCAGACATATAGCCGCCGTAGTTATTGATGATCTTGGCGCCCTCGTTCATCTCTACCGTGCCGCAGTTAAAGCCGCTGCCGGTGACATAGATCGCGCCGCCGACCATACGGGACGATGCCGCGGAGTTCTGCACCGTCGCGCCGCTGTTCAGGACAAGGCGGCCGCCGGCCTCGATATCGAGGATGTACCAGACCATATTCTGCGTCAGCAGCTCCGGCCACATGGTTGCGCCGCCGTCGAGCGTGATGTTCTCGAGCGTCAGCGTTGCGGAAGCGTCCTCGGCCTCCGGCTCGATGACGATCATGCGCTTCGTGAAGGAGCCTGCACGCATGACCTTGCCGCCCTCAAGGTCGGCCATGGTCCACGTCGTGTCATGCGTAATGGTCACGGTGCCGCAGATCAGGATGACGGGGTTCTTGCTCTCTGCGAGCAGCGACTTTGCACGCTCAAAGGTCTTGACGGCGCTCTCCTCGGTCGTGCCGTCGTTCGCATCATCGCCGTCCGTGCCGTCGAGGTAGATATAGTCGGAGCGGTCGTCCTCACGCCACTTGGCGTACAGGCTCATATCGCCGCGGCAGCGGTCGATGAAGTCGAACATCTGCGTCAGCTCGGGATCCTTGAACCAGCCGGTGAACAGGTAGCCTTCCTTGCTCGGAGAAGTCGGACGGTCGATGACGGAGCCGTAGCTGTATTCCTGCGTGTAGAGCACGTTTTCGCCGTCATAGTATGTCACAACGTACATGCGAACCTTCCAGGTCGCATAGAGTGTCACGTCCTCACGAACGGGCTGGGAGAAGTCAAACGGTGTGCCGTCCTCCGTCGTCCAGCTGACGAACGTATAGCCGCTGCGCTCCGCCGTGGCGGGCTCAACGGTCTGGCCCCAGGGCACCTGCACCTTTTCGGGTGTGACCGTGGCGACCTGCTTGGAGACGAACGTCACGGTGACGATCATGCCGGTCGTCGTAAACGTGACGGTCACATCCTCGGTGATGTCGCGGAGGATGAACTCGGAGCGCACGCGCTGCAGCGTGCCGGAGGAGGCGGCGACCTGATCGAGATCAAAGCCCTCGCTGTGATCGCCGTAGAGGTTGAAGTTCAGCCAGTTCACGCCCGGCTCGAGCGTCACGGACGTGACCTTCTCACCGTTGACCTTGGCATAGCCGCCCTCGCCCTTGAACGTAACGGTGAAGCCGGTCTCCGGCTCCGTCGGCTCAGTGGGATCGGTCGGCTCCGCAGTCGGTTCCTCGGAGGGCTCCGTCGGCTCGGCAGAAGGCTCCGTCGGCTCGGGCTGCTCCGAATAGTCCAGCAGCACGCAGAAGACCTTTGCGGCCTGCGCGCGGGTGGCGGTCTCCTGCGGGCGGAGCGTTCCGTCCTCAAAGCCGCCGAACAGGCCTGCGCCGGCAGCCCAGATCATGCCCTCAACGGCCCAATCCGAAAGCGCGGAGGCATCGGAGAAGACGTCGAGCTTGCCGTCCTGCGGGCACTTGTTCCCGAGGAAGCGCATGGCGCGATACAGCAGGGCTGCCATCTGCTCGCGGGTCACGGGGTCGTTCGGAGCGAACGTCACAGCGCTCGTGCCGTTGACGATGCCGTTAGCCGCAGCCCAGGCAACGGCGCCGGTGTAATACTGCCCGGCGGGGACATCCGTGAACGCCGTTTCAGCATTGTTGTCCGTTTCTGCCTTGGCATAGCGCGCCAGGATCGTTACGAACATGGCGCGGGTGATCGTCTCTTCCGGAGCGAACGTCGTGTCAGAGGTGCCGACCATGAGGCCCTGCTCCGCGACGCGCGCAATATAATCGCTGGCCCAATGCCCGGACGGCACATCCTGATAGACCTCCGCCGCGGCAGCGCCGGCAGGCAGAACGCCAAGCAGCATGACCAGAACCAGAAGCAGGGACAGGGCGCGTTTGCGAATACTCATAGATTCTGTCCTTTCTGTTGTGAGTTACAACACGGGATCCGGAGCGGGGGCCGCAGCCCCCGCGCGGGGATCATCAAATCTTCGCAGCCAGCCAGACAAGAAGCGTTGCGGCCTCGGCGCGCGTCAGTGTGCCGTTCGGCTGCAGCGTATTGTCGGGGTAACCCTTCATCAGGCCGGAGCCGACGGCCCAGCGCATCGCGGTGATCGCGTAGGCATTGATCTTCGCGCTGTCGGTGAAGCGGCCGAGCTCGGCGCGCTCATCCGTCCGGATACCTGCGATCTTCACGGCGTAGCGATAGAGCATTGTCACGGCCTGCTGGCGCGTCACGCGGGTGTCCGGCTCGAACTTGCCGCCGCCCATGCCGTTGGCAACGCCCTTCTGCATGGCCCAGATGACAGCCTTCTCATAGTAGCTGCCTGCAGGAACGTCGGAATACGGGTTCTCGCCCGTCACGGCCGGAGAGCCGGACATGCGGTACAGCGTCGTGATGAGCATGGCGCGGGTCATGCTGTCATTTGGGGCAAAGAGGTCGGAGGACTCGCCGACCATGAGACCACGGCCGTATGCGTCATAGACCGCGTTGAAGAACCAGTCGTCAGCGGAAACGTCGCGGAACACGCCCGGGATCTCGACCGAGACGGAGACCGTCTCCTTTGTCTCCGGGAGGGAAAGCTGCAGCGCATAGACACCGGGCTTTCCCGTGAGCTTCAGCTCAAGCGCAGCGGTATCCTTCTTCAGGTCCGCATAGCAGGCCCAGGCAAAGCGCAGGGACGTTTTCGTGCTCGACAGGTCAGCAATGCCTTTGCTGCCCAGCAGGGAGCGGGCGCTTGCCAGCGTCAGGCCGGCAGGCATCGTCGCAGTCACGCGGCCGTGGGACGAGCCGCTGCCCGCCTTGACCGTGAGGACGACCGTCGCAGAGCCCTGCGCATTGGCCGTTACGGCTGCAGTCGCGGTGGGAGAGCCTGCAGCTGCCAGCGCTGCCGGGCAGAGCCCGAGCAGCAGGAAGCAGACGAGCAGGCAGGAAATGATTCGTTTCATCATGACTTGCCTCATCCTTTCTTCAGCGTGCCGTCACGGGAAGCGCCTCGATCTGCGCCTCCTGCAGTGCAGGCAGGGAGTCGGTGCTTTCCATGGCGGAGGAGGTGGATGCGGAGGTGACGATCGTCACGCGGTCCGTTCTCAGGCCGACAACGGGCCAGACGTCCGCATTGAAGCTGCCGAGGTCGGCAGCCGCGCCGGTCTTGAGGTCGAGAACGGCCAGCTCGGACTGCGAGCCGTTCAGGATCGTGGCATAGAGGTAAGCACCGTCGGTCGCGATGGAGCAGAAGAAGGCTCTGCTTGCCTCGATGCCGAGGTCGGCAACGAGCTGCGGCAGCGTGCAGTGCAGGTTGTCGCCGTCGCCGTAGAAGCCCATGGCCCAGACCTTGCCGTCTGCGTCAAGCACCAGGCAGTTGTCAGTCACGCCATTCGTCGTGTCGTTGACGGTGTTGAGATAGGTAATGCCGACGAGGTTCGCGGAGAAGAGTGTGGAGAGATTCCAGCCCGCAGTGTAAGCACCGGTTGCGGTATCGACCGTGACGATGCTTTTGCCACAGGTTGCAAGCATCGTGCCGCCATTGAGCTTCTCGGCGAACGTCATATCGGTATAGGCAACTTCGGAATCGCCGATCTTCGTCAGGCTGTAATCCTTTCCGACCTGATAGAGAGTCGAGTAAAGATTACCGTCCTTTTCTTCATAGGAGGCGGCGTAAGTAATGCCGGCGGTATCGGTCGCCGCGGCCATGATCTGCTGGCGGCTGGCCTGCTCGGTCAGCTTCTTGTAATTCGGGATCGTCTTCGTGTTGAACGTGCTGAACCAGGACTGACTGTCCGCATCCCAGATGACGGCGCTGAGGTCATGGTCGACCTCCTTGACCGTCACAGTGCAGGTATCCGTGACACTCGGGTCCAGAACGGAGGCTGCCTTGATGGTGCAGGTGCCTGCGCCGACGGCCTTGACGACGCCGTTTTCCACCTTGGCGACGGTCTCATCGGAGCTTGTCCAGGTGCAGTCACGGTTCACAACCGTCCACGGCTTCGCGGAAACCTCCAGCGTGGCGCTGCTGCCCTTGATGAGGTCGAGGCTCTCCTGGCTCAGTGAGATCTCCTGGACTTTTTCGGACGGGCCGAACATGGAGCCACTCTTGCGCGGGATGAACAGGCCGCACAGCTCTGCCTGATAGAGCTCATCGAGCACGGTAGCTTCGCCGGTCGTCAGGTCATAGGAAATGAAGGTGGTGTAGTACGTCTTCGCGCCGTAGTTGGCGTGATAGAGCTTGCCAGTGTTATGGTCGTAGGTCATGGACTGCAGGAATGCGACCTTCATGCCCGTCGTCTTCGGGAACGGCGTGACCGTGAAGCCCTCGTCCGTCAGGACGAACTTGTACAGGCGGGAGTTATAGTCGCTGTAGGTCGCGGCATAGAACGTGCCGTCTGTCGCGCAGGCCAGCGTCATGAAGCTCAGGCCGGCGGACATCGGGATGGTGCCGACCATCTCCAGTGTGCCCATGAGCGGGTCGATGGAGTACAGGCGGTTCTGCGTGCACAGGACGTACAGCTTGCCGTCTGCGTAGTTGTAGGCCATATCGAGCGCATTGCTCGGCAGGCTGAGCGTTTCGATGTAGGTGCGGTTCTCCAGATCGTTCAGCGGAGCGACGCAGAAGCGGGCGCTGCTGTCGATCGTAAAGACATGATCCTCGACGCAGTCGGCGGCATAGATCGCACCCTGCGCCACGGTCTTGGCAGTGTCCATCGAACCGGCCTTGAAGGCGATCCAGGAGGAATCGTAGGCGTTGTTGGCATAGAAGCTGTCCGCATCGATCTCCTCTTCCTCGCTGCCGTTGAGCTTGATCTTATAGCCTGCCATGTTGCCGGCATAGTCGACGGCAATGACACAGACCTCGGAGCCGGTGACGCCGGAGGTGTCGACCGTGACCGTGGATTCCACGCCGAGCTCGGTCTGGTTCACGGCCTGACGGGCAAGGACCTGCGTCTGGCGGGCATTCGTCACGAGGATGGCCGCCACATAGCGGTTGTCCTTCGCGGTGACCCGCAGACTGGATTCGCCGGTCACGAAATCGCGGGTGTAGCTCGCGCCGGTCAGCTCCGGAGCGGTGTTATCGACCGTGAGCTCCGTCGTCCAGGAAGCGCCCGCGCCGAGCGTGCCCTTCACAGTCTTCGTGGCGCGGTCCCAGTTGTATTCCGGAATGGCGTTCACAGTGACCTTGATCTTCGTGCCCTCGGGCAGCGGACCGCCGTTCTTGTCCGTCACGTTCCAGCTCAGCGGGATGGCGATCATGTTGTTGCCCCAGGCCGCTGCGCTCGTGTTGTAGTAAGCGCCGAACTGCACGCCCTGATCAACGCTTGCATAGACCTCGCCGGTCTCTGCATTGGAGATGACGGCATTCAGATCACCGCCCGCGTTGCGGATCAGGCTGGCGTATGCGCCATAGAGCTGCATGCCGGACGTGGAGCTGATGGCCGTGCGGTCGGCAAGGAATTCCGCAGCCTGACCGTAGGGGTTCGCCGTAAGGTAGTAGGCCGAGGAGGAGCCGGAGCCGCGCAGAACGAGCGCGTTGGCGTACTGCGTCGTGGTGTAGCCGACGGCATCCGGATTGACGCTGTCACGCAGGGTGATGTACTTATCGAACATGGAGGCATCCGTCCAGCTGCCGTAGTAAGCCAGAATCGGCAGAGACAGCTCGGCCTCGGCTTCCGTCGGATCGGAGGCGTAGACAAAGCCCTCAACATAGCAGCCGTTCGGATAGTATTCTGCGAAGTAAGCACGGTCGGCCTCGCTGAGCTTCACTGTCGCCTTGACGGAGACGGAGCCGCTGGCGGGGACCGTCACGGCAGCCGCGTAGACGTTCGGACTCTCCGGCTCATTGTGCAGACCGGCCAGATAGAGTTGGGCGTCCGCCGTAGTGAGAGCGCCGTCGCCGTCGAAGTCGTACTTGGCGGTATCGGCCTCGGACAGCGCGTCATGCGTGCCGTTTGCGACCTGCAGGAGCACGAGGGCATCGTTCTCGTCGATGGCGCCGTCGCCGTTCAGGTCATAGAGGTAGCTCGTGCCGCCTTCGACGTCGAAGGTGACCTTCGGGCTCAGGACACGGGCCGTATCGGACATATAGTTCTCACCCTCGATCTCCTCGACCGCCATGGTGTTGATGCCGGCATGGAGCACATAGGCAAGGGCCTTCTCCGAGAGATTGTTAATGGTGAAGTCAAAGGTATACTCGCCCGTGCGATCGGGATCGTCGCCGAGGTTGACCTTGACCTTGCCGTCGGTCACATCCTTGCTGTCCGTCAGCAGATAGGCCGGAGTCGTCACGGCATGATAGACGTTTGCAAAGCCGGAGCCCTGCTTTCTGGGCGAATATTCCACGCCGTTATCCTGCTTCAGCGGGCTGGACGTGGACATGAGCAGTGCCTGCGACAGGGCGCGAACCGTCATGCCCTCCTGCTCGGCAAGGCCGGTCTCACGCAGATACTGCGCAACGACTGCCGCCATGCCGGTCACGCTCGGCGCGGACATGGACGTACCGGACATGGAGCCGTAGGTGCCGTCCGTCAGGGTGGACCAGATATTGCCGCCCGGAGCGGTGATCTCAGGCTTCAGGTCGAGGTTGCCGGGAACGCCCCAGGAGGAGAAGTCGCTCGGCACAAAGCCGCCGGGGACGTCCGTCACGGTGCGGACCTGATTGGCAACGACCATCTTGCCGCCGTACAGGCCGGTCGTCTCGTCCTTCTCGGAGGCGGCGAGAATGCTCTCGGCGCTGATCATCGGGATGAGGACGGCAGGGTTCTTGTACTCATAGCCCGTCAGGTTCATGTTGAGGTTGTTGGCGCTGTCATTATTATAAATGACAGTGGCAGCCGCCCCGGCCTTCACGGCATTGTTCGCCTTGACATAGAACGAAACACCGCCGCCGCGGGAGATGAGGACGATCTTGCCGGTGAGGTCGAGGCCCTCAAAGCTCTCGTCCGCGCCGAAGATGTCCTCGCCCGTCGTCGGGTCGCCAAGGAAGACGTAGTCATACGTCGTGCCGGACTTGTCCGCCGAGGTATCGAGCGTCGTGAACGCATAGGCGCCGTAGTTCTCGGAGGTATCATTGTAGGACGTGCCGACGCCGTTGAACACCGGCATCACGCCCGTCAGACCGGAGTTGTCGGTCGAGGCAATGGTGAACGCATTGCCGAACGAGCCGGGAGAGCCGACCGTGTCGATCACGGTGTCCTGCGTGAGCTGCATCTTCGTGCCGGTATTGTTGTACTGCGCATAGCTGAACTTGTTGCCGGCGGAGATGGTCACGACGGTGTCCGTGTCCTGGAGGCTGGCAAACAGCTCGTCGTTATCGCTGAACGTATGGCCGGAGACGGACGAGCCGAGCGACAGGTTGACCGTGTCGCAGTCGAGCAGCAGGGCATCCTCGAGGGCCGCCATATAGTCCGAATCATACGCGCCGCCGCCCTTACCGAAGACCTTCATCGGCAGGACCTGCGCATCCGGCGCCACACCGGCCACGCCGTTTTTCTGGCGGGCCGCGTGCAGATCGCCGTCGGCGTCCTTCGTCCAGACATAGGTATTCGCGGTGGCGATACCGGCAACGTGCGTGCCGTGGTCGCCCTGCGCGTCGTTGTCATGGGTGACGTCCAGATCTTCATCGATATAGTTGAACGCATAGGGGATCTTGGCCGTGCGGTAGAGCTCGTCGGCCGTCAGGCCGCTCATGCGCTCCGATGCATGCAGACGGGGCAGGACCTTCGTGATGTCCTCTTCCGTCATCAGATCATAATCGGAGACCTGCTTGCCGAAGCGGGCCGCGGAGCGCTCGAGGCCATAAAGGAACGCGCTCTCGTCAAAGCTCGGGTGGTCGATATCCAGGCCGGTATCGATGATGGCGACCCGGCTGCCTGCGCCGGTGTAGCCGTCGGCCCAGGCGTTATAGGAGCCGATCATCGTGCCCGCCGTAGCCGTGTTGGGCTCGTCGACATCCGGCTCGTACTGATTTTCCACATAGACGCTCTCAACGCCGTCCATGGCGCGGATCGCCTCCACCTCGCCGTAGGGCACACTCGTGGCAACGCCGTTCACGCCGATGGTGAACTGGTAGCGCACGGGAAGCGTCACGCCGAGCTCCGCCGAAATGGCCTTGATCTGCGTGCGCTGCTTCTTCTGCAGGCGGTCACTGTAGGCCAGTGCCGCAGCGTTGCTGCCGAGGCCGCGGGTCGAATAGCCGTGCTCGGTCAGGGAATCGCTGCGGAAGCGGATGATCACACGCACCGTTTCCTCCGGCGCGGGCTCGTCCGCTGCGTCCGTTTCCACATTCTCATTTTCAGGAGAGATGGAAACAGGCGTCTGCTGCAGCTCCAGCTCCTTCGTCTGGTCTGCTGCAAACACTGCGGGAACGCAGCCGAGCAGCAGGCAGAGCGTCAGGAGGACAGCCAATAGCTGCCGAAGCTTCTGTTTTCTCATCGAATCAACCTTCCTTTCTTTTGTTATGACAATACGCCCGGCTTGCCGAAAAGGTCCCGCAGGCCCTTTTCGATAAACCGGACGTTAGGCCATACTTTATTGTAGCAGTGCCGCAAAGTGCAGTCAAGATAAAAATGCGCTAAAATTTGAATACATTTCCTTATGTTTTTTGCTTGTCGTGCATACTTGCAGGAATTCTTTCACAGTTTCCCGCATGATTATCCTTTCATATGCCGTAATATCAGCATAACCTGCATGATTTCATGCAAGACTGCCATGTGTACTGCTTACCTACATTTTGCAAACATTTTCATCATATTCAGACTATCGAAGCTGGAAAAAGCTGCATTCCGACATTGACAGAACGCCGAAATCGGGGTAGGATAATACTATAATAGAAAATGAACGGCGGCGCAGCTGCGCTGCCGAAGGAGGCTGCCCATGGATCCCATTTACGTCACCGGCCATCGGAATCCGGATACCGACTCCATCGTCTCCGCCATGGCCTACGCCGCGCTGCGCAATGCACTCGGCGACCGGGAGTACCGCGCCGCCCGTCTCGGCCACGTCAGCGACGAGACGCAGCTCGTGCTCGACCGCTTCGGCTTCCCTGCCCCGGTCTGGATCAAGACCATGCGCACGCAGGTGCGCGACCTCGACTATGACACACCGCCTGCGCTTTCCTCCGGTGTGACCATCAGCCGCGCGTGGGCTGCTCTGTCGACGGACACGTCCATCGCCGCCCTGCCCATCACAAACGAGGACGGCACGCTGTTTGGCATGCTCTCCTCCGGCGACATCGCCGCCAGCGACATGCAGTCCATCGAGCATCCGCACATCGACGCCGTTCCGCTGTTCAATGTGCTCAGCGTGCTCGAGGGCCGTATCCTGAACGAAGCGGGCGATCTTGTGGATTCCATCAGCGGCGACGTGTGCATCGCCCTGCCGCAGAGCTGTGACAATCTGCTGTTCTCCGGCAGCGGCAGCATCATCGTCTGCGGCCACCAGCCGGACATGGTGCGCCGCGCCATCGAGCAGCACGCCCGCTGCGTCATCGTCTGTCAGGCCGAGCTGGACGAGCAGCTCCGCAATGCGCCGACGGACACCGTCATCATCTCCACGCCGTTCGATGCCTACCGCGCCGTCCGCCTGCTGTATCAGTCGCTGCCCATCAGCCGCATCTGCCGCACGAAGGACCTCGAGTGCTTCCATCTCGACGACTTTGTCGACGACGTCCGCGAGGGTATGCTGAAAAGCCGCTACCGCTGCTATCCCATTCTGGATGAAAACGACCGCGTCGTCGGCACGCTCTCCCGTTACCATCTGATCCGCCCGAAGCGCAAGCGTGTCGTGCTCGTCGATCACAACGAGGCGGCCCAGTCCGTGCCCGGCCTCGATCAGGCGGAAATTCTGGAGATCATCGATCATCACCGCCTTGCGGACATCCAGACGGGCAATCCCATCTATTTCCGCAACGAGCCGGTCGGCAGCACCACGACCATCATCGCCACGATGTATCAGGAAAAGGGCCTCATGCCCTCGGAAAAGCTCGCAGGCATGATGGCAGCCGCCATCGTCTCGGATACCGTCATGTTCAAGTCCCCCACCTGCACCCAGCGCGACCGCAGTATGGCCGAGCGCATGGCGCGCATCGCCAACGTCTCGCTCGAGGAGCTGGGCCAGCAGATCTTCTCCGCCTCGTGGTCGGATGACAAGACGCCGGAGGAGCTGCTGTTCACGGACTTCAAGGATTTCCACATCGCGGGCCACGATCTCGGCGTCGGCCAGATCACCTGCGTGAATTCCGCGCACATTCTCGAGCGCAAGCAGGAATTTCTGGAAATCATGGGCCAGACCATGCAGGAGCGGCACTACAGCCTGATGCTGCTCATGCTGACGGACGTGCTGCTTGAAGGCACGCAGCTCATCTACCTTGGCGACGAGGAGACGATCCAGCAGGCCTTCTCCAGCGAGGCCAAGAACAACGTCGTGTTTCTGCCGGGCGTCATGTCCCGTAAAAAGCAGATCATTCCCACGCTCTCCGCAATGTGGGGCTAAACCGCACTCGACTCGAACGGGGCTCGCCGTGCCGCTCGGCAGGCTGTAAGGCACAGAAGCATAAAAAAACCGGCAGGGGCCTTTTCGCCTCTGCCGCATTGTTTTCCGTATTTATTTGGGCCAGCCCGCGCAGAGCTTGGCATTGAGCTTGGAATAGATGCGCTCGCGGAACCACGGCTCCGACGAGGCCGCCACGGCCTCATCCAGGCCGAACCAGCCCACGCGGCTGTTCTCATCCGACTTGCAGCGGATGGGCAGCGCCGGGTCCGCCTCCAGCAGATACGTCACGTTCAGGTGCAGGTGTGACGGCACATAGTGCCCGCGCTTTTCGTGCCCGTCCACAGTCAGAATCTCCACGGAGAACAGCTCCGGGCTGACGGCGCGCACGGTGGAAAGTCCGCTCTCCTCCTGTGCCTCCCGCAGAGCGACAGCCAGAAGATCATGGTCGCCGTCGGCATGGCCGCCGAGCCAGGACCAGGAGTCATAGAGATTGTGATAGGCCATGAGCACACGGTCGCGCTCCGGGCTGACGATCCAGCCGGAGGCCGTCAGGTGGGCCGAGCGGTTCTCCCGCATCCACAGGTCCTCTCCCTGCCCGAGCCGCCGCAGCAGCTCCGCGCAGTCCGCCTCCTCCTGCTCGTTCCACGGGCAATAGGCCCGCAGCTGTTCCATGATCCGATCCATGCAGTTTCCTCCGCTTTCTGTCTGTTTTCTGCTTCTGATTTTACAGCGGCTTTGGCCCGCTGTCAACTCCCGAACGCACCTGCGCGGTCCAGCAGAACAAGAAGCCGGACGCTGTCCTCCGTCAGGTCCAGCACCCGCTCCTCTCCCGTTCCGCTGCGGCCGCGCAGGATGTCCGCCGCGATCAGCTTGTCCAGCACGGTGCGGTAATCGCCCTGCGGCACGTCGGAGAGCAGATGATAGCGCGCCGTCTCCGCCCGCTGCGGCTCGCCTGCGGTCTTTTTCAGGCCGTAGTGCTCAGCGATGGCGGCCGCCTCCGCAGCTGCCAGCCGCTTGAGATTTTCGTCGTCCAGCAGCCAGGTCGTCATGCGCGTGTTCGTGTGGAAGCTGTGCTCCAGGATCATCCCCGTCACGCCGAAGGCTGCCGTGAAGCGGATGACCCCGTAATAATCGGCGTTGTGCGCGCTGTTCCAGCGGACGCGCGTCTGCGCGGGCTGCAGCGTTCCCATCGTCTTATGGATGCACTCCGCCAGCTCGGCAGCCAGGCCGATCCCCTTCCCGCTGACCGGATAAAAGACGACGGGATAGTCCACGCTTTCGCAGACCCCGTTTCCCGCTGCGTTGCTGTGCAGGCTGAGGAACAGATCGCAGTCCTTCGCCGCCAGCGCGCGGGTATAGAGCGGCGGGTCGTCCTGCCGCGCGGCGCGCGTGCAGACCACGGTCACGCCGTAGGCCTCCAGCTCCTGCTGCAGCAGGCGCTGCAGCGTAAACATCCGGTCGCCCTCAAAGTAGCCGCACCGTGCGGGGCTTTGATTCTGGCCGGTCCCATGGCCGGCATCGAGACAAATTTTCATGCTGCATTGCTCCTTTCATGCTGTGTTCCGAAATAAAAGCTGATGACGACCGTAAACACGGTCAGAAATTCCTGCGCCGAGACACACCGCTGCAGCGCAAGCGCGGCAAAGACCCCCGTCAGCGTCACCGTGACGAGCGACTTGACCGTCAGCAAAGCGGATAACCGATCCTTCATGTCTTCCCCCCTTCCAGGCAGTCCATTCTGTGCGAGATCGCCGTGACCCGATCCTCCAGGACCGGGATGCGCTCTCCGAAACCGTTGTGACGGTCCACTTTTTTCTCGAGCTGCTCGATCCGATAATTTGTCAGCCGGGCCGAGGTCAGGATCCCGCCGAGGGTGCCTGTCAGCGTTCCGGCCAGCGACAGCAGCGCGATGAGAACGTCTTGTTCCATGTTGCCGTATACCTCCTTTCACCCATACCGCGCAGCCGGTGAATTCTTAACGGAAAATGTTGTTTTTTCCTGCCGAAGTTGAAAAATTTTAATTCATGTGCTACACTGAATGCTGTCGAATGCCAAGGGCAATACCGCACAATTCAACAAGAGCATTCGACGAGAGATTTTTTGTTGATACAAGGTTTGAAAAGCGCAGGAATACTTTGTGTATTTCAAACTTTTCGAACTGCAGTATCGGCGAAAAATATCCGGCGAAGGCCGAAGAGGAATTATGCGGTGTTGCCCAAGATCTGCCGCTGCAGCCCGAAGCCGCGCGGCACGGAAAGGAGAGTCCGGATGAAACAGCAGATCACAAAACGCGCCATCACCGAGTCGTTCCGGGCGCTTCTGGCCGTCAAGCCGCTGGATAAGATCACCGTCCGCGATATCGTCGAGGACTGCGGGCTGACGCGCAATACCTTTTATTATCATTACGAAGACATCTACGATCTGCTGAGCGACGTGCTGGAGTCCGAGATCGAGCGGGCGCTGTCCGTCCCCGCAGGCGGGGCCTCATGGGAGACCATGCTGCTCGATATGCTCAGCTTTCTCACCGATTCGCCGCAGATCGGCCGTCATATTTTCCAGTCGAAATGTCAGGATGCCATGCGCGTCTACCTCAGCAAGGTCATCTCCGAGCTGTCGGACCGCTATATCGAGCAAAACGTCCGCGATCTGGACTACAGCCAGCAGGACCGCAAGCTCATCTGCGATATCTGCTGCCATGCCCTCTACGGTCTGCTGGAGGAATGGCTGACGGGCCGCTCCGACGTCGCGCTCGAGGCAGAGCTTCGCCGCGTCGCCCAGCTGTTCGAGGGCACGGTGCGCCATGCGCTGGAATTCAGCGCCGCTCATCCGCGCACCTGAATGCCATACAAATATCCCGGAGTGTATGGATTTTGCACATCGCTCCGGGAATGAATGATGACTAGCAGAGGCTGACCCGCTATGCTATAGGGGTGGTTTTTTGAGTCTCGCAGAACACAGGAGGAGATCAACATGCAGGCTCTGCTGCTCAATGGCAGCCCGCGCGGCGCTGCCAGCAATACGCTGCGACTTTCCCGCGCCTTTCTGCAGGGTACAGGCTGGCCGCTTGAGACGTTTTCCCTGACAGAAAACCGCATCGAGCCCTGCCGGGGCTGCATGGCCTGCTGGCGCAGCGGCGCCCCCTGCACGATTGCGGACGATTTCTCTGCTTTTGTCGGACAGTTCCGCCGGGCGGACGTGCTGATTGCGAGCTTTCCCCTGTATTATTTTGGTCTTCCCGCTCAGCTCAAAGCCCTGCTGGATCGGACGATCAGCCTGATGGAGCCATACCACGGCCAGACGCCGGAGGGCGGGCACTGCTCGTTCCAGACGCTGCGGGACCCGGCGCTGCGGCGCAAGAAGCTCGTCGTCATCTCCTCATGCGGCTATACGGAGGCCGCGCCCATGTATGAAGCGCTGCTGGCCCAGCTTGACCGGCTGTGCAGCGGCCGGAATTATACGCCCCTGTTTTTCCCGCAGGGCGAGCTGCTCCCGGTGGAAAAGCTGAACGGGCCGCGGGCCCGCCGTCTGCAGGCCTTCGAGGCGGCAGGCCGGGAATATGCCGAAACGGGAACGCTCTCGGAGCAGACGCTTGCCGGGGTGCAGCGGCCGATGGTCGATCCCCGTGTCTATGAAATTCTCGCCCGCGCGCAGTGGCGCGGCGGCGCGGAAAGGAACAAACAGCCATGAAGCAAAACGACAATCTGGTCAAGCTGGCCAAAATCACCAATACGGCCGCCTCGTTTCTGATCTTTCTGGCGGGCCTGATGCTGATCTTCCTGCCCAGCACGGAGGTCACATCCCTGCAGCGGACAGTGCTTGCCGTTTTATTTCTGCTGACCGGCGCCGCCAAAATGATCGGCTACTACTCCAACGATCTCTACCGCCTCGCCTTTCAGTTTGACTTTGCCATCGGCATCCTGTGCGCCCTGCTGGCAGGGCTTCTGGCCTTTCTGCCGCAGCGCGTTCTGCCGACACTGCCGGTGCTTCTGAGCGTCTATGTTATTCTGGATGCCCTGCTGAAGCTGCAGATCGCAATGGATGCCCGCCGCTTCGGCATGGAGAGCTGGATCGCCATTCTCTGCTCCTCCCTGCTGCTCGGCCTCGGCGGCCTGTTCGCCCTTTCGGCGCTGTATTCCAGCTTCCTCACGCCGTCCGTCGCCATCGGCATCGCGCTGGGGCTCGACGGTCTGCAGAATGCCTGGATCACCATGCACACGGTGCGCGTCCGCGCACGCAAGAAAAATCTTTCCGAAAAGTTTGGACTGGAGAATCATGAAGAAGATCCTGATTGACGTATTCGGCAGTGACCACCCCGAGCAGCTGCTCGAGGGCTGCGCCCGCTGCACACTGGAGGTCCCGGACGTCATGCTCGTCCTGCCCGGCGAGGAGGCTATGCTTCGTGCGGAGCTGGAAAAATATCCCTGCAATTGGGATGCGCTGGAATTCATGCCCGCATCCGAGATCATCACAAATCACGACGATCCCATCGACGCCGTCATGCACAAGCGCGACTCCACGCTCGTCAAGGGCATGCAGCGCCTGAAGCGCGACCCGGAGCTTGCCGGCATGCTCACTGCCGGGAGCACCGGCGCAGCACTCGCGGGCGGCGTGGCCTATGC
>OHAD01000650.1_pt1 | contig 39081 bp, 38 predicted proteins | sample 1577011 | NCBI WGS metagenome assembly OHAD01 (sample SAMEA3541510, study PRJEB24748) | human gut metagenome | biome: human gut; feature: human-associated habitat; material: faeces | place: China | collected 2012 | reverse complement strand
CAGGTGCTTTCCGGCGGCCAGTACGACGGCATGATGGCAAAATTAGGAAAGAAAGCCGATGCGATCGGATTTGCCATCTATTTAAAAGAGCTGGAACGCCTGCCGGAAAAGAGCATCCGCTACGATGTCGATGCGCTGGTGCTCTATGAGCCGGATGTCGATGTAGTGCGCCTGTGCCAGGCGGTTGAAAGCCTGCGCCGTCAGGGACTGCGTGTGCGGGTGGAGAAAGCTGTGCCGGAGGATCTGCGTTACTGCTATCTGTACCGGTATGACGGACGTCTTTCCCTGGAAGAGGACCGGGAAACTGCCTTTCAGGAGAATGGAAAGGAGGGCGCGAGATGTTAAACATAGCACTGCCGAAGGGAAGACTGGGCGATCAGGTGTATGAGCTTCTGGCGTCGGTCGGATATGACTGCAAGAGTATTTACGACGAAAATAGAAAACTGGTGTTTGAGAACCCACAGACGGGTGTCCGCTACCTGCTCGTAAAGCCGAGTGATGTGGCAATCTACGTTGAGCACCATGCGGCAGACGTCGGAATCGTCGGAAAAGACATTCTGATGGAGAGCAACCCGGATGTATACGAGCTTCTCGATCTGGGACTTGGAAAATGTCGGATGTGCGTGGCTGGAAAAGAGGATTACGTCGAGGACAAAGACCGACCGGTGCGCGTGGCAACGAAATTTACGAATATTGCGAAAGAGCATTACGCGAAGCTGGGACGCGATATTGATATTATCAAATTAAACGGAAGCATCGAGCTGGCGCCGATTCTGGGACTTTCGGATGTCATCGTGGATATTGTCGAGTCGGGCAGCACGATCCGTGAAAATCACCTGAAAGTGCTGGAAGAGTTCCTGCCGATCAGCGCCCGTTTCATCGCCAACAAGAGCAGCTTTGAGTTTAAAAACAAGCAGATCACCGAGATGGCGGAGAAGCTGAAGGGCGCGGTGGAAGCACACCAGAAGAAAAAGGAACAGGAAAAGAAAGAAAAAGAAGCAAAAGAGAAAGCGGAGAAAGAAACCGCAGCAGAAGATAAAAAGGAGGCGTAGGCAGATATGAGCCGTTTTTTGAGCAAAGCAAGCGAATCACTTCTTCCGTATACACCGGGTGAGCAGCCACAGGGGCGGAAATTTATCAAGCTGAACACAAATGAATGCCCGTATCCGCCGAGCCCGAAGGTCGCGGAGGCGATCCTGGCGGGGTATGAGGAAATTGCGGCTGGTTGTGGCACTGCGGGGGCAGCAGGCAGGGCAGAAAAGGCTGACTGTGGATGTGATGCAGGTGCGACAGAAGCTGGAAAAATGGCGGAAAAAGCAGCTCAGATTATGCCGCCGGAACTGGCGAACCTTCGTCTCTACTCGGATCCGGAGGAGCGCGTGCTGATCGAGGCGATCGCCGCTCACTACGGAGTCGGAACCAATCAGGTCATCGCAGGCAATGGCTCCGATGAGATCCTGGGATTTGCATTCCGGGCCTTCTGCGATTCGGAAGCGCCGCTGCAGTTTGCGGATCTGACCTATGGCTTCTATCCGGCGCTGTGCGGTCTCTATGGCATTCCGTTCAGGGTAGTTCCGCTGGAGGAAGATTTTACCTTAAATATAAAGCCATATAAAAATTGCGGAAATAACGTGATCATTGCCAATCCGAACGCCCCGACGGGGATGAACCTGCCGCTCTCTGCGATTGAGGAAGTGGCGGCATCCAATCCGGACCGCGTCGTGATGGTGGATGAGGCATATGTGGATTTCGGCGGAGAATCCTGTGTAAAACTTCTTCCGAAATATGAAAATCTGGTGATCATCCAGACCTTTTCCAAATCCCGCAGCTTAGCCGGCGCGCGTGTCGGATTTGCCATCGCAAGCCCGGAACTTATCGCGGATATGAACCGGATCAAATACAGTTTTAACCCGTACAACGTCAACCGCCTGTCGATTCTGGCTGGCGCGGCGGCGATGCGCGACTGGGACTACACGAAAGAATGTACCGGGCGCATCTGCAAAACGCGTGAAAAAACGACCGAGGCGCTCCGGGCACTTGGATTTACTGTGCTGGATTCGAAGACCAACTTCATTTTTGCCAAGAGCGGCGATATGCCGGGAAAAGTCTATTTTGACGGACTGCGCGAGGCAGGAATCCTGGTAAGACGCTGGGACAGCGAGCGGATCAAAGATTACGTCCGCATTTCCATCGGATCCGAGGAAGAGATGGAAACGTTTGTTGAGGAGACGAAGAAGCTGGTGGAAGCGGCGAGAAGTGCAGTTGTAAGATAGGCTGGAATTCAATAGGTTCACGCATTTACTGTGGGAACCGTATGAAAATGCTGGCAGCATGGTTTTTGTAGATGGGGCAGCTGTGAATAAGAAAGGAAGGCTGGCAGAAATGTCAAGAGAACGCAAGATTTCATTAGAACGAAACACGGCAGAGACGAAAATCAGCCTGTCGATTGATTTAGATGGAACGGGAAAATATCAGGTCGATACGGGCTGCGGATTTTTAAACCATATGCTGGAGCTCTTTGCCAGACATGGACGGTTTGACCTCACATTGAAATGTGACGGAGATACGCAGGTCGATTACCATCATACGACAGAGGACATCGGAATTGCCATGGGACAGGCAATTTTAGAGGCGCTGGGTGATAAAAAGGGCATCCGCCGTTATGGCAGTTTCCTGCTTCCGATGGATGAAACACTGGTAATGACGGCGCTCGATTTAAGCGGACGTTCCTATCTGGTCATGGATGTAGAGATTCCGACCGAAAAAGTGGGCGATTTTGATACCGAGCTTGTAAAGGAATTTATGATTGCACTGTCCTCCAACAGCCGGATGACGCTGCATTTTAAAATGTTCCACGGCGAAAACAGCCACCATATCATCGAGGCGATGTTCAAGGGACTGGGACGCGCGCTCGGCGAGGCGGTGTCGATTGACGAGAAGTACCGGGACGAGATTCCATCGACAAAAGGGGTATTATGATCTATAAAAGTAAGCATAACAAATCTATTTAATGGGTTTATGCTGATTCAGCAGGTTCCTGCGTTGACTGCGGGAACATACATGAATTGATATAGGAGGCTGCAAATGATAACAATTATTGACTACGGCGTGGGAAACCTGTTTTCCCTCAGTTCCTCCCTCAGTTACCTGGGACTGGAAAATAAAGTCAGCCGCGATCCGGAAGATTTAAGAAAAGCGGATCACATCATTTTACCGGGCGTCGGCGCGTATGGCGATGCGATTGCGAAACTGCGCGGATCCGGAATGGCAGAGCCGCTGCTGGATGAAGCAAAAGCAGGCAAACCGATCATGGGAATCTGCCTCGGAATGCAGCTTCTCTTTGATAAAAGCTATGAATACGGCGAGCATCAGGGTCTGGGACTGATTCCGGGCGTGATGGCAGACTTAAAAGAAGACATTCCGGCAAACCTAAAAGTGCCGCACATGGGCTGGAACAGCCTGCATCTGACGGAAAAAGGAAAGAAGCATCCACTGTTTAAATACAGCAAAGAGGGCGATTACGTCTACTTTGTCCACAGTTTCTATGGAAAAGATTGTGATGAGAGTCTGCTGGCAACCTCGGAGTACGGCATTCCGGTCACGGCGTCCGCGGCAAATGAAAATGTCATGGGCTGCCAGTTCCATCCGGAGAAGAGCGGGGAAGTAGGACTGCGGATTCTGAAGGCGTTTTCGGAGATATAATTAATAGAAAAACAAGAAAGGTAACTGTTTTTTCAGGCTTGTAGATTGGATTTAAACAGTTATGGAGAGGAAACGGACATGGAGCTATTTCCGGCGATTGATTTGCGGGACGGCAAGGCGGTGCGCCTGGTGCAAGGCGATTATAACCAGATGACAGTATTCAGCGACCGGCCGGAAGAGGTGGCGCTGGGATTCAAGGAGCAGGGCGCGAAAAACCTGCATGTGGTCGATCTGGACGGCGCGAAAGACGCGGCGCTGGCAAATTTTGACACGATAGAGAAGCTGATTAAGACAACGGGATTATTTGTAGAAGTCGGCGGCGGCATCCGCAACGAGGCATCCATCGACAAATACCTGTCGCTCGGAGCCGGACGCGTGATTCTCGGCACGGTGGCGGTCACAAATTATCCATTTGTCGAAGAAATGGTCCGCAAATACGGCGATAAAATTGCAGTCGGTGTGGACGCGAAGGACGGTTTTGTGGCGACTCACGGGTGGCTTGAGACGAGCGAGGTAAGAGGCGTTGACTTCTGCCGCCGCCTGCGCGATACGGGAGTGAAAACGGTCATTTACACCGATATTTCCCGCGATGGAAAGATGCAGGGAACGAACCTGGAGCTTTATAAAGAATTATCGCAGATTGAAGGGCTGGATATCGTGGCGTCCGGTGGAATCAGCAGCCTCAGGGAGATTGAGATCTTGAAAAATGAGGTGTATGGTGCGATTTTAGGAAAAGCGCTGTATCTGGGTGCGATTGATTTGAAGGAAGCACTGAAATATTCCGTTTAGGAGAAGCGCCGTATAAAAAGCGGCGAAAAAATCATTCGAATCATTCGAATCGATCGAATGAATAATCAGAAAAAGAAATCAGGAGGGAACGGCATGATTTCAAAACGTATTATTCCGTGTCTGGATGTAAAGAACGGGCGTGTCGTGAAAGGCGTCAACTTCGAGGGAATCCAGGATGTGGCGGATCCGGTCGAGATGGCAGAATTTTACAACCAGAGCGGCGCGGATGAGCTGGTATTTTATGATATTACGGCAAGTGTAGAAGGAAGAAAAATCTTTACCGACATCCTGACTGAGGCGGCAAAACGGGTTTTCATCCCGCTGACGGTCGGCGGCGGCATCAGCACGCTGGATGATTTCGACCGCGTTTTAAAATGCGGCGCGGACAAGGTCAGCGTCAACAGCGGCGCGATCAAAAATCCGGAGCTTATTACCGAGGCGGCACACCGCTACGGCGATCAGTGTGTGGTGCTTTCGATGGATGTTAAACGTGTTGGAGACGAATACCACGTATTTAAGCAGGGCGGGCGTGTCGATACAGGCATTGATGCGCTGGAATGGGCAGAATCCGGCGTCAGACGCGGCGCAGGCGAGCTGGTAGTCAACAGTATCGATACCGACGGCGTGAAGCAGGGATTTGATATTCCGATGCTTTTGGAGATTGCAAAGCGTGTCGATGTGCCGATTATTGCATCGGGAGGCGCGGGAAAGAAAGAAGACTTCTTAGACCTTTTTCAGTATCCTCAGATCGACGCGGGACTGGCGGCGAGTATTTTCCACCGGAAGGAAGTGAATATTAAGGAATTGAAACAGTATCTGGCGGAGAATGGGGTGGAGATGCGGTTGATCTAAATCGTATAGATTTCCCAAAAGTTTGAGGGCGGTGCATTTTCTCGGAAGTGGCGGTGGTATATGTCATCGGAAGGAAAAGATGGCTGGTTTGAGGGCGGTGCTTTTTCGTGAGAGGGACGGAAAACAGGCATCCAGAAACTTCCGAAAAACGCTTTCGCTCTTGCGCCTACGCAGCGGTGCTAAGTTCGAAAAGACCTCACTAAGCACCGGCGTATGCGATGTTTTCTACAGTTTTTGGATGCCTGTTCTCCTGTGGAGCACGAAGGAGAGCGTCGGCGCTGCGCTGATCGTACGAAAACATGAGCCAGCAGGCAATTTTTAATGGAATTTTGCGCGTGACTGTGAAGGTACTGAACTGTTACGATGTAATTAAAATTTTAAGTGGTAAGGCAGGATAAAAATATGAGTGAGAATATCAACGAGATTGCAGGCGTAGAGCCGTCGTTTAAGATTGATGAGTTAAAGTTTAATGAGAAAGGTCTGATTCCGGCGATTGTGCAGGATCATTATAGCAAGAAGGTTCTGATGATGGCTTGGATGAATAGGGAGAGTCTGGAGATCAGCCTTCGGGAGAAGAAAACGTGTTTTTACAGCCGCAGCCGTCAGGAGCTCTGGAGAAAGGGTGAGACGAGCGGGAATGTGCAGCATATTTCCAGTATTTATGCGGACTGCGATAAGGATACATTGATTGTCGAGGTGGTCAAGGAAGGTCCGGCGTGCCATACGGGCGCAGAGAGCTGCTTCTTTGAGCCGGTTTACCAGAACGAGGAGATCACGCCGTTTTCCTATGAGAGACTTTACGACCTCATTATGGGACGTAAGACGAATCCGAAGGAAGGAAGCTATACGACTTACCTGTTTGATAAAGGTCTGGACAAGATTCTGAAGAAAGTTGGCGAGGAGTGTACGGAGGTTATTATCGCGGCAGCGAAGAAAGACAAGGACGAAACGATCTACGAGCTGGCAGATCTGTGTTACCATGCCATGGTTCTGATGGCAGACGCGGGCATCAGTGTAGAGGATGTGACGAAAGAGCTGGCGAAGCGGCATGTGGTGGATCATAAGGTGAAGCAGGAGTATATGCGGTAGAAAGCTCTTTTAAGTTTTTGGAGAGTGACGAATATAGTAGAAGGTAAGAATGGGCTATTGCGGATGCAGGTGTTTGCAATAGCCTATTTTTATACGAAAATTATATATATTAAGTGTATGGAATGCCTGGAGAATCAGGTTAAAAATAGGAGTGCAGAAGGAAAAAATGAAATTTGTGAAACAGCAAATGACAACAGATGCTGTTTCGCAAAATATAAGAAAAATGATATGGTCTTTTTTAATGATATGTGCACTCAATTTTAAATTTACAATGTAAAAAACATAGTTTTTACGAGAATGGACGTAAATAAGAATCAAATTTTGAGCACATTGAGAATCAAATTAAGTTTAAGCCTTGACGAAGTGGATGGTAGATGCTATACTAGACGTGGATTTAAGGAGGGAGATTCTCAGATGGCACAGTCGGCTGAAAAAAATATAAAGGAAAGAAGTTCACTGTATCCCATGTTTTCTATTAAAGAAATTGTGGATTTCATTAATGAAATTGTAAAAATCGGTGGAAAGCGTGTATCTATCAATACTATTGCAAGTGTTCTTGGATTTAGCGTGAAGACAAATTCCTTTCGGGCAAAGATTAGTACTGCAAAGCAGTTTGGATTGATTCGAGGTTCAAATGGAGCGGTTGAACTGACAGAACTTGCCAAGCGGATTGTCTATCCGGTTAATGAATTAGATACCAGACGCGCTATCGTAGAAAGCTTTTTATCGGCTCCGCTATATCGTAAGATCGTGGAAAGATATGAAAACCAGGCCCTTCCTAGTCAAGATAAGCTTAGTAATATGCTTCTTTTAGAATACAATCTAACGAAAAGCGCTAAGGATATTGCCGCTGCGAAATTCATTGAAAATGCAGAGCAGGTAGGAATACTGAAAAACGGCATTATTCTTTTGGAATCAGATGAGAATGATATTGACTCCTTTGAGGACGAAAGTTCTTCTAAAGATTCTAAAGAGGTTAGTGAAAATAGTACCGCTGAATCCAAAGAGGAAGTTCTGACGTCGATGGAGCCGTCGGCGTATTGTTTTACAATACCAACACTTTCTGGTTCTGTGGCAAAGGTTATCATTCCCCAGAATGTGACCGAAAAAGATTTAGATTTCATCACACTTTACATTGAAAACATGTTACCCACTTTTATTTCCAACTTAAAAGAAGAGTTGGAAAAATAAAAGCAGACCACCCATAGGTGTTCTGCCTCTTGAATCTGTGTTGCAGCACAAATTCTGCCGACGAGTATGCCGGGATACGTATTTACATTTTTAAATGTATCATACTTTGTCGGGGATTTCAAGAGGAACCTTCAAAAAAGGAGGTGACCGCCTTATGGATAAGGAATATGTCTTAGTATATACTCCATATATTACTCGTAAGGGCGTGCGCATCTGGGCTTCACAATATGGCCTCAAGGTGTTCTGCCTGCGAATCCCTCGCGAAAAGTATCGCGGCTAATTGATGATCAAGATTCTATTCCGGCATAGAATCTTGATTTTTTTTGTAATTGAGAGAGACGGATAGAGTAATTATGAAACATAAAATCAATAAAATAACGGAAAAATCACAAAAATGTTGATATAAAAATCAGAAATTTGTATATTATATAAAAAGGAGATACAAAACATGTTGGTGCAATTTAAAATGAAAAACGTTTTTTCCTTTAAAGAAGAAACGATTTTTGATATGACAGCAATCAGCGCTTATAAAGAGCACCGTCGAACCTGATTGATATAGATACCAAGGAAAAATTCCTGCGGGTAGCAGCTATTTATGGCGCCAATGCCAGCGGAAAGTCCAATTTCGTGTGGGCACTACAGCTTTTTCGGCGGATTGTTTCCCAATCTTTGAACAATGTTGATGACGGAGCTGAGTCCGTACTCAAAAAATGCAGTAAACCATTTTCTTTTGAAGAGAACAAAGGTAATTCAGAATTTGAGATTGTACAGATTCTGCGGGACGAGGAGTATCAGTATGGGTTTGAGTACAATTCTGAGAAGATCGTGATGGAATGGCTGTACAGAAAGAGTTTAAAGACAAACCGTAAAGTGACGATTTTTGAGAGGACGATGCAAAAAGTAAATTTAGGGGTGTACGTTAGAAAAAAATGTGAAGCTTATAAAGATCAAATTCCACCAGAGACATTATTGTTATCTTTCTTTAATAAACTCAAGTTAAAAACAGATATTTTTAAAACGGTTTATTCAGGAATTACAGATGTACTGGTTTTTATGTCGGATGACTATGAAGATACAAGGTTTTTAGATGCTCTTTTACCTAAGGTAATTGATGGAAAAAAGGAAAAGTTATTAGAGTTTCTTACCGCAATAGATATTGGAATAAAGGATATTACTTATAAAGAAAAAGAAACGCTGTTTTTTACATTTCATAAAGGGGCGGATGGGGAATTATATCCTTTGAATTTATACGATGAGTCAGAAGGTACAATCAAGAGTATCATGCTTTTTATCCATGCACATATGGCAATTATCAATGATTATGTACTGGTGATGGATGAGCTAAATGTAAAATTACATCCATTGTTGTTAAAATTTTTTATTGATTTATTTTATGATAACAATTCAATGGCTCAGCTGATTTATACTACACATGATACGACATTAATGGATAAAAAATTCTTCCGAAGGGACCAGATTTGGTTTGTACAGAAAGACGAGCTGGGACATTCGGAATTATGTGCGCTTTCGGACTTTAAGGTGCGTTCCGATGCATCATTTGAAAAGGATTATCTGGCGGGAGTATATGGAGGAATTCCATTTCTTAAGGAGTTTTCCTTGAAAGAAGGTGAGTAAGAAGAGTATGTGTCAGCTGTGTAATGGCAACCGCATGGTTTTATAAGGCAGAATTAGTGCGGTATTATGGCAATTTTCTTGTGTTTTCTGTATGGAAATGTTACAATTAAATTGGAGAGCATTTCATTTTACAGTTACAAGGGGGAGTTATTATGAAACGTTTTAAAAAGTTTGGAACCGCGCTTTTATCCTGTATGATGCTGACGGCATCTTTCACAACAGTCTCAAATATGACGATGATTACAGCTGAGGCGCATCAGGGACGAACCGATGCACAAGGCGGTCATCATGACTACAAGAATAAGAGCGGTCTGGGAAGTTATCATTATCATTGTGGCGGCCATGAGGCACATCTTCATCCAAATGGAGTCTGCCCGTATAAGAATGGGGCTGTTTCGAATGGAAATACGTCCAGCCAGACGCAGACTCAGACACAGGCACAGTCCGCAGGTAATCAGAATCAGGTAGCGGAACAGATGAACACGTATCAGCCGGTGTTTGACGCAAATTATTATTATATGAATAATCCAGATTTGCAGTCGGTCATTGGCTTGGATTCGCAAAAGTTATTTGAGCATTTTTATACGTGTGGTATGGTAGAAGGACGCAGGGCATCGGAGAATTTCGATGTCAGTGTATATAAGGCAAATAACCCGGATTTGGCGGCAGTGTTTGGAGACGATTTGAAGGCTTACTATACACATTATGTGCAGAGTGGGCAGTTGGAGAACCGGGTTTGCAAATAAAAATAGGTGATGGAAGAGAAAAGCCGTGCGGTTGTGTAATAAAGCCGCATGGCTTTCTATTTTCGCTTTTCTAAAACCAACTTCCGCATCCTTCGTTTCATGGAAGACCAAAACGGGGGCGGGAAAACTGCCCTGTTCTAGAGTTTAGAGAAAGCTGAAAGCATATCTATAAAAGTTAAATGTCCTTGTTTCTTTTCAATGTGATACTTTCCAGTATGAAAAACATTTAAAGCATATATGGTTAAACCTATTTTTTTCATGGCATTGGCCTCCGAGGTAATATTTATAAATCTGTAATTTGTAAATGCTAACAAGCCAATTACAGAACCTATGTTCTGCGATGCCAACTGAGTTCGCTATCAGTCCGATATGTATTTCTAAGTAAATGTAGAATTTTGCCTTTGTACCCTTTATTTTAAATCAACTCCCGCAAGAAAAAAGCAATCTGCGATCCCCGATTTACCATATACTCCAGCACCGTCTGAGTCTTCATAGCCAGTTCCACATCGTTCCTGAAATCCATGCGATGACGTGATACAAAAAGACCGACGTACTCTTCCATATAATACAAGGTTTGCTGATAAAGCGGTAACCGGCAGTCAGGATCACGCGTGACCAGTTTATACATCCAGTCGATTCCGTTCTCAATATAAGGTTCCCGCCCAACGGTATAGAGCAGCCGGGAAATCGCGTAGAACAGGGCTTTGAGACTTCCCGATTTGTTGATAAAATCGTCAAAGAAAGCCGCTTTTCCTTCTGGAAGGAAGGCGCATCGGTGAACGCCGGATCTCCAGGGAGAATTGCCAAATAAATAGCTGATAATCACTTTATCCAGTCCATAAGGATGGCGGACATCAAAAGAACCCTGTGGTTTGCTGCTTAATGCAAGAAGGTAAGGTTTCAGTAATTCCCATACATTCCAGAAAGCATCTGTTTTCCCGTTGATATCCTGTATCCGGATGAGCTCGGTGAGCAGATATCCTGAGTTATCATTTCGAGTCAAATCTGCATATTGGAAAAATGCATCGATCAGGTTAGTCTGCTTTGTTTGTTCACAATGGAGCAGAACATCTGCCAGCCAGGAAACATAGTTTATTGTATAGCCAGAAAGTTCCCTGCGTTCGGCGCGCAAATTCCTGTTGTCTGTAAAAACAAGTTCCATGACAAGATCTTTTGTTGCGTCCGCGAATTTAAATGCCTCTGCTGCTTGGGGAGAGACCAAGGAAAGAAGCGTGAAAATCGTCATATTCTGGAGCTTGGAAAAATCAAAGTCGGTTATATCAACTGAGTCTTTCGCAAGCGCACGGGCAATCACATCCTCATTCCGCTTGAAAAAGTCATCGCTGGAAAATGACTCATTTTTCAAAAGCGCGTCTTCATAAGAATCGGCGAGGAGTGAAAACAGATACAGGAAATGCCACGCAGCATTCTGGCTGTGCGCCCAGATGGTTGACGCGATTCCGTTCACGATACGGCTGTTGTAACTACAGTCATTCAGTGCCAATTTAAGAAGCAGGCACAGAGGATTTTCGTCATTTATGGCTTTTATATTATCTTCATTGCTTAAAAGAACCAGTCCAACGGCAATCGCATCGATTCCATTTCCAGCCTGAACGATTTCAAAGTGAGAAGCGTGTGCAAATAAATCACCAATAGAGAAAATGATACATTCGCATAATGTCCGATCTTCATGTGACAATGTTTCCTTAAAATCCCGAAGTAAAACAGCACTGGTGTAAGATGCGATCGCGGTAAAGCGGTGCACGATCACATATATATCGTCGGAAGTGAGTTCCTCATTGCGAACTTCAGCGTCCATATATGCCCAGATTTCGTTCAGCTCTGAGCAAATGGTGCAGACATTCTCATACTTTTTATATTCCCGGAATTTAACATCATGGTGGAATTTATAATCGCTCCATAACTGTAAATCCATATATTTCAGATGAGGTTCATAGGCGGCAGCGTTCTTCTGGCTTAATGCTTTCATGTCTTCTGTAAAATCAGGGAGAACCGTACAGAGTGTCTGCCCGTGCTCATTTTCCTGAACATCAACAATTTCCTGATAACGCCGTAAATCCATCCGGTAATAGGCAAATTTGTCATTGGATGACCAGGTATCGATATCGGCAGTCGCTCGGTCAATCGCCTGATACAGCGTTTGCTTCCGCAAGTCGAAGGCTTCTTTTGATAGATCGCTGGCGTTGGTTTGATACGATAAAATAACCTCTTCCAGCCGCTTTTTTCTGAAGGGAAGGCGGTTACTCTCCAGCCGTTCTTTTTCAAGAAGATCTTTTCCGGTCAACAAAAAGGAAGCGGAGGATTCGGCGGTGAATCGATGTGAATCCAGATGAAACAGCTCTTTTGTGTGAAGAAGCTCGCAGACAATCTCAAATAGTTTATCTGGATAAGCTTCTGCGGCGCTGACGATCACGGAAGTTAACATAACATTGCAGGCCTTTTGCAGGATATAGCGGCAATAATTAACAACAATATGAGTTTCTGAATGCTCGATAACCGTAAGAAGCCATTTTTCAAACCCCATCAAGAGACTAATCAGAAGATTTGGACCAACCGAAGTTCCGCGGTACATCTTCCAGAGTCGGTCAGATGCAATTTGTTCTACAGGTATATTGTTTACATAAATAGTAATGTTTGTACATTCCCCATAATCCTCATTTAAAGATGAATGTGCGTAGGAATTACCAGCTTGATTGCAAAAATCAATTAACCAATCAGTTACAAGATTTTGTTCGGCTTGCAGCAATGGGATAATTGGTGTTGCATAAGCGCTTGCGGTTTGATACCAAAAGTCCAGATGAGGATTTAAACCGAAATCTTCTTCAACATCAGGATGGGCGTAATGGGTACGAAGAGTCATATTGGAGCGAACCCACAATTTTGCCATCAGATGAAGCGCGATTTCAGGCATTGCAGCTGGAACCATTCCATAATGATAAATATCCGATACAGCACATTTTGCCAGGTCCGTATACATACGGGGAAGAGGAGGATGATTTTCATCGCCTGTTTTTTCATCTATTACCATTTGAAAAAGAGATTTTAAGGGTTCCTGAATCATCCATGCAGAATTTACCAATACATCCTGCAGCTTTTCTACCTGCCCTTTTTCAAAGGTATAACGCAGATCCTTGTCGTTGGCTATTTTTTGAAACAAAAATACCCCGATTTCTCCGGCCATGCGGGTGTTTTCTGATTTGGCATGAGCGAGGTGTTTGATCCAGGAATCCAGTACCTCGATGATGATAGAGATCAGGCTTTCATCCCAAAGAATAGTCTCTTTTTGCTCCAGCAAAAATGCAAACAAAGCCTGCCAGGCATAGCCGGATGGCTTGGAAAGGCGAAACGGAATCAGATTTCCAGTACTCCAGTATTGTTCCCAGTTCTCTGCGGCGCGGCAGCAGGTGTTGATTAAAATGGCAAGTTTTCGTAACAGCTCATAGTTGTTTGCAGCCATCTTTTGTGTCAGCTTTTGATAAACTTCTTTTAAAGATTCCGTGCTGATAACCGTTAAGAGAATCTCATCTTTCCATATCCGCTCTACCTGTTCGCAGTCGAGAAGGTGGAAAATAAGCTCCTGATGGGTTGGAACAGCGGCAAAATCAGCCAGCCATCCGCGAAATAGCTTTCGGATGCGGAGAGAAGGGTGGAAATCGGCAAAAAACTGCTCATTCAGGGTATCATGCCGGTAGCGTTCAGTAAAAATATGGCTGACAACCAACTCTTCAAATACATCATGGCTGTGCAAATATCTTCTGGCATCGTTGCTCTGGAACAGCACACCACTTTTCTCCAGCTCAGAAAGTGCCTCGGAATCATCCGCTGCGAGAATCTCATAATAATAAATCTCATTTTGAAGCATTTTCGTGGTCAAAGAAATAAGAGCCGTTTCCCTTCTGGTTGGCAGATTGTCCTTTCGCTTCCGGTTGTTACGGATGATATCATTCCAGATCTTTTCCTCAAATGCCTCACGGTTCAAAGAACGCATCGATTCATCCTCGAGGTTTTCCAGAGCCAGATATAAGCCCAGATAGAAAGGCGCACAGAGCAGATCCAGCAGTCGCTTGTCCTGTGGCAGCTGAAAACCATAGGTATGGGATAAAGTGGACAGCTTATCAGAGTCAACCGGTTCGACATGATAGGTCTGAACCTTGCTGCCGTGTAATAGGGAGTTTTGAAAAGAATCCCGGTACGCGGTTCGGAGTGTCAGAATGATTTTCCATCCAGCTGCCATAAAGCGGTTCAGGATATCCTCAAACGTTTCCTGATATTCACAAATAAAAAACTTTTCGGCCGCATCGATATAGAGCACACGTGTGTCAGCCATTTTGTATACATCGATTACTTCATCCAAATTTAATTCGCCATAACGCGTCAAAAAATTTAGAATATCATTCACATCCAGATCGGTGCTTTTAAAGGCAAGGAACGCGCAGTCACCTGTAAGTTCACTTGTAAGCTGTTTTACCAGAGCCGATTTTCCGGAACCGGCAGCTCCGTCAATGAGCAAAACGGACATAGCTGAATTTAGAAACGATCTAAGGTTCAGCTGTGTATGTTCCAGCGTAATATCGTTTTCTTTGTATCTTACACTGGTGTGAATATGATCAAATATTTCTTTTTTGTGTTTTTCAAGATTTTCACAGCAGGTCTGTACGGCAGAGTCCACCTGAAAAAACACATTGCGGCAAATGGTAAGCTGCTTATCCTGCATCAGCTGCGCTTCCAGATTGCTGGGACCCCGCCAGATAAGTTCAATGCCAAGCTCTTCAGCAACCGCTTCCACCTTTTTCTGATAAGAAGGAATGATATAGTCTTTTTTAGAGCTGGGGGAAAATTCACGGCTGATATAGAAATAGAGTGTTGTAATACCCGGATATCTCTGTGCAGCTCCCTTGACAGCACCGATTAGTTCCTGTTCTTTGGAAGACATGGTAACACTGTCTGCATAGTATTTCGACTGGAAACCAATATAGCGATCGCCCACATGAATGGGATTTGTTTCAATATGGGGCTGGTTGAAGTAGCGAAAAATACCGTAGGGCTGCTGGAACTCATGGCAGAAGAGGTAGTAGGTGAGGGACTCGAAGGCATGTTGGGGATTGGTGGAGTATTTGTAGTTAAATGCGGTCCAGTTGACGGATGTTTGTGGGATCATGGGTGAGAGCCTCCTTTGGGTGGTGTGATAAGGGTATTGTAGCATAGGGGGGAAGGGGAGGGAAATGGGAAAAGCGGAGATTTGATGGAGTTATTGAAGGAATCAATGATTATGTGGATTTTCAAACAAGTAATATTGCGGATGTAGAAAAAGAATTTCATTGTGCAGTTGACGATTACCTTATATTTTGCAGTGAAGTTGGAAAGGAACCTGAAAAGGAATATAAAGGCACTTTTAATGTCAGGATTAAGCCAGAATTACATAAAAAACTGGCTTTTAAAGCGTTAGAAGATGGCGATTCTTTAAATAAAGCGGTAGAAAAAGCAATTGCTGTTTATTTATCGGATGGCAGAGCAAATGATATAAATAAAGATATAAAAGAACTTGTGAAAATGAGATAAAAGAAAGCAATATTAATAATGCACAAAAATACCCAAACAAGATTATAGACTTTAAAAATTCTACTAGCATAAAGAAGGGATAGAAATGACAATGTTTAATGAATACTTTACTGGAAATTGTTCTATTTCGCTAGAAAATGTTAAGTATGAAAAGATAAATGAATTTGGGGGGAAATCAAATATATAATCGAATAGTAATCTCTTGCAAATAAAAAGAAGTTTATGTGTTAAAAAGGAGTATTGTAATGGCGGCTAATAAGAAAAATAATATTAATGTTGATAGACCAATAATTCAATCAAGTGGATACAATGGAAGTGAGCCTGTACATATTTGTCCGAATTGTAATAAGCCAAAACCAATCAGCGAATTTGGTTTCCGTAAAATGGGAAATGGTCAAATTAGAAACCAGTCCTGGTGCAAAGACTGTAGATAAAGCGGGGTGAAAACTCCGCTTTTATCTTATTAAATTAATTTAAGAATTTCCTAAACATTCCTTCCCACAAACTTCTATTGAATCCCCCCACAAACCGTAGTATAATAAACTAGACTTCGCATAGGCACAAATCCTCTAAAATCAGGGCGTGCCGGATGCGGACGCATGAAAGCGCGTTAAGAGACGCAGAATAAGAATCAAAAGCACGTGGAGTAAGCTGCCTGTGATCAATGTCATGGTCAGACGAAAGATGGAACATAGGATGGATCGAGATCGTATCCGGGCAGCCAGAAGGCGGCTCCGGGATGGCGAAGCATACCCATTGTGCACCTGAAAGCAGAGAAAGTGCAAAGGAGAGTGCGATATGTGGTATGTGATCCAGACACAGACAGGCAGGGAACAGGAGCTGACAGAATGCATCGAACGCGTTTTGAAAGGAAATGGATACCGCGCCTGTTTTGTGATCGAGCAGGAATGCGTCTGGCGCAATGCCGGAGAGTTTCTGGCTTACCAGAAACCGCTCTTTCCATCCTATGTCATCGCGGACACCGATACGCCGGAGGAATTCTTTCTGGCGTTAAAGCGGGTCCCGAAGCTTTCCAAACTCCTGCGGACGGACTGTGAATTCTGGTCGATTCGGGAAGAAGAGAAGAAACTGCTCTGCCAGATGATGGAGTTGGATGAATGTCTTGTCCGCCGCTCCTTTGTCACCCTCGACGAAGACGGCAACATCCTAACTGCCCAGGGACCATTATCCTTCTTCCTGGACAAGATTGTACGCAAGCGCATCCGCAAGCGGATCGTGACGGTTGAGGTCGAGCTTCTGGGAGAAAAGCGCAGGATAGAATTGGGAATCCGTCTGCCGGAAGATAAGTAAAAGAAAGGAACCAAAACACAAAAGCATGAATCAATTTGAGCAATACAAGCGCCTGATCAAGCTGGGATTTGCCCTGATATTGGTCGCGCTTCTGACAGGACTCTATGGCGTCATCTGGATTAACTGGTACAATAAGATCATCTGGGCGCCGTTCTTCCGCAGGGGTAACTGGATGATGATATTCATCTATGGACTCCTGCTTATTTTCTTTATGCAGCTGTACGGCGGATTTAAGATAGCGCTCCTGAAGCGGGGCAATCTGATCTACTCGCAGATACTGGCGGTGGTAGTCACCAATATTATTACGTATTTCCAGATCAGCGTGCAGGATAAGAAATTCACGGCACCGGCGCCACTGGTGGTCAATCTGATAGGGGCGGTTGTCATCATCCTCGCGTGGACGATGACATTTCTCTGGCTGTACCGGGGCATGTTCCCGCCGAGAGAGCTGCTGCTGATCTCCGGCGATCACTCGGATTATCATTTGATTGAAAAAATGAATGCGCGGGAAGATAAATACATAATCAGTCAGATTGTCAGCTACCACGAAGGACCGGAACGCATCAAAGCGGAGATCGCCAAATACGACAGTGTGATTGTCGGAGATATACCGGCTCATGAGCGAAACTATATCATCAAATATTGTTTCGGCCAGAATATCCGGACATACAGCGTCCCGAAAATATCGGACATTCTGCTTCGCAGCTCGGTGGAACTGAATCTGTTTGATTCGCCGCTGCTTCTGTCGCGGAATAATCAGGGACTGCAGATTGAGCAGGAAATTATGAAACGGATCATCGACATCGTCGGATCACTCATCGGAATCGTTATCACGATTCCGATTTTTTTGATTGTAGGAATCTGTATTAAGATGACCGACGGCGGTCCGGTGATTTACCAGCAGACGCGCCTTACAAAAAACGGAAAGAAATTCCAGATATATAAATTTCGTACCATGGTGCAGAACGCGGAAGCGGACGGAAAGGCACGGCTGGCAAGCGAGGACGATCCGAGAATCCTGCCGATTGGCCGGATACTGCGGGCAACCCGCCTGGATGAGCTGCCGCAGATCTACAATATCTTAAAAGGCGATATGTCCATCGTTGGACCGCGCCCGGAACGCCCAGAGCTGGCGGCAGAACTGGAAAAAGAGATACCGGAATTTTCCTTCCGCCTGCAAGTCAAAGCCGGTCTGACCGGCTACGCGCAGGTGTATGGAAAATATAACACGACCCCTTATGACAAGCTGAAACTGGACTTGACGTATATACGCAACTATTCAGTGCTGGAAGATCTGAAGCTGATTATCATGACGCCGAAGATTATGCTGATGAAGGAAAGTACGGAAGGAGTCAAAGAAGAACAGCAATAACGGAATAAAAAGCTATAAACAGGAAATAAGACATGGAAAAACAACCAGATATACGCATTTTTATTGCCTGCCATAAGCCGACCTATGTACCGGAAAATCCAATTTTTTATCCGGTACAGGTGGGAACGGCGTTGACGGAAAAACGTCTGGAACATATGGCATATCGAGATAATGAGGGTGATAATATATCCGGGAAAAATCCGGATTACTGTGAATTGACGGCACAGTATTGGGCTTGGAAAAATATAGACTGCGACTATTATGGATTCTTTCATTACCGCCGCTATCTGACGTTTCACAGGGTCTGCCCCGTGATGGCGAGTGGACGAATCCTTGGAAAACGCCAGCATCCGTATATAGAGCTGGATTCCGTCTGGGACGATCTGACACCATATTGGATGGAAGCCGAGTGGATGGTACAACAGATCGCGAAATACGATCTTTTGACCGTTTACCGGGAGCGGATCAATACGACGGTATACCGCCAGTACTGCCAGTATCATGAAGCAGAAGAACTGAATCATATGCTGGAGATTGTAAACCGGGTTTACCCGGAATATACAGATTCGGCAAAGGCATATATGAGTTCCAAAGATATCTATTATATGAATATGTATATCATGAAAAAAGAGCTGTTCCATACCTATATGGAATGGCTTTTTACACTTTTAGATACATTCGAGCAGGAGAGAAAAGAGATAAACAAACCGCAGGAACCAAGGCTGTATGGCTATCTTGCGGAGCGGTTGTTTGGTATCTTTTACTTTTACCAGAGGAAGAAAGGCATACAATGTGCCGAGCTTCCTTATCTTAAATTCTATCATACTGAACCGGGAAAGGAGGAAGAAGTATCGAATATACGGGAGTTTCGTTTAAAACCGACCAACTTAAAAATTAAAATAGATATGCGTAAGTTAAACCGTCTGTTTCCGGCAGGAAGTTTCCGGCGGGTATTGCTGCGCGGTTTTTTTTTGAAATAAAAGCAAAATCGAAGAAAGAGGAAAAGATATGAATTTGTTCTTAAAACGACTGGGCGGATTTTACAAATACCGCTTCCTGATGCAGCAGCTTGTCACAAAAGACATCAAGCTGAAATACCGCCGGAGCTTTCTGGGGTATCTTTGGAGTATTCTGAATCCGCTGATGGTTATGGTTATCATGGTAATTGTATTCTCCAATATGTTCCGGTCGGATATTACCAATTTCCCGGTATACCTGATTATCGGACAGACTCTTTATAACTTTATGAGTGAATCAACCACACAGGCGATCTTTTCCATCATTGGAAATGCGTCCCTGCTAAAAAAAACGTATGTACCGAAATATGTATTTACCGTCTCCAAAATCACAAGTTCCTTTGTAAATATGATATTTGCTCTGGGGGCACTTATTATCGTATTTATCGTGTGCCGGGTAGTCCCGAATGTATTCTTCCTGTTCATTCCGGTGATTCTTTTGCAGGAATATCTGTTCTGCCTGGGACTGGGAATGCTGTTAGCACAGGGATGTGTATTCTTCCGTGATATCCAGCATATTTACAATGCAGTACTGACCGCATGGATGTACCTGACCCCATTATTTTATCCGATCACCCTGCTTCCGGAGGCACTGCGGAAACTGGTTATGACCCTGAATCCGATGTACTTCTATATCACGCAGTTCAGACAGATCGTTCTGGAATGCCGGATGCCAGATTTGTATCTGATCATCGCCGGATTCGTGGCAGCAGGTATCGCACTTCTGGTCGGAGTGGGCGCGTTCTTAAAGACGCAGGATAAATTTATCTTATATATCTAGGAGGCAGAAATGGCATCGGACAAAGATACAATCATAAAAGTAACCAATGCGGCGGTCCGTTTCAATATGGCTTCCGAGCGCATCGATAACTTAAAAGAATATTTTGTAAAACTAATCAAACGGGAGCTCATGTTTCAGGAATTCATGGCTCTGAAAGATATCAATTTTGAAGTAAAACGCGGGGAAGCATGGGGCCTCATCGGAACCAATGGTTCCGGAAAATCAACCCTGTTAAAACTGATCTGCGGCATCCTGAAGCCGTACCGGGGCACGGTAGAGGTAAAGGGAAGTATCGCGCCCTTGATCGAGCTGGGCGCCGGATTCGACGGCGAACTGACTGCGACGGAAAACATCTATCTGAATGGTGCCGTTCTCGGTTACAGCAAAGAATTCATGGATGCACACTACGATGAGATCGTCGAATTTGCAGAACTCAAAGACTTCATGAATATGCCGATCAAGAACTACTCCTCCGGTATGGCAGCCCGCCTGGGATTTGCTATCGCCACGATCGTGCAGCCGGAGATACTGATCGTCGATGAGGTGTTGGCCGTCGGAGATGCGGCATTCCAGGAAAAATGCCAGGAACGCATGCATCATATGCTGGAAAATGGAACGACACTTCTCTTTGTCTCCCATACGATGGCAACCGTGCGGCAGCTCTGCGACCATGCAATCTGGCTGAACAAGGGAAATGTGGTTATGCAGGGCGAGGCAGAGAGCGTCTGCGATGCTTATATGGAAAGCCTGAATCTGCCGGAAAACGCATAAAAATCCCGCAAAATGCTGTAGATGAAAGGAATGTAATATACATGGAAAAACAAGCAGGACAGATCCCGGATATCCGGATCTATGTGGTCTGCCACAAACCGGCCTATGTGCCGGAAAACCCATATTTATACCCGATTCAGGTAGGAACGGCACTCTCCGGAAAAAAACTTCCGGGGATGCTGCATGACGATGAGGGAGACAATATTTCCGAACGGAATAAGACATACTGTGAGCTGACGGCACAGTATTGGGCATGGAAAAACGAAGAGGCGGATTACTATGGATTTTTCCATTACCGCCGCTATCTGGCATTTGATCCGTCTCTGAACAAAGACGATGGATGGGGGAATATTGCCTATGACCGCATCTCAGAAGAAGCGATCGAGGAAATGAAACTTCAGCCGGAGATTATGCGCGATCTGATCACAAAATATGACGTGATCAGCGTCCGCGGACGCCGGTATCCGCGCATTAAGACAGAAGGAAAAACGATGGATGTATACCATGAATATGGCATGGTTCCTTTCCAGCACCGGAAAGATCTCGACATTACCCTGCAGATTTTGAAAGAAAAATATCCGGCGTTTGCACAGACAGCAGATTCGTATATGCAGTCCGAAAACGCCCATGAGTGCAATATGTTCATCATGAAAAAAGAGATCTATAAAGACTACTGTGCATGGCTCTTTGACATCCTTTTTGAGACAGAAAAGCGGATCGACAGTACCTGGTACAGCGTGGAAGAATACCGGGTGATGGGATATCTGGCAGAACGCCTTTGCGGCATCTACTATGAGTGGCTGAAAACCCAGCCGGGAATCCGGGCGGGAGAATTGCCGAAAACCCTGTTCAAAGAGACAGCGCCGAAAGCGGTTCTGGAGCCGGTTTATCCGGCAGGCGTGCCGATCGTGCTGTCTGCCAACGATAAATTTTCACCGTATCTTGACATCATGATCCGCTCGGTGATTGTGAATGCCTCACCGGAGAGAGAGTATGACATCATTATTCTGTACAACGACATTTCTGAGAAAAATCAGCATCTGATTTCCATGGCAGCCAGGGACAAACAGAATATATCGATTCGTTTCATCCGAGTATGTGAATACTTCGATGCGGGCAAATTATTTGTCGATCAGCACTTGTCCGTAGAGACATATTACCGCCTGATCATCCCGGAAATCATGCCGAATTATCACAAGATTCTCTACCTGGACTGTGATATGGTAGCCGATCATGACGTAGCAGAACTGTATGATTTCGACCTGAACGGAGCTGTGATCGGGGCAGCAAAAGACATCGATGTGGCAGGACAGCTGAATCTGAACCAGAACAACTGGCAGACCTATGCGACCGAGATATTGGGTCTGGATAGCCCGTATGACTATTTCCAGGCAGGTGTCCTGATTCTTGATCTGGACGGACTCCGCAGGACGATGAGTTCAGAAGATATGATTCAGATGGCACTGACCCATTCCTATCGCTGTCACGATCAGGATATCCTGAACATCGTGTGCAAAAACAGAGTAACTTACCTGCCACAGCAGTGGAACACGCTGATGGACTGGCAGGAGATTGGACGCAGCCGTATGGACATTCTCAAGATGGCGCCGAGACAGCTCTATGAAGCATACACACAGGCGAGAAAACGCCCGTATCTGATCCATTTCGCTGGATACCAGAAACCTTGGGATGTGGTGGACTGTGATTTTGCGGAATATTTCTGGGAGTATGCGAAGCTGTCGCCGTATTATCCGATGATCCTGAGAAAAACGAAACGATGCCTGATGGATGAGAGAGAAGCGGAACTGTCAAGAATCGCAAGGATGGAGCAGAACGCGGGCATCCGGAAGATTGCCAATAAGGTGCTGCCGATTGGGAGTCGGAGGAGAGAGTGGGTTAAAAGAATTATAAAGTGATATGCTCATAGAATAATGATGATTAGGAGAGAGTATGAAAATGAAATTTGATTATACAAAACAGCCAGGATTAAATTTATGGGAACGACCATTGAAAATGGATCAAAAACCGTTAATCTCTATTATTACAGCTTTTTATAATGCCGGAGCTTATTTTGAACAGACATACAACTGTGTGATGAATCAGACATTTCCATGGTTTGAGTGGATTATTGTGGATGACGGTTCTACGGATGACAGTTCGTTGCGCTTATTAGAAAAGTTAGCGTCAAAAGATCCTAGAATAAAGATTTTGCATCAAAATAACATGGGACCAAGTGCGGCACGAAATAACGGTATCAATGCAGCAACGACAGAATATGTCTACATATTAGATGCAGATGATTTAGAAGAGCCAACGAGTTTGGAATATAATTATTGGGCATTGATGAAGAACCCTAAAAAAAGTTGGTCATTTACGGCATCTACGGGTTTTCAAGAAAAAGAATATTTATGGGATGTAAGATTTGATCCAGAAGGAATGAAAACACAGAATACATTAAGTGTTTCTGCATTGATTCGTAAACAGGATGCACTTAGTGTTGGGGGGTATACGATAAAAGAAGAAGCGTTTGATGAGGATTGGCATTTTTGGTTAAAATTGATGGCTAAAGGCTATTCATGCGTGCAGTTGCGTAATGAATATTTACATTGGTACAGAATTCTTAATAGTGGAAGAATGGCATCTATTCATACGGATAATCAAAAGAAGGAAAGAAATAAGAAGATTATTTCTGAACAAGCCGCATTCGTGATTAATCCGAAAGATCCGATCATCTATCCGATTACTACATATGAAGAATTTGCTAATATAAATGAATCTAAAGATGTAGAAAGTATTTATAAAGAACATAAGAAGATTCATGTGTTATTTGTACTTCCGTGGCTAGTGATGGGAGGAGCCGATAAATTTAATTTAGATTTGATAACTAGATTAGATAAGAGCAAATTTGAGGTTAGTATTATAACGACATTGGAAAGAGATAATGATTGGTTGCAGAGATTCAGAGAAGTAACGCCTGAAATCTTTAATTTGCCAAATTTTTTATCTCCTAATGATTATCCGGAATTTATTGATTATTTTATTAAAAGTAGAGAAATAGATATATTATTTGCGAGTAATTCAACCGAGGGATATTATTTACTGCCATGGATTCGTAAAAACTTTCCGCATTTAGCAATTGTGGATTATGTTCATATGGAGGAATGGTATTGGAGAAATGGCGGACATGCTAGAAGTAGCGCGATTATGGGGGAAATTGTTGAAAAAACATATGTTTGCAATAGTGTAACGAGAGATGTTATGATTCAACAGTTTCACCGAAATCCAGAATCTGTAGAAACAGTACATATTGGAATTGATGAAGTGCAATTTGATGCAAGTAAGGTGCGTTCAGGCATATTATATGAGGAATTAGGTATTTCTGAAAAACGTCCGATTGTACTATTTATCTGTCGCCTTCATCCACAAAAACGTCCATTTTTAATGTTAAAAATAGCGAAACAGGTGCAAAAGAAAATTAAAAATGTTGCATTTGTAGTTATTGGTGATGGATCACAAAAAGAAGAATTAATATCAGCTACAAAAACAATGGAGTTAGATAATACGGTGAAGTACGACCGTATTATAAAGATACCAAAGTTACGCTTATATGCAGTATTAAAGAAGGATTAGCGTTAACAGCATATGAGTCCTGTGCAATGGGAGTCCCAGTAGTTAGTGCAGACGTAGGAGGCCAAAAAGATCTAATAGATAGTTCGGTAGGAAAATTAATTCCATTTATGCTGGATGAGGATAAGCATTTTGATTCAAGAGATTTTTCTGATAAAGAAATAAACGCATATACAGATGCGATTGTAGAGATTTTATCCGATGAAGAAAAATGGAAGGAATTATCTTTGAATTGCAGAAACCGAATTGAACAGAAATTTACGATAAAGGAAATGGTTCAATACTTCGAAAATGAATTTCAAAGGCTTATTCAAGATGAAACATTATTGAAGCAGAGAGAAGAAAAATCTGAATGCTTGAGAAAGTTAGGAATGTTGGCAGATGAAATATACACAGAAGTCTTAATGGAGCACGAAGAGAATCATGCAGAGAGTTCCCATTATTATAAAGAAGATTTAAATGATAATATAAAAAATATTATTAATCAAGACAGAGAAATTTTGGAACGCCATGAAAAGTCAATTAATCATCAATGGGAGATCCAAAAATGGCATGAAGAAAGAATCAAACGGCTTGAAAATGGAACATTGAAAGGAATTATAAAGAGAGTATTAAGAAAAGTGGGGGTAAAGAAGTAAAAGGTCCCATTTGTTAAGAATATTTTGAATTAGTATAGTGTCTATTTTTTAGACATCTACGAAAAATTAAGGAGAATAGGTTTGAAAAGATGAATAAAAAAGAAAAGGTAGATTTGTTGAATAATAATACTTTTGTATTATTAGTAGTAAATTGCATTATTTCGATTGTTTTCTATTCAATAACGCTTTCAGCAAAACATTATAGTGCAGACTTTTTTTCTACATATTATGAGTCTTCAGCAAATCAGCATTTAAGATTAGGAAGGATATTTCATTATATAATTTATAAAGGACTAGAATGCTTTGGGATAAAAATTGAACATCATGTATTGTTTAATCAAGCGTTTTTGATTTTTATTATAGCAATGTTGACAACGCTATTGTGGAATTTGTTTTCAGAACTTATTGGTGTTGAAAATAAAAGAGATGCGGCTGTTTTGGATGCTGTAATATGGCTGAATTTTTTTAATATAAGCATTTTGGAAGGTTGGTTTTTATTCCCTGAAACTTGTTTTGGAGCAGCGATTTCATTAATGATTTCTTATGGCGCAATTATTTCTTTTTGCAAATCAATTGATTGGAAAGGCTATTTGAAAACTTTTTTGCTTTTAGTTGTTGCATTAGGAATGTATCAAGTATATATAGAGATTTTTTTGATAATAACAGCTACATATGTTTTGATAAAAAATCAATGCGTTTTAACAAGAAAAACAATTTTTGACTTTTTAAAGATTGTTATGATTGGTGGAGCGGCATCGATAGTGAGTATACTAATTATAAAGTTCTTAAAAATTTGTAAAATATCTTCAGGAGATAGTAGGACAGTTGTTCTGGATAAAAATATAATAATACATAATAGCATTGAGATTGCGCGGGATTTTTGTGGAGCGATTGATGATTATTGTAGATATTTACCAAAACATAGCGCGTTGATTTTTTTGCTCATCATATTAGGAATATTAATTCTGAGTTGGTATAAAGAAAAGAAATTTGTTTTAAGATGTGTAACACTGCTGATTTTTATAATAGCCTGTGTAATAGCAGCATATTTGCCGCATTTTATTGTGTCAACGCTGTGGTTGTCACCAAGAACAATATTAGGAATATCGTCACTGATTTTTTCGATTTGTATAATAACGTTTACGTATTCGAAGCATGAAAATGTTGAAAAGAGTATCTTTGCAATATTTTTAATGCTTTTTTTATTTGTTAATTTTATACAAGCGCAAAAAATAATTGTTAATAATGCAATTCTTGCGGGAATTGAAGAAGAAAATGTGCATCAATTAGGGGAAAAAATCAAGGAATACGAACAGTCTACAGGTAATCAGATTAAATATATTTCATATGAGAAAGATGCGAATTGTAAATGGACATTTGATCCAATTGAATACTGTATTTATGACACAAATCTTCGTAGAGCTAACGTAGAATGGACATTTGTTAATATGATTAATTACTATTTGAAGCGAAATTTTAAAGAGAAAAAATTTAAAGAAGATAAATTCGAAAGATTATTTGGAAGTAAAAATTGGGATTATATTGAGTTAGATGAGCAGATATATTTTGAAGGCGATACGGTGTATATTGCTGTGTATTAACAAAGGATAAGGAAGGAGTGTAAGTGATGGTAAATTTTAATAGACCTCCATATGTGGGAGGAGAATTAGATAATATTAAACAAGCTGTTGAAAATTTGAAAATTTGTGGCGATGGTCCATTTACAAAGAAATGTAATACATGGTTAGAAGAACGTTTTCATGCACAGAAAGTATTGCTGACCACTAGTGGGACCACAGCGTTGGACATGGCGATGCTCTTGTGCGATTTAAAACCAGGAGATGAGGTGATCTTACCGAGCTATACCTTTTCAAGTACAGCAACATCAGCTGTTCTGGCGGGAGCAAAACTTGTATTTGTGGACATTCGTCCAGATACGATGAATATTGATGAAGATAAGATAGAGGCAGCGATTACTAAACATACAAAGGTGATAGTGCCGGTTCACTACGCAGGAGTAGCTTGCGAGATGGATAAAATTATGGAGATTGCTTATAAGCATAATTTAAAAGTAGTTGAGGATGCTGCACAGGGAGTTATGAGTACTTATAAGGGAAAGGCATTAGGAACAATAGGTGATTTTGGCTGTTATTCCTTCCATGAGACAAAAAATTATTCGATGGGAGAGGGGGGGGCTCTTGTAATCAATAATCCTATTTATAATGAAAAAGCTGAAATTTTGAGAGAAAAGGGAACGGATCGAGCAAAGTTTTTTCGAGGACAGGTGGATAAGTATACATGGGTTGATTTTGGTGACAGTTATCTTCCAAGTGAATTGAATGCGGCTTATCTTTGGGCGCAGCTTCAGATAGCAGATAAAATTAATGAAAATAGACTAGAAAGTTGGAATAGATATCGGGAGGCATTTGAGAAAATAGCGAAGGACGGAAAAATTGAACTTCCTCAAATTCCAGAGGAGTGTGTCCATAATGCTCATATGTTTTATATTAAATTAAAGAACTTGGAAGAGCGAACTCGCTATATTGCTTATATGAAAGAGCGAGGAGTTCAGACGGTATTTCATTATGTGCCGCTCCATTCAGCTCCGGCTGGTTTAAAGTTTGGGCGCTTTAGTGGTATAGATAAGTATACAACAAAAGAGAGTGAGCGTTTAGTGCGTCTTCCACTTTATTATGGTTTAAATAAAAAAGAGATTGATATGGTAATTCAGGGAACACAGTCATTCTTTCAGGAGGAAATTTGATGGATATTTCGGTTGTAATTCCTGTATATGGATGTAAAGCAGCTTTGCCAGAATTGCATAAGAGATTAACAGAATCATTGTCTCAGATTACGGATGCATATGAGATTATCTTAGTGGATGATCATTGCCCACAAAATTCCTGGGAGGAGATTGTGAAGCTTTGTCAGAAGGATAAAAGAGTAAAGGGATTTCATTTGTCTAGAAATTTTGGCCAAATTCGTGCAATTACAGCAGGACTCGATAAATCAAAGGGAGATTGGATTGTTGTTATGGATTGTGATTTGCAGGATCGTCCTGAAGCAATTATAGAGCTTTATAAAAAAGCTCAGGAAGGCTATGATGTTGTTTTTGCCAGAAGACAGGAGCGGGTGGATTCGGTTATAACAAAGTTTTTATCGAAAACTTTCTATAAGGTGTATGATTATTTTACAGATGGAGCTTTTGATAGCTCGATTTGCAATTTTAGCATTTCTAAACGAAGTGTAATTAATAGTTATTGCAGTATGAGAGAACATAACCGGGCATTTACCATGTTTATACGCTGGCTTGGGTTTAAAGAAACAGCGATTGATTTGAGAGCGGATGCCAGATTTGAGGGAACTTCTTCTTATAATTTGAAAAGAAAGATAAAAATGGCGTTCGAAATTATTACATCTCAATCAAATAAACCGTTATTTTTTTCAGTTCATGCAGGTTTTGTAATCGCATTTTGTGCATTCCTTTATATTGTATATCTAATGCTTCGGGCAGTGATTATTGGCGATGTGTTAAGTGGATGGACAACGATAGTAGCTTCCATTTATTTAATGGGAGGTATTCTTTTAATTGCGATTGGTATTGCAGGAATCTATATTGGAAATATCTTTGAAGAAGTTAAGAATCGTCCGCTGTATGTAATTGCGGAAGCATTGAATGAGAAGGAGTAGATAAATGGTATTGATTATAGGTGCTACTGGCTTTATAGGTATGTATACAACTCAGGCGTTTTTAAAAGCTGGAAAACAGGTAATTGCGACTGGAAGAAATAAAATACTTGGAAGGAAACTGGAAGAGATGGGGGCAGAGTTCCTTACGTTGGATATAACGAACAAGGATGAATTTGATAAGCTTCCAACAGAAGGGGTGGAAGGGGTCATTCTCTTGGCGGGACTTCTTCCAGCCAATGCGGCAGTTAATCTTGACGTAGATGAGAATGCAGCAGACTATTTTGAAGTAAACGTAATAGGAACGATAAATGTTTTGGAATATTGTAGACGGAATGGAATCCGAAAAGTGATAGGAAACTGTAGTTACAGTGATGTGTCTGGGGCATGGGGAAAGAAATATCCAATTACGGAAGATGAACCTAGAAATTTTAAATTTATGGGCGATCATGCGATTTATGTCATTAGCCGAAATGCGGCGAATGATGTAATGGAGTACTATAATCAGCAGCATGGTATGCAATGTGCATGGTTTCGATTTCCACCTGTTTATGGCGTGGGACCACATGGAACGATTTATGTGAATGGCACACCGAAAAAATCAGGAATTGCTACATTTATTGATAATGCAAGAGAGGGGAAAGCGATTGAGATTTGGGGGGATCCACATATCAAACGTGATATTATCTACGTAAAGGATGTAGCGGATGCTTATGTAGCTGCATTAAAGAGTAATTTAACCTGTGGCCTGTATAATATGACCGGTCATGTTCAGATTGATTTGGATGAACAGGTAAAGGCGGTTGTGAATGTGTTTGGAGGAGAGAAAAAGAGTCCACTTATTTACAGACCAGAAAAATCAAATTCAACACCATCATTTTTATATAGCATGGATAAAGCAAAGCGTGATTTTGGATTTGAACCGAAATATACAGATTATTTGAATATGATGATGGATTATAAAAAAGAATTAGAAAGCGATTTTTGGAATGTTCTTGTTGAGTCTGGAGAGAAGAAATGAAAAAATTAGCAATTATTGGGGCGTCTTATCTTCAAAATCCGTTAATTGTGAAAGCAAAAGAGATGGGACTTGAAACGCATGTATTTGCATGGAAATCTGGAGATATTGGAGAAAAAACGGCAGATTATTTTTATCCAATTAGTATTGTTGAGAAGAAAAAAATCTTAGATAAATGTCTGGAAATCGGTATTGATGGAATTTGTAGCATTGCATCAGATCTGGCTTCCATTACAGTAAATTATGTGGCGATGGAAATGGGACTTGTCGGAAATAGTCTAGTATGCACAGAAAAGTCGACAAATAAACATAAAATGAGAGAAGCGTTTGAGAAAAACGGTGATCCGTCGCCTAAAAGCTTTCTGATTCATTCGGTGGAAGAGTTAGAAGCAGTTTCGTTTCAATATCCTCTTATTGTGAAACCGGTGGATCGTTCGGGAAGTCGAGGAATTACGAAATTAGAATCCTCAGATGGTTTGGTGGAGGCCATTGAATATGCAAAAGAACAAGGATTCGAAAAAGATGCATTGGTAGAAGAATTTGCCACAGGTCAAGAGTATAGTGTTGAATGCATTTCTTATGGAGGAGGACATTATTTCTTAGCAATGACAAAAAAGTTTACTACAGGTGCGCCAGGTTTTGTTGAGACGGGACATATAGAGCCTGCGCCGATTGCTGAGGAGATGTTGGAACGGGTGAAAAGAGTGGTCTTTCATGCGTTAGATACGTTGGAGATATGCAATGGTGCGTCCCATACAGAATTGAAGATTTCATCAGATGGTAGAATTGTATTAATTGAAATTGGTGGACGAATGGGCGGGGATTGTATTGGAAGTAGTCTGGTTAGGTTATCTACGGGAATTGATTTTGTACGCGCAGTGATACAAATTGCGTTAGGTCAGAAGCCGGATTTGAAAAAACAACAGGAGGGAAAGACGGCTGCTGTTCGCTTTGTTTTTTCTAAGAAAGATCTGGATGTTTTGGAATCTTTGAAACAAGATCATCCAGAGTATTTGATGGAAGAGGATATACAGCCGATTCATCCAGGAATTGTGACGGACAGTTCGGCTCGATTTGGTTATTTTTTAATGAAAGCAGAAAGTTATGAAGAATTGCTTCCATATTTACCGGAAGAAAAAGAGGTTACTAATGAATAAATCTATGATAAAAATGCTATTAGGACTCCATGCAATGCTGATGATATATTCAATGAGTGGAATATGTAGCAAGCTAGCTGCAGGTGAGAAGTTTTTAAGCATTCGCTTTTGTATCTATTATATAATTATTATTGGACTTTTGGGAGTTTACGCTATTGGGTGGCAGCAGGTCATAAAGAATATTCCTTTAACAACTGCATTTGCAAACAAGGCGGTAACGGTTGTTTGGGGGATCGTCTGGGGAAGGCTGTTCTTTGGAGAATCTATAACATTTGGAAAACTTGTTGGAGCGGCAATGGTTGTTGGGGGTGTAATTATATTCGCAAAGACAGATGAGGTACAGGATGGACAGTAAGGCTTATTTTTATGCAGGGTTATTGTTATGTGGTGTTTTCATCAGTGCTATTTCGCAAGTGTTGTTAAAAAAGGCGTCACAGAGACAGTATTCTTCTTTACTTCGTGAATATGTGAATCCTTTGGTTATCATTGCATATTCAATGTTTGTTGGAACAACAATTTTATCAATTTTTGCATATAGGGGGATTCCACTTTCTATGGGACCGATACTGGAAGCCACGAGTTATATATATGTAACATTTTTTGGCGTGACAATATTTAAAGAAAAAATGAATACAAAAAAATGGATAGCATTAGGATTGATTATTGTAGGAATTGTGATTAGCGCATTGCGTGGTTAATAGAAAATGTAGTTTATTATAAAAATGTTTAGAAACGTAAAAAGGAGAAATGATTATATGCCATATGGAAAAGATTGGGCGGAATGCCCGCGGTGCGGAAAAAGAGCAAAAAATAAGGATAAGATTGAAGAGTGGTTTGGCTATAGAGATATGGGTGATGGAAGGTATATTCCTCAATCACATTGTAGAGACTGTAGGATAGAGGAGCTCGGAAAGCAGGCTGATTAATTACTTGCGATAGTTATAGTAGTAGCTATAGGTAAAATATGCTTCTAGGAGAAAAATATGAATGCGACGCTTATAATTATGGCTGCTGGCATCGGTTCCCGCTTCGGAACCGGTATCAAGCAGCTTGCAAAGATGGCTCCCAATGGGGAGATTATTATGGATTTTTCGATTTACGATGCGAAAGCAGCTGGATTTACCAAAGTTGTTTTTGTGATTCGAAAAGCAATCGAAGCGGAATTTAAAGAAGTGATTGGAAATCGCTTATCGAAAGTTATGCCAGTAGAGTATGTCTATCAGGAATTGGAAAACTTGCCGGATGGATATGAAGTCCCTGCAGGGCGCGTGAAACCATGGGGAACTGGACAGGCAATTTTGGCTTGCAAGAGTGTGGTCAAAGAGCCATTTGTGATTATTAATGCAGATGATTATTATGGAAAAGAAGCATTTATAAAGCTTCATGATTTCTTGAGTTCCGAGAATGAGAATAAAGAGAAGATGAACCTTGCCATGGCTGGATTTTCTTTGAAGAACACGCTGAGTGAGAACGGATCTGTAACTAGAGGTGTCTGTGTGGCAGATGAAAATGGATATCTGGAGAAAGTGATTGAGACAACGGGAATTCAGATAGTGGATGGAAAAATCCAGTGCGATAATGCGGAAGTCAGCAAATGGATCACACTGGATACGATGGTATCCATGAATATGTGGGCGGGATATCCGGACTTTTTGAAGTACATAGACGAAGGATTTACCAGATTCCTTGATACATTAGGAGAAAATCCGGAGAAAAAAGAATATCTTCTACCGAACATTGTAGCTGAATTGTTGGAAAAGAATTTGGCTTCTGTAAAAGTTCTGAATACATCGGATCGGTGGATTGGAATTACGTATAAGGAAGATATAGAACCGGCGCAGGAGAAGTTTCATCTTATGATAGAAGATGGTACATACCCGAAGGAGTTATGGAAGTAGTATGGTGGAAAAAGTAGATGTATATTCAGATAAGTCAAACGGTTCAAAAATATATGCGTTTGATTATTTACGTGTAATTGCACTGGTTATGATTTTATATGATCACTTGGGAGGCTTTTATAATCCTAATTGGATTGTAAAAAAAATAATAGATTTCTTTTTTGCAGTTCCGTTAGATATAATTCAAGATTTTGGCGCTTTTGGTGTTTCATTATTCTTTTTGCTTAGTGGTTTTTTGTTTACATATAACGGAAATTATAAAAATGAAGCAAAAAAGACTTTTAAAAAGACAATGAAAACCTATGTGGGATGTTTAATGGCATTTTTTTTGTTTTATATTCTACAAAGATTGACTTGGATAATAAAAACAACTTATTGGAGTCAATTTTCGATAAAACAATGGATTGAAAGTATGACTTTGGTTGGATATTTTACAGGTCATGGAGATGTCATTAATGGCACCACGTGGTTTTTAATTCCTTTGTTTTTATTTTATCTAGTAAGAATAGGATATGCATGGATTTATGAAAAAATAAAACCAGAGTATAACTTTTTATTTTTAGAATTATTTGTATTATTGATAATGTTTTTATTAAAGGGGTTTCATCTTTCGGTTTCCTCAACGTTAGTGTTCGTTTACATGCCTCTGATGGGAATGATTTTAGGAGAAATCTTTCGAAAAGAACGGCGAATTTCAATTTTTAATGGGAGTTTATTGCTGATTGTAAATTATGTGCTTATGGTGATATGGTTTTGGGTATTTGCCAGAGAGTATCATGATACATATTGTTATTTTGTATCATTTATATACTCTCTTTTTTTAATTATAATATTTGCAATTTTTAAAGAACAATTCAAAAAGAGTCAGATGATAGATTTTTGCTGTAAGATCAGTTTGTCGGTGTATTTGATGCATATGACATTTGGAAGATTTTTATTGTCGTTTTTTTCATATATAAGCATTCCGTTTTCATTGTCATTTGTTATAACTATAGCTGTGATTTTCTTGATTTCGTATATACATATGAATATATTAAGTCGGATTATAAGATAAAATTCAGAATGAGAATTTATAGCAATGAAACAAAAAAAGAATTTATATTTTAAATATGGAGTGAGTTTACTGGCAGCACTGGTAATCTCGCTCTTCTTTTCGTATACGATTTTTAATGATATATTTGCTAGTCCTGTAAAAGAAGTAAGGCTGACGATTACAGCAACAGCCGAGCGAAATATCAAATCAGGTGGATCAGATATAAGGATTGTCCGAATTCTTCTGGATGGAGAGGAAGTCCCCTTTGATTCAATAGAAAAGCAGGGAGATTGGAAGCATGCAGATGGTGTCTGGATGGTGGTCAATCCGGACAGCCCGGCTACGCTTTCTTATACAGCAGAAAATGTGAAAGAGCTTCAGGTGGATTTCCAGATGCATGATGGCTCTGGTGTGGCAGAAGTTTGGTCTAATGATAAGAGAATCAGCCGCACAGATTTGTATTCTTCTGGGTGGGAGTCTTACTATTTGCGGAAAACAATCGGCAGAGTTTCTATTTTTAATAATCTAGTGATGTTTGACGGAGTATTCCTGATAACACTGTTTTGTTTGGCAGGGATGGAACAGTTGATTGTGAATTTAAGAAAAACGATCGGAATCAAAAAGGTAGTAGCATTTTTTATTGGATTTTATGCTGTCTTATATGTTATTTCCTGTTATTTTCACATCTTGGATTTAGGAATTCGATGTAGCTTGACATTATTAGTCATATCGGCGGTTGGAGCAAATGTGCATGAATGGCATGAGAAGCGAGACAGTGACAAAAAGATTTATCAGATAGTGACAGATGGCGTGTGGCTGATTCTGTCATCTGTTATTTTATTGTACATGGTCGAACTGGTGGAACAGAACCTGGCGAATATTGGCGCAGAATATATTTTTGGAAATATCGTGATTTATCTTCTGCTTCTGCTGATTGCATATATGTTGGTTCGAAGTGTTTTTTATTCGGTATCGGCGGTCATGTTTGTCATGTACATATTTTCTGTAGCAAATTCGTTTGTGCGTTCGTTTCGTGGTTCGCCTATCGTGCCGGGAGATTTTCTTGCGGTGGGGACGGCTAAAAATGTGTTCATGAATTACCACTACAGTGTGACGGGACCGATGCTTCTGGCATTGTGGCTTCTGATAGCGTTTCTTGTATTGACTTTTTATTTTTATGGAAGAGAAAAACGTGTTTTTTCGTGTGTTTTAGTGTGGTCGCTTCCGTCTGTATGTCTGCTTAGTTTTATGATGGGTGGAACTTTATTTGCCCCGGATATGGATTTTTGGAACCAAAATATAAACATTCAGAGGTATGGGATTGCTCTTAGCTTCATTTCGGATATCCGCCATATGAAACTGGAAGAGCCAGCGGGATATTCGTCAAAAGATTCGGAAGAGATGATTTCGAAATTTGTAGAAACGGAAGATGAGAAGGAACAGAATTGTCCGAATGTGATCGCGATTATGAATGAGAGTTTTTCGGATCTCAGTGTGATTTTCCCGGAATTGGATAATGAAGTGTATATGTCGAATTTTAATTCTTTATCGGGAAATGTAGTAAAAGGTTATATGCAGGTATATCCGATCGGAGGTGGAACGGCAAATACAGAGTATGAATTTCTGACAGGAAATTCGATGGCATTTCTTCAAGGATCGATTCCGTATCAGCAGTATATCACACGGAATGGCACGTATTCGATTGCACAGATTTTGAAAACCAGAGGGTATCATACTACGGCAATTCATCCATACGATAAGAGAGGATATAATCGCGCTCAGGTGTATCCCAAAATTGGCTTTGAAACGTTTCTGGATGTGTCTGATTTTGAAAATGCAGAGCTGATTCGAGATCGTTATATTTCGGATCGGGATTCTTATAAAAAGGTAATCGAAGAGTTTGAAAAAATCCGTCAAAGTGGACAGCCGGCGTTTATTTTTAATGTGACGATGCAGAATCACAGCGGATATGACGCAGGATGTTTTACAGAGAATGCAGTCCGGATTCCGGGGCATGAGGGAGAATTTCCAAATGCAGAAGAGTATCTGACATTGATTCGTGAGTCAGATGCGGCGATTCCGATGTTGATTGATTATTTTAGCAAGATAGAAGATCCAACGGTGATCGTATTCTTTGGGGATCATCAGCCGATGGTGGAAGAAAGTTTCTATGAGACGTTAGCAGGAAAGCCGCTGACGGAGTGGACACTTGCGGAAGCGCAGAGCCGCTATATTGTCCCATTTTTTATCTGGGCGAATTATGAGATCGATGCGGAGGAAAATGTATTTACCAGTGCGAATTTTCTCTCGGAACTGATGTTTGAAAAGGCGGGGATAGAATTGCTTCCGTATCAGGAGTTTTTGAAGGAAGTGAGAGAGGAGATCCCTGCGATGGATGGTGGTGCATGGCGCGATAAGGATGGCACCTGGGAAGTGCTGGACACCAGCCAGCCGATTTTGGAGGAGTACTGGAGATTGCAGTACCGGAACATGTTTGACAAGAAGTTTCACTATTAAGTCTGGGGGTGTCTGAATGGAGAGACAGGAAATGGAAGGAAAGCAGCGCGGGAAGGTGCTTCTGGTCACCCACGTCAGCGGCTTCGTTCCGCAGTTTGAGATGAACAACGTCCGGATTTTACAGAGCATGGGATATGAAGTTCATTATGCTTCGAATTTTAATACGCCGTCTTATGGGACGGATAATCACAGGCTGGATGGAACCGGGATTGTCCGGCATCCGATTGATTTTGTGCGGAGTCCGTTTGACAAGCGGAATTTTCAGGTGTATCGTCAGATGGTTGAGCTGATGCGCAGGGAAGATTTTTCGCTGGTGCACTGCCATACGCCGATGGGAGGGGTGATGGCGCGTCTGGCGGCACATGTGACGGGGACAGGCCCGGTGATTTATACGGCCCATGGATTCCATTTTTTTAAAGGGGCGTCATGGAAGAACTGGCTGTTTTATTATCCGATGGAAAAGTTTTTATCGAGGTATACGGATCAGCAGATCTGTATTAACCGGGAGGATTATGAACTGGCGAAGCGGAAATTCCATGCGAAGTATGTAGATTATGTGCCGGGAGTGGGGATAGATCATTCTCAATTTCGCCTTCCTGGGGATAAGGAAAGGCAGATGAAGAGAGAAAGCCTGGGGGTGCGGTCGGATCAGGTGGTGCTTCTGACATCCGGAGAGATGATACCCAGGAAGAATCAGGAAGTTTTGTTTCGGATGCTGGCCAGGATGAGGGATGAGACGGATCATGGTGTTTATGAAAAGCTTCATCTGCTCTTGTGCGGACATGGGGAATTGAATGAGCATCTTCATGAGTTGGCGGACAGGCTTGGAATTGCCGATCATATATCGTTTTTAGGATACCGGGAAGATATGCTGGAGATCTTTGGAGCTTCGGATATCTTCCTTTTTCCATCCTTTCAGGAGGGATTGCCTAGGGCGATGCTGGAGGCCATGGCAAGTGGCCTTCCGGTGATTTGTTCGGAGATCCGGGGCAATACGGATCTGATGGGAGATAGATGGACCGAGTCAGAAAATCAGAGAATGAAGCTATGCCCGGGCGGAATCATGCTGAATCATCTTCAGGATGCGGATGTCTGGGCGGAAGCTCTTCGGGATATGCTTTCTAGGAGGAGCAGCTGGAAAGAGATGGGAGAAGCCTGTATCATGCGAAGTAGGGAGTTTGGCCTAGATGTGGTGGAAAAGAAGATGAGGGAGATCTATGGACGTTTTGCAGAAATGGAATAGAAGTATACCGGATGGAAATGGGACGGCAGCGGCGGTCTTATTTTTTTTGCTTTTTATATTTTTGAAACAATTTTATTTATTCCCTTCTGGGGGGATGGAGGCGGCGGATGTATGTCTGTTCGCCTCTTTTTTTATGCTGTTATGTGACTGTATGAGAAGAAGACCGGAGCGGCTCTTGCAGCTGAAGACCGAAAGCCTGTTTTATGTGTTTCTGGCCTCTGTTTTGATGATTAATGCATATTATGGAATTCGCCTGGGACGTGGTGAATTTTTTAAGTATACCTGCTTTTGGATCTTCAATGCCTGTGCTATCTGGAGTTTCTGTTATCTGACGGAATATGGCGGAAAAGCTTTTTTGACCGGGATTAATCGTGTGGTAAAAGTGAATATCGGAGTGCAGCTGCTGATATATCTGTCGGGTCATGGACGCATGTTTCGTGAGTATTGGGGAGCGATTCGCTATCAGGGAACCTTTAATGATCCGAACCAACTGGCATTTTTCCTGTTTATGATGATATTGCTTTTGTATCTGTACCGGTGCCGGTTTGGGGATCGGAGCTTTCCTGTGTTCTATGTACTGGTCTTGCCGGTGATCGCAGCATCGAAGTCTACGGGAATCTTATTGGGATTTTTTGTATTTACTATTTTGGCTGTTTTGTATGGGCTGTATCAAATTGGATGCAAAAAGGGTGTATCAGTGAAGGTATGGATCTTGGGAATCTGTATGGGAGTGCTTATATTTGGTTTGTTTTTATGGTGGATATGGCCTGTAGCGGATTTTGATGTGAAGACGGTGGATTATAATATGCTGACACGGATTCAAGAGAAGATATGGAAGGTTGCTCATGGTGGCCTGTTGGGACTTTTTCTGGATCGTGGAATGGAGAAGCTGGTACTGTACCCTCAGTATCTTTTGTATGGAGCTGGAGAGGGCGGTTTTGACCGATTTACATTGGCAAGTCAGGTGAATGAGATTCATTGCTGCCTGTTCAGTGTGATGTTTTGCTATGGTTTAATTCCGACTAGTTGTTTGTTGGTCTGGCTTGGACGCAAGCTGCGACGCATAGATGCGGCTATGACCTGCGCTGTGATTGGACTTCTGGCGGAGAGTTTTTTCCTTGTGAATTACCGGCAGCCGATGTTTTGGATGATACTCTTGTATGGGAGTGTGGCAGGCGGATGTAGAGGCGGGGACGTATGAAAAAAATGAAACATATAATTAGTTGTAAAATTTCTGGAAGTTCACATTAGCAATAAACTTAAAATAACTCAAAAACTTTACTTTTAACATTAGCTAAGTTAAAATGAAAGAAATTGAGTTAAGGAGGAATGGAAAATATGCTTACAAGCGTATTCGGGATTTCTATAAAATATGAAGCATGGAATCATCAGGATTCTTTGCCTGTTTATATTGCAGGGAGTTATGAT
>OHAD01000645.1_pt1 | contig 39148 bp, 40 predicted proteins | sample 1577011 | NCBI WGS metagenome assembly OHAD01 (sample SAMEA3541510, study PRJEB24748) | human gut metagenome | biome: human gut; feature: human-associated habitat; material: faeces | place: China | collected 2012 | reverse complement strand
AGGAGGGTTTATCCATGATAGAAATAGAAAAGCCAAAAGTTGATATTGTCGAATTGAGCGAAGATTATAGATATGGTAAATTTGTTGTTGAACCATTGGAAAGAGGATTTGGTATTACTATAGGTAATGCGCTTAGAAGAATACTTTTATCATCTCTTCCAGGGGTAGCAGTTTATGCTGTGAGAATTGATGGAGTCCTTCATGAATTCTCAACAGTACCTGGTGTAAAAGAAGATGTAACTGAGATGATTCTTTCCTTGAAAGAACTATCAGCGACAATCGATGGTGAGGAATCTAGAGTATTGAAGATTCAGGCAGTAGGACCTTGCGAAGTAACTGGAGCAGATATTATATGTCCTCCAGATGTTGAAATTGTTAGCAAAGACCTTCATATAGCTACTTTGGATGACAATGCAAAGTTGAATATGGAAATTCACGTTAACAAGGGCAGGGGATATGTATCTGCTGAAGAAAACAAGAACGATAGTATGCCAATTGGTACATTACCTGTAGATTCAATCTATACTCCGATTGAAAAGGTGAGCTACCATGTTGAAAATACTAGAGTTGGACAGAAGACAGATTTCGATAAACTGACACTTGAAGTTTTGACAAATGGAAGTATTAATCCTCAGGAAGGAATGTCTCTAGCTGCGAAAGTACTAGAAGAACATTTAAAATTGTTTATTGACTTGTCAGAGCATATAGGCAATGTTGAAATAATGGTAGAAAAAGAAGAGGACAAGAAAGAAAAAGTCCTTGAAATGACTATAGAAGAGTTAGACTTGTCAGTTAGGTCATACAACTGCTTGAAGAGGGCAGGAATCAACACTGTTGAAGAACTATCAAACAAGTCTGAAGAAGATATGATGAAGGTTAGAAACTTAGGTAAGAAATCTCTTGAAGAGGTAATTCAGAAGCTTAATGAATTAGACCTAAAGTTAAAGCCTAACGAAGAATAATAATTTATTTGTTCAGAAAATCACGTAAAGGAGGGACATAGATGACAACTTACCGTAAATTAGGACGTGAAACTGCTCACAGAAACTTAATGTTAAGAAACCTTGTGACTAGTTTACTAAGAGAGGGAAGAATAGAAACTACAGTTACTAGAGCAAAGGAAACTAGAAGAATGGCTGAAAAGATGATAACTCTTGCTAAGAAGGGTGATCTTCACGCTAGAAGACAGGTTCTTGCTTATGTAATCGACGAAACAGTAGTTAGTGACTTATTCGAAAATATAGCACCAAAGTATGCTGAAAGAAATGGTGGTTATACTAGAATAATAAAGAAGGGACCAAGAAGAGGCGATGCTGCTGAAATGGCATTCATCGAATTAGTATAGGTCTAAGAGAATAAAGGGCTAATCTATAAGGTTAGTTACACAACAAATATAGGCTACGCATTCTAGGCAGATAAAATGAATGTGTGGCCTATATTTTTATGCATATTAACTATTACTTGAATTATCAGAAATTTTAGATTATACCATGCATCTATATTGACAAAGTATAAATTAAGATATATTATTATGTTACAATTAGTCTTTGCTAGACCAAAAAGAGTTTATGAAAAATATATTTTTAAGGAGGTTTAATATGGGATTTATTCAGGCGATTAAGGGAGCATTAGGTGGAACTCTAGCTGACCAGTGGAAAGACTTTTATGGTCCGGTACAAGGTGTGTCTGCAACGGCAGCAATATTTCCGGGTGTTCCGATGGGTACCAACAATGGAAGAGGAGAAAACTACAAGGGAAATGACAATGTAATTACAAATGGTAGTAAAATTATAGTTCCTGAGGGCGTGGGTCTAATAACTGTCCAAGAGGGGGCTATAACAGGTATTATCACTGAGCCAGGTGGCTACATATACGACAATCAGGATATTAATTCCAAGTCAATATTTGCCGGTGATGGAATAACTGATTCGCTAGTTAAGTCATCTTGGGAAAAATTTAAATTTGGTGGTGTGCCAGCAGCTAGCCAGTTAATTTATTATGTGAACTTAAAGGAGATACCTAACAACAGGTTTGGGACTCAGTCTGAAATATACTGGGATGATGCCTTCTTTGGTACACAGGTAGGAGCCCTTACTAGGGGGACATATACACTTAAGATATGTGACCCAGTCTTGTTCGTTAAAAACTTTGTGCCGGCTAAGTATATAAGTGGGGGCAGTGGTGTATTTGACTTCCAGGATATGGACAATGATGCATCTGAACAGCTATTTAACGAGGTAGTGTCTAGCCTGTCACCAGCATTTTCGATTTATACAAATGACCCTAGCAAGGGAAATCGTATGTCTAGGATTCAGTCTGACCAAATAGGCTTTGCCCAGTCCCTATCTAGTGCTGTAGAAGAGGCCTACCAGTGGAGGTCTACAAGGGGGTTGGAAATTGTCAAGACAGCCATACTTGCTATAGAATATGATGAGGATACTAAGCGCCTAATGAGCGATGTGAAGGCGGCAGATGCCTTGGCAGGTAGGAGGGGAGATTCCTTTATGAAGCAGTCTATAGCCAGAGGTATGCAGGCGGCCGGCGAAAATGGCGGTGGAGATGGAGTAGCTTTTATGGGCATGGGCATGAATGCAGCCATGAATACTATGAATGCTATGGGTCAGTCTCAGGAGGGAAATTCTTACCAGCCTAACTTTAATCAGAACCAACAGGCCATGAACCAGCAAGCCATGAACCAACAGGCCATGAACCAGCAAAATATAAATCCTCAGGCTCAGGCACCGGTAGACCCAACTGCCAAGCTATTAGAAATGAAGAAACTATTGGATGCAGGTATAATAAGCGAGGAAGAATTCAAGAAGATCAGGTTTGACCTATTAGGCATTTAGTGGGGAAATGACTATGGATGAGATTAAAAAGAATACAAATGTAATTTCGAGCGAAGACGGGCAGAATAAGTGTCCCAAGTGTGGTGCTACGGATATAAGTGTAAATTCCAAGACAGGCAAGTTAAGGTGTAACTTTTGTAGGTTTGAATTTGATTCGGATATAGTTGAAGACAAGAGTCCAAAAGATCTAGAGGGTATAGAGATAGGAGCAGGGGCAAGCAGGATAGAGGCAGATGCCCAAGACCAGATGACCTTGAAGTGTCAGTCCTGTGGGGCTGAGGTAGTCATAGATACAAGCTCATCTACTCAGGCTAAGTGTCACTGGTGTAGAAATACTTTGTCTATCAATAATCAGATAGCAAATGGGGCTGTTCCGGATGTGATACTTCCATTTAAGGTTAGCAAGGAAGATGCAAGGTCTCAGATAGAGAATTTTGTAGGTAAGAGGAAATTCTTTGCCCATCCAAAATTTAAGCAGGAGTTTAGCACTGAAAACATAAATGGTGTGTACTTGCCTTATATGATAGTAGATATTAAGGGGCATATGGACCTAGCAGGTGAAGGTCAGGTAACTACCAGAACCTATACTGTTGGTTCAGATGACGATAAAAAGACAGTGCACGATGTAGATGTATACAAAGTAGCCAGGAGCTTTGATATAGAAATTGACGACCTGACTATAGAGTCGAGTTCAGACAAGTTGGATGTATCAAATAACCAGAAGACAAACAACATTATAAACGCTATAATGCCTTTTGATACGGACAAGGTAGTCAAGTATAATTCAAACTATCTAAAAGGATATACATCTGAAAAGAGAGATACAAATGTAGAAGAACTTGAAGAAATATGTAGGTTGCAGGGGTCGGATATAGCTAGGCATTCAGCAAATTCAACTTTGAAAAAATATGATAGGGGGGTCAGGTGGGACCATGAAGACTTCGAAATTAGCGGTCAATCATGGACAGCTGCCTACCTACCAGTCTGGTTATATTCATATATGCAGAAAAAGGGAGATGAAAACATCCTCCACTATGTTGCAGTAAATGCTAGAACTAAGGAGACAATGGGAAGTGTGCCTATAAATATGGGCAAGCTGTTTTTGATATCGGCTATAATTGAGTTTTTTGGACTTATAATAGCCATAATGATATCCATGATTCCAAAGAATGATTCGGACTATGGTTGGTTATTCCTTTTATCAGGAGTAATATTCTTTGCAGTAAAGTACATGAGGTATAGGAATGCAGGTGCAAGGCATACATATGAGTCAGAAACCAAGTACGAGGTCAAAAATTCACAGGCTAGTGACCAAAAGATTAGGTCTATGCGTGGGGTAGAGTCTAGTGCAATGGCAAGTGCCAATAATAATGAACTTAAGGGTAGTAGGGTAAGACTAGATAAGGACAAGGTTTTGAATAAGACTATGGACATGGTAGACAATATTATAGATAAGACAAAAGAAGACTAGCCAGTGGCTAGTCTTCTGGTTTAAAGTTTGTAGATAGGTCATTCTTTTCGCTAATCAGGTATTTCTGGATTAAGAATAGAAGGCCTATTGCTATTACTCCCAAAATAATTTCTATCATACCATGATCCTTTGGTATAAGGAGCATCTTTCTAGCTATACCATATAAGAGAACTTCTAACAAGGCTGAGTGCTTGTGAAGGGCCAGCATTATAGCTATTTCTACACCTATTACCAAGAGCAGTATCTGGGCAAAGATATGATTTAATTGCGTATAATCGATAGGTATATTAAAATTGATTATATAGGTTGTATAAATAATCCTAAGTGTATCAAATATGCCTAGAAAAACTGATATGATTAGTATAAAAGCTAGTAAGTATTCTAGGACATAGGCGATAAATAGGATTGGTTTTTTTGCATCTTCTTTTTTTATCATAAATTCCTCCTGTAAACACAATACCGATATTATAAGACAGTATGACCTATTAAAAATATAGGAAATTCTCAGATTTTGATCAATATATTAATCGCTATTCTATATCGAATGTCTTAATTTGTAACTATTTAAAAATCTCTTGAGATCAACCTCTAGTGCCACCACCGAAGATATAATAATCACAGCACCCAATATTTGAATAGGCTTGATGACCTCACCAAATACTAAGAAGGCTATAATGCTGGCAAATACCGGTTCAAGGGCTGACATCATACTTGGTAAGGAAGTCCCTATATACTTTGTAGACTTGACATATAGTGATATAGCGACAAAGGTACATAGGATACCAATAGCTAGGAGGTTGGTCAAGTAGAAGATAGGTCTATCAGACCCAGCAAGCTTGGTACCTATATCTCCAACATCTACAAAGAAGGCAAGGCATATGGTAGCCGCCCAAAATCCGTATAAAAGCAGGCTGTCCTTGGAAATATTTCGCTCTACAAATCTAGGTAGGACTATCTGTAGGGAAAAGGTCATACCATTTAAGATACCTGCCAGCACACCGATCATATTTAGCTGGGCTCCCTTGGCTGAAAATACATCTATAATGCACATACATCCGATTAGACAGGCAAGCATGATGACCAGTTTTTTTCTACTGATAGCATCTCCAAAGAAGATTCGTCCAAATAGGCTTGCCCAGATAGGGTTTGAAAACATAAGTACAGTTGCTATACTAATGGGGATATTATCTACAGATAGGCTGTAGAAGGACATACCTATAGCAAAGCACAAGGCACCATAGAAACAGGCAAAAAGCAAGCCCTTGACTGGTAGTCGAAAGGCAGACCTGTTTGTGAAAAATAAAAAAATTGTAAGCATAATTGCAGCGGATAGGGACCTTATGAAGGATATGTCCACTGAACGCAGGCTGATCTGGTTTAGAAACCTGCTGGACACTCCCATATACCCCCAGAAAAATGTTGCTAATGTCATCATAGACACACCGACTGTTTTACTTGTTGGTCTCATTTATTAACTCCTTAAAAATCAAAAAATATTTTTAGCTTCTCTCTGGAACATCATCAAAAATCCTATGCAAAGAAGTAGGGCTACCAACCATATAGATGCCAGACCCATTAGTTTTGCCATCAGGGCCCCTATAGCGGCTCCAAATGAAAATACCAATATAATAAAGAAGTAGTAAAAACTTCTCTTGCGAAGTTCCCTGTCTCCTGTGGCCTGGTACTTGCATAAAAGAGTTGTTGCACTTTTGAGGTTACCGGTGCACATGGTTGTGGCGTAGGCATTGCCATGAAATTTGCTGAAAGCTATAACCTGCATACCACACACGAAAGATATCATCATATTTGCGGGACTATCATACTTTTTGGACAAAAATCCAATAGCAACTACAAAAAGAATCTCAATGGCCAGGACAATCTGACGCCAGTGAAGTTTCTGAGCATTTTTGTAGGCAAGCTGGATTTTTTGGCACAGGTATACGCCTAGGGCAAATGTGATGATGGGTAGTATATATTTAAGTGCATTGTGGAAGTTGGCCTCGGCCAAACTCTGACCTAGCAGGACTATATTTCCAGTTTGGGCATTGGCAAAGACCTTGCCCCTACACATATAGGAATAGGCATCCATAAAGCCACCTGCCATTGTCAGAAATATTCCTACACGCACTGATTCAGACATTTGTTTACTAGATTTCATTGTTTCACCTCCTAGCAATATGGCAAGTATATTTTACCACAAATTCCTCTTGATGGTCCTCAAAGATAGAAAAAATTTATGATATTTGATATAATAAATTGTTGTAGATAACTAAAATTATTGATGTATCCTAGGAGGCTATATGAAGGTAGTTTTGAATAGAGATTTAGGCAAAGAAAAAATTGAAGAGATAAGTAAATTAGGTTATGAAGTTCAATTAATCGAGGAAAGGGACCTTAAAAAGAGGGATGACTACTACGATGCAGATGTCTGGTTTACCTACAAGGGTTTTGACAAGGTAGATATGTCTAGGTGGACCAAGCTCAAGTACATACACTTGACTAGTAGGGGTATAGACCAGGTTCCAAAGGATTATGTAAAAGAACATAATATATACCTATCGAATAATACCAATGGCTATGCAGTACCAATGGCAGAAAGCATTATAATGTATATATTGGAAGTGTATAAAAATTCCAGAGAGATGTTTAAAAAGCAGGACCAGGCTGTCTGGAAGATGGATACTAGTTGGATAGAATTAGCAGGCAAGAGGGTTGGATTTTTGGGGACAGGAACCATAGCCCAGGAAACAGCCAAGAGGTTGAAGGCCTTTGATGTAGAGATATGGGGAGTAAATACAAATGCTAGGGCTGTCGACCACTTTGACAGGTGTTTCAAGCTGGACGATTCTGATGAGTTTTTTAGGACTTGTGATGTAATAATAGGTCTGATGCCAGCTACTGACAAGACTATGGGCCTACTTGATGCGAATAAGTTTGAGCTTATGAAGGATGGAGCAAGTCTCCTAAATATAGGCAGGGGAAACTTGGTCAATGAAAAAGACTTGGAAGAATATGCTAAAAAATTCAGGGGCATTGTCTTGGATGTTGTAGAACAAGAACCCCTATCACCAGATAGCGGACTATGGAAGATGGACAATGTAATTATCAGCCCCCACAATAGCTGGGTATCTGAAAACAATATAGCTAGGTTGGGCAATATAGTCTATAGAAATCTGAAATCATATATAGAAACTGGAAGGCCGGAGACTTTGATAGAGGATATAGATAAAGGATATTAAATATTTTTAAGAGGGCCCATAATTAGAGGCCTAATTTATGGTATAATGGTTAGATAAGTGTGCGTATTGTGGAGGACATGATGGAAAATATAATAAAAGTAGACAACTTAATATTTGAATATACAAGTGACGAGACCACTTATCGTGCTATAGATGACTTTAATCTAGATATCAAGAAGGGTGAATTTGTGGCTGTAATAGGTCACAATGGATCAGGCAAGTCAACCCTGTCCAAGAACCTGAATGCCATCTTGGTGCCGACTAGTGGAGATATAAGCATAAAGGGAATGAATACCAAGGATGAAAGGTACCTGTGGGATATTAGGCAGACTGCTGGTATGGTATTTCAGAATCCAGACAATCAAATAGTAGCCACTATAGTTGAAGAGGATGTGGCCTTTGGTTGTGAAAACCTGGGTATACCTTCTGAGGAAATCAGGACCAGGGTAGATGCAGCCCTAAAAAACGTAGGTATGTACGAAATGAGGGAGAGGCAGCCCCACCTTTTATCAGGAGGACAAAAGCAGAGGGTAGCCATAGCAGGCATAATTGCTATGAGACCAGAGTGTATAATTTTCGATGAGGCAACTGCCATGCTGGACCCTTCAGGTAGGCAGGAAGTTATGAATACGATAAAGAGGTTAAACAAGGAATATAATATAACAGTCTTACATATTACCCATTTTATGGAAGAAGCTGTAGAGGCTGACAGGGTAATAGTAATGGAAAAAGGAAGAATGGCCTTGGAAGGTACTCCAAGAGAGGTATTTTCTAATGTGGCCAGACTAAAGGAAATAGGTCTAGACGTCCCATATATGACTGAGCTAGCCCACTTGCTAAAGGAAGATGGACTAGAAATCAGGGATGATATACTGACTGTTGATGAAATGGTGGGTGAACTATGTCAATTAAGGTAGAGAATTTAACATATATATATGATGAGGGAATGCCATTTGAGCATAGGGCCCTGGATGATGTCAGTTTTGAAATCAAGGATAGGGACTTTGTTGGCCTAATTGGTCACACAGGATCAGGCAAGTCTACCCTTATCCAGCACCTAAATGGCTTGATGAAGCCTAGTAGGGGAAAGATATACATAAACGATTTTGATATTACTCAAAAGGACCAGAACCTGACAGATATCAGAAAAAGGGTAGGTATAGTATTTCAATATGCTGAATACCAGCTATTTGAAGAAACTGTTGCCAGAGATATTGCCTTTGGACCTGTAAACCTAGGCCTAAATGAGCTAGATGTCGATAGGAGGGTCAGGAAGGCTATGGAAGATGTTGGCCTAGACTATGACCGCTTTGCTGAAAAGTCTCCCTTTGAACTGTCAGGAGGACAAAAGCGTAGGGTGGCTATAGCAGGAGTTATAGCTATGCATCCAGAGGTATTAATTCTAGATGAGCCTACAGCCGGTCTAGATCCTGGTGGTAGGGATGAAATCTTTGAACTTATAAAGGAGCTTCATGCCAACAACGATATGACTGTAATCCTGTCATCGCACAGCATGGATGATATGGCCAAGCTAGTAAATACCCTAATGGTAATGAACAAGGGTAGACTGGAGATGATGGGGTCACCAAGAGAGGTATTTAAGGATAATGCAGAGAGGTTAAAGGACATGGGACTGAATATACCACAGGTCTTGGAGCTTGCCATCAAGTTAAAAGAGGCGGGCTATGATGTCAGGACAGACGTAATAACTATAGAAGAAGTAAAAGCAGAAATAGAGAGATGTCTATTGAAAAAGGGAGGGTCTACAAATGCTTAAAGATATAACACTTGGGCAGTTTTATCCTGTAAAATCTCCCGTACATTCCTTAGACGCCAGGACCAAGCTCTTGGCTACACTCCTATTTATGGTGGCAATATTTGTAGTCAACCAGTTTTACCCATATGCATTTATGTTTTTATTGATATATGTGGTATCTAGGATGTCAAATATACCTATCAAGTATATAGCCAAGGGAATAAGGCCACTGAGGTGGATTATCCTATTTACATTTGTAATCAATATATTCTTTATCAAGGGGGGAGACCTAGTATTTTCCCTAGGATTTTTGACTATATATACAAATGGTATTAGGACAGCCCTATTTATGGCTTTTAGGTTGGTGCTACTGGTAGCGGGTACGTCTATACTGACCCTAACTACATCACCTATATCGCTGACTGATGGTATAGAAAATGCCTGTTCACCACTGAAAAAGTTGGGATTTCCAGCTCATGAGTTGGCTATGATGATGACTATAGCCTTGAGGTTTATACCTACTTTGCTGGATGAAACAGACAAGATAATGAAGGCCCAGATGTCTAGAGGGGCTGACTTTGAGAGCAAGAATATAATATCTAGGGCCAAGAATATGGTTCCCCTATTGATACCTCTGTTTGTGTCTGCCTTTAGAAGGGCTGATGAATTGGCCTGGGCCATGGAAGCTAGGTGCTACCGTGGAGGAGACAATAGGACAAAGATGAAACAGAGCGTGCTTGGGAAAAATGACTATTTGGCTGATTTCATAATGATAGCCTTTTTGGTTCTTATGTTCGTGACTAGGTTTATAAAATTTATATAGGTTTGAGGCGTAAATATTTATAGGACTTTTCAGTAACCTAGATTAGAATTTGCAGTATCATATGCTTGTTCGCTGAAAAACTCGAATGTATGACTAGTCGTACCCGAGATTTTTCGGGTGCTAACTTTGCATTGATACTGGTTAAATTCTATCTAATTGTTACTTGAAGAGTCCTATTTTATATTTACTTAGCCTGGTTGTATAAATTTTGTAAATTAGGGAGATGGAGAAAATGATAAACATAGGAAATGTAGTTTTGGGTAAGGGCCTAGCAAAGATATGTATACCAGTAGTAGGCCAAGATGAAGAAAAAATAAGCAAGGAGCTGGACCTAATGGCGGGTTTGGACTTTGATGTAGTAGAATTTAGGTTAGACTGTTTCGATGGTTTTGCAGACTATACAAGGCTGGAAGGAGTTATTGAGCTTATCAGAAAAAGGTTAAATAAGCCTATAATCCTGACTTTCAGAACAAAAAAGGAAGGTGGCAGGGTTGACCTGAGTGATGGTGAATATTTGGATATGATAGAGGAGTTCATAAATAAGAAGTTGGCTGAGGCTGTGGACATTGAATATATGAGGGACCAGGATAGGCTTTTGGACCTTGTCAGCCTGGCTAAGGCCAAGGGGGTGACAGTAATCTTGTCAAACCATGAGTTTAGCTATAGTCCTGCAAGGGAAGAGATAGTGGCTAGGCTGGAAGATATGATTCATATGGGAGCAGATGTAGCCAAGATAGCCTTGATGCCGACCTGTCCTGATGATGTCCTGAACCTACTAGGAGCTACTAGCCAGGTAAAGTTAAAGCACCCAGACCAGGACCTGATTACAGTATCTATGGGTCAGATGGGGTCTATATCCAGACTAGCTGGTGGTGTCTTTGGTTCGGATATGACCTTTGCTTCAGCCCTAGAAGAATCTGCACCAGGCCAGATATCTGCTCAAAAAATGAGAGACATATTAGAAGTTTTAGGGTAGAAATTTACCTAAACCCTTTAGCAAGGATGAAATACAACTTGGTAAAAATGAAAAACTTGTTTATATAGAGTTTGATACAGAAGATAATAATTTTATATGCAAATATGTTTACAAGGAAGAGACTGATTCAATAGAGGAGAGTAGGCAGAAAAATAGGGGTCACATCAATGTGTCTAGAATGTGTTACCCCTATTTACTGCGGACTGACCTTATAGGTCAGCCCCTTTCTTTTTTGGTATTTTATACTAGGTGGAGAACAAACCTGGCTATTAGGGTTACCAATATGATTGATATGATTGTTCTCTCAATAAATATTACAAATAATTCCCATAGTTTGACTGGTATTCTAGTACCAACTATTAGGGCTCCGACCTCACTCATGTAGATCAACTGTGTTACTGATACAGTAGCTACAACGAACCTAGTCAATTCACTAGATATTTCCTTGCTAGCTATGATAGATGGAACGAACATATCAGTGAAACCTACCAACATAGTCTTAGACGCAGATACTGCTTCTGGCAACTGGATTAAGTTTAGTAGGGGGATGAATGGCTTACCTAAAATTTCAAATATTGGAGTATAGTTTGAAAGTATTAGGGCTATTGTACCGAAGCCCATAACGACTGGCATTACGCCTATCCACATATCAAGGGCATTTTTAAGACCATTCTTCAGGAAATTGCTAAGGCTGGCATTGTGCCTAGCTGTCATAACTGCCTGGTGTAGGGCCCAACTAAAGTAGGTTTCTCCATCAGGAATACTCTCATCAAGAGCTTCACCACCCTTGTAGTAGTTGTCCTTTTTCCAAGATAGGGGTGGTATTCTAGGAACTATAATAGCACAAACCACACCTATAAAGCATATAGTCAGGTAGTATGGTACGAACATATGGGCCATGTTTACCTGTTTCAAAACTACTAGACAGAAGGTAATTGATACGGCTGAGAAAGTTGTCGATATAATCGAAGCCTCTCTGGCTGAATAGTAACCTTCTTCGTATTGCTTGGCTGTCAACATTACACCCAGGGTACCGTCGCCTAACCATGATGTAAAGCAGTCGACTGCAGACCTACCTGGTAGGGTAAATACAGGCCTCATAATCTTGGCTAGTAGTGTTCCGACAAACTCCAGTAGACCAAAGTCAAGTAGTAGGGGTAGCAGTAGGCCGGCAAATACAAAGATTACTATCAATGTTGTAAGCAGGTCACCTAGGATAAAGTTCCCAGTATCACCAGATATGATATATTCAGGTCCCACCTTGAAGTAACTCATAGTGATAAAGATACCTGCCAAGACCCTAGTTATTGTCCAAAAAGTAGTCTGGATAAAGAGACTTTTGGTAAAGTCTGATTTTGGCTTATAGATATTTAACTTTGTAAGCAGACTGCCTAGGGCTGATATCAAAATAATGATCAATATGACTGTTGGCAGGATGCTGCCGATATGGTTTTGTATAAACGATGCTACAAAGGCTATGGGTATAGTTATCTTATCCTGGTTTATTTCAGGGTCAAATTCCTTTATAGGTAGCATAAAAAGTATAATACCGATTAGTGAGGGTATTACGAATTTCATTATGTCAGAAGGGGTGTATTTTTTCCCTGCTGGCAAGTTAGTCTTCTTTTGTTCTTCTTGCATTTTGCACCTCTCTTTTAAATTTTCGCAACTAATTATATGATAGCATAATTTTAACAAAATAAAAAGAGACTTATACAAGTCCCTTCTTATCTGTATCAAATATATGTTTGTAAATATCTTCCAAATTTTATTATTTAACTGTTACTGACTTGGCAAGGTTTCTTGGCTTGTCAACCTCTGCATGGCAGTCTTTCCTAGGACTCCTGCATTGTAGGCAGTACCACAGGCCACTATGTAAATTCTGTTGATATTTTCAAGGTCTTCCTTAGTCATCTTTATACTATCAAGGACAATCTTACCATCTTTGTCTAGTCTTCTCTCAAGAGTAGCCTTTATACCAGTTGGTTGCTCAAATATTTCTTTCTCCATAAAACAAGAATAGCACCCTTTTCAGCAGCTTCAATATCCCAGTCTACATGGTTAAGTTTTTTATTTACTTTATAGTAAGCCTGAACAGAAGCCAAGAAGCAAGTAATACTATAACAATAAGTCCACTAACTAATAATAGATTCACTAGGTAGAACTATAAGTGAGTATTCTGATTGAGCTTAGCAACTTTAAATCGTATAAAAAATTTTTATGTGTAGATAAAAATTTATATAAATTTATAGTATGCTTGATTAAAAATATGCTTATACATGATATACTAATAGCTATGAAAAGTTTTTGAATGATAGCTTGTTTTTTAGACAGATATCAGGGAAGTTATCTTATCATATGGAGGTTTATTATGGCTATAAAAAATATAATGATTGTGGTTGCCTATGAGGGTACAGCCTATCGTGGATGGCAAAAACAGCCAGACTCACTAGGTATTCAAGGAGAATTGGAATACGCATGCTGCAAGGTTTTTAATAAAAAAAATATAAGCATAACAGGATCTGGTAGGACGGATGCAGGTGTTCATGCCCTAGGACAGGTAGCAAATTTTACTGTAGATACGACCATACCAATTAACAAAATTCCAGAGGTTATAAATAATAACTTGCCCAAGGACATAGCAGTTTTAAAGGCTATAGAGGTAAGCCCTGAATTTCATGCTAGGCATTCCGCCCACAAAAAGATCTACAGGTACCAGATATATCCATCCAGGATCAGGAGCCCATTTTTGAAGGATTTTGCCTACCAGGTCAAGTACGACCTAGATATAGACAGGATGAAAGAAGAGGTAGGCCACCTAGTTGGTCAGCATGATTTCAAGGGCTTTATGAGTAGTGGCTCTGATATCAAGTCCACAATTAGAACCATCTACAGGGCTGATATCTACAGGGATGGAGACCTGATTGTAATTGAGGTTGAAGGCAATGGCTTTCTCTATAATATGGTCAGGATAATAGCAGGAACTATGGTAGATATAGGCAGGGGGAAAATTACCGAAAGCCTAAAAGATATTATAGGGTCTGGAGTCAGGGGGAGGGCAGGTCACACAGCTCCGCCACAGGGTCTATTCCTAGTTGAAGTGGACTATCCAGACAGGCTAAAAAGTATATAAAAATACGACTATTGAAATAAAAATTGTAAAAAATTCATTTTTAGTATTGACAGATACAACGCATGGGTTTATTATATAGATAATTTAAATCTAGCAAAGGAGGTTAGAGCAATGGCTAGGAAACTATTTATTCCCGGTCCAATAGACGTCAGACCAGATGTATTAGAAAAAATGGCGACGCCCATGATTGGTCACCGAGGAAAAGATGCAAGTGCTTTACAAGAAAGTATTAGCAAGAAGCTACAAAAACTATTCTATACAGAAAGTGAGATACTATTATCCACATCGTCCGGTTCGGGCCTTATGGAAGGTGCTATCAGATCCTGCACATCCAGAAAGGCAGCTGTGTTCTCCTGTGGTGCATTTGGAGATAGATGGTATAAGATGGCAGTGACAAACAATGTCAAGGCAGACTTGTATAATGTGGATATGGGTAAGGCGATTACACCGGAAATGGTAGAGGCTGCTCTAGCAACCGGCCAGTATGATTTAATTGCAGTTCAGCATAATGAAACTTCTACAGGAATTACAAATCCGATTGAAGAAATAGCTGAAGTAGTAAACAAGTATGAAGACCTAATCTTTTGTGTAGATGCTGTAAGTTCAGCAGGTGGGGCAAAGATTGAGGTTGACAAGTTGGGGATAGACATCCTGATAACATCAACTCAAAAGGCCTTGGGACTACCTCCAGGAATGGCTATATGTACATTCTCTGAAAGGGCAATCAAAAGAGCTGAGACAGTAGAGTTCAGAGGAACATACTTCGATTTACTAGCAATGTACAAATACCTTAAGAAAAAAAATTATCAATACCCTTCAACTCCTTCATTATCACATATGTTTGCGATGGACTATCAACTTGGCAATATCTTAGAAGAAGGTTTGGACGAGAGGTTCAAGAGACATGAGGACATGGCCAACCTAGTTAGGGCCTGGGCTCAGAAACACTTCAAATTATTCACTGACAAAAATCATTTATCAAATACACTAACAGTCATAGAGAACACTCAAAATATAAATATATCACAGTTAAATTCAAAATTAATGGAAAAAGGAATGCAGATAGCAAACGGCTACGGCGATTTAAAAGAAAAGACATTTAGAATATCTCATATGGGTGACTACCAGTTGGAAGATATTCAGTATCTACTAGATACAATAGACCAAATACTAGGTTTCTAGGCTTGATTTTTTAGATAAGTATAGTTTTTTTGTATATTTTTATGAAAAATCAGCAAAATTAAGGTAAACTAGTCAAATTTTCAATATAAGTTGGCAAATATGACTAATAGACGAGTTAAAAATTAAAAAAAAAATAACTTGAAAATTTAAGTAAGTAGTAATAGATATGATTTAGTTCAGGAGGATAAGAAGATGATGAAGATATTGGTTACAGATGGTATGGATAGAAATGCAATAAATTACTTGATAAATGAAGGTTTTGAAGTTGAAGAAAAATTTTATGAAGAAGAGGACTTAAAAGAAAAAATAAAAGAAGTTGACGTGATAGTTGTCAGGTCAGCTACAAAAATTAGAAAAAATATAATTGATGAAGCCCTAAAGACTAGGCGCTTGAAGCTAGTCATCAGGGGGGGCGTAGGTCTAGACAATATCGATGTGGACTATGCCAAAAGACATGGAATCATAGTTAGAAATACACCAGGTGCAAGTACAAATGCAGTGGCAGAGTTAGTCTTGTGCGAGATGCTGGTACTTGCCAGAAATGTGAAGATAGCAAATATAAAGCTAAATGATGGCAAATGGGAAAAGAAAAACCTAAAGGGCAGTGAAATATACGGCAAGACACTTGGTCTAGTAGGTTATGGTAGAATTGCCAGGAATATAGCAGACAAGGCCCACAGACTGGGCATGAAGATCCTTTATACAGACGTAATGGAGTATCATGATACAAGAGAGGGCTTTGAGTATACAGACCTAGACAGTATTATTCAAAGGGCAGACTATATCACAGTCCACACACCACTGACAGACCAGACAAGGAACATGTTCGCATGGGACCAGTTTGAAAAGATGAAGGATACAGCCTTCTTCCTAAATTGTGCCAGAGGTGGTATAGTCAATGAAAATGACCTGCTTAGGGCTATCAACGAAGGTCAGATAGCAGGGGCAGCTCTTGACTGCTTTGAAAATGAGCCTATGCCTATGCAAGACCTAGTGACTCATCCAAAGGTAACAGTCACACCTCATATAGGGGCATCTACAAGAGAGGCCCAGCAGAGGATAGGTGATGAGATAGCAGAAATAATAGTGAATTACCAGGAGGAGGCAGGTTATGGTTACACTGAGACCCTTTAAGGCATTGAGACCCCATAAAAAATACGTAGATAGGGTAGCGGCCCTACCCTATGACACTATGAATACAGAAGAGGCCAGGATAATGGCCAAGGACAACCCTTACAACTACTTGAGGATTGACAGGGCAGAAATAGACCTAGATCCACAAATAGACATACACGACCCTAGGGTATACGAAAAGGCAGGTCAAAACCTGAGAGATTTTATAGATAAGGGGATATTTATACAAGAGGAGGAGCCTGGCCTATATATTTATAGAGAGACTATGGACGGTAGGGTCCAGGTTGGTATAGTCGGATGCCTGGCTGTTGATGAGAGTCTAGATGGAATCATCAAAAAGCATGAGCATACCAAGCCAGACAAGGTAGAGGATAGGACAAGGCATATAGAAGCCTGCCAGGCCAATACAGGTACCATCCTAGTCACATATAGGAATGATACAATAGTTGATGCCATAATAGCCGACCAAATGACACAAGTCCCTCTTTATGATTTTATTTCAGAAGACGGGGTAGGACACACAGTTTGGAAGCTAGATGTCCAGGCAAGAGATGGCTTGGTGAAGGCATTTGAGGGACTAGATAATCTTTACGTAGCAGACGGACACCACAGGACTGCAGCTGCTGAAAACTATGCCAAGAAGATGAGGAAAAAAAATCCAAACTATACTGGTCAGGAAGAATTTAACTACTATCTGGCCATGATAGCACCCGAAAATAACCTATATGTAATGGACTATAATAGGGTTTTGACAGACTTAAATGGACACAGTCTGGAGGAATATTTGGACCTAGTAGGCAAAATATTCCATATAGAAGCAGTAGGTCAGGCCTATAAACCAGAGAAAAAATACCAGTACGGTATGTACATAAATGACCAATGGTACAAACTAGATGTAAGAGAAGAAGTGGTGGCTGAAATAAGAGAAAAAAGTAAAAATACAGCCATTGACCTCCTTGATGTCAGCCTCCTACATGACCTTTTAATTGAGCCAATACTGGGTATAGATGTCCCTCAAAAGGACAAGAGGATAGACTTTATAGGTGGAATAAGAGGGCTTGATGAAATTGAGAAGAGGGTAGACCAAGACATGAAGCTGGGATTTGCCCTTTACCCTACAGCCATAGAAGAGCTGATGGCCGTAGCCGATATGGACGGGGTCATGCCAGCTAAATCAACATGGTTTGAGCCAAAGGTAAGATGTGGGATCTTCCTCCATATGATGGACTAATATATAAAGAAGAAAAAGTGGAACTCATTAGCAGCTATCATATATAATAGAGAAAATGGGTTCTCTTTTCGTGAAAAAAGGGCCTTTAGGCTTGTAAATAGGGGATAATTGGTAAAAATTTATCCCCTATTATCAGGTGGGATAGGTCATATTATCCTTTAAGAAAGGCTATGAGGGATAAGGTCAAGAAAAAAACACGAAAAACCTTGAATATTGGACGAAAAAACATTGACTTTTTACTTATATGGGAGTAAAATATATGAGAATACGTTAATAAGTCCACTATGCCCCGGACTTTACATATATGCAATTGAAAACACGAATGAAAAGTTAAGGAGGGTCTTTATGAAGAGTTATATAGCTAAGCCAGCAGACGTTAAGAGAGACTGGTATGTAGTTGATGCTGAAGGCAAGACATTAGGTCGTTTAGCAACTGAAATCGCAACAGTTTTAAGAGGAAAGAACAAACCAACATTTACACCACACGTTGATGGTGGAGATTTTGTTGTAGTAGTAAATGCAGAAAAGGTAGTACTTACAGGAAAGAAGCTTACTCAGAAATACTACAGATATCATACAGGTTATGTAGGGGGGTTAAAGGAAATATCTTATAAGGAAATGATGGAAAAGAAGCCAGAAGAAGTAGTGGCTCACGCAGTTAGTGGTATGCTTCCAAAGAATAAGCTTAGAGATAGAATGATGACTAGACTAAGAGTATACAGAGGTGCTGAACATCCACATGCAGCACAGAACCCACAGGTTTTAAACGTATAAGTAGGATATCGAGAGGAGGATTTGATTAATGGCTAATGTACAATATTACGGAACAGGAAGAAGAAAACATTCTGTAGCTAGAGTTAGATTGGTAGCTGGAGAAGGTAACATAAAAGTAAATGGAAGAGACTTAGAAGAATACTTCAATTACGAAACTCTAATAAGAGACGTAAAGCAGCCTCTTGTTATAACTGGAAACGAAAACAAGTACGATGTAATCGTAACAGTTGAAGGTGGAGGATACACTGGACAGGCTGGTGCTATCAGACACGGTATATCTAGAGCTTTGTTAAAGACAGAAGACGAAGTTAGAGGAACACTAAAGGCTGAAGGTTTCTTGACAAGAGACTCAAGAATGAAGGAGAGGAAAAAATACGGTCTTAAGGCTGCTAGAAGGGCTCCACAGTTCTCAAAGAGATAATAAGGTTATAATTTTATACAAGATATCAAACCCCGACATTTCAATATGTTCGGGGTTTTTCAATGTAAAAGGATACTTGCCCCAGCATATAAAGCGGGTCAAGACAAGATTGCTTTACTTAGCATAGCAGATATGTGTATAATATAGACAAAATAAACTATCTATTGAAAGGTATTATATTATCTTGTTTATTTTCTTCAGATTCGATAAGACGTAATATGACTATAATTATTGCTCTTGCGATGCTATGTATCGGTTGGTATAAAAAGGTAAAATACGATAAAAAAATACTTGAATATCTAAAGAGTGAAAGTGAATAATTGATGTAGGAAGGAGAAGAATAGTGATGAAGATACTAATCGTCGAGGACGATAAAAACATAGAAAGAGTCCTAAAAAAAGAGTTAGAAAAATGGGGATATCATGTAGACATTGTGGATAACTTATCTCAGGTAACAGAGGAATTTGAGGTCAAATCTCCCCAACTGGTCCTGATGGATATAGTCCTGCCCTACTTCAACGGTTACTACTGGTGCCAAGAGATTAGAAAAATATCCAAGGTACCCATAGTATTTATATCATCCAAGTCAGAAAATATGGATATAGTCATGGCAATGCAATTTGGTGGCGATGACTACATCACCAAGCCTATAAACCTTGACGTTATGGTGGCCAAGGTTCAAGCCATTATCAGGAGGGCCTATAAATTTGTCAATGATATACAGTATATCACTTATAGCGGGGTCAGCCTCTATCTTGCAGAGGCCAAGTTAGACTTTGAGTCTAGGCAAGTAGACCTTACCAAGACAGAGTTATTAATAGCCCAGGCCTTATTCAAGGCCCAGGGTGGACTAGCATCTAGGGAGAGCCTGATAGATAGGTGCTGGCAGAGTGATAATTTTATTGACGATAATACCCTTGCAGTTAATATCAATAGGTTGAGAAAGAAGCTGACTTCAATAGGTTTGAGCGACTTTATACAGACCAAAAAGGGCATGGGCTACTACCTATTGAAAAAGTGAGAGTAGCTGATATATATTACAGTTAATAATTTTCTATTTGCTGATAGATTAATATATCAATTTTGTGATTTTAAAGAGAGTGGAATGATTGGTGATAAATAAATACACCAGCTTGTGATTTTAAGGAGGATGGATATGACTTGGTTTAGGTCTTATATTAGAAAAATTGGGTCTGATATTTTTATATATTCTATTACGAATTTTTTATTTTATTTCAGTTTCAAGGTGGCAGACTTGCCTATGGAATACTTTATTATGAATTTTCAAATTGTATCCTTTATTTTGCTTATTTACATGATAATTGCAGCTATAAGGTTTAAAAAAGAGATAGGCCGGATTGAGGAAATTGAAAGTCTCAAGCTAGAAAAAAGAGCTTTGAAAAACCAGATGATGAGGGAAAAGGATGACCTTGAAGAATATTTTGCTGTCTGGGTCCACCAAATAAAGACACCAATTACAGTTAGCAGGCTCTTGCTTGATGAGCTAGGTGACGAAGATAGGAATTTATACTTTAAAAAGTCGCTGAAAAAAGAACTACACCATATAGAGGAATACACTAATATGGCCATGTCTTATCTGAAAATATTAAACAGGGGAGCTGATATGGATTTGACTGAGGTCAATTTGGATGATGTGATTAGGTCTGTCCTAAAAAAATATTCTATTATATTCATATCAAACCACACTAGTATAGATTTTAGGCCATCTGATAAGATGATAGTATCAGACTATGCTTGGTTATCCATATTGTTAGAGCAGGTAGTCTCAAATGCTGCAAAGTATACTGAGCATGGTCAAGTATCCTTTATTTTCCATGAAGATGAATTTTCACTAGAAGTCAGAGATACGGGAATTGGTATTAGGTCTGAGGATATACCTAAGATTTTTGATAGGGGTTATTCAGGCTTTAATGGTAGGCTGAACCAGAAATCTAGTGGACTAGGCTTATTTTTAGCATCTAGCATAGCTAGAAGATTGTCCATAGGTCTGAGGGTTGAATCTAGATTGGGAGAGGGTACTAGCTTTTATATGGACTTTCCTAAGGTTTCTGAAAGATTAACGATGACGAGGGCTTGGAAGAAAGCATAAAGATTAACCTGGACAAGGACATTAAATATATAAGGGACAATAATGCACTGAGGAGCCAAGGTTCAGAAGATGGTGATTTATCGAATATAGGCCAGGGATTGGATTATTCTGACATGATAGGCAAGAGCAAAAAAATCAATCTTACAAGATTGTAAGATTGCCCAGTATTTTTGTAATACTAGATAAATGCAGGTCGAGCCCAAACTTGCTAAAATAAACTCATAAGATAAGAGAGAGGAGTTAGCAAGTATGAAAATATTAGAAGTAAAAAACGTTAAAAAAATATATGGAGAAAAGGGCGCCAAGGTAGAGGCCCTGTCCAAGCTTAATTTTTCAGTAAACGAGGGAGAATTCATAGCCATTATGGGTGAGTCAGGGTCAGGAAAGACTACCCTTTTGAATATAATATCCAGTCTGGACAAGCCGACAGAAGGTGATGTTTACTTGGCTGGCAAAAACTTGAGCAATATGAAGCCAAAGGACTTGGCTGCCTTTAGAAGAAATGAGCTAGGATTTGTATTCCAGGACTTCAACCTCTTGGATACCTTCAACAATAGGGATAATATATATCTCCCACTAGTATTATCAGGAGAAAAACAGAGGTCTATGAGGACTAAATTGAATCAAATAAAGGATGTTCTTGGTATAGATCAGTTACTTGACAAGTATCCATATGAAGTATCCGGTGGACAGAAGCAGAGGATAGCCATAGCCAGAGCTATCATTACAAATCCTAGGATATTGCTAGCAGATGAGCCTACAGGAGCCCTTGATTCAGGATCTTCTGAAATGATATTAAATCTATTTAAAAAAATTAATTCCAATGGACAGACTCTTTTGATGGTTACCCATTCGGTTAGGGCGGCATCCTATGCATCAAGGATCCTATTTATAAAGGATGGTTGCGTCTACCATGAGTTATATAGAGGTGATGAAGACCAGCATGCTTTTATGGAGAGGATCAACCAGTCTATGCTGATGCTAGGAAAGAGGGGTGGTCAGGATGAGAGGTAAGTCTAAACTATCTGTATTGACTAGCCTGGCTATAAAAAATCTAAGAGTTAATAGGGTTATGATAGTACCCTTTATCTTGTCCAGTAGCGTGATGCTGGCTATATTGTATATAATGAGAGCATTAATGAATAATGAATATGTAATCAAAAGACATTCTTCGCTTCCGATGGTTATGGGGTTTGGTTCTGTAATAGTTGCCATATTCGCATTTGTATTTATTTTGTATGCCAATAGATTTTTAGTTAAAAGAAGGTCTAAGGAATTTGCACTTTACTCCATACTGGGTATGGAAAATAGGCATGCGAAGACGATTTTATTTATAGAAGAAATGCTAATTTTTGTGATTATAAGTGCCTTGAGCATAATTGGGGGGCATATATTTGGGAAATTGGCCTTTATGTATCTAAATAAAATAATGAAAGATCTTACAGTGAAATTGATGCATTATACTTTTTCACCGTCCGCTGCTATATTGTGTCTAATGTTTATAGCATTTACATTTGTAGTTGTGTATATGGTATCTTGCTTGAATTTAAGGTCAGTTAGTCCAATGGACTTATTGGCTAATCAAAGAAAGGGTCAAAAAGAGCCTAAAGCAAGAGCATTGTTGTCTTTAATTGGTTTGATCTTGTTGGGGGTAGGATACTATCTTGCCCTTACTACAGATGGAACTTTGGCTAGTATAAAGAGCTTTTTTATAGCTGTTGTTTTAGTGATTTTGGCTACATACATTCTGTTTGTGACTATTTCTATAGGAGTATTAAAGATGTTGAAATTAAGAAGGTCTTACTACAAACCTAAAAATTTTTTGTCAGTATCTGGTATGATTTATAGGATGAAGGCCAATGGTATAGGTCTAGCAAGCATTGCTGTTATGTCTACAGCCCTTATAATTACAATAGGCTCGACTATGTCTATATACTCTGGTATAGAGGGGGTTGTTGATAAAAACTTGGATAGAGATTATTCTATAGACTACAAAAATTCTTTTCAACCAAGCGATAGCATAGAAAAGATTAATAAGGCTGAAAGAGAACTACAAGATTTGATAAGACATTCAGTTGTTGATGAGAAGTATATAAAAAATATATATGTGAGTAAGTATTCTTTTGTTCCTATGATGAAGATAAATAATAGATTATTACCTTTGACGAGAACAAATTATAATAAGGATAAAGGAATACCCATTTACGCAAAGATAGAGACTATAGATACCTACAATAAGGTAACAAGAAATAGAATTAAGTTAGAGGATGATCAGGTGATAATATCTTCTAACAATAAACATCTTTTAAACTATGACAAGTATAGTATAAATGGAAAATCTTATAAGGTCATTAAATCAGGAGAAAGAAGCCCAAATGAGATAGCAATTGATGCTTATTATATAGTGGTAAAAGATCACTCTGAACTTATAAGAATGGCCAAGTATTATTATATGGAAACTAAAGGCAAAAGAGAGGCTTCTCCTATAGATATGACTATATGTTGGGATATTGATAAGGAAAATCTTGGAGACAAGGGAATTGATAACTATAATAAGGGCATGAAAAATCTGTTGGAGAAAAAAGGAATGAAGTTAAACTCAAAGGTTGATATAAGAAATGAGATATACGGCTTTAATGGAGGATTTTTATTTATAGGTGTTTTGATAGGGGTGATGTTCCTAGTTGGAACAGTCTTGGTTACCTACTACAAGCAACTGACAGAAGGATACGAAGATAGGGACAAGTACCAGATAATGAAGAAGGTAGGCCTACCTGAGGAAATGATCAAGAAGACTGCTTCCAGTCAGATAATATGGATGTTATTTATACCCCTGTTTGTAGCAATAGTGCATACGGCGGTTGCGACAAAGATATTGTCTTCCTTGCTTGGCCTGTTCGGTGTGTGGTCAGCATGGATACTGATAAAAAATATAGCCATAGTTATACTGGCGTTTATAGTATTCTATCTAGTCCTATTTAAGATTACATCTTCAATTTACTACAAGATAGTTAATTAATATATTAAAGTTAATTGATAAATAGATGAGACCTACCGTGAGAAGGGGGTCTCTTTTCTTTTGTAAATAAGAATCGGCAAGCAAATAGTAAATTCCATATCAGGGTGGAATTTATTTTTACAAGTAAGATTATACACTGAAAGCCCTAGAAAACCTTGACTTTTTGGCTATTTTAGACTATAATATAGCGGATATATGATAAATTGTGTCAAATATTGACACAATTTATTTTGTTAAGATAAAAATGGAAGTAATAAATTTAATAAGATAAATATCTATATGGAGGTCAAAATGGAAGAAAATAACAGCAAAGAAATCATACTTACGCAAGAAGGTTATGACAAACTAGAAAGCGAATTAGAGCTATTAAAAACTACAAGAAGAAAGGAAGTTGCAGAGAGACTAAAAGTTGCCATATCTTTTGGTGACCTTTCAGAAAATGCTGAATACGATGAGGCCAAGAAGGAGCAGGCTGCCCTAGAAGAAAGAATTATCAAGATAGAAAATATGACAAGGGTAGCTGTGATAATAGATGAAAACAATGTAAACCTAGACATTATAACTATAGGATCTATAGTTAAGATATATGATGAAGACTTTGATGAAGAGGTTGAGTACACTATAGTTGGTAGTGCAGAGGCCGACCCATACAACGGCAAGATATCTAATGAATCTCCAGTTGGAAGGGCTCTATTAGGTAGAGGCAAGGGAGAAGTAGTTGAAGTAACTGTTCCAGATGGAATAATCAAGCTTAAGGTTTTAGATATAAAGAGATAATATAAGAAAAATAAATTAATAGGAGGACGTAATGGAAAACAATAAGCCAGAAAGTCAGATAGAAAATTTAAGCGAAGTTCTGCAGGTTAGAAGAGACAAGTTAAGGGACCTTCAGGAAATGGGCAGGGACCCGTTCAAGATTAGTAAATATGATGTGACTCACCATTCAGATGAGGTAATAGCCAACTATGACCAGTTAGAAGGTCAGAAGGTCAGCCTAGCTGGACGTATCATGTCAAAGAGAATAATGGGCAAGGCGTCATTTATGCACCTACAGGACCAGAACGGTAGGATTCAGGCCTATGTAAAGAGAGATGATATAGGTACTGATGAATACAAGTTGTTCAAGTCATATGACCTAGGTGATATAGTGGGTATAGAAGGTTTTGTATTCAAGACAAAGACAGAAGAAGTATCAGTACACGTAGAAAAGCTAGTTCTACTATCTAAATCACTACAGGTACTACCTGAAAAGTACCACGGTCTAAAGGACGTTGACCTAAGATACAGACAGAGATATGTAGACTTGATAGTAAATCCAGAAGTAAAGGATGCCTTCCTTACTAGGACAAAGGCCCTAAAGGCCCTAAGAAGCTATCTTGACGACAGAGGTTTCCTAGAAGTGGAGACTCCAATACTAAACACAATTGCTGGTGGTGCAAATGCTAGACCATTTATCACTCACCACAATACACTAGATATACCAATGTACCTAAGGATTGCCAACGAATTATACCTAAAGAGACTAATCGTTGGTGGATTTGACAAGGTATACGAAATGGGTAGGATGTTCAGAAACGAAGGTATGGACATGAAGCATAACCCAGAATATACAGCAATAGAACTATATCAGGCCTATGCAGACTACAAGGACATGATGGAAATAACTGAAAATGTTATATCTCACATGGCTGAAGTTGCTACAGGCAGCATGAAGATAGACTACCAGGGAACAGAGATAGACTTTACTCCTCCATGGAAGAGAATGACTATGGAAGAGTGTGTAAAGGAATATGCAGGTGTAGACTTCTCTGAAATAAACACAGATGAAGAGGCCCTAGCTATAGCTAGAGAAAAGGGTATAGAAATCACTCCAGGCATGAGAAGGGGTGAGGTAATCAATGCCTTCTTTGAAGAATTTGGTGAAGATCAGTTAATCCAGCCAACATTTATAACTCACCATCCAGTTGAGGTATCTCCACTTGCAAAGAGAAATGTAGAAGACCCAAGGAAGACAGACAGGTTTGAAGCCTTTGCAAATAGGTGGGAGCTTGCCAATGCCTTCTCAGAATTGAATGACCCAATTGACCAGAGGGGTAGGTTTGAAGATCAGGTGAGAAAGAGAGAACTAGGTGATGATGAGGCTTGTGAAATGGATGAAGACTTCCTAAATGCCCTAGAGGTAGGTCTACCTCCAACAGGTGGTCTAGGAATAGGTATAGACAGGGTAATCATGCTACTTACAAACTCTACAACAATTAGGGACGTATTGTTATTCCCAACAATGAAGCCTCTAAGAGATGGTTCATCAGAAGATGGCGAAGAAGTTGAAAAGAAGGAAGTAAAGATAGACCTATCTAAGGTAAAGGTTGAGCCTTTATTTGAAGAAGATGTAGACTTTGAGACATTCTCTAAGTCAGACTTTAGAGTTGTAAAGGTTCTAAAGTGTGAAGAAGTACCAAAGTCAAATAAGCTACTAAAGTTCACATTGAATGACGGTTCTGGCCAGGAGAGAGTGATCCTATCTGGAATCAAGATGCATTATTCAGCAGAGGAACTAGTAGGCAAGACACTAGTTGCAATAACTAACCTACCACCAAGAAAGATGATGGGTATAGAATCTTGCGGTATGCTAATATCAGCAGTATGCGACTATGATGGAAAAGAACTACTTAACCTATTGATGGTAGATGACAAGATACCAGCAGGATCAAAATTATATTAAATAACGCGCTAATTATGAAACTGGGGTTTGTAATGAATCCCAGTTTAATTTTTATAATTGGATTATTAGAATCATTAAACTATATAATAGGATCGATTTAAAGAATAATAAATATTAGATAATCACTGGCTATATATGGAGATGAACCCCAAAATACGGAATACGGACGGAGGGGTTTTTGTATGCTAGAATACACAAAAGAATTTAAAGTAAAACTAGTAAAGAAAGATTTGTCTTGCGATTTGGAGCAGTTCCAAGTGGGGCAAGGAAAAAAACAAGGACTATCTCAATAAATACTAACGCAAACAAAAGTATAATATAGGCTAAAGTGACTTATTAGCCTATATTATGATATAATATATCTTAACAATAAAACATATAACGGGTAATGATATGGCAATTTCTTATAAACCATTATGGCACTTATTGGTAGAAAGAGAAATGAACAAAGAAGGCTTAAAAAGAGCTGCAAACATAACAAGCAACATAGTTTCAAGAATGAGCAAAAACTCTTATGTGAACTTAGAGTCATTAGAAAAGATTTGTTTGGCATTGGATTGTAAGATAGAGGAAGTAGTGGAAATAGTAAAAGTAAAAGAAGAGGAAATGTAAAGTAAGATGGAAATAGCAAAAGAAAATATAAAAAAAATTGTCGACTATATCAATAGTCAGCCTAATTCTATAGTTCAAAACCTGTCCACTGAAAACAATAAATTCAGGTACAGAGGAATAACAGAACATAGAACTATTACAGAATATAGGGACGAAGAGCTTGTTAGAGCATATTTATTAACAAAATTAGTAAATGAATTAGGCTATACTGCTGATAGAATAGAAATTGAAAAACAATATGAAGCAGGAAGCCCAAATACAATTACAAGCAGAATTGATGTTATTGTCAAAGATAAAGATGATAATGCATTTTTATTTATTGAGGTAAAATCACCCGATGAATATGCAAAAGACTCAAAAGATGAAATTATCGAAAAGCAACTATTTAATTTAGGAGCATTAGAAAAAGCACAAGGTCATAGCGTAAAATATTTGGTTCTATATACTTTAAATGAAGAAACTCTTGATGATGAATGTATGGTAATTGATTATGAAAAAATACCAACATTTGTAGATTGGGAACAAGTAAGAAACGCTACGAATAAATTACCTGCACGCTATGAAAAAGCACAAAAAATACCTTATATCAAGGGAAGTGAAAATGATTTAAGAACAAATTTTTCTACTGAATATATTACAACCCTACAAAAAGATCTTCACAATGTTTTATGGGGAGGTGGAGGAACAGATGACAATGAAGTGTTCTCTTCACTTGTGAATTTGATTTTAGCCAAAATTCAAGATGAGGATGAAAAAGAAGATGGAGAAAGATACGATTTTCAATCGTTGATGTTTGAAAAAGCCAGCGATGATGATTTTGAAAGCAATGAAACACTGTTTGAAAGAATAAACAATCTTTATAGAAAAGCTTTAAAAGAGAAACTGTATGTAATAGATGAAAAAGAATTAAATAAATCTTATGTAGTTGATACTAAAAAATTCTCTTTATCTAAATTAAAATACACCGTTCAACAACTTGAAAACTTGTCTTTTGTTGATGGAAAAAATAGCTTAAACGGTAAAGATATTCTCGGAGATTTTTTTGAGGGAATAATAAGAGATGGTTTTAAACAAACTAAAGGTCAATTCTTTACACCAATTAATATTGTTAGATTTATGCTGTATGCTTCATCTGCTGATAAATTAGCAATAAATAGAATAAAGAATGACAAGGTAATTCCTTATATGGTCGATCCTTCGGCTGGCAGCGGAACATTTTTAATTGAATATATGAAATTTATTACGCATACAATGAAATATGTAAATGCAGATGGAGGTAAATATAACAAGAAACTGGGTACCTCAAGATCAGTTATTGATAAGATTGAAACGGAATGGTTTTACCCTGATCATAGAGAAAACAGATGGGCGAAAGATTATATATATGGTTCAGAAATAAATTTCAACTTAGGTACTGCAACAAAAGTAAATATGATATTGCATGGAGATGGTTCTACAAATATTTTCGTAAAAGATGGCTTGCTTCCATTTACACAATATGAAAAAGAGCAAGAACCAAATGTTCTTAGTCAAAGCTTAAATGACACAATGTATAAAGAACAAAATAAAGAAATAAAAGTAAATAAAAACTTTGATATAATATTTTCAAATCCACCTTTCAGTGTTGATTTAGACAACGATACAAAGAAATTAGTAAAAAAATCATTTGCATATGGAGATAAAAAGAACTCAGAAAATCTATTTATTGAAAGATACTATCAACTATTAAGAGAAAATGGTAGATTAGCAGTTGTTTTACCTGAAAGTATTTTTGACACTACTGAGAATAAGTATATAAGATTATTTATTTTTAAATATTTTAAAATAAAGGCAGTAATATCTTTACCACAGCTTGCTTTTTCTCCATATACAAATACAAAAACAAGTATTTTGTTCGCACAGAAAAAAACAAAAGATGAAATTGAGGTTTGGGACAAGTTATGGGCTGAAAAGTCAAAAGAATACTCGAATCTTAAAACAAGAGTTGAAAATATTATTAAGGTTCATAATGGAAAGGGTAATAAGAGTAGGTTAAAATCTATAAAAGACCTCTCAGAAGAGCAGGAAATAGAACTCATTAAAAAGATGTTAAAAAACTATTATGTAGTCAAAGATAATATGCTAAGTAAAGATGAATTAATAGAAAAATATGATCAAGAATTAAAAGAACTGTGCAAATACGACAAAGAAACAGTTAATATGTTTGGTTATGTAAATACATGGTGGGTTTTCGGAGAAGTAGCAAAAGAAATAAATTATAACATTTTTATGGCAGAAGCTGATGAGGTTGGATATAAAAGGACAAAAAGAGGGGAAAGATTGCGCCCAAATGATTTATTTAGGACTGACAATGAGGGTAATATTCTTATAGATGATGGTGTTAAAGAAACTATTCTTGACCATATGAGAAATATAGATTGGGAGTAGAATTATGAAAATAAATGATATTAATTTCAGTAATTTTATTGTAGATAAGCACCTAAGAATAGATAGTAAATTTCATAATTTTTATAATGAAAGAGGATGGAATATCTTTAATGTCCCTAATGACGAAAAAATTAGATTAGGAGAAATTTTATATGAAGAGTATAAAAAGAAAGAAATGGAAGAAGGACAAACGTATAAAGGTGTTCCAACAGGGCAAAAGTATATAAATAAATATGGATTTATAGAAAATTATGATTTGGTAGGTACTGTTGACTGCCCTAATAGAATTAAATATGAAATTACAAGTAATAATATACTTATTTCAAGCTTGAGGCTAGCTAAGGCATCAGCAACATACTTTGAAAATATAGATTTAGAAGAATATATTTTTTCAAATGGCTTTTATATCTTCAATGTTAAAGACGATTGGAACAAAAAGTATATTACAAAAGTTTTGCAATTAGAAAAAATAAAATCAATACTAGATAAAAATATTTATAGAGGGATAGGAATATCTTCTTATAAAGTTGAAGATTTGTTGAGAATAGAGATAAGGGATATTTCTATCGAAGATCAATTAAAAACTTTAAAAAAAATCTACCCTCTTGAAGAAGAAATATCAAAATTAATTTTGGAAATAGATGATACACAAGAAATTATTGATTTAGTTTTTAAAAATTATTTTGACTATGATTATGATACCTTTGATAGGCTAAAAACAGAACAAACTCAATTTAAAAAATTTGATGCTTTCGCTAATAATATAGATATAAGGTTTAGTGCAAAATATCATAGAAAAGCAGGAATTTTTGCAACTGATGAGTTGTGTAAAAATAGCGTGAAAATAAAGAAAGCTTTATCCAATATTTCAATTACTGGTAAGGGTATATCACCAAAAGATTTTGAAGAAGATACGGAATGTTATTACATTACTATGGCTGACATTAGTACATGGGAAATAGACTATCAGAACCTAAAAACAGTATCAGCAGAATATGAAGACAAGAATTTATTAAAAAAACCAAAAGGTGAAAAACAAGCATATTCTACAAAAGTAAAAAAAGGTGACATTTTGATGATGAGATCAGGAGAAGGTGGAATTGGAAAAGTGGCATTAGTAACACAAGATATAAATGCTATTTTTAGTGATTTTATAATCAGATTTAGATTTGATGAAAATAGATATATTCCAAAATTCTGTTACTATTATATGAGAAGTAGATACTTTCAATATTTAGTAGAAATTCATAAAAAAGGATTAGGAAACAATACAAATATATTTCCTAATATAACGAATGAATTTCCGATACCTAATATTGCAAAAAGTGAACAAAAGAAAATTATAGCAGAGATACAAAAGCATATTATGCAACAAAAAGAAATAGATAGAAAGATTAAATCTATACAAAAGGAAATATCAGATATTATCGAAAATAGTATTTTATAAATTTTAATAATGAAACTTTGAAAGGGATAGCAGAAAATGTTATCTCTTTTTTTATATTACATGAAAGGAGTTTTATATGAAAAATTTAGATCAACTAAGACAAGAGTCAAAAGAAATAAAAGATAAAATAGACGATACAGAAGAAAGATTAAGGCAACTAAAAAATCAAGAAAAGAAGATATTAAAACAAGACATAATAAAAAGAAGAAAAGAAAGAACACATTGGCTAATAACAAGAGGAGCAATCTTAGAAAGCCTTATAGAAAATTAAGAAGAACTAACAGATGAAGAAATAAAAATCCTACTAGAAGAAGCAACAAAGACAAAAGAATTTAAAGAAACATTAAGTATAATAAGAGAAAATTAAAAAAACAAAATAATCAAATTTCCCTTAGATTTTCTAAGGGCACAATTATACACCCTAAAGGGTGCTTGCGTGTCTTTAGAGCCAAACCCTTGCAGGGAGCAAAAACCATTCGCTTTTTAAAAGTCAAGGGTAAATAAACTCGCTAACGCTCGCCCTTGACTTTTAAAATTTGAAATGAAAGTAACAATTAAGCCGACATACTGAAACAACAAAAATTAATTCAGTAGTCGGCTTTTTTAATTGTATCATTTCAAAACGCTCATTCACAAAGTGGATATAAAAATCTATTAAGCCTCCACCTAAAACAACAAAAAAGAAAGGAAGTGATAAAAAATGGCAGACAGTTTTCATTTTTCAGTAAACATAATATCAAGAGGAAAAGGCAAAAGTGCAGTAGCAAGTGCAGCATATATAAGTGGAGAAAAAATAAAAAATGAATGGGACGGTGTAACCCATGATTATACAAAAAAACAAGGAGTAATTAGCAAAGAAATATTTTTACCAGATCACGCACCAAAAGAATATAAAGACCGAAAAACCTTGTGGAACTCGGTAGAACTATTTGATAAAAACTCTAATGCCCAACTTGCAAGAAACTTTATCATATCCCTACCAAAAGAGTTAAGCATAGAAGAAAATAAAAAGATGATAGAAGAATATGTTAAAAACAATTTTGTAAAAGAGGGAATGATAGTAGACCTAGCAATTCATGATGAAAGTAGAGAGGGAAATCAAAACATTCATGCTCATATAATGACCATAGTAAGACCAATAAATGAAGATGGAACATGGGGGCAAAAAAGTAAAAAAGAATATATCCTAGATGAAAAAGGAGAAAAAGTATTAAACAAAAATGGAAAACCAAAGACAAGAAAAGTAGAACTAACAACCTGGAATGATAAGGGCAATGTAGAAAAATGGAGAGAAAATTTTTTAGACCTTTACAATGAATATCTAGCAAAAAACAAGATAGAAAAAAGAGTAGACCATAGGAGTTTTAAAAGGCAAGGTATAAAACAAATACCAACAATACATCTAGGAGCAAGTGCTAGTGCTATGGAACGAAAAGGAATAAGAACAGAAAAAGGAGATATAAATCGTGAAATAAAAAGACAGAACGAACTATTAAAAAACATAGGCAACGAAATAAAGAAAATAACATCTTGGTTAGCAGGATTCAAAGATAAGCTAAAAGAATCATATAGGGAATATAAAGACCAAAGTAAAAAGCAAATCGAAAATGAATCAGGACTCTTTAACCTCTATGAATATTTAAGCTTCTATCAAGAAATGCAAGAAAACAATAGAGCTGAATTATCATTTTATGGGAAAAGAAACAAAGCGATCTATGATATAAAAAGATATGCAAGTGGAATAAATTATCTAAGAGAAAACAAAATAAAAACCATATCAGACCTACAAGGACATATAAATACCCTAAGAAGTAAAAACACTGAAATATATAAGACCATAAAAGAAAACAGTCAAAAGATAGAAGACCTTAATAAGTGCGTATCCTATGCAAAGACTGTAAGAAAAACAAAAGCAACCTACCAAGAATATGAAAGCAAGAAAATATTCAAAGAAAGCTTCTACAAGAATAATCAAAAGGAAATAGACCAACATATAAGGGCAAGAACCTTAATTGAAAAGATCAGTGGAAATAAAAATTTAAGAAAAAAAGAATGGTTAGGAGAAATTAAAAACTTAGAAGATGAAATCAATATTTATGCTATAATTAAATAAATCTAATAAAGAGAAAAAGAGGGACATTATGGCACTTAACTATAAACCATTATGGATACAGTTAGCAAAAAATGGACTAAAGAAAACATCAACCAGGGTACTGGACAAATAACCACTTTTAATTAATTAGGCTTTAAGGGATATTCAGATAAGCCAGATGGTTGGTATTTGCCTAAAAATATGAATGATGTAGCAATAATCCTCGAAACAAAATCAGAAGAAAGAGATATCAGCAAACAAATTTTTATTGATGAGCTAATGAAAAACATAGACATAATTTCAAGTAAATATATTAAAATAGTGTTTTAAAATAATTCTTAAAGAAATAACACCTTTCTAGTATACTTTTTTCGGAGAAATTACATCTATGAAAATACAAACAAGTAAATCATCTTCTACCATTTATCTCTAAATTCTGACCTTTTATCAGAAAATTAATGCATGAACAGCAATATAGGTTCTATAATAGAAACAGGAGGTGGATATGAAAGTTGATATAATTATTGATGAAACCATAGAAGAAACCCAAGTAAAAATATTTGCTAAGGGGTATTCAAAGGAAGTCGAAACTATAAAGGATTTACTAGCTGACAGGATAATTGACAAGCTTGTGGCCTTTCGTGATAAAGAAGTTTTTATCCTTTCACACGAAGAAATTATAAGAATTTTCGCCCAGGATAAGAGAGTTTTTATAAAGACAAAAAATGGAACTTTTTCATCAAGGCTTACTGTCTCTGAATTAGAAAATAGACTTGGTAAGAAAAAATTCATAAAGATTTCTCGTTCAGATATTGTAAATCTCGACTTTGTCAAAAAGCTCGACTTGTCTTTTACAGGGACAATCGCAGTCGAACTTACAAATAGTGATGTGGCCTACGTTTCTAGACGAAATTTAAAAGAATTTAGGAGGGCCTTGGGCCTATAAGGAGGAAGTATGAAAAATTTTAAAGATTTATTGGTTGGTTTTTTGGCAGGTGTGGGTATTGGCGCCTTAATTGAGGCGATTTTATCTATGATATTTAAAGAAAATATCATAGGAATTCCAGGGTTTGTAGCAAGTCATGCAGTAGGTTATGCAAAAATTATCCAATGCCTAGTTTATGGTGGCTTTGGTTTGGTATCTGTCCTAATGGGAGCAATTTTCAAAAATAAAAATAGGGCAAGCTATTTAAATCAAACAATCCACTTTTGTGTAATGATTATCTATTTTATCTTTGCAGGCCTTTACCTAAGGTGGTTTAATGATGATTTTTCTATTGTAATTTCCACCATTTTCTTTGTTGGCATTTATTTACTAATATCTTACATCTTTTATCTTTATGAGAAAAATATGATAAAAAAAATTAACAATAAATTATAGAAACACAAAAATGGTCCCAAATCTGGGACCGTTTTGTTTTTAAAATTCTTTTGACTTATAGATCCTAGTTGAAATTTTAAATGAAAGAAAACTTATACATATGTTATTTTTGGAGATCATACTAAATCGATGAGGATTATAGAAACTAACTTTTCAGTTACTGATAATGTTAAAGTTTTATCTCCAAAAATTCAGTCGATAAATAGTTTGTTTTCGTTATGACATCATGGTTAGCTAATATATCAGACTTAGAGTACTCAAGACATTGGAGTATTGCAAAGAAAACTAAAATTAAATTACCAGTAAAAAGTGACAACACTCCAGATTGGGATTACATGGAAAGATATATAGAAAACTTAAAATTAAAATGCAATATAACAAATTATAACATTTAAACCAAAAACGATTAGGAATAAAAAGGTTCTATAATATATAGCATTTTTATTACCATCAACGCTATATATTATAGAACCTAAAAATCAGGTTTTTTACTATATAAATTTTTGATTAGTTTTTAAATCTCAATCTTAAACCCTTATAGACCACGCATACCACGTAGAACATACCTATATAGGCCATTATCGGAAGGATGATGGCGACTAGCTTGGCAAAGGGAAATACTCCAACAAGTGTGGCTAGTATGGCAACTAAAAGAGCTGCTAGCTTGTTCTTTCTAGGATTATCAGCATACATAAATTTGCAAAGACTCCACATTGTTGCAGCTGATGCAGAGAATATACCTAGCAACAAGACTATTGTAAAGGCATTTGCCACCAAGGGGCCTATCCTCTGAGCAAGGTAAAGGGTTGGAACATCTACCTTTGATATGTGTTCAATATTGAGAAGTATAGCTGTCGATATGATAGCTATTGCAAGGCAGACCTCTATAGATCCGAGTAGAGAACCGTATTTTATTTGTTTTAAACTCCTTGCAGATGCTCCTAGTCTTGATATGTAGGTACCACCGGCAGATACTGCCAAGGAAAAGTATAAGAATCCACTGAAGTACCATACTGGACCAGCCTTATACTGTTTTAAGATTGATTGTAGGTCGCCTATTAATGAAAAATTTGAATAGTCCTTTTGTATGACTATCAGACCTACAAGTATGAAAAAAACAATCAGTATAGGGGTCACTTTAGAGATTACCTGTATAAATCTCTCAAATCCAGATATGTATGACATAAATATTATTATAGCAACTATTATAGATCCTATGTACCTGTTTATTCCGTAGTTTTCTTGAATAGTTGAACCAGTTGCCGATATCAATATTGCCATTAGAAGAAATAGGAATACAGGAACTACTATATAGTAGATCTTGCCTATTTTTTTACCGCAGAAGTAGTCGTATTGCCTAAAGTCTGGATTGTCTCTATGTTCGTATCCGGCTTCCATTACTACCTTTACCGAAAATATAAATCCAACTAGTGTTATAATGATTGCACCATAGGCCAAGTAGCCAAAACTGGCAAAGAAATTTAGTATTTCCCTGCCAGTAGCGAAGCCTGCACCTATTATCCAGGCTACAAAGCCACCTGCAATCTTATTTATATCACTAAAACTTAAATTGTCATTGTTTGTACGAGGTGAGTTCATACTATATTAGAATAGTGGCTTGATAAACTTTTCTAGTCTATCTAAACCTTCTAAGAAATCATCCTCGTGGCAGGCATAGGAGATTCTGATGTATTCGTCTATACCAAATGCTTTACCAGGTACTACGGCTACCCTTTCATTTTCTAGGAAGTCTTCGCAAAACTTGATAGAGAATGAATCTTCATATTTGTATCTTGCCTTAACTTCAGACAGGTCTATAAATATATAGAAGGCTCCTGATGGTTTTACATATCCTATGTGGTCTATCTTGTCTAGTCTATCAGTTATCAATTCACATCTATGCTTGTAAGTTGCAACCATATGGTCCATATCTGACTGGCATTCCTTTAGGGCCCCAAGTCCTATATACTGGGCTACTAGGCAAGGGTGAGATATGATGTGACCCTGGATAGATGTCATAGCCTTTGCTATTTCTGAGTTTGATGCTGTATATCCTAGTCTTGTGCCTGTTAGGGCTGCACTCTTTGCAAAGCCATTTACTGTTATTGTTATATCTTTAATCTCTGGGCTAAGTGATGCTACTGATACGAAAGTGTCGTCATACTTTATCTTTTCGTATATTTCATCCGCCATAATGTAGATGCCCTTTTCAAGACATACTTCAGCTATTTCCAATAACTCATCTCTTGTGTATACTGCACCAGTTGGATTAGATGGATTAGTTATGATTATAAGCTTAGTCTTGTCTGTGATTGACGCTAGTAAATCTTCCTTAGTAGCCTTAAAGCTGTTTTCCTTTTTAGTAGGAACTTCTACTGGAACTGCATTGACTATCTTTACCATTTCTGAGTAACTCACCCAATATGGTAGTGGAAGAAGGACTTCATCACCTGGATCTGTGACTGCAAGCAGTAGGTTAGTTATAGAGTTCTTGGCACCGCTTGATAGGACTATTTGGTCCGGGCTGTATTCTATATTATTTTCATCCTTAAGTTTCTTGCATATTTCCTCTCTTAGTTCCAAGATTCCCGGTACTAGGTTGTATTTAGTTATATTATCGTCTAAAGATTTTTTTCCGTATTCCTTTGCCTTTTCAGGTACGTTAAAGTCTGGTTCACCTATACTAAGGTTGATTACCTCAACTCCATTTGATTTTAGCTCCTTAACCTTTGAGTTGATACCCACAGTTACAGAAGGGGTTATTTTACTTAGTCTCTTTGATAGCATAAGACATCCTCCTTAAATATGTTTTTGTATGATTTTTATGTGTTTTTCTATTCGTATCAGATATGTATTTTTATATTGTCGATACTATAGGGATATATCTGAAAGTCTATACATACATTTTAATACATGGAGAGTGATTTGTATATGGATTATATGTTATAATCTACTTGAAAAACAATTTTATTTCTATGGAGGTTTTTTAAGATGAAAGTAGGTATAATCGGTTTTTATGGTAAGCTTGGAAGGGCCAATATGGAGGCAGTAAACAGGGATAAAAATTCTAGTATAGCTTTTGGTGTATCACGTTCTGCATCAGAAGAGGGTGATGACCATATAGGCTATAAGGTATATAATCATATATCAAGCGTAAAAGAGGAGTGCGATGGTATAATAGATTTTTCAAATAGAAACAACATTAGTTCTGTTGTTGAGTACTCTCTAGACAAAAAAATACCGCTTGTTATAGGTACAACAGGTCTTACAGAAGAAGATGAGGCTTTAATAGAAAGAGCATCAAAAGAGATTCCTATTCTCCTATCCCATAATACAGGTTTTGGAGTAAATGTACTATTAGATATAGTAAGGGAAGCTTGTAAACTACTAAAGGGATTTGACATAGAGATAATAGAAAAGCACCATAATAGAAAAGAAGATGCACCTAGTGGAACCTCAAAGATGATTTTTGACAGTATGAAATCAGCAAACGAAAACTTGTTCTCAAATTTTGGAAGAACTGGTCCCGATTCTAAGAGACAAGTTGACGAAGTAGGCTTCCACTCAGTAAGGGGAGGAACTATAATAAGCGACCATGATGTCATATTTGCAGGAGAGGATGAGGTTATAACAATCAGCCACCATGCAGAGTCTGATAGGTCATTTGCAAATGGAGCCCTAAAAGCCCTATACTATTTAAGAACAAAGAAAAATGGTTTATATGATATGAAGGATGTACTTGCAAATAAATAATAAGATACTTGAGACTCTAATGCTGACAGATGAAATACGAATGTTCTGATTGTATATAGGGTCTCAAATCATATATATCGAGAAAATTACGAACCTTATTTTGACTTGCGTTCATAATGTCGGCAGTATAAAAATTCACAAAAAAATATTTCGTAAAAGTTATTGACACTTATTATATAAGGTGGTATAGTATTACTTGTCCTTGAGATACAGAAGCTTAGGAGCGACTGATAAGAGGGATCACGAGTCAATCGAACTTGTTATAGACTTTGAAAATGAGTTGGAAAAACTTAAAATAAAGTATTGACAAAAAAACGTTGGCTTGATATAATAGAACGGTCGTTGGATGCGACACATAGCTTATAAATAAGCTATTGGATATGAACTTTGAAAATTGAACAGCAGGTTAATTCAAAAGTCACATAGTGACAATTGATTAATCGTTTAAACCATGTAAGACAAACTTACTTGATTTAAACCACAAACAAACCAAGCCAGATATTTTAGAGATAACAATAGTCTGAGCGCAGAACAAATTTTTTATGAGAGTTTGATCCTGGCTCAGGATGAACGCTGGCGGCGTGCCTAACACATGC
>OHAD01000628.1_pt1 | contig 39744 bp, 35 predicted proteins | sample 1577011 | NCBI WGS metagenome assembly OHAD01 (sample SAMEA3541510, study PRJEB24748) | human gut metagenome | biome: human gut; feature: human-associated habitat; material: faeces | place: China | collected 2012 | reverse complement strand
AACGTTGAAAGTTGCTCGTGAGATAAGCCGGAAGCTGAATATTGATGCTAATATAGTGTTAGGAGTATAAATTCAAAGAATAAACTACTATGGAAAAGAAATATCAAGTGTTTGTTAGTTCAACTTATCAAGATTTGCAAAAAGAACGACAAGAGGTAATGCAGGCTCTTTTAGAACTTGATTGCATACCTGTTGGAATGGAATTATTTCCAGCAGCCGATGACGACCAATGGACTCTAATAAAAGGGCTTATTAGTGATTGTGACTATTATGTTTTAATAGTGGCAGGTAGGTATGGATCTATAGATGGAAAAACAGGGAAAAGTTATACGCAAATGGAATATGAGTTTGCTGTTGAAGAGGGGATACCTGTAATTTCATTTGTGCACAAAGAACCCGGTAACATTCCTGCATCAAATACAGAAGCCACAGATGAGGGGAAGAACAAATTGAAGAATTTTATTGAATTAGTTGAGAAAAAAATGTGTCAATTTTGGACGTCCCCAGAAGATTTAGGATCGAAAGTAAGCAGAAGTTTAGTGAAATTGATTAAAGCTAAACCTCGTATTGGCTGGATAAAAGCAACTCAGGCATCCTCTTCTGAAGCTAATAAAAAGATTTTAGATTTAAAATTAGAAAATGATAAACTGAAGGATGAAATGGAGAAATTAAAAACAGCTTCGGCATCTCCTTGTGGAAATTTTCAGCAAGGAGAGGATTATTATACAATTTCTTATACACTATATGGCTCAAATGATGATGGCGATGATGTTCCTGAAACATATAAAATGACTTGGAATGAGCTTTTCGAATATATCCTTCCTGAAATGATAGATCCTGTTGGCGACTCAGAAATAGATAACATTTTATGTTCTTTTTTACAACATATCTCCTCTTTGAAGTATTCTAATGTGCCTATAGAAGAATTATCTGCAGAAATCTCAAACAGTGATTTTAAGAAGATAAAAATACAGATGTTAGCTTTAGGTATTTTGCATCCGGTTAAAAATAGATTGCAAACGGAAACAAAGTGGAAATTATCTGAATATGGCTATAATTTAATGATTAAATTGATTGCTTTAAAAAAATAATATTACGGGGCCTGCTTCCACTAGGAAGTATAAAAGATTCAGGGCGTGACAGCGATCACGCCTTTTTTATGTCATTTTACGACAATCGTTTCATTGTCGTGTATCACCTATCTGATTATTTCTCACCCTCTTTATAAATAGCGAAATTTACCGTAGAAATTTATAAATCAAATTCATACGGTATGACAATCTTAGAACAAATCTTGGCAGGACTACAACAGAAATTCACTGGGGTAGATACTGCTATCTTAACCCGAATTGCCACTAAAAAGGCAGAGGGTGTAACGGACGAGACAAAGGTAAACTCCATTGTTGAGGGTATCAGCTTTTCGGACGTGCTTAATTCCTATGGCGATTTCCGTGCCGGGGATGCTACCCGTACTTCTGTATTGAACTACGAGAAAAGGCATAACCTTAAAGACGGTAAGCCAATTGAGACTACCACTACTACCAAAACGGAAGAAAATAAAGACGATGTGCCTGCATGGGCGCAAGCCTTGATTGATTCCAACAAGAGCCTTTTGACGGAGGTTTCCACCTTGAAGCAAGAAAAAGCACAAGCTACCCGGCAGGAGCAGATTATGGCAAAGGCAAAGGAGTATGGTATTCCCGAAACATTCGCAAAGCGTTATGCGATTCCCGATGATGCGGACTTAGATGCTTTTTTCAAGGACGCAAAGCAGGAACTCGCTAATATAGGCTTTAGCGGTGTGAACCCTCCCGAATCAGCGGAGACGAAGATTGAGAAAGAAAACGAATCTATCGCTGGTATGATTTCGGAAGGTACAAAAACGATTGTTGAATCTAAAAAGTAAATTAAATGGCAGCAGGTACACATTATGACTTGAAACCGGATTATAAGCCGGAAGAGTTTTACCGTGTTGAAACAGGTGTTAGAAAGAGCGGACCGTGGAAGTTGGACATAGCCAATTTGGTTGTTGGTTCTTTCTTACCCGTATTCACCCCGGTTCAGGCTGATTCGGTAAAACGTACATTGATTCCGGTTCGCAACGTGAAGGTTGTAGAAGCCTACACGACCGGAGCTGATGCTTTATCAATCAAAATTGCAAAGGAATCGCTGGCTTATGTCGGCATGTTTATTGGAAGTGGTAAAAAAGGAGCGAAAGTAGTCGCTATCGACAAGACTAACAAGGGCTATGATGTCCTGACTATTGAAGCGGCTTTCGGTGAAAATATCGCTAAGGATGCAGTTTTATTTGAAGCGACTGCAGTAGCAGGCACAGTGAAGAAGAATACAGCGAACTTCGTTCTTTATGATGCGAAGAAAGTTGAGAACGATGGAGCAGTTCTTTGTACTCTCCTGATGCAAGCCTATGAGGTAAAGGAAAGAAAGTTAGTTCTTCCGATCCATGAATTGGATAAGGTGGGATTGACAAGCCGTTTCCAGTTTGAGTATTAATCATTAAAAGTTTAGATATGAATTTGACCATACAAACTTTATTCACAGACCCCGCAATCGTTAAGGCGATTATCGACCGTGTGCTTCAGATGAGATTGGACACAATCTATTGGAAGCAATACGGAGATTTCTTGGAAACTAAAACCCGTGTTTTTAAGACTTATCTTGGAACAGTAACGGGTGTTGTTGCTGGTTCTATTATTGGCAAGAACGATCAGAAACCGTTAAGGGAAAGGCGTTCACTCGGAAGCGGTTATACTGAAATCGCTTACTTGGGCGACCGTTATCAAATGGATATCGAACGTTTGTCGCAGTTGCAGGATATCATTGATAAGTTCAATGCTGCCAATACTGCAGAACAAAGTACAATCTTACAGGAGATTATCGACTTTATTGTTGATGATTATCGTCAGATTTTGCTTGCTCCACACAAGCGTATGGATATCGTTGTTCCTGGATTGTTGATGACTGGTAAAGCACAGGTTCACTTGGCTGACAACAAAGAAAATATCGAGTTGCTCGATATCGAGTTGCCGTTCCACTTCCTTACTCCAGAAGCTGCAGTAAAGGATAAGTTTATCTCTTACTTACAGCAGGAGATTCAAAAGCTGAAAGCTAAATACGGTGTGTTCTCCAAGATGATTATGTCTCGTAGTACATTCATGAAGAACATTGTAGGTGCTTCCGATTTCGGGGATAAATTCAAGATGATTCTTGGCGAGCGTGAGTTCATGGTTAACGCTGGGTTGGTGACTGACCAAATGGCATCCAGCGTATTTACTGGAATCGGGCTTCCTGCTATCGAGATCAAGGAGGACTATGTAGAGAATCAGGCGGGCGAGAACGTGCAGATTTATGCTGATAACCGTATAACTCTGTTGCAGACTGATAAGGTGATGAAGATGCGCCACCATAAGCCGTATGTAATGACCGATCCGGTTCCGGGACGTTCTTATAATACCGCTGAAGGTCAAATGTCGGTATGCAACTATCGTGACGAAGAAGGTCGATACATGGAGTACACTGCTGAGTGGATTCCTGAGTTTACTTCTCCGAATAAGATTGTGAATTTCGATTTATCAACCATGAACGCTATCCCGGAGGGATAAGGAGGATTCTATGAAGATTAAAGTGATTGATATTTTCTGCGACAAGTTTACTGGCGAAGTGTACAATCCGGGTACAATCCTCGATTTTGAAGACGAGACCCGTGTGAAAGACCTTTCGGAACGCAAACTTGCCGAAGTTATCGAAGAGAAGAAAGCCTCTAAGGGGATTTTCCTCTTCGAACAGGAGTTTGAAAAGAAAGACGTTGTAGAAGCATTGAAGTCTATCGGTGTCTCTGTAACTGCAAATATGAGAGAGGGAACACTTCTTTCTAAAGCAGGAGAACTGGATGAAGAAAAGACTTCTGCTTTGAAAGAAGCATTAGGTATCGAATAAAAGGGGTAGGGTAGTATCTCTACCCTTCCATTGTTTAATTTTATAAATCAGTAAAAAAATGAAGAATTTTATTTTTGCCATGTGTGGCTTTTTGATGATGTCCTTGGTTTCATTGGGCGTACAGGCATCAAGTATTAGTGAACCTATCTTGCCCAAATCAGATGTTGTGATGCTTGATGTCGGTCTGCCTATGATTCAGAACGAGGTCGTTAAAATCGTTCCTATGGATTACTTGGTGTTAACAGCACCGCAATCTGTATTCGTTATTGCTGAAAGTCCGGCTATTCAAAGTAAGTTGGTTACTGTTCCTAAATGTCCGTTCCGATACGTATATAAATCGAAGTATTGTACGCATTATAGTTACACTGCATATAGTAGATTGATTACACCATACTAAGATGACGGTAAACGACTACATACAACAGAAGTTTCAGACATTCGGCATTCAGGTGTCGGAGGCTGACCTTTTGGATATGTGTCTGAACTCGAAGATAAGCGGAGAGGATGAGATGAACGAGGATTGCCAAACGCGGGTGTCGGTGGCGATTGCGAAGTTCATCCCCTCTCTTTTACTTCGTGCCACTTCAATCGGTGAAAGCGGTTTTTCTATGTCCTGGAACCTTCAGGGAGTTAAGGATTACTATTCATTCCTGTGCAAACAGTACGGGCTGAAAGACGAACTGAGTAACAAACCTAAATGTACCTTCTTATGATATTTGCTCCACACATATTGCAGGTAAAGGTGATTAAACCGATGGATAAAGATGAGTTCGGGCGACCGATTCCCGGAACTGGTGGTGAAAGCTGGCAAGACGTATGCAAGTGCCGTTGTGATGATAACACTACGAAAGAGTTTTCTTCTGATAACGGCTCTGTATATCGTCCGAATTATCATGTAGTGTGTGAGAAAAGAATAACTATCAAAGTAGGGCAGGAGGTTCGTTGCATGGATGGCGACAACGTGAGAGGGCAAGGCGAGGTTTACACAGTGAAGAGTACGAACTACTTTAATTACTCGGAATTATGGATGTAGACTTTGATTTCTCTGATGTCGATGCTTTCTTCGATGAAGGAGAATGGGAAGTCGAGAAGAAAATGATAGATGTCGGTGATGAAGCCTTGAAGTACGCGGAGGAACATGGCGATTATCAAGACCACACACTCACTTTGAGAACGTCCAATGATTACGATGTCGATAAAGACGTTTTGACGCTGAAAAACGAAGCGGAATACGCTTCATTCGTAGAATCTAAGGGATATGATGTTTTGAGTAGTGCTGCTTTATATGCGGAGAAACGATTAAAAGAAGAGTTTGAAAAATGAAAAAGTATATTGGAACAAAGTTGTTAAAAGCTAAACCCATGAAATTGGGTGAGTACAATGAGTACAGAGGTTGGAAACAACCAGAAAATGAAGACCCAAATGCTGATGGCTACTTGGTTGAATACCAAGATGGTGGTAAACCTAATGATGAAAGGCATGAGGGCTATATCAGTTGGTCGTCTAAAGATGTGTTTGAAAAAGCGTATAAACTTGCTGAAACTCCTTTGGATAGGATGAGAATTGAATCGGATGAGCTATGCAAGAAGTTTAGCGGACTTGCTTCGTTTATTGAAAGTGAGAAATTTAAGGAGCTTGACAGTGTTACCCAAGGTATGCTTAAAGTCCAATACAGAATGATGTGTAATTATTGGCAGATTCTTAACCAAAGAGCTACAAAGATGGAAACAGGCTTTGGAGAAAGTTGCAGCCTTAATTTCGGTCAGGCAATTGAGTATTTGAAAGCAGGATTAGCTGTCAGGCGTGAGGGATGGAATGGCAAAGGCTTATTCGTTATCAAGCAAGTTCCTGCCCATATCGAAAGCGACATCATTCCAAAGATGCAATCTCTTCCACAATCAGCAAAAGACCTTATTCTGAAAAGTAAAGGATTCGTTGACTACACGAGCCAGTGCCTTATCTATAATGAGAATAACGGACGTGCAGATTCATGGGTTCCGTCTATCAGTGATGTATTTGCCGAAGATTGGGAGATTGTGGAATGATAGTAACTACCGACATAGGAAACATTCTCTACCGGGATTGCAAGGCTTTCGGAATAGCCATAGTGCCGGACGGGGAAACGCTGACGGGTGAATTGAAGTCTGAAAGAATCGTTATCCATGCAAAGACGCAACAGCCGGGGACTTACTGGAAAAAGTCTTTCGCGGAAGTAAATCTTTGCGTGCCTGATTTAGGAGAAAACTCTGCTAATTCAATCCGTTTGGGTGAACTCGAAAGAGAAGCCATGAAGCTGCTTGATGATGTAGTAAGCACCTATGACGGTACAACCTATCGTTATTCCATCGATTCTATCGGTACAGAAGCGGACACTGCTTTGAAGTGTCATTATGTGAATGCAAGAATTTTATTTGAAACTTTAAATGTGAAATGATATGATTACAGCAGTAGAAATTGAAGAACTGTATTATGCAGACCCCATCACAGCAGTAACAGATAAAGCCACAGGTTTGTCTGGTGGTGAAATTGCCGCTCTTTTGGCAGAAGCAACCACGAAAAAGGTACAGAATGTACATGGTGATACGTACCAGTACGAAGAAGCGGAAGCGAGTGTAACTCGTTACAAAAACGCTTTGACAGGTGAGTACTACCGGGAAACGTCCGAACCGGGTGAGGTGAAAATCAACTTCACCATTGGTGAGTATGATTATGCTACAAAGGCTGATTTGCAAGGTGGTAAAGCCACAGAAAAGAATTGGGAAAGAGGCAAGTATAAGCCTATTCATAAATGCGTTATCGGTAAAACCAAAGACGGAGTTTATGTTGTGTTTCCGAAAGCGGCTATCAATGCCCGTGGTTCTAATACCGATAAGGCTGTCGGATTGGCTGTTTCAGCCGTTCCCCTTTCCACAGGTGTAGATGGATTGGCTTCCGAAAAGTGGTTTGACGAATCGGAAGTTGTAGTGCCGGAAGGTTGATAATTTTTGGGTAAAAGGATTGTTTTCGGATGGCGGTGGGTGGTTGCTCACCGCCTTTTTAATTTAATGTTATGAATCAAGCAGCAAAAACGGTTTCTGATGCCCTATTAGGGCTGGATTTTAAAAATGTAGAGATAGGTAGAATCGTTTATACCATCAAACCGCCTACAATTAAAGTTATCTGTCGTGCCATTCATCATTTTTCCAATGTCGGCATGGCTGGAGATAATATCATGGAATCTATTAAAGAACTTCCCGAAGCTACCGGAGATATGCTGAAAGGTATTTCTTGCTTCATCTGCGGCAACGAGGGCTTGGCTAAGGAGTTGGAGAACGGCACTTTCGATGAAATTAAGAATGCTTTGGAAGTGTGTTTCTCTATGATGGATATTTCGGCTTTTCAGTGTGTCAGCTCGATGAAGAACGTGTCGATGCTGGCAGCAAGACCGAAACAGTAGGAAACACAACGTTCTTCGGGCAGATAGCCCATCTGATAGATACGCTTCATCTGTCATTTACAGAAGTGTTTGAGGTTATTCCATATCGGAATCTATTAATGATGCAGCGTGATAAACTTCATGCAGTATATGGTGGTCAGAAGGTGAATAAAATCAGTGGTAAAGAATTGGCAAATCGAAGAAAAAAGAGATAAGTATGGCTAAATTATATTTCAAAGTAGGGAGTGACTGGGAAGAAGTTGTAAAACTTCGTAATGAGATTTCGAAATTAAAACAGGAGTTGAAGAGCATGGACGGTACACAGTCTCCTGTTGCTTTCAAAGCACTCAATACTCAACTTGCAGCATCCACTCAACGAATGGATGAACTGGTAATCAATGCTGCTAGAGCTGGGGCTGTCATGGAAGGGGATTTCAAGAAGAAAATCTTCGATGCCTCACAAACAGTAAACGGATTCACCGAAAAAATAATTGCTCAAAAAAATGCCATTGGCTCTCTTCAAACAACTATCCGTAAAAATAAGGAGTTATATAAGAATATTGTTTCAAGAGGTAATGAAGATAAAGAACTTCTCAATTACATCAGAGAACAGGAAAAAGCACTCGGCAAGGAACGGGACGTTTTGTTCAGCCTTACCCAACAGCAAGCCAACGCCCGTCTTTCTGTTAAGAAGCTCCGTGATGAATACGCCCTCTACCAAAACGATGGTAAGCAGGTTGTTGAAACTAATAACGGAATAGCTATTTCATGGAAAAAAGCTTTGGCTGTTATTGGTGGTGCGGCAGCATTGAAGCATCTCGGTTCTGAAATCCTCCGTGTTCGTGGTGAGTTCCAGTCCATGCAGACTGCAATGGAAACAATGGTCGGCAAGGATGTCGCCGGACCACTCATGGCGCAGGTTAAGGAATTGGCTAAAATTTCCCCTTTAACCATGACCGATATGGTCGGTGCCGAAAAAATGATGCTCGGTTTCAATATTCAGGCAGGAGATACAATCAAGTATCTGAAAGCACTGTCTGATATGTCAATGGGAGAATGGGGTAAGTTCAACTCGCTGACACTTGCATTCTCCCAAATGTCTGCTGCTGGTAAGCTAATGGGGCAAGACTTGAATCAGATGATTAATGCCGGATTCAATCCGCTGCAACAGCTCTCAGAAAAGACCGGGAAGTCCATGGCTGTACTTAAAGAGGAGATGTCCAAGGGTGCTATCTCCGCAGAGATGGTACAACAGGCATTCCTTGACGCTACCGCTGCCGGTGGTAAGTTCTATAATATGTCCGAGAACGCATCCAAGACTATCAACGGTCAAATCTCCATGATGCAGGATGCTTTGGATAATGTTTTCAATGAGTTGGGAACAAAAGGCGAAAGTGTTATCATGTCTGGCATACAGGCTACTACTTCTTTGATTCAGAACTATGAGACTGTTGGCAAAGTGTTGACTGGATTGATGGTCACCTATGGGGCATACCGCACGGCTGTGATGCTGGTCACTGCTGCTGAAAGTAAACATACCCTTGTTGAAATAGGGCTGACTAATGTTCGTGTATTGGCAAGAAAAGCACAACTTGCTCTCAATGCGTCTATGCTCACTAATCCTTATGTGTTGTTAGCTGTTGCGGTTGGAGGGCTTATAACAGCTAATCTAACTTTGATTGATACTACTCGCCAGTTGAAAGCGGCTGAAGATGACTATAATAAAACAAAAAATGAAGCAATAGCCAAGGAGCGGGAATATAAGGCTGAAATAGACAAGTATTTATCAATAGCGGAGAATGATAAAGCTGCTACAAGAGACAGAAAAGATGCTCTTGTAGAACTTGTGCAAAAATACCCTGCTATTTTTGAAAAGTATAAGACGGAAGCAGAAATGCTTCAACATATACTTGAAATCAAAAAGCAGATAAATGCTATAGATAATGCTAATTCATCTGCCAATCCTGTTAATGAACTGAATGATGTAAACAAGCAGATAGCTGACCTTGAAAAGTTAGCTAGGCAACGGTATCATGGTGGTCGTGGACTTACGAATGCTGAAAATTCCAAACTGGAAATGTTGAAAAATAAGCGTTCTGAACTGGAAGGAACTTTAAAAAAAGAGGAAACAAATGCTATCCTGACAAATCTTACTGGATATTCGAATTCACAGTTAGAAGCTGCGATAAAGGACAGGGAACGGCTTTTAGCTAAAATGCAGCTAAAAGGAGCAAGCAAAGGAACTATAACAGGTAAAAGTATTCTTTCTGGTACATTTACCAAAGAAGAACTGGAAGGTCAGAAGAAGTTACTTGAAGCTACTAAGGCGGAAAGGGAAGCTGAAAAGAGATCTTCTGCAGAGTGGTTGTCGTTTTACAAAAAAACATATGAAGATGCTGATAAAGCGTATAATGATTTTCTGAAATCTAAAGAAGTAATGTCCGATACTGATAGGGATAAAGAACTTAAAAGACTGAAAGGTTTACGTGATACAGCAAAAGCTACTTATGAAAGCAAGGGCGGTTCTGTTTCATCCGATAAGAAAGATGTATCTGCTTCCGAGAAACTCCGCAAAGAACAAGAGAAGTACAACCTTCTAATTAACAAACAAGCCTTAGAAAAAAAACGTCAGATCGAAGATTTAGAGAATCAACTAACTCAAACTAAAATAAATAAAGAAACAGATGGTTTCAAAAGAGTACAATTGCAAAGAGAACTTGATAACAAAAAAGAGATTCAAAACTTAGAACGACAAAAAGAAGATTATATACGTACTATTATTCAGCTTGAAAAAGAAAAGTTCGATGCTAAGGAGGATTTAATAGCCAAACAAAATCCGAAGCATGTCAAGGAAACATTTGATCCATCTACTGTTAAAGTCAATACCTCTGTTTTTGATGGTATTATAGGCAATACTTCCAAGAAGCAGATCAATGACAAGATACGTGAACAGGAAGATTCTTGGAATGAATATCTTACTAAATATGGGACTTTCCAACAAAAGAAGGCTGCCATTGAACAAAAATATCAGAGCCTTATTAAAGAAGCGCCTGACGCTGGAAAAGCGGCTGCTTTGCAAAAAGAATGGGAAGAATCATTGGCGAACCTTAACCTTAGTAAGTTAAAGCAAGATATCAATTGGGAGGTCGTCTTCGGTGACATGAGTAAGGTGGCAAAGAAGCAATTGCAACAAGTAAAGAAACAGTTACAAGATTTTAAGAAGTCCCCAGAATTCAAAAATGCTACTCCGGAACAGATCAAAGTGATGGAGGAAGCTTTGAACAACATAAATAATGCTTTAGTAGATAAAGGAGGTTTCTTCGGAGGTATTAGTGAATCTCTTAATGAGTACGAACAGTCTGTTATTAAAGTAAAAGAAGCACAGGAAGAGCTAGAAAAAGTATTAAAATCAGGTGATGAAGCTGCCATAGAAAAGGCAAAGAATAAAAAGAATACTGCTGAGGCAAACCAAGTTAATGCACAAACGAATGTAGAAAAATCAAAAGATAAGGCCATCAGTAATATTACTTCCGTTTCCAACGCCATCGTACAACTCGGTAAAGAGAATGTTAGTTTGTCTGATATTGGAAATACAGTTGGAGCTCTTGTTGATACCCTCAGTGCTTCAGGAACCAAAATCGGTGGAATCATTTCGGCTATTTTATCTATAATAGATGCCGCAGGCGAAGTGGGTACTTTTCAATATGGTATGGATATTATCGAAAATATATCAAGTACTGTAACTGACGCTTTCGCGAGGGACACAGAAGCCATAACGGGGCTAGATATGAGTTTCATGAAAAGTGCTGATTATGACGATTACAATGAATTAGTTGAGGAGTATGGTACTTTGCTAGATGTTTGGGATCAGCTTCTTGATAAGAAGAAAGCCTACATTAAGGAATCCTACGGGGCCGAAGTAACAAAGGTTGGACAGGAGGCACTAGATATATTGAATTCTGAAAGGGAAATAACCAAAGAACTCGCTAGCTCAAGATTAGATGCAGGTAAAAGTGCTGGTAGTCATTCTATAAATTACCGTATGTGGAAAGGTTCCTATGACTACAATGGTACTAACTGGAAGGATGTTGCAGGCGATATTTCCAAAGCTCTTGGAGGTGTTGATTTCAGCAATATGTGGAGTATGCTTAATATGTCGGCAGAACAGTTGGAATGGATTAAAACCAACTATACTGGATTATGGGCAAATATGGATGGTGATTTCAGAGGTTATCTTGATGATATTATTAAATATGGAGATACTGAAAAGGATATTATTAACTCTATCAATGAACAGCTTACACAAATGTCATTTGATAGCTTATTTGATAGTTTTTTGAATACTCTCATGGATATGGACGCTTCTTCAAAGGACTTTGCCGATAACTTTGAAGAATATATGCGAAAGGCTATTTTCACTTCTATGTTTGCTAAAAATTATGAAGGGGCATTAGAAGACTGGTATGAAGCTTTCGCTGAAGCAAATAAGAAGGAAGGTGGAATTACTGCAAGTGATGTTAAGGATTTGAGAAATAAGTGGGATGATATTGTTAATGGTGCATTATCAGATCGTGAAGTTTGGGAACAGATAGTAGGTAGTTCCGGGGCATCTACCTCTCAATCCTCTTCCCAAAAAGGATTTGCTGCCATGTCACAGGATACAGGCGAAGAACTTAATGGGCGTTTCACTGCCTTACAGGTAGCGGGGGAGGAGATTAAAAATCAGAATATCATTCAATCACAATCCCTTAATCTTTTGACGATGAGAGCTGATGATATACTCCGTGTAAATACAGATATGCGCAATATCGCTGATAATACGAGAGATCTGATAGCTAATTCTTATCTCGAATTGGTTCAGATTTCAGAGAATACAGGTAATTCAGCTAAATATTTGAAAGATATTAAGGCTGAAATTTCGGAAGTGAAAAAGAATACATCAAAATTATAAGTTTATGGCAGATTTAATAATAAATGGTAAGGATGCTTTTCTAGAATGGGGCGTCAGAATGGGAGATAAATTTCTGGATGTGCTGGGCGCACCAGTACCAATGAAAGAATTTATAGAGAACTCAAGTCGACTTGAGCATGGAAAGCGTATTTCAGTCGCTAATACAAAATTAGATTCTCGTGAAATTACGCTTGTTTTTACTATTGAAGGTGAGTCTGAATCTGATTTTCTTGATAAAAAGAGTCTATTCTATAATGAACTTTACAAAGGAACAGTGGATATATATGTTCCAGATAATGGAAGTGAGATTTACCATCTTATTTATCGCGGGAAAAGCATATCTTATGCTCAGAGTATTGATCGTACATTTGGGAAGATTTCATCAAAATTTGAGGAACCTAATCCGTCAAATCGTGTTGAAAATATCTAATTTACGACATTGATTTCATTGTCGTATCTGTGAGTGCTCAAAATTGGGCACTCTTTTTTTTATCTCCGAACTTTGGAAATGTTATGATAGATATCAAAGACATATTCGGAAACATACGCTATTCTACTCCAATTAATGAAGGTAGTAAGCGCAAATATCTCTTGATGAAGGAGGATTATATCACATTGAAGTTTTCATTGGATGATCCTGTACACTTCAAGTTAGGAGATGGTATAGATAACGAGTTAGGCGTCTTTGAACTTGTGGACTTGTATAAGCCTACTTATAACACATCAACAGGTGGCTATGACTACGAAATCCGTCTTGATGCTTACTATTGGAAGTGGAAAAACAAGAAATTTTTCTATAGTCCTGATAGCGGTAGTCGTGAGGCTGGCTGGAATCTTACTGATACCTTAAAGGTTCACATGGATGTGTTTCTGAAGAACTTGGAAATCCTAGGTTATAAGTACCATGACAAAACGTTTAAATGCGAAATAGATAAGACAGTAGATACTTCTTCTAAATTGATCTCATACGAAAATATTAACATGATCGATGCACTCAATCAAATGGCTGAGAGTTTTGAATGTGAGTGGTGGGTAGAGGAAGAAGTGATTCATTTTGGTCGTTGTGAGGATGGCGATCCTGTTGACTTCGAACTAGGAATGAATGTCAGCAAGATGGATAGAAGTGATAGCCAAGATTCATACGCAACTCGTATTTATGCGTTTGGGTCAACACGGAACATACCGCCAACATACCGCAAGAAATTGATCTTTGATGTCAAGCAAGTAAGCGGACGTGATATAGCGGATACATCAAGAGTGCTTAAGAGTGAATACTTTCCATCCGATTCGATTTTGTGTGAAAGATTACAGGGAAAGGCACATATTGATGGAAGCGTTGTCAATGAAAATAGAGAATATAAGTGTACTATAATCAACGCTCTGAGTGGTGGTACTTATTCCGTGTTAACAGCTCCTGTTCAGTTTATGATTAGTGGAATAACTGGTACCGGGTCAACGGAATATTATCCTCCAGTAGGAACATATTATTACCAGCTGGATTTATATTACACAAAAGATGGCAAAGCTCATACTGTGTATAGTGAAAACAAGGACCATTACCATTCAGATAAAAATATAAATGGATTCAGAGACACGTTCAATTTTCCTTCGAGTTTCAATATAGAAAAGGGAGCCGTTAATCTAGAAGCGAAATTAACAGTGAGAGCGCAAACAGAAGTATCTCCTCGCGGTGTTTCCGCCCAGATTCTTTCCTTTGATCTTATATTAGAGAATTTGGCTCAGTCTGTGAATACTACTATCGCGTTCGTTACCGGAGCAAATGCTGGAAAGTCATTTAATGCTGTGTACAATCCGGGATTTTTCACAGGCGAAGCAGCTAATGTGTTGCGTTTGCCGGAAGGTATTACCGCTTCTCTTGGCGACACCTACACAATTGATAACATTGTAAAAGGTAATGTCCCATCTATATATTTCTCAGATGATAAAGGTTCTCAAACTGCCGAAGGTATTGTGACTAAGCATTTGATGATGCCTGAAGGCGTACCATATATTGATGCCTATGAAGGTATGACAGAGGAGGAAGCTGTAGAGCAGATCGTTATTTTTGATGATATCTATCCTAAACGTGAAAAACTGACGGGTATGGTAACAACTCATACATATACTGATACTATAGATAATCCGGATGGAACAAAAACTTCGAAAGATTGGTTGGCATGGAGATTTAAAGACTCGGACCTGGGATTCCATTTCTCAAACGAATATCGGTTAGATGGAGAAGATTTACGTATAGTCTTTCAATCCGGTCCTTTAGCTGGCATGGACTTTGAAGTAACATTCAATCCTTACGATTCAGCCGGAGGTGATAAATATCAGCCTGAAAAATCAGAGGACGGAACCTGGAACAAGGATGCTCAGGTCTACGAGATAAAGCGTAATGATGATTATGGAAGAATGCTTCCTGATGACATTTTACATCCTACGGATCTAGGTGGTGACACGTATATTCTCTATGGCTATGATCCCCAATTCGTATCCGACAAGCTTATTCCTGACGCAGAGAAAGAAGTCGAGGAACGGGCAAGAGAATATATTGAAGAACTTAAACAGGACCCTTCTACTTACAATACCACCATGATGTCGGACTACATCTATGGCATTAATCCTGAAACGGGTAAACAAGATCCCGACTTTGCCAAGAGTTTCACCGTTGGTCAGAAAGTGAACCTTATTAATAAGGCATACTTTGAAGAAGGTCGTATCTCTCGTATCATAGGGCTTGAATATAACCTTGATATCCCTTATGACTCTCCGATATACACTGTCGGAGAAACAGCTCCTTATTCTCGTATTGGCGAGCTTGAAAACAAGATCGACTCTCTTACATACCGGAAGGAAAAGAGTAAACAGCAAGTAATTAATAACGGGAGCTCTTCTTCGGGTGGAGGAAGCACTATCGCAAAGTTAATACAGACTATAAATGTAACATCCAGTAATGTAGGATATATAAAGACCGGGGATATGATTCCGGCTGGAACTACATTAGAAGAGATCTTTATTAATATGCTTTCTCAAAAGGCTTCAGCAAAATTAGAAGGGAAACTGTCGTCTTCTAATGATGTTGAATTTGGTACCCAGAAAGGCTATATCACTTATACAGCATATCGAAACGGTCAAGGCCCTATGGAACAAGCTTATTATGATAATAACCCTAACAACAAACTAATTTTTTCGGAAGAAGTCGGTGGCGTGCAGACTACAACGAGACAACTGCAAAGTAATTACACACAGGGAGAAACCTATTTTGCTACAGTCATATATGCTGCGAGTGAAGATGGGTCGTTGCCCAAGAAAGAATTGACTAGCAAGATCAGCGTTAACGTCAAACGTAAATGGTTCGCTGGTGTATGTAGCTCTATTCCTACCACATCATCCGAAGTACGGGCATTGGGCAGTAATGGTTTATATAACGGTCCCGGCACCTATAAATTTCCTGTAGGACAATGGAAAATGTTTGTGATCTGTATTCCTGCTGATACAATTAAAGAATTAACCTTGACAGCATATCCGGGAAATTTCATAGAGGATGGTGCAGATGGGCCATTCAATATTATGGTAGAGGGAGCAAACGGAAGCGAAGCGGTGAACTATAAGATGTGGATTGCAGAATCTATAATGGAGAACGATCCGGATACATTTACCTTTAAAACAGTATAATATGAAAGATAAAGTCGAAATAGTAGAGTATCTGTCAGATATAAAAGCTGTAATGCCTCGCTCTAGTTTGGTTATCGCTGGAGCAAGTTTCTTCCTTCAGTATAAACGAACAAGAAGCCTGCCGATTGATTCGACGGCAGCATGGGACTCTTTGGAAAAAGCAACTCGGTATGCTCAAAATATTGATACGGTAGCATACGTGCCCTATGAAGGACAAATGATAACAGTAAAGGATAATGGTAAAATTAGTGCTTACATCCTTGTGCTTGATGAGTCTCTCCCCATTGCAGATAAACGCACGCATTGCAAGTTGGAACCTATCGCATCTCAAAGCTTTGGTGACGATCGGTACGTTCGCAAAGACATCAAAGATACTTTCGAAAAAGGCTTTACTTCCAAAGAAGGCTGCGATATCGAGGGCGGCTTGAATGTCAGTAAAATGACCCGGCTGTCCGGTGGTGTCGTCGTGATGGCCGACACCGATTATGGAGTTACTGAATCAGAAAAAGAAAATCCCGAAAATAGTAATGTTATGGCAATAGGATTAACAGAAGTTCCTAAAAACAGCGGATTCGGTTCTACCTCACTAGGTGAGATGGACAACACAGATGAATCATTCGATCTAGTTCCGGACGGCAACTACATGATGCAGAAACGAGCAGGTGTATTCTATCCCGTGAAAGCAGCCGCAGGTGGCGGAGGAACAAAGCTCACGCTTGCCTTTGTCACTCCGTCAAATGCAACGGCCGTTCATGGTAAGGAGACACTGATAAAATACACATACTCATCTACCTTGTCCGGAGAGGAAACGGGCGAAGGTATCGCAACCTATACTTTGAACAATAAGCAGGTAGCCTCCGAAACAATCAATCAAGGCGAAGTCTCATTCAATATAGGCAAATACCTGATACTCGGTGATAACGTCCTCGTTGTACAAGTTACCGACAGTTACGGAGCTACCCGCAAGCTGACATTCAAGATCAACGCGGTAAGCATTGCCGTAACGTCTACATTCGATGATTCAAAAGCCTATGTGGGAGCGATCTCATTCCCATATACCCCGCTTGGTGCCGTAGAGAAAACCATTCACTTTGTCGTTGATGGTAAAGAAACGGGTACCTACACCACATCTGTATCTAATCGTCAGCAGACATATTCAATCCCGGCACAGGCGCATGGTGCACATACGCTCGACGTTTATGCGACGGCAACGATCAACGATACCGAAGTAGAAAGCGATCGTCTACGCTATGATATTATCAGCATTGTATCCGGAAACAACACACCGGTTATTGCGTCATCCTTCAGGACTGCCGAAGTCGAACAATTCAGCACACTCCTGATTCCCTACATCGTTTATAATCCTGCTACAACGACAAGTGATATCACCCTGTCAGCTAATGGAATCGAAATTAGTGATCAAACGATCGACCGCACGCGACAAACATGGAGTTACCGGGCAGAAACTCCCGGAGAACTGGAACTGAAAATAGCATGCGGATCTGTGACCAAAACATTCAACCTGACGGTTACGGAATCAGAGATCGATGTTCGTCCGGAGGAAGCGGATCTCGTTCTCTTCCTCACTTCCGTAAACCGCAGCAACAACGAAGAAGGGAAAAACATCTGGAACTACGGAGAGATCTTCGCTGTACTTACCGCATTCAACTACGCAACGAACGGATGGATCAAGACAGTTGACGGATTCGTAGCTCTTCGCGTTAATGGCGATGCACGTGTAACCATCCCCTACAACTCCTTTGCCAACGACTTCCGTTCTACCGGCAAAACAATCGAATTCGAATTTGAAACCAGAGACGTTACCGACTATGATTCAGTCATCCTCAGCTGCATGAATGCCGGCATCGGACTTGAAGTGACTGCACAGAAAGCTATATTCAGATCAGAACAGACCTCTATCGAAACACAATTCAAAGAGGATGAACGTGTCCGGATTTCCTTCGTGATCGAAAAGAAAGCGGAGAACCGGCTGATCTTCGTCTACATCAACGGTGAGATCTGCGGACTGATCCAGTATCCGGAACAAGACAACTTTACTCAGCCCAATCCGGCCGGGATCTCGATCGGCAGCAGTGACTGTACCGCAGATATCTTTAATATCCGTGTCTATGACAATGCCTTAAACCGCTATCAGCTTCTCGACAATTACATTGCCGATATGGACAATCTTGAACTGAAGCGCAAGCTATATGCCCGGAACAGCATTTATGACGACTATGGGAATCTCAGCTATGAGAAGCTGGCGAATCAGAATATCTCATTCACCATCGTCGGTGAGCTTCCGACTTTCAAAGGAGACAAGAAGACTGTCACCCTTGTCTATGAGGACAGGGAATATCCTGAACGCAGCTGGGTAGCAACCGGAGTAGAGATCGACGTACAGGGAACTTCATCACAGTGGTATCCTCGAAAGAACTTCAAGACAAAATGCAAGCAGGGATTCACCATGACCGCTACCGGTGAACATGCCGATAAAGTTGCCATCTTCGAAGAAGAAATACCTGTAAACGTATTCTGCTTCAAAGCGGACTTCGCCGAATCTAGCGGTGTACACAATACCGGTATGGCCCGTTTGATCGACTATATTCTTCGTGGCATGGGATTCCTTACTGAAGCACAGAAGGCAGATCCCCGCGTCCGGACGACAGTCAACGGTCGCCCGTCGGTGATGTGGCATCAAACATCAGAAGATGATGAGAGAACATCATTGGGCAAATACAACTTCAATAACGATAAGTCAACGAATGAAACATTCGGATTCAAGGCCGGCTGTGAAAGTTGGGAGATCCTGAACAATACTTCCGACCGTGTACTCTTCAAACGTTCGGACTATATCACCGTCGACTCGGAAGGTAATATAGAATGGCTGAAAGACTTCGAAGCTCGTTATCCGGACGAAAACGAAGACTACACGAATCTAAAGCGCCTGACTGACTGGCTTGTCTCCGTAAAGGATAACCCGACGAAGTTCCGGGCCGAAGCTGATCAGTACCTGGACATGAATTTCATGTTATCGTACTACACGATAACGGAACTCTTTGCGATGGTCGACCAGCGTGCTAAGAATATGTTCCTGACTACCTTCGACGGAATTCACTGGATCTGCATCTTCTATGATAATGATACTGTGTGCGGACTGAACAACGAGGGCGTAGCAGCATTTGACTATACGGTTGAGTACCACGATCAGATCGGTAACAAGGATGTATGGAACGGTGCAGAGTCAACTCTCTGGAACAACATCGAGCAGGCATATTCTAAAGAGATCGCAGCCATGTACGCTGAAATGCGGTCAAAGAAGCTGCTCACTTATGAAGAATGTATCCGCTTCTTCGATACCGAACAGGGAGATGCCTGGTGTGAAGCAGTATACAATGAGGACAGCTGGTACAAGTATGTCCGTCCATTACTCGATGAAGGGAATGGATCATACCTGTATGCTGCCCAGGGAAGCCGCAAGATGCACCGTCGCTGGTGGCTGTACAACCGATTCAAATACATGGACTCTAAATACATTGCCGGAGACTATAAGAATGACTTCGCAACTCTGCGTCTGTACACCCCTTCAGAGTGGGAAGGAGTAGAACCTAATGCGGATATGACCATCACGTCGTATGCCGGGCAGTATGTCAACGTCCAGTACGGATCATATACAGCCGGCATTCGGTCACAGAAAAATGTACCGGTACATATTAAAGCTCCTGCCATTCAGTTCAACGATACTGAAACGATCATTTTTGGCGCCGGTCAGATCAGCAGCCTGGGGGATATATCCTCTTTGTATCCCGGTTCGGTTGACGTATCGAAGATGACCAAACTGGTGGAGCTGATTATCGGATCCGGAGCGGAAGGCTATCGAAACACGAATATGGAAGTGCTCTCAGTTGGTGCAAACAACCTGCTCCGCAAGTTGGATATCCGTAACTGTCCGAACCTGAAACAAGCAATAGACCTTGCATTATGTTCCAACATTCGCGAGATATGGGCGGAAGGAACCGGAACATCCGCTGTAGTATTGCCTGAAGGCGGTAACTTGACGTTGCTTCACCTGCCGGATACCATTACAAATTTAACGGTCCGAAATCAAACGGAACTGACTGATGCGGGATTAATCCTTGATGGGGTACGGAATCTTTCGACAATCAGATGGGAGAACACCAACAAGGCTAATGTCTTATCCATAATTGACAGATGTTTTGCGCTTGATACTATGAAGTTAGAGCGTGTACGCTTGATCGGTGTAGACTGGACATTATCTACCCTTGATCCTATCATAAAACTAATCAGTTTGAAAGGACTGGACGAAAACGGCAACAATGTAGACAAGGCGATCATCACCGGTAAATGTTATGTCTCTGTAGCTACCGATTCTCAAATCAACAAACTGAAGGCAGCATTTCCCGAATTAGCTATCACATATGGTCAATTGAAACCTGCTCCTGTGACGACTTTCACCTTCAGTTCTTCTCAGCGTAAGTCTCTTGCTAATTCAGCCTTCGAATGCGCCTACGAAGTTGAGAAAGTAAACGAATATACCTACAAGGTAACTTCTGAAGACAACATAACGATTGATTTTACGTTCAAATGTGAAAATCACGAAGATTTTAAGGGTTCATACCTTGTAGCAGGTACACGTTCTCAGAGTTATACTGTGACATATATTCCATTACGAAAGATTCGTGTAGGAGTTTATAACCAATCGGTATATGTCCAAGGTGCTACTGTCACAATTGGAGACCGATCATACATTTCTGATGCTGACGGATATGTTACTTTACCGCGTGGAGGTGCGGCTATATCCGGAACCGTGTCTGCATACGGATATGCAAGCAATACCTTCTCATATGGTTCCATAACATCTGATACTACAAACACTGTGTATGTATATGGCGTCGTGGATGTTAAGTTTATCGTAGAATACAATTCATCGCTCATTGAAGGTGCTACCGTAAAATGTAATGGAGTGACAGGAACGACTAACCAGTACGGTGAATGCACTTTATCATTGGGAAAAGGAACCTATGAATATTCTGTTACCCATGACACATATTATGAAAAGACAGGTAATATAACTGTTGGGACGTCTGCAACATCCTTAACTGTATATGTAGAACCAAACACGGTCGAAGTAAAGTTCATAGTAAAAGACGGCACTGTACTTCTATCCGGAGCTACTATTCAATGTGATGGGAAAACAGGGATTACTGATGCCTCCGGAGAAACGACATTGGTAATAGGTAGCAAAAAAACTCATGAATACACCGTATCTAAAAATGGATATTTCAGCGTAACAGATAACGTTACTGTTAGTTTAACCGCCATTACAGTCAACGCTGCCATGAGGCTTGATATTGAATCTTTCAAACCGATAGAGAATGGAAATATTCAGATGCTTGTTACTGGAGAGAACATTTCTCTCTATGTCACCTCAGACGCCACTGATTATATCATATCATGGGGAGACGGAACAGAAGATCATGCAGTCGGGCCAGGGAAGCTGACTTATGATCACACGTATGATAACTCAGATTTCCATCAGGTAGAAATCAAAAACTGTAGTGATGTGACCTATGCGATTACAAAAAGAAGTTTATCTCTTGTTGCATATTGGGATCTCGGAAATAGTAATGTAAATAACTTGAATTTCTCAGGTTTCTCAATGTTGAAGTATGTAGGACTTGTGTTGAAAAACGATACAGAGAGACAGTCTTTTTCCTATTGTTTCAATAATACAAGTTTAACATCTATTCCGCAAGGGTTGCTTGACAATTGCGTAGCTGCGACAAGTCTTTCAGGTATATTTAGGAATACCCTAATCTCATCAATTCCTGTAGGCTTATTTGACCATTGCACGAATGCCAGCACATTCAAATCAGCTTTTGAGGGAACATTAATATCTTCAATTCCTGATGATTTATTTAGATACAATGTAGGCGCCTCTGATTTCAACTTATGTTTCGCTAATACAAAAATCACTTCCGTTCCCGAACGATTATTCTACTATTGTACGAATGCATATTATTTTGGAGGAGCCGATAGTTGGAGTAATCCAGAAGGTTGTTTCTCACGTTCTTTATTGGAATCGGTCCCAGCAAATCTATTTATTAATAATAAGAAAGCGTTTGACTTTAGAGGATGTTTTCAATATTCAAAAATAAAGGTTTTACCTGCCGGTTTGCTTGATAATTGCCCTGTAACAAAGATGGAGCATTTCTGTTACACCTGTGATGAATTGAAACATGTGATACTTCCAGCTACAGTTCCGAATTTAGGAAATTATTCATTTGCCTATTGTCGTCAAATGAAATATTTCATTTCGACAGTAGAGACTCCCCCAATTATTGGCGCAAGAACATTCGCTTCGTCTTATATCTCTGTAAGGTTCCAAATATACGTTCCCAATGATTCTGTAGAAGCATATAAAACAGCAACTAATTGGACTGAATTAGCCGACAGCATCAAGCCTATGAGTCAATTTGCAATCGATTTCCCTAATGAAGAGGTATAATATGAAAATAGACGAATTAAATAATAACCATATCACTGCGGAAGAAGGCAAAGTATTCCGCAGAATTTCCGACAGCCAGCTGTTCGGGAATGAAATCTATCTCGGATACACCTACTACTTGTCAGGTGAGAAACTAGAAGAACCGCTTTTGGAACTCCCTGAACACTATGAAGAGATAGATGATCCTGCTGACCAAGAGACCGTTCTTATCGACGAAGATACACCGCTAGAGGATGAGGTAACTGATATTGAAGAAACAGAAACCATAGAGGATGAACCAAAAACTGATGTCGAACAAAAAAAGAGAATCACCGTAGCTGACTACCATAAACTAGAAAAGCAGGTGGCAATGCTTATACGAATAATGGGAGGAATAGAATAATGGCAGGACTAATCAATACCGGTATTTGGGGATTTATCTCCTCCGCTAAAGCAACAGGTAAGAAGATACTGAACGCTGCCGGTGAAGAAGTAGATGAATGGGTAAGTACATTCGTATCAGGCGTATCAGGCTGGTTGATTGACAAGCTCGGCAATGCTGAGTTTAAATCTGTCTTTGTACGTGAGAAGTTTATCACAAATGAATTTGTATACAACCGCATCCGGGTAACAGAGGATGAAGAAATAGTCACAAGCAGTATCAAGATCGCATCTTACTTCGATAACGGAGACGGGACATTCACTGTCTATCCGGATTTGAGAGAAGCGGACAATAACCCGCTTGCCGACAGTGACCTGTTGATAGGGTATTATCATAATCCCGGCAACACCGGCACAATTTACTCCGTTCAACAGTTTACCGCCATCTCTGATCCGGGCAGCGATCAGTCTATTCTCCTTGAAGCTGAAGGTGACAGTATCCCTTACCAGCACATGATCATTGCAAGAGTAGGAAACATAGTTGATGCAGAACGTCAATCATTCATCCGTATTTCATCAAGGACAAACTGCCAGTATTTTTATGACGGTATCGACAGCTGGGCGGCTTATTCCGATCCGGAACATGTAAGATGTACGCTTGGCCATGCAGATATCGGTCTGATTCCTGCCTGGGCAAAGGAAGCTGTAGGAAGCGTTAAGAGATGGTTTGGTTTGATCGCCGATGGAGTGATCATTCGTGGTACATTCATCCTGCACAATGACAAGACAATCGAAGACGAGTTGAACGGTCGTGAGATTCAGATACGCGGCGACTTCGAAATCAGGGAGGATGGGATCACCGGCAAATGGCAAGAAGTCATCAAGTACGCGAAGGAAGCTTCTGATTCTGCTAGCTCTGCTGCCGGATCAGCTACCACCGCAGGTGAACATGTGACCAAAATCGAAGAACTTTCTTCTGAATTTAATGTCAATTACGAAAAGTTGTCTGCTGACTTTACCCATAAAGTCGAGACTGAAACGACGAATGCTCTGGGTGCTATCACTACAGCAACAGAAGAAGCAACCGGTACACTTCAGCTCACTGCAAGGGACTTTGTACTTGCATTCACTAATCTCGTAAATACTAAAACAGAAGAGGCAACCGGAGCGATATCCGAAGCGAAGAAATCCGCAGAATCATCCCTAAAAATGACTGCCGAACAGCTTGATCTTCAATTCAAGAAAACAGTAGAAGAAAAAACAGAAGAAGCGACCGGAGCGATCACTGATAAAAAAGAATCTGCTGAATCAGACATTCAGGCTTCAGCGGAAGAACTAACAGCTACTTTCAATAAGAATGCAGAGGAAAAGGTAAAGGAAGCCGACGGAGCTATCACGACATCTAAGAATGCCGCTAAATCAGAAGTAGAACTCACCGCTAAGAACTTGACCGCAACCTTCGAAGAGAATGTTCAGAAGAAAACGATATCAGCAAAAGGTGAGATTGACGTGACAACAGAAAGCTGCAAATCTGAGCTTAACTTGACTGCTGAAAGGTTGACTACCAAGTTCGAGGAAGCCGTTGCTGATGCCGAGGGGGATATCATTAAAGAGATCGGCACCCAAGTCACTCAAAACGCAAAAGAGTGGAAAGTAGAGGTTATGGGTACCGACAAGGACGGTAATCCCAACACGATTCTTGCTGCTATCAATGCCGATGAATCAGGAATCCTGATCGAAGGTAAAAAGGTCCAGATCAGCGGCCAGCTCCTAGTTGATGCTATACTGACTACCGGTATTAATATTGATGACAAGTTTGTCGTAACTGTAGATAAAAATAAGAAAGCAAAAGTTGCTGTGAACGGTGAAATTAATGCCACAAGCGGAACCTTTGAAGGATTCTTGAAAATACCATTCAAAACCTTCGAGGAAGGAGCAATCCGGAATCCTACCACTGGAGAATATACTGTATCCGATTATTTCAATCTTGAAGCAAGAGGAGAAACCACAAGTTATCTCCTTTATATAGTCAACTTGCCAAGCGATGCTAAATATATTGGCACAGTGTTAACAATATATGATAGTCCAATTAAGACAAGATCAGCACCTGAGATCCATATTAGAGGGGGAATGTATCATCCATTAAATACGTCTCAATACGGACTACAACAAGTGACACAAATTACCACAGGTAAAGGAGGAGTCATACAATTTCTAGCGGTTAAACATGATACTAAGTGCGTATGGTATGTCATTTCCGATAGTTTAAGCGAAAGCATTAGAACCTAAAATAACCGGATATTAATCACTTAAAAATAGAACTTATGAAAAAGGTATTTTACGAAAGTTGGATCGCAAAACATCTGCTGATCAACAATTGCACAACTATCACGCTGCTTGCGTGGGTATTCACACAATGGTCCAAGACAGAGGCCAGACAGTCTACAATCAATCACGAATGTGTTCATGCCCGGCAGTGGATTGAACTGGCTGTCGCATCCGGTATCCTGCTGTGGATCGGAATGCTGGTATTCGGTTATTCGGCATGGTGGTTAACGCTGTCTGCAGCTACATTCTATGTATGGTATGTACTAGAGTGGTGTATCCGCAAGATGATCGCCAGCGTGTTGGCTGACTGCCGGGAAGACTATGACGCTTACCGACTGATCTCATTTGAGCGTGAGGCTAGGTTAGCGGAGAAGGACAATAACTACCTGGAGAATAGCAGCTACTTCAGCGGTTGGTTGAGATATGTCTTTAAATAAAAAAAGAAAACCGCCTGCTCATCACGAGTTAGCGGTTCGAAACACAAACAAAACAAATAACGGAGAGCACCACCCCTCCGTATTGCATATTGCAAAGGTAGTATTAATAATTAGATAGAGAAAAGGAATATGGGATTAAATGAATGGCTGGCGCTGATCGGTGCTTTGGGAGGCTTCGAAGCAATCAAATGGATAGTTAACTTCTACGTGAATCGTCGAACGAATGCAAGGAAGGAAGATGCGACAGCGGATAGTATGGAGGATGAAAATGAACGCAAGCAAGTCGCATGGTTGGAAGAACGTATCGCTCAACGTGACGCCAAGATTGACGCTATTTATGTTGAACTCCGGCAGGAACAGTCCGCTCATCTGGAAGATATTCATAAGAAGCATGAACTGGAGCTTAGATTGAAAGAAGCTGAAATAAAGAAATGTGATGTACATGGATGCACTAACCGGCAGCCGCCAAGTGACTATTAATTATAAGGAGGAAAAGAAATGATCGAAGTATTAGAGTTTATTTTTCAGGACCTTTGGCATTGGCTTGGAACAATATGCCTATTAGCTGTAATAGCTGAGTGTGGGCCTCTGATTAAAATTAATATAGGAACTAAAAAAGAGGAGGAAAAGAAATGAAGTACTTTACAATCGCGGAACTCTGCAAATCTACGACTGCAGACCACTTAGGAATCAACAACAGATGCAATCAAGAACATGTAGTTAATCTGACTGCACTAGTGAATAATGTATTGGACCCATTGCGGGAATGGTACGGTAAACCAATTACGGTAAACTCCGGCTTCCGCTGCCCGGCATTAAATAAAGTAGTGAAGGGTTCTAATACGTCTCAACACATGACCGGACAAGCTGCCGACATTGATACCGGTGATCGGCTACAAAATAAGTTATTGTTTGACTACATTCAGAAGAACTTGCCGTTTGATCAGCTCATTGATGAATCTAACTTTGCGTGGGTGCATGTATCATTCCGGGCAGATGGTATGAATAGAAATCAAGTACTGAAGCTATGAAACATCTAATCTACATTCTAATCATATTTCTGATGTCGGGAATATGGTTGTCATCCTGCCGGAGTCCTCAGTATGTTCCAGTAGAAACCAAAATTCAACTAAAAGATTCGGTAATAACGAGAGATTCGGTTGTAATCAAGGAACAAACGGTTCGGAAAGACTCAGTTGTAATAAAGGACTCTACGGTAATCGTAGTCGATGAATCCGGAAACGTTATCCGGACCGAATTATATAGGTACCGTGACTGGTACAAGGAACTGTCACGTGATTACTCTGTGTTGCAGGCAAAATATGATTCTCTTTTTAGTGAGAAGCAGAAGGAAGTGCAGGTGCCATTCCCAGTCGAGCGTGAACTTTCCTGGTGGCAATCTGTTAAGCTACAAGTCGGAGAAATAGCTATAGGCGTAATTATAGGCTTGATCATTATAATTGTCTGGCTAATCCGTCGGAAGAAATAACTACTAAAAATAACACTAAGATTCATAATAAAAAAACTTTTGGATACCTCGGCTTGGGAAAGTCGGGGTGTTTTTATTGCTGAAATGTTAAATATTACAATTCGGCATAGTTTCTTTGGAGCACTTTGATTATTTCAGAAAATATTTTTTATATATCAAAATAGTGATTATATTTGAAAACTGGCAATATTATTCTTTATTGAACTATTGGATTTTGATTTATGGTGAAAATAAAAAGATATGTAAAAGATTGGCTTGTTTGGGTAGCTGTTATTTCTGTATTGCTCATAATAGTCATTGTCTTTTGTTATTTTAATCAAACAGGAGGTGACTTTGCAGATAAAAAGACCGACTGGGGTGAGTTTGGAAGTTTATTAGGGGCGATTGCTGGATTAATAGCATTCGTCGGAGTTCTTTTTACACTAAAACAAAATAAACAGCAATTCTTGAATAGTGAGGATAGGTCTGTTTTTTTTGAGTTGCTTAAGATTTTCATTTCATATCGGGATGCCTTGCAAGTGAAAAGAACAGATTGGGTATATGATGAAAAACAATGTGAATGGAAAATAACTCTTTACAATGAGTATTGTACACCCGAAAAAACTTATCGACAGATTTATGTAGAGTTATACCATATTTTCTATCTAGAAATAAGAAGAAGCATCCCAAATAATTTTTCTAAAGAGGAGTTCACTGAATATATTATTCCAAAAAACTTTTCAAGAGAGCAATGGATGTTAACGTTTAGTCATTTGAATACTGCTATCAACAACATTTATTCAGAACACAATTGGAGAATGCACGGTGGGATGAGTACTACGTTTCCAGTACATATAAATGCCTATGATTATTTGTGTCTAAATGCGATTAAGATCTATTTTGAACAGAATAATTTCAAACCTATAGCTGAAGCTTGCAGCAAAGCCGCTGACCATTGTTTTACCCCATATCAAAATCAACTTGGTACTTATTTTAGAAACGCTTATTATATTTTGGAAATGGCTTCGGAATTCAATTCGCCACAAAAATATTCGAAAATATTCCGGGCGCAATTGTCTAAATATGAACTTGCACTCCTGTTCTTCAACTCATTTAGTTCACTATCAACTTCCAAGACACGAGAATTATACCTGAATGCCGACTTATTTAATAATCTTGAGTTAAGGGATGTACGTTTGAAAGAGGGAGCATATGACGAATCTGTATCTCGTATAGAATATATAAACTTCCCACCCATTATATCCCAAACAGTAGTTAAAAACGAATATATTTCTCGCAACCTTTTAATAAAAATGTACGATTCAGTTCAAATTAAAAAATAAATAGTATATTTGTGTACAGACGTGGATGTCTGTTATATCATCTCTCTACGGAAAAGTTGCTAGTTTTCGAGATCGGGAGATAATGCGTTATTTACTCCAAAAAGAATGAGCCTCGACTAAACGTAGTCGGGGCTTTTTATGTTTACAAACATCAAAGAATAAATAACAACCAATCATTCAATAACCTACTTTTGTGTAGAATGTCTAATTAAAAACAATAGAACTATGGCAGAAGATAGTAAGCAAGAACACTCTTTGGATAAAAATAGTAGCAAGAAAATAGAGAAGCATGAGATAAGTACTCCTTTTCTAGGCTTGGTCCCGATTCCCTCTCTTTTAATTGATCGTGTTGATATAGATTTTCAGATGGAGGCCACTGAATCTAGTTCAGCATCGGATAAGGACTATGATGAAAATAAAGAAGTGTCTGAATAGTCGTTTTTTATTAGGATACTCTTTCTAAAACCAATATTGTATCAGAACGAAAATAGAATCAAAAAAAGAATAGATTATGAGTAATGTAGAAGAACACGTCCGCGAACAGAAAACCGGGATGAAATGCCCGCAATGCGGCGCATTCATTGAGACATCTATCTTTGAACTGCTCACTTCGAGCACTCTGTCATGCCCGTCGTGTCACCTGCGCCTTTCGATTGACCGGATAAAATCAAAACCAGCATTCGATGCGTTGCGCAAAGTGCAGCAAGCTCAACAAAATTTAGAAGAGAAAAGCAAGCATGATCGAGAAAAGAGGTAGCTTATTCGGCTTTTGTTATTTCATCCATAATCATTATATTTGCAAAATCCTAATCGGTGGAGGAGGCTTCTCTCCCCTTGGAGTTTAGAGCTTTATATCAAAGAAGATACTAAAAATTCTCAATCTCCAGATTCTAAATGAAATTGCGAGTCTCATATTGAATACCGATTAGGTTTCTCTTCTTGCTTTCTCGGTGAAGAAGATGTAATATTATCCTATAAGCATAAACAATATAATAGCAACTGTTGCTGCTGTTGCTAAAATATAAATCATTTTGTTTTTCTTGAGTTCATCTATTTGTGCCTTTTGTGCTTCAATAATGGTATCTTTGTCTTTGATCACATTATTATGATTTTTGTTGGACTCAAATTGGTCTTCTACCCGCTTTCTAGTGCTTTCTGCTAATTTAGCAAGGTGGTGTCCTGTATCAGTTGGATTGTTTTTGTATTCACTAACGAATGATCTCAATAGTATGTTTGAATCTCCATGTCCTACTCCTGAAAATATGGGAGTATTACATTCTAGTATACAGTTGATGACTTCACAATTACTGAAGAAATCTAGTCCTTCACCACCTCCTCTTAAAATGAAAATTGCATCATACTTTTGGGAGTCTAGACTATCTATGCAACGCGTAAATTCTTGTATATTGCCAAAATTACATTGAATTTCATGGCAGTCATACATATTTATTCCTGAACCTAATGCGTCCCAAAATTCAGTTCTGACTTCTGTTCTTTGAGGAAATAGAAGACATATTTTTGGCTTTATATTTTTTAATAATATATCTTCTAATTCAATTGATATATTAGATGTTTTCTTTCCGCTTTTCTTCTCCAACAATTTAAGTATTTGTTCCTCTTTTGTGGATATTCTTCTTTCCAGCTTAGCAGTTGTGTCTGTTACACTTAAATAGCAATGAAATAAGCAGTCTTTTTTATTCGATATAACAAGCACACCAGTGAACGAATAAATATAGTCATTTTCAAGTTGGTCTCTAATGTCTTTGCTGACTTTTATAACTATAGATTCTTCGGTATTTTCATCAATTAAAGTATCGAAGTAAAATCCATTATAATCCTTAGTTCCATTCTTTTTGTATCGTCCTTTTAATTCTATTTGATTGTTAATAGTATCAGGTATTCTTAGATTACTTTTGAGTATGCAGGAAATAGAGTTAGGTGTGTGCATTTGTTTGTTTTTTTTGCAAAAATAGCGAAAAAATAAACATTAGCTAGTTTTATGGATAAAATATTAATGGTTGAATCCCCATATTATTAACCCTTCATGATTACTATGAGGATAGTGATAATTTCCTTTATTATTTATATATTGCAATTTATGTTTATAATCTGATTGATATTAGTAGTATAATGTCTGGAGAGCTGTGCTTGTTTTAACTTCCATTCTCTTCCGTTTCCTTGCACGGCCAGTTTGATGCGTTGACCGTGATCACCGTTGATCTTGTCTATGATTTGCATGAGTTTATGATGCTTTTCACGGTCGACGGAATCAAAAAGTCCGAGTTGCGCATTTTCCGTTATTTCGGTGATAATGACGCCTGCCTTCTTGTATTGATAGCCTTGCATGAAGATGTTTTTCAGTCCGATAAGTGCGTAATGGATAATCTCTTGCGTGTCATTGCTCGGTACGGGAAGATGGACGACGGTGTTCTTCCAGTATTGCGGAAGGTCTTCCCGAAAGTTATTGGTGTGGATAAATACCATGAGAGAATGGGCATACGCTTTCTGCTTCCGGAGCTTTCGGGCACAGGTCGATGCGTGTGTGGCGATAGCTTCTATCAGGGTATCGATGTCGGAGATCATCTTTCCGAAAGATCTGGATGTACAAATCTGTTTCTTTGCCGGAGGAATGGATTCCATGCGGATGCAGGAAATGCCACGAAGTTCCTTCCAGGTGCGTTCGCCTGTCACGGTCATTTCTTTGCGCACCCATGCTTCGGGAAGCTGGATGAAGTCATAAGCCGTCTTTACCCCTTGCTTTTCGAGTTTGGCGGCTTGCTTGTGTCCGATGCCCCATACATCTCTTATCTCTGTCTGTTGCAGGGCTTTGAGATGCTTCTCTTCTGTGTCGATGATGCACACCCGATTGTATGCAGGATACTTTTTCGCAAATTTATTCGCTATTTTGGCGAGCGTTTTTGTGGAGGCTATTCCCAGACTCATGGGGATGCCGGTACCACGGGTCACGCTGTTTACGATGTTTGTCCCCAGCGGTTGCAATTCCTTTATGCCGTCCAGATTTAGAAACGCTTCGTCTATCGAGTAGACTTCGATTTCCGGAGCCAGTTCGGTAAGTATCGACATGACTCGTCCGGACATATCGCCATATAGGGTATAGTTTGACGAAAAGACGGCGATTCCGTGGCTGTCTATCAGATTCTTAATTTGATAGGCGGGGACGCCCATCTTAATTCCCAGTTCTTTGGCTTCGTTGCTGCGCGCTATCACACAACCGTCATTGTTGGAAAGCACAATGACAGGTTTTCCGTTGAGAGCCGGATTGAATACCCGTTCGCAGGAAGCATAAAAGTTATTGCAATCTATTAGTCCGAACATTATCTTTTCCTCCGATTCTTTTTGATTGTAAATGTAACGATTCCCCAGATCATGAAGTCATTCTCCTTGGTTACTTTTATCAGTGGATAATCCGGATTGGAAGGGACCAGCCAGATAGCTTCCGGTTCCAGTCTCACTCTTTTGACGGTGAACTCGCCATCGATAAAGCATACCGCCAAATCATCATCCATCAGCTCCAATGACTTGTCGATGACCAGTATATCACCTTCTTCTATTCCTTCGTCTCTCATCGAGTCTCCCGTCACACGTCCGTAGAACGTAGACGCCGGATGACGGATCAGTTCTTTGTTCAAGTCAATCGCCTGTTCCATATAGTCCTGAGCAGGGGAGGGGAAGCCGGCCTTTATTCCTTCATCGGCAAATTGCAACGGAAGGCTGCTGGATACGTCTATCTTATGTAATTCTATTTGCTTTTTCATAACTAATTCTTTTCCTATAAACAAAATTGTTTGGTATTTGCTCACAGGTAATAGTTTATTAGTTATAGATAGTTTTTTCCCAGTCATCCAAAATGGTCATTTCCCATTTTGGAATATCGGGTTCAATATAGCTAATAGATACACCATATACGGAGAAACTTTTTCCAATGAAATCGCTTACGGCTTCATCTTCTCCTTTCTGAATACGGGCAGTCATAAATATATGCATTTCCTCCCAGCAGGTTGGGGCGATAAATAACGATTGTATTGGCTTGCCTTTAATAGGGCTACCAATAGCTGTATCTTTTATGCGTTCTAATAAAGAAATAGCTTCGTCAAATGTCATATCATTAATTTTGCAACAAAGATAAAAAAAGATTTAGTTATTTATTACTTATCCCTTCATCAACATTATGTCCGCCCTCATCTCTAGAAATTCGGTATATTTCTCTGGGCTGTTGGTATAGTCAATGACTCTATTAATTGCAATTTCTGCTTGCTTCTGTTTGACGCGTGTGTAATATCTGATAATCCCTTTACTTTTATCAGAATGCCCAAGACAATAGTCAATAACTCCATCTGGGATACCTAGTTCTGAAGCAAACTGTGCGAATGTTTTGCGTGCGGAATAAAAACAGAGTGTTTGTTCGATTTCTAAATATTCTTTTAGATTTCTCATGCAAAGATTGATATATCTTTGTAGGTTGGGGTAGGAATAAGAATATCCTAGATCCAGTACCCCCTTTTTGTTTATGTATTTATTTATAATAGCTTTTGCTTCATTGTGTATCGGAATTGTTATAACTGTTTTTCCAGTTTTTGCGTTTAATGTCTTGCTTCTTTCAAATGAGAGAACATCACCTGATAAGTTAACGGTTAATAGATCCTTTAAGTTTATTCCGCATAAATAAAAAGAGAGTAGTAACATGTCTTTTCCAAGATTCATTCTTTTGCCTTCTACTTCTGTATTGCGTATTTTCCGAAATTCCTTTATTGTCAAATCGCATTCTTTAGGATCGGCAGTCGGAATTTTAGTGTAGGCAAAGGGATGTACATCCTGTTTGAGAATACCAGCTTTTATTAGTTCGTTAATTCTAGCTTTCAAGTGAGTTAACCTCAGTCCTATATTTCCGTTAGCATAACCTTTCTTTGTCATCCATTTCTTAAAATGCTCAATTAGCAGAGTGTTGATTGCGGGAATGGGGATATCTCCTTCAGCATTGGAAAATACTCGAATTGTTTCTTCGTTCATTTTTGCGTAGCTTTCTCTGCCTTCTTCCCTAATCTCATTAATCCTTTTCTTCCAAAATTCCAAAAATGAAATATGAGATGGGCGTTCTTTTGACGTTATGATTTGTTTTATTTGGAGTGCTGAGAAATATTCAATGTCTTCAATGGAATCGAATTTTTCTTTGTATTGTGAGTATACAAATTCTAATCTCTTATTCATAACGTTTGCGTCCTTACGGTAGGCTACCTTGCCGTTATCAAATTCTGAGATGTCATCTAACAGAAATTCTGTTTTGATGTAAGTACGGTCTTTTTTCTGGGAGATGCAGACTAAGATGGGTAGTCTGCCATCATGTTCCTTAATGGAACTTAAAATTGTTAATCTGATTGTTGCCATAGTCGAATAATCAAAACACAATTCTACTATACAATTTTGTGCAAATATATATGCAGATTTATGTTTTTTTTATTCAGAACTGAATTTTTAGAAAAGAAAAACGCTGATTAAGTATGTGACAATCAGCGTTTTATTAAAGAGCCGCTAGCCAGACTTGAACTGGCGACCTACGCGTTACGAATGCGTTGCTCTACCAACTGAGCTATAGCGGCGGTTTGTTTCTCGTTTACGGCGTGCAAAATTACAGCTTTATTTGAGAAAACAAAAGGATTCTGAATATTTTTTGAGCTTTAATTTAAAATCTTCCTTTACCATAACTCTTTGCATAAAGTAACGGTAGTTTAACTTTCGAACATTCTGCTGCGTGCCAGCATACACGCGCCTACAATACCTGCTTTATCCTTCAATTTGGATGTAATGATGGCAGAGTCTTTGTTGACCAGATTGAGTGAATACTTACGTACCGCTGTTTTGATAGGTTGGGTGATATAATCTCCCGTTAAAGATAAAGTTCCGCCTATAATGACCAGTTCCGGATTGAAGATATTGATTAATCCTGCAATTTGTTTTCCCAGCTTTTGCCCTATTTCTTCAACAATTTCAATACAAAGCAGATCTTCCTTGTTGACGGCTGTGATGATTTCGTCAAGCGTGATGGGGTCTTCTTCACCGGATATTCGGGTGGAAAGAATAGAGCTTTCTCCGCTTTTAATACGCTCCAAAAGAATGCGATGAAGGGCAGAGCCGGATGCTTCTGTTTCCAGACACCCTTTTTTGCCGCAATGGCAGATGATTTCATTGTCGTATGCATTGACGTGACCGAACTCTCCCGAGAAACCGGATTTTCCTGTGTAGACTTTGCCGTCGATAATAATTCCGATGCCGACTCCCCAGCTGACGTTGACGAAAATAATATCTTTTTCTCCTTTTACACACCCTTGCATATATTCTCCGTAAGTCATGGCACGGGTGTCGTTGTCAATGGTTACTTTATGACCCAGCTTTTCCGACAGGACATCCGCCAACGGGCGTTCCTCAAAATTGAACTGGCTGAAACTATATCCGGATTCCGGATTTACCCGTCCCGATACATTTACATTGATATTTAAAATCTTCTCCTTATTGATAGGAAGTTTTTTGATGAAGTTGAGAATGAGTTTGCACAACTCGTTCATCCCTTCTATCGAATTCTCAAATTTATAGGGGATATTCATTTTTAACTCTACCATATCACCTTTAAAATTGATCAGTCCGATATTGACTGCAAATCTTTTGATGTCTACACCTATAAAATAACCGGATTCCGGATTTAGTCCATAGAGATTCGGGTGGCGTCCACCGCTGGTTTCCAGTTTTCCGTAATCATTGATATATCCGTCCTCACACATTTCACCGATAAACTTGGTGACTGTGGGCACGCTTAGATCTAGTTCTTTTGAAAGATCGGGAATAGTGGAACTACCATTATATATATAATGTGTAATGATCCTCTTTTTAACGAGGGCATTTTTAGAGCCCATTTCTATTTCTTTCAAGAATTGTTGGTTCATACGTCTCTTATATTTTGTAATATCTACAAAGATAATTAATTTTTTTATTAACTAATAAGGTTCTTGACGAAAAAATTAGAATTGAATCTGAGATGATGCTGTGCTGATTCCTTATAGAAAGTGAATTCTCTCATTGATAGTTATTTGAAATCTTCTTATATAATAAGGTAATAAGGGTACTGGTATCTGAATAGCTTCATATTTATAGTCTTATTAATGAATAAAGAAGCAAAAATCAACTTTATTAATAAAATATTTTATTATCTATTGTTTATTTAATAAATATAGCTATATTTGTACCGTGATATTAATTAAGATGTACCGTAACCAAATCGTATTATGATGAAAAACTTATTCCAAATACTCTGTGGGCTGTTTCTGGTAGTATCATACTCTTCTTGTATGCACTCAGAGGAAGATAAGGTAGATGTACTTATTATAGGTGGAGGTGCCAGTGGTGTAACATCCGGCATCCAGTCTGCTCGTATGGGAGCCAATACACTGATTCTCGAAGAAAGCACCTGGCTGGGTGGGATGCTGACTTCTGCCGGTGTGAGTGCTGTGGATGGAAATTACAGATTGCCTGCCGGACTTTGGGGAGAATTTAAGAATAGATTGTCTGATTATTATGGCGGGCTGGATTCTTTGAAGACGGGTTGGGTAAGTAACGTATTGTTTGAACCGTCAGTTGGAAATAAGATTCTTCACGAAATGGTAGCGGCGGAAAATAATCTAAAAGTCTGGAAACAGGCTTGCCTTGAAGAAGTAAAAAGGACGGGAGATGAGTGGGTCGCTAAAGTGAAGGTGGAAGGACAAGGTGTGAAAACGGTTCGGGCGAAGGTCATGATTGATGCCACCGAACTGGGTGATGTGGCAAAAATGTGTGGAGTGAAGTACGATATTGGTATGGAAAGCAGAGATGACACGCACGAGGATATTGCTCCGGAAAAGAAGAATAATATTGTGCAGGATATTACCTATGTTGCCATATTAAAAGATTATGGTAAGGATGTGACTATTCCGGAACCTGAAGGATACGATCCTAAAGAATTTGCCTGTGCCTGTGCCAGTCCGGTATGCATAACTCCTAAAGAGCCGGATCGCGTCTGGTCTAAAGATATGATGATTACCTACGGGCGGTTGCCGAATCATAAATATATGATTAATTGGCCGATAGAAGGTAATGATTATTATATTAATCTGATTGAAATGACTCCGGAAGAACGCGTGAAAGCATTGGAATATGCGAAACATTATACGATGTGTTTTGTTTACTTCCTGCAACATGAACTGGGGTATAATACACTTGGATTGGCGGATGATGAATATCCGACAGAGGATAAGTTACCTTTTATCCCTTATCATAGAGAGTCCAGAAGAATTCACGGATTAGTCCGCTTTAACTTGAATCATGCACTCAATCCATATACACAGGATGAAAAGCTGTACCGTACTTGTATTGCTGTGGGTGATTATCCGGTAGATCATCACCATACCCGCTATCATGGTTATGAAGAGTTGCCTAATCTGTATTTTCATCCGATCCCTTCGTATGGGTTGCCGTTAGGTACATTGATTCCTCAGGAGGTAGACGGGCTGATTGTTGCAGAGAAATCTATTTCCGTATCGAATATTATGAATGGAACGACTCGTTTGCAACCGGTTGTACTGCAGATCGGTCAGGCGGCAGGAGCTTTGGCTGCACTTGCTGTGAAGAATAATCAGAAGATAAGTGATGTTTCTGTTCGTGATGTTCAGAATGCTATTTTGGATGCTAAAGGATATTTGCTTCCTTATCTGGATGTCCCTGTCTCGGATGTGAAGTTTGCTTCTTATCAGCGGATTGGTTCTACGGGGATTCTCAAAGGAGTCGGTAAGAATGTGGACTGGTCCAATCAGACTTGGTTGAGAGCGGATACGGTATTGCTGGCGTCAGAACTGGATGGTCTGTTTGAAGTGTATCCGGCTGCCAAAGATGAATTCAAAAAAACAGGAGCGGATAAATTAAGTATTGAGGAGGCAGTTCAACTTGTTCAGAAGATAGCAGAAACGGAAAAACTACATACTACTGTTGATCCGCAAGCGCTTTGGAAAGCATACGGAATGCAAGAACCGGATTTGAAACGGAATATTTTGAGAGGGGAGATGGCTGTAATGATTGATCAGGTATTGGATCCTTTCAATAAAAAACAGATCGATATCACTGGTAAGTATATTCAATAGGTTAACATATATCCAAGTAAAAACAAAAAAATAAAACTATGGAAACTAATAATCGTAGAGATTTCTTAAAGAAGGCAGCTTTGGCCGGAGCTTCCGCTTTGGTTGCCCCTTCATTATTTGCAGCTGACGGAGAGGGGAGAGGGGAACTCTCCCCGAAGATCAAGGCTGGCGATTTGGAAAGCAAATTGATTGTTCCCAAAAATAATGGCTTAAAAATTACAGGAACTTTTTTGGATGAAATATCTCATGATATTCCTCATCAGAACTGGGGTGAGAAAGAATGGGATCTGGATTTTCAGCATATGAAAAGAATCGGTATCGATACAGTGATTATGATTCGTTCCGGTTATCGTAAGTTTATGACTTACCCTTCACCTTATTTGCTGAAAAAAGGATGTTATATGCCGTCGGTTGATTTGGTAGATATGTATTTGCGTCTGGCGGAGAAGTATAACATGAAATTTTATTTTGGTTTGTATGATTCAGGACGGTATTGGGATACAGGTGATTTAAGTTGGGAGATTGAGGATAACAAGTATGTGATTGATGAGGTTTGGAAGATGTACGGAGAGAAGTATAAAAGTTTTGGAGGCTGGTACATCAGCGGCGAGATTAGCCGTGCCACGAAAGGGGCTATTGATGCTTTCCGTGCTATGGGAAAGCAATGTAAAGATGTATCGAACGGACTCCCGACTTTTATCTCTCCGTGGATTGATGGCAAAAAGGCTATTATGGGAACAGGGAAACTGACAAGAGAAGATGCGGTTTCTGTACAACAACACGAAAAAGAATGGAATGAAATTTTTGATGGAATTCATGAAGTGGTAGATGCTTGTGCTTTTCAGGATGGACATATCGATTATGATGAGTTGGATGCGTTCTTTACTGTAAATAAAAAATTAGCAGATAAGTATGGTATGCAATGCTGGACCAACGCCGAGTCTTTTGACCGTGATATGCCTATCCGTTTTCTACCCATTAAATTTGATAAGCTCCGGATGAAGCTGGAAGCTGCCAAACGTGCAGGGTATGATAAGGCTATTACTTTCGAATTTTCTCATTTTATGAGTCCTCAATCTGCCTACTTGCAGGCCGGACATTTATATGATAGATACAGAGAATATTTTGAAATCAAATGAGTGATATGAAGTCTACAATTAACTTTGGCTATCTTATTTTCCTTTCTGTTGTAGCAGCTTTGGGAGGATTTTTGTTCGGATATGATACTGCTGTTATATCCGGAACAATCGCTCAGGTTACTCAACTTTTTCAACTGGATACGTTGCAACAGGGGTGGTATGTGGGATGTGCTTTAATAGGTTCTATCGTCGGTGTTCTTTTTGCCGGTATCCTGAGTGATAAGCTGGGACGAAAAATGACGATGATTATTTCAGCGACTCTGTTTTCTACATCGGCTTTAGGTTGTGCGATCTCCGCAGACTTCACCCAATTGGTAGTCTATCGTATTATTGGTGGAGTTGGTATTGGTGTTGTGTCGATTGTTTCTCCTTTGTATATATCTGAAGTGGCTGTGGCACAATATAGAGGGCGTTTGGTATCTTTATATCAATTGGCTGTGACAGTTGGATTTTTAGGAGCTTATTTGATTAACTATCAATTGCTGGCTTATGCTGAAAGTGGTAATCAGTTAAGTATGGACTGGTTGAATAAGATATTTGTTACTGAAGTCTGGCGAGGAATGTTGGGAATGGAAACATTGCCGGCTGTGTTATTCTTCATCATTATCTTCTTTATTCCGGAGAGTCCTCGTTGGCTGATCGTAAGAGGTAAAGAAGAAAAAGCTGTCAATATATTAGAAAGGATATATAATTCAGTTTCAGAGGCTGCAAGTCAATTAAAAGAAACGAAATCTGTATTGACGTCTGAAACAAAATCTGAATGGGCTATGTTAATGAAACCCGGAATTTTTAAAGCGGTCATCATTGGTGTATGCATTGCTATTTTGGGACAGTTCATGGGTGTGAATGCTGTACTTTATTATGGCCCTTCCATTTTCGAAAACGCAGGACTTTCAGGAGGAGATTCTTTGTTTTACCAAGTTCTCGTAGGACTAGTCAACACTCTGACCACCGTTCTTGCTCTTG
>OHAD01000626.1_pt1 | contig 39802 bp, 35 predicted proteins | sample 1577011 | NCBI WGS metagenome assembly OHAD01 (sample SAMEA3541510, study PRJEB24748) | human gut metagenome | biome: human gut; feature: human-associated habitat; material: faeces | place: China | collected 2012 | reverse complement strand
CAAAAAAAGTAGAGGCAGCAGATGGAAACAAGGACGGCAGAATCATGAACTGCGATGATGTAAATTATTCTGATGTAAAACAGCTCCTGAACTACGCCGCAGCTACTGGTGCAGGTTTGACTTATGATGTGGCAGGCTGGCATTACGGTGAGTATGTGGGATACGTGAAGTAAGCCCATATTTTACAAACTTATGCCATGTTAGACAGACAAATCATTATGACAGAAGGACAAGTTCGTTTTTTCAATTCGAGGTTGTCCTTTTGTAGTATTTTGAGGTTTATGGAGAATAAGGAGGATGTTGTATGTCTTTAGAAATATATCAAGCAATTGTTGATACTGCTTCAGCAGTAGGAAGTCTAGTGGCAGTCTGTTTAGCGTACAAAGCTTTTGACGTTTCCAGAAATATATCCGATCATGAGCAAGATAATGAACGAACTCGCCTGACAATAGATGCACTAAACAAGCTGCAAGATGAGGTCCTGAGCAAAATATATTGTCCTGAACTCTATGAAATCAAATCAGATCTACAAGAAAAAGAATATAAAATCATGCTCTCTAAATTCGAATTTTTTGCAGTTGCTGTAAAAAATAAGGTTTATAGCGAGGAACTGGTAATCAAATGTGCCAGTGAATCAATTTTCTGGACGTTTAGCAAGCTGTTCCCGTTCATGATCGGAAAGCTAAGACAAGCAGCTGATCGCTTTTCTGCATCTCTATGGCTCGCCGAAAGATGTATTCAAGGGAATGCTAAAAAACAAAAAAAATTCCAGGAAATGATGTCCAAAGTCGCATTGCAAACTCATTCAGAAGCATATTGAAATATAGCGTATTTGGAATCCCATTCTCTCATAAAACAGCACGCCAAGAACCCACTATTTATAGTTTTGGCGTGCTTGTTTTGTCATATAAAGTCTTCCTCCGCAAGTAATTCAGCCTGTGCAATGTTCCCTCTAGTCCACCACATATTTCGTAAGTCTGCCTTATTTACATAGATTCTCTTGAATTTAGTACTGCTGTCGTCCAAAAGCATATACCCCCTTTCTTTCTCTTTCTTTTACTTTCTTTCGTTTCTTTCACAAATATAGCATAAGAAATAGAAAAAGTCAAGTATTTCCCCTGCGGTCAATCTTATGATTTCACGCTGGAATCGATTCTATACAGAAAAAAAGCATCATGACGCCAACTGCTCACAATGCCTGCTCAAAAACTTTCGGTGCATTTCACTTCTATACGAACAACTCAACAACTAACACATAACTAACAAAGTGCAAAAAGCCCCCTAAAATCCGATATTTTTGTTTCTCCAAGAGATAATACAGGAATCATATTCCTAATGTTAAGTCTGGCACACACACCGATGGCAAAATTGACACCAGCAATTTGTTTGGTACCATGCCCAGAACTCCCCCACATTTCCCCTCACCCACCCCTAAAATTTTCAAAAAAACATGGACAACGCCGTAAAACTGTGCTATAATAAGAGGTAGAGCCTTCGGGCAAACAAATGTTAAGGAGGACCTTGTATGTCAAAAAAGCCGTATTATATCACGACACCGATCTACTATCCGTCGGGAAATCCCCACATCGGTCACTGCTACACCACTGTAGCCTGCGATTCTATCGCCCGGTTCAGACGAATGCAGGGCTATGATGTCATTTTCCTCACCGGAACAGATGAACACGGTCTGAAAATTGAACAGAAAGCGGCGGCAAAGGGTATCACGCCGAAAGAATATGTAGATGAGGTCGTTAAGACCTTCAAAGCACTGTGGGAAAAAATGCACGTCAGCTATGACCGCTATATCCGCACCACAGACGACTATCATGTAGAAACCGTACAGAAGATCTTCAAGCGCCTGTACGACCTGGGATACATCTATAAGGGCGAATATAAGGGCAAGTACTGCACACCGTGCGAAAGCTTCTGGACGGAGTCCCAGCTGGACGAAAACGGCTGCTGTCCGGAATGCCACCGGGAGGTCACCGAGGCAAAGGAAGAGGCTTACTTCATGAAGATGGCACCCTTTGCAGAGCGCATCGAAAAGCTGCTGCTGGAGACCGACTATCTCCAGCCCAAGACCCGTGCGGTAGAACTGGTCAACAACTTCATCAAGCCCGGCCTGGAAGACCTGTGCGTTTCCCGTACCTCGTTCACCTGGGGCATCCCGGTCACCTTCGACACCAAGCACGTGGTCTACGTGTGGGTAGATGCGCTGTCCAACTATATCAGCGCTCTGGGATATGAGAACAGCGCATACCACGACTTCGACGAATACTGGCCGGCAGATGTCCACATGGTTGCCAAGGACATCATGCGTTTCCACGCCATTATCTGGCCGGCAATGCTGATGGCGCTGGATCTGCCGCTGCCGAAGCATCTGGCAGTTCACGGCTGGATCACCTTCAACGGACAGAAGATGTCCAAGTCCCTGGGCAACGTGGTTGACCCGTTCCTGCTGGCAGACCGCTACGGCGCAGATGCCATCCGGTATCACATCCTCCGGGAAATGGCACTGGGCGCAGACAGCTCTTTCTCCAACGAGATCATGATTAACCGCATCAACTCCGACCTGGCGAATGGTCTGGGCAACCTGGTTTCCCGTACCGTAGCCATGGTGGATAAGTACTTCGGCGGCACACTGCCGGAAGAGCGTCAGCCGGGCGAGTTCGACGACGAGCTGATTGCCGCAGCCACCGGACTGAAAGAAAAGCTGGAGGGACTGCTGGATCAGACCCAGCTGAACCGTATGCTGGCGGAGATCTTCCAGGTAGTTTCCCGTGCCAACAAGTACATCGACGAGACTGCACCGTGGATTCTGGCGAAGGACGAGGCAAACCGCACCCGTCTGGCAACCGTCCTGTACAACCTGCTGGAGACCATCCGCATCGTCACCGTTCCGCTGAGCGCATTCATGCCGGAGACCATGCCGAAGATCTGGGAGCAGATCGGCGCATCCGAGGCAGATGTGGCATACAGCACCGCAGACCAGTTCGGCACACTGCCGGCAAATGTGACGGTACACAAGGGCAATATCATTTTTCCGAGAATCGACGTGGAAAAGGAAATCGACGAGCTGAACCGGCTGATCCTGGCGGCACAGCCCAAGGAAGAACCGAAAGAACCGGAATTCACGCCCCAGCCGCTGGCAGACGAGATCGGCATCGAAAAATTCGGCGAAGTCGATCTGCGTGTGGCAAAGGTACTGGAATGCGAAAAGGTGAAGAAGTCCAAGAAACTGTTAAAGCTCCAGCTGGATGACGGCATGGGCGGCAGACAGGTGGTTTCGGGCATCGCACCGTGGTATAAGCCGGAAGACCTCATCGGCAAGAAGATCATGCTGGTAGCAAATCTGAAACCGGCAAAGCTGTGCGGCGTAGAGAGCTGCGGCATGATCTGTGCGGCAGATATGCCCAACGGCGACGTCAAGGTCATCTTCCCGGATGACAGCCTGCCGGTCGGCGCAAAGATCCGCTGAACGAACAGAACACGAATAGAAAAAATAAGCCGTACCCCGGAGTGGAACAAGTTCCGGGGTACGGCTTTTTCTGTTGGGCTGTGACATCGTCTGCCGCAGTTCCTGCAGGAGTCGACGCCCACATCTACCCGATATCATAGCATGGTGTTCGGGCAGATGTGGGCATCTGCCCCTACTGATGCGCAACAGATGTTGCAGCGAATGTGCCTCCTCTGAAAGAGGTGACTCCCCACGGGGTGGGGAGATGCCCGCAGGGCAAAGGGAACCGCTCAGTACGAGGGGGACCAGCGTAGCTGGTGGAGGAGTTTTTATTGCGCCGCCAACTTCTGCCGCAGTAATGCCAGATCAAACCCGTTCAAAACGCCGTCACCGTTCATGTCCGACCGCACCACAGCCGCCGGGTCAGAAACCGCTTTCTTCCCCAGCAAACAGCTTTGCAGTTCGCTGACATCGGCGCTGTTGACAACGCCGTCATTGTTGAAATCGCCCTGTAACTGCGTCCCGGCGCTGAGCTGGAACTGCTTTGTCACCGTCCGCTCAAAACAAGGATTGTACGCCGTCACTTCCGCCTCATAGCTGCCGCCGGGCAGTGAGACCGGATACCATGTGTTCAGCCCCAGCTCCTCTTCGGCGACGATCTCCCCGGTCACGCTGTTCCGGATGCAGATGCGGTAACCCTCTGCGCCGTCCGTGATCTTCCAGTGCAGCCGTGTCGGCGTCGTTCCCGAACCGCTCAGCACCTGGATGTCGAACCGACCGGGCTGAGAATGCTCCTCCACACGGAACGCCACCTTTTCCGAATCGGCATAATTTTCACCGTTGCAGGCGGAGACCTGTACCGTATAATTGCCCTCTGTCAGATAATCATAATAGTAGCAGTCCGTGCTCTCCTGCCGCACCAGCTCTTTCCCGGCGCTGTCCCAGAGTACCACTAGATAGCGCTGTGCATCTGCGCACTCCGCCCAGTCGATCTTGGTGCGGTACTCGGATGTGCCGGGGTCAACCGTCACGACCGGCGCTTCCGGCACGATCTGGTTAGGCAAGTCGGCATACATCGGGCAGCCATAGCCGATGATCTGCACCGAGTCCAGCTGCCGCTCACAGCGCTGGACTTGATTGGAAACATTTCCCTCGATGGTGTACAGGGTACCGTCTGCTGTCCCGGTCACCAGCCCCACATGGCTCAGCGCATCCGCATCCCCGTTTTCGCTGTAGAACGCTACATCTCCGGCACGTGGCGTATAGCTGCCGCCTTGCGCAGCGCTTTTCTGATAGCGCTTTTGTCCGGCGAAAGCGGCGTAGGCACTCGCCACCGAAACCGCTTTCGGGAAAACATCCGTGCCGATCTCCGCCTGTTCCGCACACCAGGACAAAAACGTCTGACACCAGGAATAGGTATAACTTCCGTTGACTGCGCCGTACCAATGGTTATACTTTGCCCCGTCTGCCGGAGCGGTATAGCCCAGCTGGGATTCCGCCGCCGCCAGGATATCCTGAGAAGGGCTGCCTGTATGCACAAAGGTATTTTCCGCCGCCGAAACGGGCAGCCCCGTCCACAGCAGCATCACGGCAGACAGCAGAACCGCCAGCCACCGGCAAAATTTCTGTTTCATACAAACTCCTTTCTCTGTGACGCATACGGAAAAGGCGCACCATTTCTGATGCGCCTTTCTCCTATCCGAAAGCGTCTGAACGCCAGGCGCTAAATAAGAACCTGTCTTCGCAAGAAATATATGTGGATTTTCGAGCATAATTTTGTTGCAGACAAGGCAAAAATACGCAGGCGGGCTGTCGGTCGCAATCCATCCTAGTGCGACACTCCTTTGTTCTCAAGCAGAATCCTGCCTCGAACGCAGTCGCCCGGCAAGTATTTTTAACGCAGTATGCAGCAAAATTTGCCGAAAAGACACTTGTATACGCTTGTGAAGACAGGTTCTAATGTTACTGTTTCGGCGGCAGTTCTGTTTCCAGGTGAACCAGGAAACGCATCAGCGTAGTCACATCGTTCGCCGTAATGTCGCCGTCTCCGTCGCAGTCCATGGTCTCTCTCTGCGCATCGGATACAGTGACACTGCCGTTAACTGCCTTGCTGAGCAGTACCGCATCGGTCACATCCACTCTGCCGTCCTGGTTGACATCGCCCACTGCAACGCTGTGCAGTGCAGAAACACGCTGTGCCTCAGAACGAACGGATTCCGGCAGCTTTGCAAATTCCTGCTGGAAATCGCTGTTCTCGTCATAGAGTACCGATATCTCCAGACGACCCGGTTCTGTATCCGAAATGGTATTCAGCCGCTGGAACCACATCAGCAGTGCCGTGCTGAAATCCTGATCCTGATAAGTACTTCCAATGGTAACACTGCTGTCTATCACGACCTTGGTGAAAGGATACATCTCAATATCCTTATACTCCACAAATCCCGGTCCGGAAATTGTCAGCGTGCTGGATTCATAATCAAAGCGCCACGAACCGCCCAGCGCCGATGTGCCTTCTACCAGATATACCGGGTTATCTGTGACACTGCTGCAGCTGAGACGAATGGATTTCTGGCTGGCATTTCTATAGTAGAACGCCGTGCCGTACTTGGTCTCATACAGGAAGTTCGGGGAAAGATGCTCCCAGCTCTCCACGCTGTCCGGAATTTCAATTGTCCGATCCTGCCATGCGCAGCCGCTGTCCGAATTATAATAGAACATATCGTCAGTAAACGAGCCGATATCGGTGATACCCTCGCCCACTACGATGTGGTTGATGCTCACATTGCAGTCGTTCCACGCCGGATTCTCAAACTTTGCGTTGGGTCCGTCATAGGTGCGGATGGTGCCGGTGCCGGAGAAAGTCAGCGTATTGGTGTTCGGGTCTAAGCTCCAGGTGATCTCACTGCCCTCTGCGCCGCACGCCCCGGTATATGCGATATTCGCATCCAGGAATGCCACGACCTCTTCCAGTCCGCTTCTTACTTCCTCTTCCGTACTGCCCTTGGAGACCCGATATGCCACCAGATCTTCATAAGCCTTTCCAGCCTCGCTGTCCGGATAGATGGACAGGAACGGACCGTTTCCGGTCTCTGCATCTGAGATCAGCGCACGGAAAAACAGATTCAGCCCGCTGACATCCGAATTCCAGTCCGGCAGCTTGACCTCTTTCCCGATCACAATTCTCTTTACCGGGCGATCCCAGCCGAAATAAGTGGTAAACTCTTTCTCTGTGATGCCGCCGTCACCGCTGACGGTCAGCGTTTCCGATTTTTCGTCATAGTTCCAGGATGCGCCGTCCGAATATGTACCGGAAGTCGGGACCTTGTCCGGCTCACCGGTGGAAATGTCCACAAAACGATTGGTCTCATAGACCTGCTCATAGAACCAGGAACCCTTTGTGCCGTAAAACGTCACACTTCTCTCCTGGAGCGCCGGGTTCAGATCCATCTTGGTCACCGTACTGCTGACCTGTAATGTTCTGGGTTCTGTTGTGCCGTAAATGCAGGTGTCCAGAAAGCCCTCGCCCACTTCGGTGATGCCATCTCCGATCACGATATGCTTTGCCGCATAATCATTGACCACCTGCCAGCCCGGCGTCTTTATCATAACACCAGCCTTGACGTATGCCTCCACGCTGCCTGTTCCCATAATCGTCAGCGTTTCGCTGGATTTGTCATAAGTCCATGTGGCGTCCTCACCGCAGCTGCCGGTAAACACCGTCTTATCCGCTGTGCTGTCCGTCTCCGAGACCACAGTACCGGTCTCTTCAGCTGCCGCCGTGACCGCCGAGCCTGTCCCCAGCACTGCAAACGCCGCAAGTGCCGCAACAACTCTCATCCATTCTTTTCTTCTCATAAAAAATTCCTCCTTCTGCACAAAATTTCCCAAATTTATGTGTGCGTCATTGCGGAAAAATATTTCCCTATCTTTAGTATACTACAAACATTTCATAAAGTCAACTGTTTTTTGCAGAATTTCGGTCTTTTTGCAAATCATGCAAGATGCTTTGCCATTCACTTCTGCCGCCGCAGTTCGGGAAATACCGGGCAAGCCGCTGACCAACGTTTGTGTATCTTTTATGCCAAAAATACAACAATCAATGTATTCCTAAAATTATAGTACCACATTCGTTGTAAAAAGTCAAGTCTTTGTCCGTATTTGTAGTATAATTTTGGTGAAATCAATAAATCGGAGGAGTCGCCGCTATGCAACATTACCAGCGAATACGTGATCTGAGAGAGGACAACGATCTGACCCAGGAGGCACTGTGCAAAAAGCTGTATATGCACAAGACCACCTATACCAACTATGAACAGGGAAAGCATACCGTTCCGCTGGATTTTGCCGTACTTCTGGCAGATTTCTACGATGTCAGCATCGACTACATCGCCGGACGCACGAACACCATGAAAAACGGTTCTGTCATTTCCCTGCCGAAGGACGTGATGGATGTCCTGCAAAAATACAGCGCCCTCACCGAGCGGAACAAGGGCAAGCTGGAACTGTTCCTGGACACCCTCTGCGAACAGCAGAGCCCGCAAAAAGAAACGAAATCATCCGTGTAAAATAGAAAAAGCCGTACCCCGGAGCGAAACCTTCCCCGGGATACGGCTTTTTTGTCAGACTGATACTGTAGGGGTCGATGCCCGCATCGGCCCACTGCCCTGCAATACAAATTGGATCATCCCACCAACTTCTGCCGCAGCAGTGCCAGGTCAAACCCGTTGACCACACCGTCTGCGTTACAGTCAGCGATCTGCCATTGCCCCTGCGTCAGCGTGTCCGCTCCCAGGAGATACCGCTGGAGGAGTACAGCGTCGGTGACGGTGAGGACACCATCACCGTCCAGGTCGCCGGGCAGTGCCGCCGCAACATAAAACGTCACCACATTGCTCATTGCCACATCATCCCCGAAACAAGCGTCCACATATGCCTGGTACGTTCCCTCCGGCAAAACGGCAGAACACGGCGAAGATGCGCCCCATTCTATCCAGTACGCATCGCCTTCCCAGATCTTGTCTTTCCACACCTTAACGTCATACCTGGTGGCATCGTCTGCGGTGTTCCAGAGAAAAGCCGTTCCCGTCAGCGAATTTCCTGCCTGCACTTCCAGCCGGCAGCCCTTTTTCACCGTAAATTCCACTACATTGCTCATCTGCACATCGTCCCCGAAGCAAGCGTCCACATACGCCTGGTACGTACCCTCCGGCAGAACGGTGGAACAAGGCGAAGATGCGCCCCATGCTACCCAGTACGCATCGCCGTCCCAGACCTGGTTTTTCCACACTTTCAAATCATACCTTGTAACGCCGTCCAGGGCATTCCAGGAGAAAACCGTTTCCGTAGAGGAGTTTCCCGGCGTCACGCCAAGCGACGGCGCAGGATGCACACTCTTATAATTCGGCACGCCGTACCCGATGATATAGCCATCCGACAGTCCGATGGCTCTCGTAGTGACCATATCCGAGCAGTTGCCCTCTATGGCGTAGACCGTGCTGCCGTTGCAGCCGGAGACGATTCCCACATGAGACGGCGAAGAGCCGGAACCATAATAGATAATGTCTCCTGCCTGCGGCACATAGCTGCCGCCGTTCGCCGCACTCTGCTGATATGTCCCCTGTCTCACGAAAAACGATCTTCCCGTGCCTGTCCCTGCGGTTCTGGGAATCACGCCCGTACCGATGCCGGCTTGATTGGCGCACCAGGACACAAAGGTGTGACACCAGGGATATCCATAGCCGTCCGAGCCGTAGCCGCTGATCCGACCGTTCCACACGTTGTATTTCGTGTAGTTGTTATTCCCCTTAACTGTCCCTTCCAGACTGCCCTCCAGATAGCCGATCTGCGTCTTTGCAACCTCCACAATGTCAACTCGTGGATTTCCGCTGTTTCTATGAGTGTTCTCATACGCCGCACTGACCGGCAGCCCCGAACACAGCCCCATGCAGAGCAGCATCACCGTAAAAACCGCCGTCCAGCGGGAAAGTTTCTTTTTCATCGGCACCTACTCCTTTCATACCACCAACTTCTGCCGCAGCAGCGCCAGGTCAAACCCGTTGACCACGCCGTCTGCGTTAAGGTCGGCGGCTTGCCGCTGGGTCTGCGTCAGCGTTTTCTCGCCCAGGATGTACCGCTGGAGGAGAACGGCGTCGGTGACGGTGAGAATGCTGTCACTGTTCAGGTCACCGGAAACCGCCTGCTTCCGTATCTGAAACTTCTGTGCGGCAGTCCCGTTCCAGTCATTCATCTGCACATTTTCGCTGTCATCTGCCACAGTAAGCACCTGATCCGCATTTTTCGATTTCAAATAATACGCTCCGGATTCTCCGCAGATATACCAGTCTTGTGCATCGCCGCCGGGAGACAGCACCTTTCCGGTCTTGCTGTTTGTGATTTTATAGCTGCCGTCTCTGTTTTTTATGAACTGCCATACCTGCGCCGCATCCCCTGCCGCATTGCATACATCCACAGACGCATCCGCCGCATCAGTCAGCATTTTCTCCGTTTTCACATGAACGATTTCAGCACAAAAATCCGTTCCCAGATCCTCCGGCGCATAGATGCAGAAAGCAACTCGTTCTGTATCAACAGCACCTGAACCATTATAAACAGAAAAATAGGCACTATATTTTCCAACACCAAGTTGACTGGCACTAATTTGATATGTGGAATCACAGTCTTCTGTTACAACTCTTGTCGTATCATTTTTATCAATTCCGATTACTTGCCCTTTTGCACAAATTGTGCTAACTGAAATTGAAACAGTATCTGTCAGTGAATACATACTTTTCGCTGTTTCCACGCTAGAATAAGCCGCTCCGCCAACAATAGAAAAAGTGATACCATTTGAATCAACACCACCAGAACTGTTGGCGGCAGATGCCCAGGCATAGTAATCCCCATAGCCCAAATCAGCTGCTGAAATGCTATATGTTCCAGGTATCTCAATTCCTTGCACTACGCTGTTTCCGTCTTTTGTAATAGACAAAAAATAATTTGTAGCATTATCCGAAGATACCGTCAAAACAACAGTATCACTGATATCATACCAATTCTGATTTTTGGACAGAACTGCCGTCGTGGGCAGATTCACACTCTTATAATTCGGCACGCCGTACCCGATGATATAGCCATCCGACAGTCCGATGGCTCTCGTAGTGACCATATCCGAGCAGTTGCCCTCTATGGCGTAGACCGTGCTGCCGTTGCAGCCGGAGACGATTCCCACATGAGACGGCGAAGAGCCGGAACCATAATAGATAATGTCTCCTGCCTGCGGCACATAGCTGCCGCCGTTCGCCGCACTCTGCTGATATGTCCCCTGTCTCACGAAAAACGATCTTCCCGTGCCTGTCCCTGCGGTTCTGGGAATCACGCCCGTACCGATGCCGGCTTGATTGGCGCACCAGGACACAAAGGTGTGACACCAGGGATATCCATAGCCGTCCGAGCCGTAGCCGCTGATCCGACCGTTCCACACGTTGTATTTCGTGTAGTTGTTATTCCCCTTAACTGTCCCTTCCAGACTGCCCTCCAGATAGCCGATCTGCGTCTTTGCAACCTCCACAATGTCAACTCGTGGATTTCCGCTGTTTCTATGAGTGTTCTCATACGCCGCACTGACCGGCAGCCCCGAACACAGCCCCATGCAGAGCAGCATCACCGTAAAAACCGCCGTCCAGCGGGAAAGTTTCTTTTTCATCTGCATTTACTCCTTATGAAACAGACTCGAAAAAAGCGTACTGCCCATGACAATACGCCTTTTCATTACCGCACAAACTTTGCGCAGTGTTGCCTTAATCCCTGCTCTTCAGCAAGCCCCGTGCCACCAGACCGCAGCCGGCGGCGATCATGCCGAACATGACCACATACTGCCACAGCGATGCCGTGATTGGACGAAACCGCACCGATGGCGACCACGACCCAGCCGATCCACTTTCGATCCAGGAAGAACAACAGCCCGATGCCGATCAAAAGCGGCACCAGCATCAGCCCTGTAGCGAGCGAAGTGTTCATCCCGAATCCGCCCCAGAGACTGCCCCAGGAGAACGAAACGACGAAAGAGTTCAGCACCCAGTAAATTCCAGCGCCCAGCAGCACCAGCCCGATGAGAAACGATGCCAGCGGATGGGACTCCTTTTTCACGGCATAGGGTTTCGCCGATCTGCCCTGTTTCTCCTGTTTCTGCGACGCCTGTTCCCGGCGCATCTGCTCTTCCATTTCCTTTAACTGCTTTTCTGCATTTGTCATGTTTTGTATTCCTCTCACTTATTCTGCATATTTTTTCAGTTTGTCCACCAGTACCTGGTACAAGGTGTCGTTCCGGTTCTCCGCCGTTGGCAGACTGCTGCCGTTGTGCAGCCCGAACGAGTATTCATTAAACGAGTGATAGTTGAAACTGATATTATTCTGGTGGAAAATGTCCATCACATCATCCAGCCAGCGGTCACCGCCCCGGTCATTCTCAAAGCAGTGGATGCCTGCGCCGAATTCGCCGCAGTATACCGGCACATTGTACTTGTCCGAAAATGCAATGTTCTGCGCAATGGTCTTTTCCAGATACGCCCGGTTCAGTACGTCGATGGAATCCACATCCCACACATCCACACGAGGCCGCACGATCGCCCCGGCGTTCTTCGTGTTCACCTGGAAATAGCCGCTTGCCTCATAGCTGTGTCCCGGCGTGGGGCAGAAATACCGTGTGCCGCCGTTGGCATCGTCTGTGGTGCCGGTAATCATCAGACAGCCCTTTTTCAAGTGTCCCTCGCCGGAAGTGTAGTACAGTCCGCCGGACTTGTCGCTGGACCAGAAGTTCAGCGCTGTGGTATCATCGCAGTCCTCCGCATAGATGGTCTGCACCCAGTTGCCGTCCTCGTCGTATTCGTCCAGACGCAGTTCATCCGCACGGGCATAGCCATAGCTGCCCACATTCTCCGCCTGGAACACCAGGCTGATGACCTGCGTACCGTCTGCCTTCGGCGTGATCTTTCCGCTTTTCAGATACTGCCACTCGGTATCGGAGGTGTCCGCCTTATCGCCGGCAAAGGTAGACGTACTCCACTGGGTATTGCCGCCGGACACCAGATAGCTTTCGTCCGGATACGTTACATCATTCCCCAGCGTCCCTGCCCAGTCAAAGCCCTGGTGGGTAAAGGCATGGGGATCGTAGTAGTGGAATTCATACACCGTATTGTCATCGTCCAGCCGGACGTAGTTGTTTTCGTCGTTGAAATTGACCCACTGTTCCTGCGTCCCGGCGAGATCCTGGGATGCGCACATCCGCTCCACAAAAATCATGTGGTTGTTGTCCACGGTGCGGATGCCATCCGTCAGCGTCTGCGCCACAGACTGCCACAGTTCCAGGCTCTTTTCGCCGCTGGCTGCCGCAACTACCGGTTCATTCACCAGCCCGTATCCCAGGATCACCGGCTCGTCCGCATAGCGCCGGGCGATCTCCGTCCAGAGGGCGCAGAGCCGTTTCTGGTTTTCCGGCTCTGTCCAAAGCGCCGTGCCGTCACCCTGCGACTGATATCCGCCCTGGGGATAGTGCATATTCAGCACCAGCCGGATGCCTGCCGCCTTTGCCCAGGCAATGTTTTTGTCCAGCCACGCAAAGCCCTCTTCCCGATAGGTATACGGGTTGCTGTCTGACTCGAACAGCCCGTAGTTCAGATAGAACCGGACAGAATCAAAGCCCATCTCCGCCAGTTCCTGATAGCTTTCCGCATCGTGATGCCGTGTCGGTTCTGCCGACGGATTCGACCACACCTCGTTGCCGAACGCCATGCCCTTTATCGTATACGGCTTTCCGTCCTCATCCACCAGCTGCTTTCCGTCTGCGTGAATAAAGCCGGTATAGCCGTCCTGTATCTCGCCGGACGCTCCGGCTTTCTGCCGCAGCAGCGTCAGATCCATGCCGTCCACAACGCCGTCGCCGTTATAGTCTGCCCCGCCGGTCTCGCTGTTTCCCAGCAGAAACGCCTGTAATCCGGCAATTTCTCCAGTGCCTGTCTCCAGCGCCGTTCCCGGAAACGCACCCATTCCCACAGAGAGCGCCGCCGTCAGCAGTCCGGCTGTGACAGCACGCAGCTTTTTTCCCAGTTTCATACGGTTTTCCTCCTGTATTTATACGATCTTCTGCCGCAGCAGCGCCAGGTCGAACCCGTTGACTCTGCCGTCTCCGTCCATATCCGCACGCAGCGTCATTCCATAACGAGAAAACGCCAGATCGCCCAGCAGATACTGCTCCAACAGCACAGCGTCCTGCTGCGTCAACTTGCCGTCGTCGTCCAGGTCGCCTTCCAGCGGCACACGAACGTTCAAGCTATGATATGCCTCAGCCGTATCTCCGGCGGCATTGTAGGCAGTGACATACACCCAATAAAAGCCTTCGGTCAGCACGCCGGACCAGCTGTGCTGCATTCCCATATCCTCTTCCACGATGGTGATGTCATTCTGGTATACCAGATTCAGCGAGCTGTCCACGCCCACGAGCGGACAAACCAGATGGCTGAATTCATAGCAGAATTCTTCCCGTATGATCCTGATGCGGTATCCCACGGCACGCTCTCCGTCATCCCACGTGATCGTGGTGGACGTGTTGTATGTGCCGCCGTTCACTTCCAGCACAGGCGCTGTCACCGGACGCCGGTATTTCACCGTAAACGACAGCACAGGCGATGCGGTCTCATAGCTGCCGCTGCACGCCGTGACCTGTACGGTATAATTCCCCGGTTCCAGCTGCTTTTCGCAGGTGCGTACTGTATTGTCAGTTTCCAGCGTCTCCGCCGTCTGCCCGGTGTCCGCATTCACAAAGCACACCCGATAGGAAAGCGCCCCGACGGACTCCGTCCAGCTGACCGTAGACGGCTCTTCATCCGTCCCGGCATTCACCACAGCGGAAAACGGCAGCGGATTATGATTCTCCGTCACGGTAAACGCCTGCTTTTCCGTTGTGACAGTCGTTCCGCTGTTTTCTGCGGTAAGCTGTGCCGTATAGTCCCCGTCCGGCAGCAGTTTCTGAAACCGGACGCCGGTGGTCTCCTCCCGTACCACTTCGTTCCCGTCTGCATCCCAGATCACCAGCAGATACTTCTGCGCATGGGCAGATGCCGTCCAGGAAATGCTGGTGGCAAGGTTGGTCATTCCGGGCGTGACCGTCATCACCGGCAGTTCCGGCACGATCTGGTTTTCCAGATCCGCATACAGCGGACAGCCATAGCCGATGATCTGCACCGAATCCAGCTGCCGCTCACAGCGCATGACCTGGTTGGAGACGTTTCCCTCAATGGTATACAGTGTGCCGTTTTCCGCACCGGTCACCAGCCCCACATGGGTCAGCGCCGCCGCATCCCCGGTCTCGCTGTAAAAGGCAATGTCTCCGGCACGTGGCATATCGCTGCCGCCTTGTGACTGGCTCTTCAAAAATCGCTTGTCTGCCTGGAAAAAGCCCCAGGCGGCAGAAACAGATGCCTCTTTCGGGATCACATCCGTGCCGATCTCCGCCTGCTCCGCACACCAGGACAAAAACGTCTGACACCAGGAATAGGTGTAATTCCCGTTGACCGCCCCGTACCAGCGGTTATACTTTGCGCCGTCTGCCGGAGTGGTATAGCCCAACTGGGATTCCGCCGCAGCCAGGATATCCTGTGAGGGCTTTCCGGTATTGTTGTGCGTGTTCTCATACGCCGCCGTCACAGGAAGTCCCGTCCACAGCAGCATCACCGCCGACAGCAAAAGCGCCGCTGCCGCACGCAGCCTTTTCCCCAATTTCATGTCAAGATCCCTCCTTGTATATGCACACAGCGTTGAATGCAGTATGAATCCTTCTGTCCTTGAGATAGTTTTTAATATAGACTCCCCTAACAATAGGCTCCCCTAACAGGGGAGCTGGCAAGCCGTAGGCTTGACTGAGGGGTAATCCACCGTCAACTTAACCAATCATAAAACGGATTCAGTCACCACCCACACCCGCCTGTTTTTCTTTCATTATAGCATATTTTTCCCATGCAGACAATTGACAAAAGCGCCTATTTTCGGGGCATAAATTCAGCGAAAGCGCCGGAATGCACCGGCAGGCAATGCACCCTATTTCTTCGGCGTCTGCTTTTCCGTAATGGTCTTTTTCCCCTGTTTCAGCTGCGACGCATACGCCCGTATCGCCGTTTCGGTTTGCAGCACCTCCTGCCGGAACTCCTCCGCCGACACCCGGAGCGCACCGTTCCCCAGAATGATAAGCTGTTCCATGCCGTCCGAAGTCGCCACACGCACCTTGTGCTTTTTCGAAAGATCCAGCGTCGCCTTTTCAATGTAGGAATCCGCCGTCTCCGCCTCTTTGGTATACACCACGGTGATGTTGTGATACTGCTCCGTTTCGCCGTGCTGTCCCTTTACTTTGTATGCGTCAAATACCAGGATCAGCCGGCACTGCCGATAGCCGCAGTAGTTGCTGAGAATGTGCATCAGCTGTCCTCTCGCCCCGTCCAGGTTGTCCCGGGCAATGGTTTTCAGCTCGTCCCAGGCGAAGATGATGTTGTACCCGTCCACCAGCAGATACTCCTCGCCGTCATACGCCGGGTCAGGCTTTCCGTGATACTGCGCCGGCTCTTCCTTCGGCGTATACAGCGCCTGCCGGGGACTGCGCTCGATCTTCCCATAGGTGCGCTCGAAAATCGCCATCAGTTCCTTGTCCTCTGCCAGGCTGCCGTGATAGGCTGCGCCCGCAGAACGCACCGGCGTTTCCGGCACATCCACTTCCTCCGGCTGTGCCGTCAGACAGCTGGGCAGGTGCATATGCTGTTCCACCTCGTCCCACTTCACCGCATACCCGGCGCCGTGCGCACAGAAGATGGAATCCGCCGTGTTTTCCAGATCGCCGTCACAGTCATAGCCCACAGCGGCGATCACTTCCTCCGGATTCTGACAGGGCGCATAGCCCTTCGGGGAACAGACCAGCCGACCCATGCCGTGAGTATAACCGGTCACCTCAGCGGCATAGCCCCGGAGCTTTGCCACCGGTGCGCTGCCCTGCAATACCGAGCGGTCGCCCTCCGTCTCCGGCGGCTGGAACTTTGCGCCCATCTGCTGTAAGTCGGTCATGGCACGTCCCACATTCCCGGTGGGCAGTTCCAGTAAGAAGTCATACCACGGCTCTAACAGAACGCTCTCCGCTTTCCGCAGTCCGTTGCGCACCGCACGATAGGTCGCCTGGCGGAAATCGCCGCCTTCGGTGTGCTTCACGTGTGCCTTTCCGGCGCAGAGCGTGATACGCATATCGGTGATAGGCGAACCGGTCAGTACGCCCAGGTGGGTTTTCTCTTCCAGATGGGTCAGCACCAGCCGCTGCCAGTTCCGATCCAGATCGTCCTCCCGGCAGCTTGTCCGGAACTGTAGCCCACTGCCCTGGGGCAGCGGCTCCAGCAGCAGATGCACCTCCGCATAGTGGCACAGCGGCTCATAGTGTCCCACGCCCTCCACCGGCGCAGCGATGGTCTCTTTATAGGTGATCTGTCCGGCGTCGAACTGTACCTCCATGCCGAACCGCTGGGCAATCAGCCGCTGCAAAACCTCCAGCTGCACCTCGCCCATCAGCTGCATCTGAATCTGTCCGGCGTGATCGTTCCACACCACATGGAGCGCCGGATCTTCCTCTTCCAGCTGGGCAAGCTGTTTCAGCGCATCTGTGGGATGAACGCCCTCCGGCAGCTGCACCCCATAGCGCAGCACCGGTTCCAGCACCGGCGCAATGCCGTCGGCGGCGCTCCCCAGTCCCTGCCCGATAAACGTCCGGCTCAAACCTGTCACGGCGCAGACTGTCCCGGCAGGCGCAGCGTCTCTGGTCTCAAACTTTGCCCCGGCATAGATCCGGATCTGGCTGATCTTTTCCTGCATCTCCTTGCCGTTGGATGCCGCATAGGAAATGCCGTCCCGGACACGGAGCCTGCCGCCGGTGATTTTGAGATAACTCAGCCGGTTTCCCTTTTCGTCCGATGCGATCTTGAACACCCTTGCCCCGAACTGCGCCGGATACGCCTGTTCCAGGGTATAGCGGTGCAGCCCTTCCAGGAATTCATCCACGCCCTCCAGTTTCAGCGCAGCCCCGAAATAACAGGGGATAATCTTCCGGGCAGCCACGCCCCGTGCCAGCTGTTCCGGCGCAATGCTGCCCTGTTCCAGATAGGTGTCCATCCAGGACTCTTCCAAAAGCGCCGCCTGCTCATAAAAGCCGTCACTGCCGTCCCGGGAAAAGTCCACGCAGCGGCTGCTGAGCCGGGTCTGGAGCTGTTCCAGGACTGCCGCCCGGTCTGCCCCTGCCAAGTCCATCTTGTTGACGAAAAGGAACACCGGCACGTGGTAGCGTTCCAGCAGTTTCCACAGCGTCTCCGTGTGAGACTGCACCCCGTCCGTGCCGCTGATGACCAGGATGGCGTAGTCCAGCACCTGCATGGTGCGCTCGGTCTCTGCGGAAAAGTCCACGTGTCCCGGCGTATCCAGCAGAGTATACGATGCGCCGCCGTAGTCAATGCTCGCCTGGTGCGCAAAAATGGTAATGCCCCGGTCCCGTTCCATGGGGTGGGTGTCCAGGAATGCAGTCTGGTGATCGACCCGTCCCAGCTTGCGGATCTCTCCGGTGCGGTATAGCAGTGCCTCGGAAAGAGTAGTCTTTCCGGAGTCAACATGGGCAGTTATGCCAACAACCAATCGTTTCATTGTTCACCGTGGCGCAGGGACACGGCTTTTCACCTCGCTTGTTTGTGATGCGGCAGCACCACGCAAAGCCGTCCGGCGGACTTTGCGTGATAGTGCCTAAAGTGTTGTTTCTATTATAGCATAAATGGGGGTGGGTTTACAAGACTGAAAAGCAGAAATCACCCGGGAAAACGACAAAAAACCGCCAGGCATCCCTGCCCGGCGGCTCTCCAGAACCTTATTCTCTTATCTTGCGCCTTTTTTCATAATCACCACGCCGATGGTCTTGAACAGCAGTTTCAGATCCAGTCCGGCGCTGCGTGTCTTTATGTATTCGATGTCGGATTCCACCCACTTGTCGAATTCCATGTCACTTCTGCCCTCTACCTGGCAAATGCAGGACAGACCGCCTTTTACCATCAGCCGCTGCATCTGGTGCGGCGTATAGAGGACAACCTCTCTCGGAAGCGGCGGCCGGGGACCGATGATCGACATATGACCGCAGAAAACATCCCACAGCTGCGGCAGCTCGTCGATGGACGCCTTGCGGATGAACCGCCCGATCTTGGTGATGCGTGGATCGTTCTCGCTCTTGAACGCCAGCCCGTCGGTCTCGTTCTCCTTCTGCACCTCTGCGAACTTCTTCTCCGCATCCACACACATGGAGCGGAACTTGTGCATCCGAAAGACCTTTCCGTTTTCCGTAAGGCGTGCCTGCGAAAAGATCGGCGAACCCTTGTCGTCCAGATAGATCACCAGCGCCACAACGCCCATCGGAATTGCCAGCAGGATCAGTCCCAGCGACGAAACCACAATGTCAAACAGCCGTTTCACAAAGCGATAACCCAAACCGCCACGGGGCTTGACTTCGCTGTAGCGCAGCGTCTCCGCCACGCCGGAAGAAAGCAGCCGCAGCGCACGATCATCAAATTCCAGGATGGGATATTCTGTCACGCCCTCCGGATTTTCCTTCAGGGAGGACAGGGTGATCTCCGTTACCTGTTCTTCTGTCAGATTGGCTTTTTTATTACCCATTTTCCTTATTCTCTCTTTCACCCAAAAAATACGACTATTCTTATTATATCGTATCCCACCGACCTTGTCAACTGGAAAATGTTGATTTTTCACAAAACTGCACAAAAAAGCGGATACCGCAGTACCCGCTTTTCTCTGTTTTAGGCGATACCGGACACGCCGTCCGGTTTCTTCTGCAATTACTTCTGCTTGGTGCGAACCTCTTCGGTGAGCTTTGCCGTCAGCTCTGCCACGCTCATGCTGCCCAGATCCTCGCCGTTGCGCTTGCGGACTGCGACGGTCTTTTCCTCGCATTCCTTGTCGCCGATGGTCAGCATATACGGCACCTTTTCCATGGTTGCCTGGCGGATCTTCCAGCCCACCTTTTCGGCACGGCTGTCCACCTCAACACGGAGACCGGCAGCCTCCAGTTCCTTCTTGACCTCATACGCAAAGTCCAGATGACGGTCTGCGATGGGTACCAGACGAACCTGTTCCGGTGCGATCCACAGCGGCATTGCGCCGCCGAAGTGTTCGATCATGTATGCCAGCGTACGCTCATAGCAGCCCAGGGATGTTCTGTGGATGATGTACGGCAGCTTTTTCTGACCGTCCTTGTCCTTGTAGTACATACCAAACCGCTCTGCCAGCAGCATATCGATCTGGATGGTAACCAGAGTATCTTCCTTGCCGAATACATTCTTGTACTGGATGTCCAGCTTCGGGCCATAGAACGCCGCCTCGTCGATGCCAACCTCGTACTTCACGCCCAGGTGATCCAGGATATTGCCCATCACACGCTGTGCCTCTTCCCACTGCTCCGGTGTACCCTCGTACTTGTTGCCCGGATTTGCCGGATCCCACTGGGAGAACCGGAAGGTGCAGTCGTCCAGCAGTCCTACGGTATCCAGGAAATACTTTGCCAGCTGCAAGCAGTTCTTGAACTCCTCTTCCAGCTGATCCGGACGCAGGATGTAGTGACCCTCAGAAATGGTGAACTGGCGGACACGGATCAGACCGTGCATTTCGCCGGAATCCTCGTTGCGGAACAGGGTAGAAGTCTCTGTCAGACGCATCGGCAGATCACGGTAAGAACGCTGACGGTTCAGATATACCTGATACTGGAACGGGCAGGTCATAGGACGCAGGGCAAAGCAGTCCTTCGTCTCATCGTGGGGATCGCCCAGCACGAACATACCGTCCAGATAGTGATCCCAGTGACCGGAGATCTTGTACAGTTCCCGTTTTGCCAGCAGCGGTGTCTTGGTCAGCAGGCAGCCGTGTGCCTGTTCCACGTCTTCTACCCAGCGCTGGAGCAGCTGAACCACTCTTGCGCCCTTGGGCAGCAGCACCGGCAGACCCTGACCGATAACGTCAATGGTGGTGAAGTATTCCAGTTCCCGACCCAGCTTGTTGTGGTCACGCTTCTTGGCTTCTTCCAGCTTTGCCAGATGCTCTTCCAGCATCGACGCCTTGGGGAATGCCACAGCATACACACGGGACAGCATCTTGTTCTTCTCCGAACCTCTCCAGTATGCACCGGTGCAGGACAGCAGCTTGAACGCCTTGATCGTACCGGTAGCCATCAGGTGCGGACCGGCGCACAGATCGGTGAAATCGCCCTGCTGATAGAAGGAGATCGGCTCACCGTTTCCGGCGTGTTCCTCGCACAGTTCCACCTTGTACGGCTCATCCATCTCTTTCAGCTTTGCCACAGCCTCTTCCGGCGACAGATAGAACTGTTCCAGCTTTTCGTTTGCCTTGACGATCTTCTTCATCTCAGCCTCGATCTTGGTCAGTTCCTCCTGGCTGAACGGATGCTCTACGTCAAAATCATAATAGAAACCGGTGTCGATCGCCGGACCGATTGCCAGCTTTGCCTCCGGATACAGATGCTTGACTGCCTGCGCCAGCACGTGAGATGCGGTGTGCCAGAATGTCTTTTTGCCCTCTTCGCTGTCGAAGGTCATGACCTCAAATGTGCAGTCATGGTCGATGACGGTGCGCAGGTCACAGACCTCGCCGTCCAGCTTGACACAGCAGGCTGCCTTGTACAGTCCCATGCCGATGCCTTTAATAACTTCTGCCGCAGCGGTAGGTGCTTCCAGTTCCCGGATGCTGCCGTCTTTCAATGTCAGTTGAATCATACTTCCATCTTCCTTTCCAGAATGAGTAAATGCAAAAAGTCCCTTACACAGTAAAGGACTGTGCAAGGGACGATGAAAAATCTATCGTGGTTCCACCCTTGTTTCATGTACGTGTCAAAGGCACATACACCTCGTGGTGTCCGATAACGGGGACAAGCCGCTGCGGATTGGGCAGACTCCGGGAGTGGTATGCGCATTTCTTGGCTTTTTGCCGCTGCTCTCAGCCGGTGACAACGGTTCTCTGCAAAAAAGCTCCGGCGAAATGTGCCGTTCCCTTCAACGCTCTAGGTACTAGTATAGCACAATCGCCGAAGCTTGTCAACTGTTTTTTTGCACAAAACGCACCCGGAAATTTTGATTCCCCGAATCTGCCCAAAGGGATTCATTCACCCAAATCACAAAATGTGGTTTTGCATCAATTATAATAGAGCTTTGGCTCACAATTGTTATTGGACAGGGTGAACTCGACCTCTTTGATTGTATCAAAATCAGAGGTATTATTTTTAATTTTTTCGTATTCCTCCATCATGTTTACATCCGCATCGAAGTAATGGCTGGGATAACTGGAAAACACTTTAGCCCCTGCTGCATAATAAGATATCTCTTCCACAGTGCCTTTCTCAGCATCTAGGTAAAAACTGATGGTTTCTCCTCTTCCGAGTCGATATTTCACCCCAGTGAATCCATACATCGCCGTAACGCCATCTTCACTGAAATGATATTCTGCATATATCATCTCAACGCCTGCGGTTGTATAATCCTTTGTATAAGGTTCCAGTTCCTCTCTTACTGCCAATACATCAAAAGGGTCACACGAAATTGCAATTTCCACCGAACGGCTCTTCTGAACAGTAGGAAAAAAGCTGCCCGTTTCTGCCCAAAACAGGATGCGAAGAAACATATAAGCCAGAAAAAGAAGTGCCAAGATTGATGCTGTGGTTATTCCCAGTATCGTTTTGATTTTCTTTTCCGTCTTTTCTGAATATTTCAAAATCACCAACCCCCATCTTCACGCAAAACGGATTCCCTGTCTCTCACCGTTCCCCCAAAAAGAACAGCCGCTCATGAAGAAGCCATCTCCTTTTCCCGCCGTTCCGCCTCCAGACGGCTGTACACACAGCCGCAGAAGTTCTGCCGATAGAGGTCATATTCTCTGGACAGTACGATCGAGCGCTGATAGCCACCTTTTTTCTTAAAATCCGTGGGCAGCCATGCAATGCCGTACTGCTGCGCCAATTCCGTTCCCTTTGTATTGATGAAAACGGCGTCCTTGTGGGGACTGATGGTCAGCGTCGTGCAGACATAGTCCGGACGCTCCGGCTGCTGCAAGGCAATGCGGAACGTCTCTTCCAGACGATGTCCGATGCACTTCTGACACCGCAGCCCACGCTCCGGCAGGTCTTCCAGACCTTTTGCCAGAGCATAAAACCGTTCCGGCACATAGTCCCCGTCCACGATGCGCACCGGATGCCCCAGGGGCAGCTCCTGCACCAGACGTTTCAGCTCCGCCTTCCGGTGGAGATACTCCGACTCCGGCGAAATGTTCGGGTTATAGAAAAACAGGGTGATGTTGAAATATTGACTCAGATATTCCAGCACATAGCTGCTGCACGGCGCACAGCAGCTGTGCAGGAACAGCGCCGGCACATGATCCTCCGGCAGCTGCGCCAGAATCCGGTCAGTTTCCAACTGATAATTGATTCTGGATTGCATTCTGTGTGCCTGCATCAGCGGCGCCGGCTGCACCGGATGCCGTGGTTTCTGCTGCTGTCGTATCGGTGGATGCAGCACTGTTGTCACCGCCCAGTGCTGTGGTGGCTGCTGCGGATGCGCTGTTGGACGGTGTCACCTGCAAATAATTGCAGATGCCCTGTGCCAGTGCCGCCGCAATGTTGTCCTCGTTGTCCAGAATCCACTGTGCCACGTTCGGGCCGTCGTGATACTCCACTTCAATGAGGCAGCTGGGGCTTTTGTTTGCGCCGATCTCATACTGATAGTTGTCCGAACCGCTCTGCGAGCCGTCGATCAGACCCTGGTCTGCGGTAGGCGTAAGCGCTGCCACCGGATCATATACTGCCTGTGCCAGATTCTTGCTTGTCTCCGAAGATGCGTTGTAGTAGCAGTCTGTTCCCACGCCCGTGCCGGCATTGGTGTGGATCGCCACATATGCCGCCAGGTTCTTGTCGCCCATTGCCGTCTTGGTCTGGATGCTGTCGTTGTCTCCAGCCACGATGACGGTCACGCCGGACTGTTCCAAAATCGCTGCGGTTTTCTGCGCCAGAATACGGCAGACAGCAGCCTCGTTGGTATCGCCCACATAAAAGGCGTTGTCCTCCTGGTTGGACGGGCTGAGATAAACGGTCTTGCTGTAGTCGCTTTCGGTCGGAGCCGTAGTGGTCTCCTGGGTGGGTGTGGTGGTCACCGTGCCGTTGTTCTTCTTGTTCTTGTTGCTGGAACAGCTGGAGCAGCACTTCACCAGCAGAACGATCAGCAGAATGAGAACCAGCAGTACCGCAAGAATGCGGTCATACCGGACACGACGATGGTTGCTTTTGGATGCCATAAGAATTACCTCCTATAAATGCTATTTATCTTCCAGAGATTTCAGTGCCTTGCGTTCCGCCGGATTGACCTTGATCTTTCCGTCACGCAGCAGCGTCACATCATCCCGTTTCACCTTGACCGGTACATCCGATTTTTCCGGAATGACCTTTAAGTCGCCTGTCAGCGGATTGGTCTCGCAGACCTTCGCCTTGGTGCCGTCCTGCATGGCGACGACAGCGCCCACCTTCGGCGTAATGCGGAGCAGTTCCTCATAGACGTTCTGCTCATACTTGAGACAGCACATCAGTCTGCCGCAGCAGCCGGAGATCTTGGTGGGGTTGAGGGACAGACCCTGTTCCTTTGCCATGCGGATGGAGACCGGCTGGAAGTCCTGCAAATGTCCCTTGCAGCAGAACTCTCTGCCGCAGATGCCGATGCCGCCCAGGATCTTCGCCTTGTCCCGGACGCCGATCTGCCGCAGCTCGATGCGGGTGCGGAACACTGCCGCCAGATCTTTTACCAGTTCCCGGAAGTCCACCCGGTTGTCTGCGGTGAAATAGAACAGCAGCTTGCTGTTGTCAAACGTACATTCCACGTCCACCAGATTCATTTTCAGATTCCGATAGGCGATCTTCTGCTGGCATACCTGGAATGCCCGCTCTTCCTTTTTCCGGTTCTGTTCCAGTGTGCGCCGGTCCTCCCGGGTTGCCACCCGGAGGATCTGTTTCAGCGGCGCCGTCACCTGCTCTTTGGGGATCTGCTTGTTGGCGATCGCCACTTCACCGCATTCCGTGCCACGGGCAGTTTCTGTGATGACCAGGTCTCCGCTTTTCACCTTCCAGCTCCCCGGAGAAAAATAATACACCTTGCCGCCGTTCTTGAACCGAACGCCGATAATTTCAATCATACACGATTCCTTTCTATTTTAAGGCAATACCGTATCAAGCGCTCAGCCGTCCATACAGTCTGCGCAAAACGCCGCCAGCGCCAGAGGCAGATTCACGTTCGCCTCCATGGCAGCATATGTTCTGTCCACTGCCTGGTGCATGGCTTGTCCGGCGCTGCTGGAGAGCCGTTCTGCCAGCTTTCTTGCGCCCGGCGCATCACAGCCGATGCCCTCTGCCCGGGGATCATACTTCCACACCATCGCATCCCGGATGGTGCGGTCAAACAGGCTGAGAAACAGCGCCGTCCGTTCCCGTTCCTTGCCCAGCTGAGAAACTGCCTGTAAAAATGCGTATTCATTCTTATTTATTATACTATTGATTGCGGATTTTGTCAATCCGGCGACTTCACGAATTGGCATATTTTCCAAAAAATTTAAGCACTGCCCGATGTTCCCGTGGAACACCCCTACTGCCTCTGCCGCATCCTCCGGCGAAACGCCGTGTTCCTCCAGCGCCGTCCGGCACTCCTGCTCCGTGACCGGCGACACCGCCAGCGACACGATACGGGAGCGCACCGTAGGCAAAAGCGCCGTGGGCGACGTTGCCGTAAAAATGAAGTAGCCGTAAGTCGGCGGCTCTTCCACCGCCTTCAACAGCAGGTTCTGCGTCCGGGTGTCCATGTGGTCACAGTCCCCGAATACATAGCACTTGGCGTCTCCCTCGTTGGGCGGCGATGCCAGATCCATGCAGACCTCACGCACCGTATCCACCGAGAATCCGCCACGCTTTCCGCTGTGTTCCACAAAGCGCACATCCGGATGCACGCCGTCCGCCAGCATCCGGCAGGATTTGCAGACACCGCAGGGCTTTTCCGCCCCGGTGCAGAGCAGTTCTGCCAGGAACCGCTTTGCCAGCGTCTTTTTTCCCAGCCCGGCTTCTCCGTAAAAGAGAAAGCCGTGTGCCGCACGGTCTCTTTTCAGCATCTGGTGCAGCGTCTCCTGCACCTGTGCATTTCCATAAAATCGTTCCATATGCGCCTCCTACTGCACCACGCTGATCTCCGCAATACCATATCCACGGCACACTGCAATGCAGTCCCGGTCGATGCGTTCTCCGCTGAGGACGATGGGAACAGCCGGCGGACAGGGTACTTTCACCGCCGCACAGATGCGCCCGACGCTCTCCTCCACGGGGACGATCTCCTGGGGTGCGAGCGCCGCCTCCCGGATGCCGCACACCGTCTCCGGACGGGGCAGCGAAAACTTTTCCTCTGCGGCGACTCTGGTCGGCACAAAATTCTCCAGCAGTTTCTCCAGCGTCTCAAAATCGAAGTCCGTACTTGCCGCCGAAAAGAGCAGCACCACATGATACCGGTCAGCATACTCCACAAAGACCTGGTGCTGCTCCAGATGCGCCGCCAGCTCCTGCCCGTCCAAATCGCTTGCACAAGCATCTATGGTCAGGTGCATGGGGTCTCCGTCTGTAAAGCAGTACCGGGGAGAAAACCGGCATTTCAGCTGCTGAATGCGGTTCAGGACTTCTTCCAGCTGTTTCCGGAACAGGGGCGACGCCAGTTCCCGGTTGCACCAGTCCAGCGATGCCAGCATGAGATAGGACGGACTGGTCGAGCCGAACATCGCCATCGCATCCCGGACACGTTCCGGCTCGGTGTCAATGTCGCTGCGCACATGGAGATACGCTGTCCCCGTCAGACCCGACAGCATCTTATGCGCCGAGTCACAGCAATAATCCGCACCCAGCTGAATGGGGTGACACTGCCACGGCAAAAACGCCAGATGAGCGCCGTGGGCATTGTCCACCAAAAGCTTGGCGTGATACCGGTGACACAGCTCCGCCAGTCCGGCAATGTCCGCCATCCGTCCCAGATAATCCGGCGATGTCACATAGACGCACGCCGGTCTGGTCTGTGCCTGCAAAGCCGCCTCAAAATCTGCCAGATCGTATGTTCCCGACAAAATGCCGTCGCTCTTCCTGGGATAGATCCACTGCACGGGAATATCCAGCAGCACACAGGCGTTCAGAAACGCCCGGTGTACATTTCTCGCCGCCAGCACCCTGCGCCCCTGCTGTTTCATCAGCAGCAGCATGGTCTGGATGCAGAGGGTCGAGCCGCCGCAGGAGTAGAACGTATACGCCGTCCCATAGAGCGACGACGCATTTTTTTCACTCTCCGCCAGAATGCCCGATGCCTCAAACAGGCTGTCTGCGCCGGTGATCTCCGTGATGTCCAGCGCCGTCGCCTTTTGCAGCGCCGGTGCGCCGAATCTGCCCTTATGCCCCGGCATATGCAGCCGAACCGGATCTTGTTGTGCGTAATTTATCAAAAAGTCATAGACTGGTGTATTCATGATCGTGTGATTCTCCAATTTTCGAAGAAAACCTCATCCCAAAAGTCCATACGACCGCAGCCGGCTGCGCACCGTTTCACAGGCACGGCGGTGCGTCCGGGAAACGGTAGAGATACAGACACCCAGCTGCCGTGCGATCTCCGGCATGGTTTTCTTCTCTTTATAGTATAACACGAGGATCTGTTTTTGTCTCGCCGAGATCTCGTTTTCCATAATATTTTTTGCGATCAGACAAGCGACACGCTGTTTTTCCCAGCGTTCCACCCGGAGATCCTCCGGAAACAACATCTCTTCCCATGCGGTTCTGGCGGTCATGCGCATACGGCATCCCCTGCCTTTTCCTGCGCCGCATAGACGGCAATGCTCCGCATACTCCATTCCAGATCCCGTGCCTCTTCGCTGAGCAGACGTTTTCTCCGATCCAGCTCGTGCCGTTCCATCGGCATCAGCTTTTCATCCTCCAGCGCCTGCCGCAGCGCCGCAATGCGCTCCCGCAGCACACGGCATTCCTGCGCATAAGCGTTCCACATCTTTTGCATATCCATCTTTCTGTAGCTCCTTTCCGGCAGATTTTCTCTGTCAACCGGGATTCTACCAGGATGTTTTGCAAAAGTCAAGTGTAAATTCTGAAAAACAGAACATTTTTTCTCTGCTTATGAAAAAAGGCAGGTCAGCCACAAGGTACCGCCTGCCGTTTCCAATGATTCCGGATTACTGAAATGCCTCTACCGGCTGCGGTGCAGCCTCCATGTCAGAGCGGTCGATGTCATACAGATACGCCTCATCCCAGTCCAGGAAACCGGCTCTGGGGAAATAAGTGATGCGCAGGGTCTGGAAATCCGCCGGCACTTCCATGCAGATCCAGCCGACACGGGTTTCGCCGGGCTGGATCGGGTCGTCGAATGTACCGCCCTCTTCGCCGAACTGCCGGTAGATAAACCGTGGGCCACGGATGCTGATGCCGGCATACGCCTCGCCGTCTGCCGACAAACCGAACGTCCGGGAGAGCATATCTGCGACCAGTTCCTCGTCACCGTTGTTCTGGATCTCGAATTCGAAGAAGGTCAGCCCGATCTCCTGGTCATTTTCCGTAAAGGTATAGTCCGAAACATACGCCTTTTTCAGCGTTGCCACGACTTCCTGGTCTGTGACCTGTTCTCCGATCTTGCCCTCGTGACTCTCCACCTTCCGCATTTCCTGCGTGGTCTCCGCAGAGGTTTCTTCTGCCACGTCACGCACCGAGTTTTCCTTTTCCTTCTTTTTGCCGCAGGCACCCAGAGAGAGCAGCAAAGCACTGCTCAGCAGCAGGCAGACTGCACGCTGTAATGTTGTTTTCATATTCCGATTCCTTTCTATCCAGAGGCGGCTCTGTCTGTGCAAAGCTCGCCTCAAAAAGAAAAAGCCACCCCATATCCAGTGTGAAGCCGGAGTGGGACAGCTTTTTTTGTCTGTTTGTTCCAACAAGGCTTAGTCAGCCTCGATTGCGTCTGCCGGACATTCCGAAGCACAGGAACCGCAGGAGATGCAAGCATCTTCAGCGATCTCGTACTTGTCAGCACCCTCAGAGATAGCGTCTACAGGACAGGCATCCTTACAAGTGCCGCAGCTGAAACAGGCGTCAGTAATTTTATATGCCATGGAAATTCACCTCCGTGTATGTTTCCGCAGGGACACACCCTGCTACTCTTTATTATAGCAGATGCCATGCAAAAAAGCAAGAGGTTTTCCAAACATTTTTCCGGCTATTCCTGGATATGTTCCAGCGCTTGTCCGAAGATGGAGGAAATGTGCGCATCCGCCAGAGAGTAAAAAATGGTTTTTCCCTCACGGCGGCTGACCACGAGCCGGGACTGTTTCAAAACACGAAGCTGGTGGGAGATGGCGGACTGGGTCATTTCCAGTTTCTGCGCAATATCCCGGACGCATTCTTCGTGCTGAAAGAGGACGAAAATGATCCGTACCCGTGTCAGATCGCCAAAGATCTTGAACAGCTCTGCCACGTCTGCCAGCTGTGACTCCGGCGGCATCTGCGCCGGGATCGCCGCCGGATGCTGAGAATGATCGTGTTCCATATGTCTCGTTCCCCTTTCTGTATATTATCTTGACAATTCACAACAAGCTATGCTATAAGTGTACCGAAAACGGCAGGCGGCTCGCTATCTCCGGGCGAGTCTGCCGTCGCCATTTCCGCTGGGCGACGGGCTGGTTAATCCATGCTCCCAGAAGGGAGTGTATGCACATGGATCTTGATATTCTTGTCAAGCTTGTCAGCATTGTTTGTGATGTGTTCAAAGCATACCTTGCTTACTTAAACGCAAAAAACAAACAGAAATAACCGCCCAGGCTACCAATCTGAAAGCGGTTATTTCTTTAACCTAATTCTATGGGAGCGACCGTCTACCGGTACACTCTTTCTATTTTTATTATACGTGATTTTATCGGTTTTGTCAAGAGCAAAATCAATTTTCAAGCAAAAGCCGGGTGTCTCCGCAGAAACACCCGGCTCGTCATCTTTGTTTTCTGTTACTTCGCATAGTCCACGACACGGCTTTCCCGGATCAGATTTACCTTGATCTGTCCCGGATAATCCATTTCCGTCTCGATCTGCTTTGCGATCTGCCGTGCCACCAGCACCATCTTTTCATCGTTGATGACTTCCGGCACTACCATTACACGGATCTCACGGCCTGCCTGGAGTGCATAGCACTTCTCCACGCCCTCATAGGATGCGCAGATGCTTTCCAGCTTTTGCAGACGCTTGATGTAGTTTTCATAGTTTTCACTTCTCGCTGCCGGACGGGCTGCGGAGATGGCATCCGCTGCCTGTACGATACAGGCGATCGCCGTTTTCGGCTCCACATCGTTGTGATGCGCCTCGATGGCGTGGATGACTTCGTTGTTCTCGTTGTACTTCCGGCAGACATCTACGCCGATCTGTACGTGAGAGCCTTCGATCTCGGCGGTCAGCGCCTTACCGATGTCGTGGAGCAAGCCGGCACGCCGTGCCAGGTTTGCGTCTACGCCCAGCTCCGACGCCAGAACGCCGCAGAGCTTGGACACTTCGATGGAGTGCATCAGCACATTCTGCCGATAGCTGGTGCGGTAATACAGCCGTCCCAGCAGCTTTACCAGTTCGTTGTTCAGACCGTGTACATTGGTCTCCAGAACGGCACGTTCGCCCTCCTGGCGGATGCGGTGTTCCACTTCCCGGCGCGCCTTTTCCACCATTTCCTCGATCTTGGTCGGGTGGATTCTGCCGTCTGCGATCAGCTTTTCCAGTGCGATACGTGCCACTTCCCGGCGGACGTGATCGAAACAGGAAAGCGCAATTGCCTCCGGCGTATCGTCGATGATAATGTCTACACCAGTCAGTGTTTCCAGTGTCCGGATGTTTCTGCCCTCTCTGCCGATGATGCGACCCTTCATTTCGTCGTTGGGCAGTGCCACAACAGAAACCGCCGTCTCGGACACCTGGTCTGCGGCACACTTTGCGATGGCGAGGGAGATATAGCTCCGTGCCTTTTCTTCGCACTCGTCCTTGATCTGCTGCTCATAGTAGGAGATCTTGACTGCCTTTTCGTGTACCAGTTCGCTGTCCAGGGAGTTGAGAATGTACTCTTTCGCCTGATCCTGTGTCAGACCGGAGATACGCTCCAGTTCCTTCAGCTGGCTTTCCTTGACTTCTTCTGCCTCTGCCAGCTTGCGGTCTGCATTCTTCAGCCGCTGCTTGAGGGACTCTTCTTTCCGATCCAGGTTGTCGGTCTTTTTGTCCAGATTCTCTTCCTTCTGCTGGATGCGGCGTTCCTGCCGTCCGATCTCAGAGCGTCTGTCCTTGATTTCTTTTTCCGCCTCAGAGCGGAGTTTATAGATCTCATCTTTTGCTTCCACCATGGCATTCTTGCGCTTTGCCTCTGCCTCTTTTTTGGCATCTTCCAGAATGCGTCCGGCTTCTTTTTCGGCGGAACCGATGGCTGCCTCTGCCTGCTGTTTCCGCTGTTCAGCGCCGTTGGCTACGCCCTTGCGGTACGCCAGAAATCCGGCGACCGCCGCACCGATCAGCAGAGCGACCAGACACAGCACGATCATCAGCGCCCAATTCATCTCTTGCATCTCTCTGCACTACCTCCTTATGCTGATTTGCAGGGAGCGTCCTCCTGAGAAAACGATCCCTCAGTGTCTATCTGTATACAACACAGCAGCGTTTTCGCCCAAAGGGGTATGTGCGTCTCGTATTCACTTGTTCTCTTCACGTGCATCACGGAAAAAGCCGCAGCATTCTCCGATTCTGCGGTTTTTGCGGCGTTCTCTGCCGGAAGATTCATTTCATGTATGCCGCACAGCCGGTTCTCCTGCCCGGTCTTGTGCCACTACAAGCCCATTTCCTAGAAAAAGGCAATTCTCATTATTCAAGTGTACCCCACAAAAAACGTGCATTTCTTTTTATAGGGCGCACGCTCTAAGAGCCTTCATACTCTATCGGAACTCGTCCGGCAGGCACGCCGCCCAACCGAAACGGGATTCATGAATAAAACAAAACGCACACGATAAAACGCAGCGTCAACCCGGCATCACCGCCGGGAATCGTTTGTAATTTGATACAACACTTTTATTTTACACTGTTTCCGTGAAATTGTCAAGACGTTTGCAGAAAGATTCACATTTTTTCTTGCAAGGCATACAAAAAGCCGGCGATGGGATGCCACCGCCGGCTTGCCGTATCGGATCAGTCCGTTTTTTACTTCTTCTCCGAAATGCGCATGGAAATATCAAAGCACTTTACAGAATGGGTCAGTGCGCCCAGGGAGATGATGTCCACGCCGGTCTCCGCAATGCCACGGATGGTCTCCGCCGTCACGTTGCCGGATGCCTCCAGCATCACCTTGCCGTTCACACGCTGTACCGCCTTGGTCATATCCTCACAGCTCATATTGTCCAGCATAATGATATCTGCGCCGGCAGAAAGTGCCTCTTCCAGTTCTTCCAGCGTCCGCACCTCGACCTCGATCTTCACCATGTGACCGATCTTCTTCCGCAGGGCAGCCACTGCCGGCGTAATGCCGCCGTATGCGTCAATGTGGTTGTCCTTCAGCATAGCGCCGTCCGACAGATTATAGCGGTGGTTCTTGCCGCCGCCCACGGTCACGGCATACTTTTGCAGCGGACGCAGTCCCGGCAGGGTCTTTCGGGTGTCAGTGATCTGCGCATTCGTTCCGGCAACCAGCTCCACGCACTGGTGCGTCGCCGTGGCAATGCCGCTCATGTGCTGCAAAATGTTCAGCGCCGTCCGTTCGCCCTTGAGCAGTGTCTTGGTGCTGCCGGTCATGGTTGCGATGATATCGCCCTTCTTGACCTGCTCGCCGTCATGGATACGGATGTCCATGGAGAAATTGCCGCCCACCAGTTCAAACACACGCTTGGCGATGTCGATGCCGCACAGCACGCCGCTGTCCTTTGCCAGATAATACGCCTCGCTGGTGTGGCTGTCGTCCAGCAGATTGTCGGTGGTCACATCAATATAGTGGATGTCCTCATCCAGTGCCGTAGTAATCAGTCGGTCAATATAGGTTTGCTGTAACATGGGTATTTTTTCCTTTCGTCTTGCTTAAAACACATCTAAGGTACTTCTTAAAGTACTTCTTTCAGAATAATATATGCAACTGTCGCCAGAGACTTTGCCTCTACATAGTCTGCATCCAGGATATAGTTGCCGTTCAGCAGCTGCTCCCGAATTTCCGTGATGCGCCGGAATCCCTCCGGCAGCTTTTCCTTGTTCGGGATAACAAAGAAGTTGTCCTGCATGATCTGACGGATCTCGGTGCGCAGTCCCTTGGGAATCTTCACAGCGCCCGGCTTTGCCGGAAATTCTGCCGCCTGGTATTCCTTCGGGGCATCCGGCAGCTTCTTCGCAATATCCAGCGCTGCCTGTCTGGAGAACACCAGCGCCTCCAGCAGGGAGTTGCTGGCGAGGCGGTTGTTGCCGTGTACGCCGGTATGAGAGCATTCGCCGGCAGCGTACAGATTGGGAACCGTGGTCTCCGAGTTGTCGTCTACCTGGATGCCGCCCATCAGATAGTGCTGGCACGGGAAGATCGGAATCGGCTCCTTGGTCATATCATAGCCCTGTTCCATAACCTTTTCGTAGATCATGGGGAAACGGTTCTTGACAAATTCCGGGTCTTTATAGGAGATGTCCAGATAGAAGTTGTCCGAATGGGTCTCCCGGCTCTCCAGAATGATGGAACGGGAAACCACATCACGGGGCGCAAGCTCCAGTCGCTCGTCATAGCGGTCCATAAAGCGTTCTTTGTTGCAGTTCAGCAGATATGCGCCCTCACCCCGGACAGCCTCCGAGATCAAGAAGCACTCTCTGGTGTGGTGGTCGTTGAAAGCGGTGGGATGGAACTGGATCAGATGCAGGTTCCGGATCTCTGCGCCGTTCTCATAGGCAAACGCAATGCCGTCGCCGGTTGCGATCTTGGAGTTGGTGGTGAACTGGTAGACCCGTCCGATGCCGCCGGTCGCCAGCATCATAAAGTGGCTGCTGTAAACGGTGCAGGAACCGCCCTGCATCACATTCACCGAGAAACCGGTCTCCGTTTTCTGCATTCCCATCATCATAGCGTGTTCCAGAATGGTCACATTGGGCAGCGTCTTTACCTTTTTAATCAGCTTGTCCAGGATCTCTGCGCCGGTAGCATCCTTATGATGGAAGATCCGGTGACGGCTGTGTCCGCCCTCCAGCGTCCGGTGCAGTTCGCCGTCCGGTGTCCGGTCGAAGTCCACGCCGAAATCCAGGATTGCCTGAATCTCATGGGCGGCATGGGTCGTCAGAATATGCACCGTCTCCGGGTTGTTGGTAAATCCGCCGGCAACCATGGTGTCGTGTTCGTGCAGTTCGATGGAATCCTCCGGCGACTTGTACACCCCGGCAATACCGCCCTGTGCCAGCGCAGAGTTGCAGAGGGTCAGTTCCTGCTTGCACAGCAGCAGGACACGGCAGTCCGACGGCAGATTGATCGCACCGTACAGTCCGGCAGCACCGCAGCCGGCAATAATCACGTCAAAATTGTTTTCCATAACGTTCACGCTTCCTATCCTTTATTGCGGCATCTTTCTGCCGCAGAATCTTTTTTCTGCGCCGGCGACAGCAGGATATTCGCACGCCGGGCAGCAGTATCTCCTCCACAGCGGCTCACGCCGCCACGTTTCCCTTTTAGTATAGCATACCCGTTCCCATTTGTCACTACTTTTGCGCACATTTCGGAAATATGCGCAAAATCCGGGTAGAAAGCTGTTAATTTTTTGACAAGCAAGGCGAAAATCCGTGGAAGAGCGGCGGAATCTCTGTGAAAATGTCCGGCGCAGTGTGCTTTCGGCGCTGTACTCCGCCTTTTGAAAAATCAAATAGAAATTTATGTTCTTTTTCCATCTTTTTCGTTGACAATTGCAGTGAACTGTGCTATACTAGATGTATGATATCGGACTGATGTATTGCACAAGATTGTGCGGTATGGTCAGAAATACATTTTGAGGAGTTTACTTATGATTTGTCCTAACTGCGGCAGCAACAATCCCGACGGCACAGCGTTCTGTGCGAACTGCGGTTCTCCCGTTTCCAACGGTGCCCCGAACAACGGTGCGATTCCGCCTCAGGCACAGCCGAATTTCCAGGGCAGTGCGCCCAACGGCGGCATGACACCGCCTCCGGTATTTAACGGCAACCCGTTCCCGGGCGGACACATCGAGCAGAGAAACATTGCGCTCTGCATCATCCTGTCCATCATCACCTGCGGCATCTACGGTCTGTACTGGATCTATAAGCTGACAGAAGACGTGAACACACTGAAAGGCGACCCGAATGCAACCTCCGGCGGCATCGTGATCCTGCTGGGCATCATCACCTGCGGCATTTATATGTGGTACTGGCTCTATAAGCAGGGCGACAACCTCGACCAGATCAAGGCATCCCGTGGACTGCCTGCCGGAAACAGCGGCATTCTGTATCTGATCCTGGCGATCGTCGGACTGGGCATCATTTCCTATGCACTGATGCAGAACGAGCTGAACCAGCTGGCATAATCCAAAACAAAAGTTGAAATACAAAAGCTGCACCGGAGTTTCCGTGCAGCTTTTTCTGTTCGGAGGTGTCTTTTTGCTCCAGAATCTGCGTACTTTTTTCCGCACTTACCGCAAGCAGCTCCAGACGGCAGGCGTTTTTCTGCTGCTGGGGCTGGCATATTTTCTCCTCACCCAGCTGACGCCGCTGCGCATCCCCTGCATTTTCCAGAAAATCACAGGGTTTGCCTGTCCGGGCTGCGGCATGACCCATCTCTGTATGCGGCTGCTGCGGCTGGACTTTGCCGGTGCAGCCGGCGAAAACCTTGCCGCCGCCTTGCTCGCTCCTCTCTGGCTCGCCGGGATTCTGATACGGGCGTTGTGGAATCCAGCCTGGTTTTCCAAAGGCAGCCGGGCGGAAAACATCCTGCTCTGGGGCAGCGTGGCGGTACTGCTGCTCTTCGGCGTTCTCCGGAATCTGCCCGGACTGGAATTCCTGCTCCCGTCCTATCTGCGCTGACGCACCAATTTTTCCCTCCCGGAATATGATGATAAAAAATGCAAAACAAAAGCCCATGTTTATTTTATCCGTTCTCGGGCATAATAGAAATGGCAGACGTTTTCAGAACGTGTCTGCGCCGCAGAATCAACAACACTCGCAGCACCAAATCTGCTGCTGTTGCTTTTATGACAAAAGGAGGGATTTCCATGCTGGTAAGGCGTGGTGAAATTTATTATGCAGATCTCAGTCCTGTCGTAGGTTCCGAACAGGGCGGTATCCGACCGGTACTTATTGTGCAGAACGATGTCGGAAACCGGCACAGCCCCACCGTGATCGCTGCGGCAATCACCAGCCGCCGGGAAAAGGCAAAGCTGCCCACCCACATTGACGTACAGGCAGCGACCTGCGGACTCACCAAGGACAGCATCGTCCTGCTGGAGCAGATCCGCACCCTGGATAAGCGCCGTCTGCGGGAGCACATGGGGAAGGTGGATGAGAAGGCGATGAAAAAGGTAGATAACGCCATCGCGGTCAGCTTTGGACTCCATCCGGAGACCATGGTGTAGACCGGGAGGGAAACCGCCTGCGGGCGGTTTACATAGGAAACGCGACGATAAAAGGAGTACATCAGAATGAAAAAGATGGGAACCTGGAAGATCCGCCTGGCTGCCTTCTGTCTGGCCGGCACCTGTCTGGCGGCAGGAGCGGGAGCGCTGGCGGCCGGAGACCAGAACGACCCCCTGGTCACCCTGAGCTATCTCACCCAGACGGTGCTCCCGGATTTGGTGAAGTCCACCCAGGACAAGGCAGACGCCAAGGCGCAGGAGCTGACTACCCAGTTTGAGCAGCTGGCGGGCCAGTCGGGCACTGGCGGCAGCGCCTCCTACCAGGTGGTCACCCTGTCTGCGGGCCAGCGGATGAATTTGGGCCTGGGAGCGGAGGTTATGCTCCGAGTGGGCAGCGCCACGGCCGGCGCGGCGGTGAATCCCGCTCTGGTGGATACCACCACCGGGGAGAACCTCAATCACGGCGGCGCCCTGGTACAGAATCACCTGTACATGGCCACCATGACCGACCACTACATCACCGCCGGCGGCAGCACGGTGAAGGTCCTGGTGCGCGGCTCTTTTTCGCTTTCTTAACCTACTTTTCTTGAAAGAAAAGTAGGCAAAAGAACTTTGGCGCGAAACTGCGTTTCGCTTCTGGGTGAAACCAGAAGAACATTCTTAATAAACAGAATAAAAAATCGGCGAACCAAGTTTGGTTCGCCGATTTTTTATGCCTGTTTGGGAGGAGGACCGTCCTCGCTGGACAGGTGATAGCCGATGCCTCGCCGCTCCAGCAGGTAAACGGTGGAGTGGAAGAGGACAATGACCACCCAGCCAAGGCCGGTGGACAGGGCCACCGCGTCCAATCCCATAGCGCCTACCAGCAGATAGGTGCCGATCACCCGCACCACGATCTGTAAGGTGGTGCCGAAGAAGGTGATGTTCATGCGGCCGATGCCGCGGTAGTGGCCCACATAGGAGTGGCCGATGAAGGAGAGGAAGTAGAACCAGGCCATAAGCTGGAGATAGGAGACGCCCAGGGGGATGCTCTGCAGGTCGTCCCCCAAAAACAGGGACACCATGGGCTGGGCAAAGAAGCCCAGCAACAGGGAGAAGCCAAGACCGATGGCGGTAGTGATGGCAAAGCCCTGGAGAAATCCCCGGTTGGCCCGTCGGTACTGCTTGGCTCCCTGGTTCTGGGCCACAAAAATGGCGATGGCCTCACAGGCGCTGATACCGAAGGCCTGGGTGAAGTTTTCCACCCGGGTGGTGGCGGTAAAGGCGGAAATGGCGTCGGTACTGATGCCGTTGACCGCGCTCTGGATCATCAGCTTGCCCAGGTACAGGCTGGACTGCTGGAGGGCGGCCACCGCGGCATAGCTGGTGGTCAGCCGCATGAGCATGGGCTCCAGCTGCATGTCCGTTTTTCGGATGCGCAGGAAGGAGAGCTTTTTGCGCATGTAGGCAAGGCACAGCAGGGCGGAGAGCAACTGGGCGCTGGAGGTGGCCAGGGCAGTGCCTACAATGCCCAGCTTCATTTGGGCCACCAGGATCCAGGCGGCAAGGAGATTGTACCCCAGGGAGGCCAAGAGGAAGTACAGGGCCGCCTTGGTGTTGCCGATGGCCCGCAGGGTGGAGGCAAGGTAGTTATAGGCGAAGGTAAAGAGCATGCCCACCAGAATGACCCGCAGATAGGCGGTGGTGTCCGCCATCAGCTCATCCGGGGTGGAAATGAGCCGGAGCAGCTGGGGCAGGAACAGCTGGGTCAGGGTGACGGCCACCAGGGTGGTGCCGCCAATGAGCACGCCGGAGACAAACAGCTGCCGGCGCAGGCGGGGAAAGTTGCGCTCCCCGAAGAACCGGGCCACCAGCACGGATGCGCCCATGCAGGCTCCGGTAATGACATAGATGAACAGGTTCATCACGCTCTCGGCCACACCAAGAGCCGCAAAGGCGTCGCCGCCGATGTAGTGGCGCACGATGAGGGAGTTGATGATGTTGTACAGCTGCTGGAGCACATTGGCCGCCAGCAGAGGCAGACACAGCCGGATGAGCTGGCTGGTGATGGGGCCGGAGGTGAGATGGATCTGTTTGGACACGGTAGGACCTCCCGGGGCCGCGGGGGCGGCGGATTCCTTTTCATCATACCGCCCGGAGCGAAATTTGTAAACCGCTGTTTCCACAGCCTGCCCGAAACGGTGGAAAAAATACGCTGCCCGTCCCGGGGCGACAGAATACAGGGGAATGTGACGGGGGACATGCCCTATAATCGGAAGCGTCCCGGCTGAAAGGCCGCGGACGCTTTGATTTTGCCCCGCCCGGCGGGAGGGGAGAGGAGAGAATACCATGGCAGTGACCTGTACAGAAGAGGGACGGCACCTGACCGCCGCCGTCACCGGCGAGCTGGATCACCACCGAGCCAAGGAGGTCATGGAGGAGCTGGACCGGCAGATCGACGCGGCTCTGCCCCGCACCCTGACCCTGGACCTGGGGGGCCTGACCTTTACCGACAGCTCGGGCATCGCGGTTTTGCTGCGGGCCAGCCGCCGCATGGCCCAGATCCAGGGCACCATGACGGTGGTCCATACCCCTCAGCAGGCGCAGAGAGTGTTTGATACCGCGGGCCTGAACAAGCTCGTTCGCTTCCAATGAAAGAGGGGATACATATGAAGGTGGAAAATTACGTGACCCTGGAGTTCTCCAGCCGCTCGGCCAACGAGGGGTTTGCCCGCACGGCGGCGGCCTGCTTTGCCGCTCAGCTGGACCCCACTCTGGAGGAGATCAACGACATCAAGACCGCCGTCAGCGAGGCGGTGACCAACGCCATTGTCCACGCCTACCCCGACCGGTTGGGGAAAATAGTCATGAAGCTGCGCTTCCGGGCGGGCAATGAGCTGGAGATCGTGGTGAAGGACTGGGGGGTGGGCATCGCCGACGTGGAGCAGGCCCGTACCCCTCTGTTCACTACCGGCAGCGAGGAGCGCTCCGGCATGGGCTTTACCATCATGGAGAGCTTTATGGATACGCTGCGGGTGCGCTCCACCCCAGGGAAGGGGACCACCGTCACTATGCGGCGGCAGATCGCCCGCCGTCTGGGGCGATGAGCGGCACGGCCACCGCACCGGAACTGCTGCAGGCCGCCCGGGAAGGGGACAACCGGGCCTGTGAACAGGTGTTGGAGGAAAATAACGGCCTCATCTGGTCGGTGGTGCGGCGCTACTACGGCCGGGGGGTAGAGCCGGACGACCTGTACCAACTGGGTTGCCTGGGGTTTTTGAAGGCGGTGCGGGGCTTTGACCCTGCCTTCGGCACCCAGTTTTCCACCTACGCGGTGCCCAAGATTGCCGGGGAAATTCGACGCTTTTTGCGGGATGACGGGGCGGTGAAGGTGAGCCGGGGACTCAAGGAGCAGGGAGCTCTCATCCGGGGGGCGCGCAGCCAGCTGTGGAGCACCCTGGGGCGGGAGCCCGCCCTGTCCGAACTGGCCCAGGCGACCGGACTGACCCCGGAGGAAATCGCTGCCGCCGAGACCGCCGCCGACCCGGTGGTCTCCCTCCAGGCCGAAACGGGAGAGGGCGGGCTGACCCTGGA
>OHAD01000611.1_pt1 | contig 40490 bp, 26 predicted proteins | sample 1577011 | NCBI WGS metagenome assembly OHAD01 (sample SAMEA3541510, study PRJEB24748) | human gut metagenome | biome: human gut; feature: human-associated habitat; material: faeces | place: China | collected 2012 | reverse complement strand
GATCATGGGTATAATATCCGGTCCAGCCGGTGAAACGTTCAAGGGCTATCCTCTCATTACCATAAGTATAAGCCGTGTCCATTTCTCCGTCAATGTTCGCAAGTATTCTGGCTCGTTGCGCCAATGTGGAACAGAGGCATTTCTCCCCCAATTAACCAATATGACTAGGGTTGAAAAGTGTGCAGGTTAAAAAGGTTATGCTGGAAAACGCATAACCTCTGGGAACATCGCCCGGCAAAGCCGGGCGAAATAATTATAAATTATCATATAATTCACATACATTTTTCATTATTTCTTCAAAAACCTCCTTATCCACTTCATATCTTCCTTTTGGAAAAATAAAGCTTATCCCATCTTCTCGAAATGTATTTATATTGTTCCACGATATTTCTATCATATTACCTTTTTTCACGAAATAAATATCTGCTAAATATGAACCCGCTCGAGCCGAAAACCAAGAATGGCGAAACATCCAATCTTGTAAAACTTCATATTTCTCAATATCATCCAAGTCCGAATTATAACAAATTTCACATTTTTCTGCTGCGGAATCTGCTGATATTAAAAGCGGAAATTCATCATCATTTAATATATATTTCATGTTTTCATGAATCCATTCTATGATATCTTGACAATTTCTCCATTTATATGCATATATAACTCCTTCCTTTTTAAATTGTAAAATATCATTGCCTTGAACATATACAGCTAATTGGTACGCCAATGCAGCTTTACCTAACTCAACGCCAAACAAATCTTTGTTTCCTATTAGTTTCACTTTTCTCTCCTGTTAATACCAATTATTTTTTATTAATTTATTATAGTCAGTTTTGGTAATTAGTCCATCGTCCAACATTTGTTTGTAAACATCTGTTGGTACTTCTTTTGCTGTATTAGAAACTTTATAAGCATGCCACTTGCCTGAACTACTATCTGGTTGAAATTTAATTATATCTCCATCATACATATTATAAAGTTGCTTGTTTTTTGAAGAAGAATATGCCGAATCTAATAGTTCTTGACCAACTTCGTCATTAGGAATAGGATTCTCACTTCCCCATCCCCCTTGTGGATTATGCTTTGGGCTAGGTTCATAAGTACGCTTAGTCTCAGACTCCCCCTCACTCTTTTCTCGATTCGCTTCCCCCCTTGCCTCACCTCTGGACTCCATGATTATGCCATTTACTCCAACACCGGCCACCACTATTCCTACCGTCACTGCTGAAACTCCTGCCACTACTGCAGTTCCCGATGCCGCTAGGGCTGCTGAGCCGCTTGCCGCTGTTCCTACGGAGAAGGAGCCACCTCCGCCCAGAAAGCCTGCTATTGAAGTTATTAATGAGGTCAGGGTGGTTAATCTTCCTACCTCTGCATACCAATCATCAAATAATGCCTTTCCCGTGTAATAGTATTGTGCATTAAAATATTTCTCTACCATCTCCTCTTCTTTGTTCTCAATTCCCCACTCTATCAGGGCTTGCACAATCCCATTCCATTCGACACTTGTTCTTCCATAGTATGCCATTTCACTCAGCATCCCTGCCAGTGTACTGATGATCGCTTCTGTCATCTTCTCTTTTGCACAATCATCTACTTCACTGTCCGCTTCTGCCATAATTGTAAGTGCCCCAAGCTTAATATAAACTGCACTGCTGTTATTGACACCATCCAATGCCTTGGTTATCGCATCATACAATCTTTTCTGAGCTTTACTCAAACCGGCTGCTATACGGTCCTTATGTTCTTTCCTGACCTCTGCTCTTATCGATTCATCATATCCGTCATAAATAGAACCGGGACGTTTACCGGGCTCTCTTCCGCTGGCCGTGTTCGAATATCCCCGGCTGTCATATCCACTCGGATCCACATAATTCGGCGCGCTCGACTTCACATAATTATACCGGTTCAGCGTCAGCGGGTCGGTTAACTTGCCAAGGTACGTATCCTCCGTCAGGAAATTCCCTCTCTCCACGTCATAATAACGCGCCCGCAGGTACTGTACTTCCAGATTCGGATTATAATCTTCCGCATTATACGCATAGCTGTTATTGTACTGCGGTTTTCCAAAGGTGATATCTCCGGTCGGTCCGTAGCGGTAGGACTTCCACAGTCTTCCCCCGCTGTCGGTTACGCCGCTTACGCTTCCTCTTGGATCATGGGTATAATATCCGGTCCAGCCGGTGAAACGTTCAAGGGCTATCCTCTCGTTACCATAAGTATAAGCCGTGTCCATTTCCCCGTCAATGTTCACCTCCATCAGCACCTGGGCGTATTGGCGGTTCACGTCGTTCACATATTCTATCAGTTCATAATTCTTGTGGTGGCCGGTCTGCCGGATCTCGTCAATCAGGCTTTGCTCTATGTCGGATACCGGTTTCTGCGGCATCAGGATTCCGCTCTGGTTCCCGCTTCCTCCCGTGTTGTTGGTGTTTCCGCCGCCATTTCCATTGTTGCCATTTCCACTGTTGACATTTCCACTGTTGCCGTTCCCGTTTCCTCCGTTGTTTCCACCGGATTCTCCTTCTTCCCAGCCATAGTGGTTGCCATTCCCACCGTTTCCGTTGTTGCCGTTATTTCCGTTATCATTTTTCTTTTCGGAATTTGCGGAAGCTTCGGACGGGCTGGCTGCCTCTGTTTCTGTGTCGTCCCTGCCGTACGGTATAATCGGCAGAAGCTCACGCACCGGTTCCGGGCGCATCTCCAGCAGCGGGACTTCGGACTTCGGATTTTCACCATTTTCATCAGATGCGGCATCAGGCTTCGTATCTTTTTCCGCTGTTGTTCCGTCCGGTTCGCCGAGCAGAAGTCCGCTTAAATCTACCGTTTCATCACTGCCGGACAGGCCAATCAGCCCTAATACGGAGGAAACTTTCTGTTTGTTTCCATTTCCGCTATTTCCCTGGCTGCCGTTCCCGTTGCTGCCGCTATTCCCTTTGTTGCCGTTGTTGCCGCCGTCGCCGTTGCTGCCGCTGTTCCCTTTGTTGCCGTTACCATTATTCCCGTTCCCGGTATTATCCTTATTGTTTCCATTTCCGTTTCCGCTGTTTCCCTTCCAGTCGTCATCCGTATGCAGATTGTAGTTTAACTGGAAGACCCGGTTTCCGTCACCGTCATAGGCCATGGCCACTACCAGCTCGTGAGCGTCGTGGACAGCTTTTAAACGGTTCTCCACCGTATAAGTGTAATGAAGCTCTACCTTATCGGTCCCCTTCTTCCCGATTTCGGATATCAGGTTCCCGTCGGCGTCATACTCATACTGCATCGTGGTGTTTTTCTTTCCGTCGTAGAGTTTGGCCCGGATGAGCTGGTTTGACGCATTATAGCTGTATTCGGCGCTCTCCTGCACCGTCCCGTTACGGGTCTTGGAATAGGAAATCCGGTTGCCCATGTCGTCATATGAGTAGCGGTAAACGTAGGTTCCCTGCTGTTCTTCTTTCTCGGTGGCTTTGATAAGCTTCCCATCGTCGTCGTATTCGAAGCTGCGCTTTGTCTCTACGATCTGGTAATTGTCTTTTGCATCTTTGTCGTGCTTGTTGTTATGGCGGTTTCCGTGGGGGTATTTATCGTCATGGCGGCCGTCCTCATGCCTTCCGTCGTGTTTGTCGTCCCATGCATAGGCGTAGAGGGATTCCAGCGCCGTCTCTCCCACGATGAACCCACGGTCATCATAGGTGTAATCGTACTGGCTCACCACCCAGCCGCAGTCGTCGCACTTGTTTACCATTGATGTAATCTGATCCCTTGCATTAAAGCTGTTATAAGTGCTGACTCCGTTCGGCCGGTGTATCTCGGTAACCCGGTTGATAGCGTCGTAGACGTAAGTGGTCACCCCGCCGTCCCGTCCTGTTACTTTTGTTATATTATCATTCTTATCATACTCGTAGGATACCGTCTTTCCGTCGGGATACGTGATGGATGCAAGCTGATCCGCTCCGTCATAGGCATAAGATGTCGTCTGTCCGGAACCGTTCTTTACCTGCGTAATCCTTCCGAGGGAGTCGTACTCATAGCTGCTCTCCCCCGTTGCGTCCATCATGGTCACACGCTGTCCCAGCGCATCATAGCCATAGCGCACGGCCTGGTTCTGGAAGTCTCCTGCTGCCGCTTCGCTTCCCTCCCCGCCGCTCTCATAGCTTTTTTCCACAAGCGCATTCAGCCGGTTGTAGTCATACCGTATCGTGTCGCCGCTGTTCGTCTGGAAGGAAGTGGTTCTGCCTCCCGCATCATAGGTCATCTGCTCTCTGCGCCCTTCCTCGTTCACCAGGGAGAGCATGTTTCCTTCCAGATCGTAGGTATATTTTGTAACACGCTTCATTGTGTCGGTCATGGAAGTTACATTTCCCATCACGTCGTAGGAATACCGTGTTGTCAGGCCGCTCGGCATCGTCACTTTCACCAGCTTGTCAAGAATGTCATAGTTAAAACGGGTAATCAGGCCATCTGTGGAGGTGAAGGCGAGTATGTTGCCGTGTGGATCGTATTCATATTTCTCAGTCAGGCCCATCTTGTCGGTGACGGAAGTAATACGGCTGCCCGGATCGTAGACCGCTTCCGTCGTCTGTCCCAGCGGATCGACGGTTCCGGTTCTGCGGTTATCGGAGTCATATACCGACTGGTACAGATATCCCTTCGGATCTGCGATTCCCGTCACGTTATAGTTTTTATCATACTGGTAGCTGGTGGTCCGTTCTCCCGGCCTGGTGACGGATTTAACCCGTCCGACCAGATTGTAGGCAATCTCCGTCGCTTTTCCTTCCGGATCCACGCTGGCGGTAAGCTGGTCAACGAGGTCATAGCGGAAGTTCCAGGTATATCCCAGGGCGTTGGTCACTGCATTCTGGTTTCCACGGATGTCGTAGCCGTATTCGGTCACGCCTCCTTCCGGATCCACGGCCCTCGTCATTCGGTGCATAATGTCGTATTCATAGCTGCTGCTGCGGTCAAGACTGTCTGTATCGGTAATGATATTGTCCGCCACATCGTAGGTAAACTCCCTCTTAAGTCCCAGAGGCGTGGTGATGCCGGTCAGACGGTGTACCGGATCGTACGTATATGTGTAGGTACCGCCGTTTTTCTGCGTCATCTTTGTTACCAGGCGGTTTAAATCCACCTCGTACCGGGTCACATTGCCGGCCGGATCAGTGATGCTTAAAAGTTCATCGTGTTTGTCGTAGGTATAGCCTGTTTTTGCCCCCTTCGGTGATATCTTCTCCACCAGGTTGCCCATCACATCGTACCGGTACTCGGTTATCAGTCCATTGGCGTCCTTTGACTTAGTCAGATTGCCGACGGCGTCATAACGGTATTCCTCCTTATTTCCTTCCGGCGTCGTGTAGGAGATCAACCGGGACAATTCGTCGTATTCGTAACCGGTGACGCCTCCGCGTCCGTCCCTTTCCGCTATCATCCGGTTGACGGCGTCATAGGTGTAGGCCCTCTCTGCGCCTTCCGCATCCGTGGTTCCCGTCAGGTTGCCCGCCGGGTCATAGACAAACCGTATGGCTGCGCCGAGGGGATCCACCTTTCCGGTCAGGCGGCTGATCGCATCATAAGTGTAGGTATAAACAGCCTCCCCCGGTTCCGTGGTCTTGATCAGGTTGCCGGTCTTATCGTATTCATAGATAGTCGCGGTATTGTCCGCCAGTGTAATGCCGGTCAGGCGGTCCAGCGTATCGTAGGCATAACGGGTCGTGGCAAGATCCGTCCCTGTAACGGCCGTCAGACGGTTAAATCGATCATATTCATAAACCGCGCTCCGCCCGATGGTATCCGTCTGTTTTACCAGGTTGCCGGATATATCGTACTCGTAGGTCATGGTATTGCCTGCCGTATCCGATGCACGGGTGATACGGCCCATGGAGTCATATTCGTAGGATGTCACAACGCCGGCTTCATCAGTGCTTGACGTAACCTGGTTGTTAGCATCATAGGTGAAGGTTACCGTATCCCCGTCCGGCAGGGTAACCGTCAGCAGATTTCCATTCTCATCGTATTCGTAAAGATATGGATTCCCCATCGGATCCGTCATTCTGACCGTACGGCTCAGCTCATCGTAGGTATAAGCGGTCTGCCCTTTTAAGGCATCTGTCATTTCTTTCAGATTGCCCAGTTCATCATAGGAATAGCCGGTCACATGGCCCTCTGCGTTTACGATTGCCAGAAGCTCTCCCAGGACATCGTAGTGGTAGTTGCTGCTGTGTCCGTTCTGGTCCGTTGTCTTTAATACATTACCGTTCAAATCGTAAACGAGTGATACGGCGCCTCCGACAGCGTCCTTTATCTCCTGGAGCCGTCCTGCCGCATCGTAGGCGTACCTTGTCTCATGGCCTTCTTCGTTGGTCCGGCCTTTGAGGTTCCCGGCCCCGTCATAGGTGTATACAGCAGTTCCGCCCTGGGGATCTTCCGTCTTAACCAGGCGGTTATTACGGTCATAGGTGAAATGATAGACTCTCGTCCCGTCATCGCTTACCGCAATAATATTTCCGTTGCCGTCATAAGTAATCTCTGTGACAAGGCCGTTTTTCGCCGTCATGCGGATTACTCTGCCTTCGCGGTCGTAGGCATATGAAATGCCGCTTCCGTCTGCGTAGGTAACGGCGGTCGGCTGCCCGTTCTTATCGTAGGAATAGGCTGTCCTGTTCCCCAGGCTGTCCGTGGCGGATTCCGGAAGGTTCAGTATCGTGTTATAACTCCAGGAAACTGTATTTCCCCTCCGGTCTGTCGAGGATGTCAGGTTGCCGTTGCCGTTAAACGTCTGCATTACGGCGCGTCCCATTGCATCGGTAACAGCGGTGCGGCGGTTCCGCTCATCATACCGGTACCATGTCTCATTTCCTTTCGCATCTGTCTCCACAATCCGGTTATAGTTCTTATCGTATCCGTAGGTGAGGGTATGCCCTAGAGCATCTTCTCCCGTCAGGATATGGTACATCTTATCGTAAGTAAATACAGTTTTCGCCCCCGCCGGATCGGTGATGGACAATACGGCGCCCGCCGGGCTGTATTCATACTCAGTTGTCCCGCCGTCCTTCGCCGTCTCATTGATTTTCCATCCATTGCGGTTATAGGTATAGATCTCTGCGTTCCCAAGCGGATCCACCATGGAGAGCATACGGTTCATCCTGTCATAATCATAGCGCCAGATGTATCCTTCCGCGTCCTTCATCTGCGTGACAACCGCCCCGTCGTAGGAAAATTCCGTCGTTTGGCCGTTTGCGTCCGTGACGGACACCAGACGGCTCAGCTCATCATAGGCATAGCGCCAGGTATTCCCCTCCCCGCTTGTCCTCGTCAGGAGATTGCCTTTTTCATCGTATGTAAAGATCGTTCTGTTGCCCTCAAAGTCTTCTGCGGCCAGCGGCAGATTCATCGCATTATAAGCATACTCCGCCCTTGCTCCGTCCGCTCTTGTGACAGTCAGTATATTTCCGTCCGCGTCATAGGTATAGGAGGTTGTATTGCCCTCCTCGTCTGTCTCCTGGGCGACGCGGCCGTCACGGTAGGTCTTCGTACGTGCTGCTCCGTCCGGATACGTGATTTTCGTGGTTCTGTAACTGCCGTCATACTCATAGCGGGTCACAAAACCGCGGTTGTCGGTCAGTACCGTCGCTCCGTCTGAATAGGAAAGATACGAAGTATTTCCGTTTGCGTCCGTCTGGGCCGTAATCCGGTTCTCACTGTCGTATACATTTTCCACCACCCGGTTCCCTTCCTCGTCGTACCAGGCCGTCATCCGGTGTTTCTCATCGTATTCATAACGGCGTATATCTCCCTCCGGATTGGTGACGCTGATCAGATTGCCTTCCTCATCGTATTCGTAACGGAGGGTATTGCCGTCAGGCAGCGTAATGTCCGTGATGCGGTACGCGTCATCCATTGTGATATCAAGTATCCCGCCTGTGGGAGACTCTGCCTGGAGAAGCTTATAATCCTCGTCGTACCGGTACCAGGTTCTGCGTCCCTTCATATCCTCCCGGTACTGGAGAAGTCCTAACGCGTCAAATACATAGCGGCTGCCGTCCTGGTTCGTAAGCTGCCATCCGGCGCAGTCCGGGATTGGCGTCCGCTCTGCCTCCGAGGAGGTCGCTTTCAGGAAACCAAAGCGGATCTCACCCCTCCGGCGGTTCAGCTGTGCCTTATCATCCAGATCTTTTGTGGTTACGATGCGTGTCCCCGCTTCCCTCTCTTTTGGCTCCTCTTCTTCTGCCTCGGATGCAGACGCCCTTCGCACTTCTATGGCATCAAGAGGCTCAAGAGTAATATCCCAGCCGTCGGGAGCCTGGTACACATCCCCGTTCCTGGTAAATGGGATTCCCTTTCCATCGCTTCTCTTATAGAGAATGGTTCCATCCTTTAATATAGTCAGGTGGTCGCCGAATTCCGATGTCCATCCATAGCCAAATTCCTGGTGGTAATCCGGGAGCGTGGAGTTATAGCTCCTCATGACTCCGAATTCTCCATTCAATTCTTTCATGGATGCATCGGTCTGCTGCATGAAGAAGTCTCCGGTATTCATATTGACCGGTTCCAGGTTCAGTTCGCAGTTCGGATTTATGCCTGCCAGAAGGTTGCGCAGAAGCAGTTCTTCCAACGGCGTCATATCCTTATACGCATTATAAGGCTCCGCCGTCTTAGGGTTTCTGATAAATAAAATGGTATCTTTCTCAGTCAATTGATCCTTATATAATTTATTATCACGCGCAAGCTGGCCTACATTAATGCCATAGTGGCGGGCAATCCTGGTACTCAAATCATGCTCCTTCACCTCATAAAGCAGAAACTGATCCGATGTAACCGTTGCTCCTACAACCGTATTATCTCCGTCCGGCTCCTCCTCACCGGAACCGTCTTCTCCGACTTCTTTTCCTGTGGCAAAGGCTTCAAAATAGTAAATGGTGTCATATTCCAGGCTGCCTTCCGCTTCAAACCCGTCCGTCTGCCAGTTTGATTCAGGAGACAAATCGAAGTCATCTTCCAGTCCGGCCTTCCGAAAATCAGGATATACAAGTGATTCCATTGCGTCCGTTACGTCGCCGCCGCCTTCCTCCAGAAGCCGGTAGGTGACCTCCGAACCGGCCTGCGCCTTACCGTGGGCGATCACGCCGGTTACGCTGCGTCCGAATATATCTGTGTAGATTACGGCCGGATCCACTTCTATCGTCGTGTCATCCACGCTCATATTGGCAAGATCGCCTTCCAGATCGCCTGTCCATGAATATTCCAGCCGGGGGCCGTTAACCGAATCCCCTCTGTTGCACAGCACTTCCGCCTTCATGGCATACGCGCCGCCGTCCGCCTCAATTTCCGACCGGAACATCAGTCCCAATGGCGGCTCTGTCACGGTGATCCATCCGTTGACCAGATCCGTGATGTCAAATTCCATCGTCTGCCCTGCGCCGGGCGCCGGAGTCTGCCAGACTCTGTCTGAACTTGGATTATAGTCCGGCTGGGTGTTCCAGCTTGTAATATAACCGTTCCATTGAGTGACAGGCACATGCAGCTCGATTATATTCTGACCGCCGCTGTTATCCGTCTCTGTCGTGACCTTCAGGGTCGCATTGTGAACCTGCTCCGCTCCCGACAGAAGCTTTGATATGGTATCTGAATTATTTTCATTAAAAATCACACATACCCGGCAGTTCTTCCGGCTGCCGTCCAGATATCCGACATAGGCCGGGCTGTCCCAATCATAAATCGTGTCTGGCTGTCCCTGTGATATCGTCGCAAAAATAAATTCATCCGAGGGAACGTAGGTATCCGGATCAATGCGTACCGGATAGGACCGCTCTTCATCATTCAGCCACTTCTTATCTGCCTTAATGGTGACTGTATAATTCCCCTTCGTTCCGGAAAGTTTCAGTTTGACCTTATCACTTCTCTCGCCGGAATCATCCTCCATGAACGGAGCGTCCAACTGAAACAGGGCTTTCGCCGTGTCCTTCCCGTAAATGGAAATTTTATCTTTTTCCTGCTTCGCAGTCATTCCCGGTATCTTGAGTTTATAGGAGAACTCATACCTGTCCCCCTTCTCCAGAAGAAAGATATCACCTTTCACCGTATTCTCAATGACTGTATACTGGTAATCTACATTCTCAAATACATCATTAAACCGGATTGCATTTCCGGCCACCGACGGCTCTTTAAAGTTTCCGGCAGACGGAATCAGTTCAATCTTTCCGCCTTCCGTCTCTATGGAAACGCCCCGGCTGGTACTCATCTTAAGCGGAATCCGTATCTTTACAGGACCGGCTTCATTTTCCACCCATGAGGCAGCCTTGCTCCGCAAGAAAGAGGCGTTGGACGGTGTCGCTTCTTCCCCGTCTGCTTCGACAGCGGCAGAATCGCCTTTGACCAGAGTATTGTCAATCGGCCGTACTTTACCGTCCTTGTCACGGTACAGGCCGGAATATCCGCCAATTACGGTTACGTATTCCCTGTCCCCGGTCTGGTATGTGCGGCAGAGATCGGAAAACTGTACCAGCACGCCGGACGGCTCTTCAGTCACCTCCTGATAAAGCTCTTCAGGAAGGCGCAGTCCTTCATCCGTCACCGGTATCTCACCGGGTATCTCTTCTTTTGCATCCTCTTCCGGTAATCCTTCGGCCGGACCTGCCGCCGGATTATCGGCCGGATCACCTCCATCGGCCGAACCTCCCGGCTTTGTCTCCGCTCCGTTCTCCGAACCGGCTCCGCTGTCCTGTGCAGGCTCATCTTCCTTCCCGGGTTCACTGTCTTTTCCAGGCTCGTCTTCCTTCCCGGCTTCGCTGTCCTTTCCAGGCTCGTCTTCTTTCCCGGCTTCACTGTCCTGTCCAGGCTCGTCTTCCTTCCCGGCTTCGCTGTCCTGTCCAGGCTCGTCTTCCTTCCCGGTTCCGCTGTCCTGTCCAGGCTCGTCTTCCTTTCCGGGTTCACTGTCTCTTCCAGGCTCATCTTCCTTCCCGGTTCCGCTGTCCTGTCCGGTTTCATTATCTTTTCCAGGCTCGCTGCTTTTACCGGATTCACTGTCTTTTCCAGTGTCACTGTCTTTATCCGGTTCCGCACTATTTTCTGTCCTATCTGCGCGGTCACCATCAGAGGTATCGGACACTCCGGATTCAATCCCTAATTCCCTCAGCGTCAGGGCCTGAGGCCTTGTAAAGTCCACATAACGCGGCTGATTCTCTATCAGCTCCGCCGCCTGCGCTATAATCGGCGTCATGTTTGGCGCCAGCATGGCGGTTATAAGAAGACCGCTGATAAATTGTCTGGCCTTTTGACGGTAACGTTTTTTCACTTTTCTTTTGTTTTCTTTCATACTTTTTTCCTCCTGGTAAATATTATCGTTACTGCTTACACAACTGAATTCTCTGTCTTCGCCGGGGCGCTGAAGCTGCCTGATTCCCTGATGCCGCATTTGCTTGCATATCTATTAAAAACTCATAATTTGAGTATTTTTACTCTTGTTAATAGTATTTAAATTTAAGACTCTGCGCCTATTTTATCTGTTAACTTGCTAATAATTTTATCATATATCTCATTTCTTTTCTCATTTATGTCCCTTAATTGCAGCTTTTAGTCCTCCAACAGTTTTGTCCGCAATGTAAAAAAAGTACACAAAAAGCGGCAGCCGCCCGGATCCCGTCAGGATCCCAGGCAGCTGCCGCCCTACATCTGTACTTCCATTTTATTCTACAGCCATTGACTGTTTTTCTTTGTAATGATGAGCTTCTTCAAGCATCATATCCTTCACCTTCATCAGGCGGATCTGGGTGCTTCTCTCGTTCTCATCCAGCTTCATCGTGATATACTTGATATTCTTCTTCGTCTCCGGAATGATTACATGCTCCAGGGCGTTTACACGCCTCCTGGTCTTCTCAATCTCGGCAGCCATAAGCTGGCAGGCCTTCTCCGTCTCCGACAGCTTCAGCATATCCGGCAGAATGTCTGCCAGGGACTTAACCGCGCCGTCCAAATCGCCGGAGGTAAATGCAAATCCATAGGAATAAATATCATTCTCATCCGCAGTCCTGGTCTTATATTCAAAAACCGGGATATCGACACTCATGACATTCTTCTTTCCCGTTTCCAGATATACCTCCTGCTTCGGTGCAATCAGCGCCGCATTCAGCGCCTGCTCGGACATTCCCGCCTTCGCAATGACGAAGTTCTTATTGGCGCTGCGGATTCCTTCTTCCACCTTCAGACGCAGGGCCATGTTCTCCCTCGCCAGATCCAGGAACTGCCGCATCAGCTCATCCCGCTTATCTTTCAGAAGCTTATGGCCTCTTGTGGCCGTCACCAGTTTTTTCTTGAGCCTTGTCAGCTCCATTCTGGTCGGGTTCACCTGTGTTGATGCCACGGCAATCACCTCTTTTCATTATTTCCCGTAATAAAGATCCAGATATTTGTCGTCGATACGTTTCAGCTCTGCCCTGGGCAGAATGGAAAGAAGCTTCCAGCCGATTTTCAGTGTCTCTTCTATATCGCGGTTTGCCTCATACCCCTGGGAAACGTATTCTTTCTCAAAGGCATCCGCAAATTTAGCATAAATCAGGTCGATATCGGACAGCGCCGCCTCACCCAGGATTACCATCAGCTCTTTTGCCTCTTTACCTCTTGCGTATGCGGCAAACAGCTGGTTCATCGTATTGGAGTGATCGGCTCTCGTCTTGCCTTCGCCGATACCTTTATCCTTCAGACGCGACAGGGAAGGAAGTACGTCGATTGGCGGCGTAATGCCTTTTCTGTAAAGCTCACGGCTCAGGATAATCTGGCCCTCCGTGATATATCCGGTAAGGTCAGGGATCGGGTGGGTCTTGTCATCCTCCGGCATGGTCAGGATCGGGATCATCGTAATGGAACCTGATTTGCCCTTCTGGCGTCCTGCTCTCTCATAGAGGGAGGCAAGATCGGTGTACATGTAGCCGGGATATCCACGGCGTCCGGGAACCTCTTTACGGGCTGCGGAAACCTCACGCAGAGCGTCTGCATAGTTGGTGATATCTGTCAGGATTACGAGTACGTGCATGTCTTTCTCAAAAGCCAGGTACTCGGCGGCCGTCAGCGCCATACGCGGCGTCGCGATACGCTCTACGGCAGGGTCGTTAGCCAGGTTGACGAAAAGCACGGTTCTGTCAATTGCCCCCGTCTCTTTAAAGCTTTCGATAAAGAAGTTGGATTCCTCGAAGGTGATACCCATGGCGGCAAATACTACGGCGAAATTTTCGTCGGTGCCGCGGACCCTGGCCTGCCTTGCGATCTGTGCCGCCAGGTTGGCATGGGGAAGGCCGGATGCCGAGAAGATAGGCAGCTTCTGGCCGCGGACCAGGGTGTTCAGTCCGTCAATGGCCGAGATACCGGTCTGGATAAATTCCTCCGGGTAACTTCTGGCCGCCGGGTTCATCGGCAGGCCGTTAATATCTCTTCTCTCGTCCGGAAGAATCTCAGGACCGCCGTCAATCGGCCGGCCCAGACCGTCGAATACACGGCCCAGCATGTCTTCCGAAACGCCCAGCTCCATCGTTCTTCCGAGGAAGCGGACTTTACTGTTTGAAAGGTTGATACCGGTTGAGTTCTCAAACAACTGGACAAGGGCGTCGCTGCCGTTGATCTCAAGGACCTTGCACCGCCTCGTCTCTCCGCTGGCCAGCTCTATCTCTCCCAGTTCATCATACGTTACATTCTCAACGCCGCGCACCAGCATCAGAGGACCGGCTACTTCCTGTATGGTTCTGTACTCTTTTGGCATTTAGAAGTCCTCCTTTCCTAATACATCGGCAATTTCTTTTGCAAGCTGCTCCAAAACCGCCTGATATTCTGTCTCTATCTTATCTTCCGTCGTATATTTGAAACGGCCGATCCGCTCCCTGACCGCCATTTTAATCAGCCCGCCCGACGAAGCTCCGTCATTCAGCGCTTTCTGGGATTCCTCATAGAAAGCCAGAACCAGCTTCATCATCAGGAACTGTTTGCGCAGGGAGGTATAAGTGTCAATCTCATGGAAGGAGTTCTGGTGGAGGAAATCCTCACGGATCGAACGGGCCGCTTCCATCTTCAGCCTGTCGGAAGGTGAAAGGGCATCCATGCCAACCATTTTAACAATCTCATCCAGCTCCGACTCTTCCTGAAGCAGGCTCATCATCTTCTGGCGGCTCTGCATCCACTCATCGGCAACATGCTCGTCAAACCATTTGCCCATGCTGTCCACATACAGGGAGTAGCTGGTCAGCCAGTTGATGGCCGGGAAATGACGTTTTGCCGCCAGGGAGGAATCCAGTCCCCAGAATACCTTTACGATACGGAGTGTGGCCTGGGACACCGGCTCGGAGATATCGCCGCCGGGAGGGGATACGGCTCCGATTGCGGACAGGGCGCCTTCCCTGCCGTCTTTGCCGAGACAAACCACATGACCGGCACGCTCATAGAACTGAGCCAGACGGCTTCCCAGATAAGCGGGATAACCTTCCTCACCGGGCATCTCCTCCAGACGTCCGGACATCTCACGGAGAGCCTCGGCCCACCTGGATGTGGAGTCCGCCATCAGGGCCACCGAATAACCCATATCACGGAAATACTCTGCAATCGTGATACCTGTATAAATTGATGCCTCACGTGCCGCAACCGGCATATCGGAGGTATTTGCAATCAGGACGGTACGCTCCATCAGCGAGTATCCCGTCTTTGGATCCTTCAGTTCCGGGAACTCATTCAATACGTCGGTCATCTCGTTCCCACGCTCACCGCAGCCGATATAAACGACGATATCCGCCTCCGCCCATTTTGCAAGCTGGTGCTGGATAACGGTTTTACCGCTTCCGAAGGGGCCCGGCACGGCGGCCACACCGCCCTTGGCAATCGGGAAGAAGGAATCCACAACCCTCTGGCCGGTCACAAGCGGAGTCTCCGGAGGCAGTTTTTTGAGATATGGACGGCCTTTGCGGACCGGCCATTTCTGCATCATCGTAAGCTCCCTGTCGCCTTCCTGGGTGGCGATGACAGCCACTGCTTCCTCAACGGTGAATTCACCGCCTTTAATCTCTTTTACCGTACCTTTGACGCCGTAGGGAACCATAATTTTCTGGACTACGACTACGGTTTCCTGGACGGTTCCGAGGATATCGCCGGCCTCCACCTCGTCGCCTGCCTGTACGGCGGGAACAAACTCCCATTTTTTATCACGTTTCAGGGACGGAACCTCAACACCCCTCTTCAGGTTGTTGCTTCCGGTCGCCTTCATGATATCATCCAGCGGTCTCTGGATCCCGTCATAAATACTGGCGATCAGGCCAGGCCCGAGTTCCACCGACAGCGGAACCTCCATCGATTCCACCGGTTCCCCCGGTCCGAGTCCGGAGGTCTCCTCATATACCTGAACGGAGGCTTCGTCTCCGTGCATCTCAATTATCTCACCGATCAGACGCTGGCTGCTTACACGGACCACGTCGAACATGTTGGCATCTCTCATCCCCTGTGCAATTACCAGGGGGCCTGCCACTTTTTTAATCGTACCTTTGCTCATTGGAAGGTCACACCCACCTTTCTTAACCTATAATGGTTCCTTACTGGTTCCCTCCGAAGAGGATATCAGAACCGACCGCCTGCTCTACCGATTTTTTCACACCTTCCACGCCTTTTCCCGTATTGCCGGAGATACCCGGTATCAGGATGATGGAAGGAAGCAGGCTTTCTTTATATTTCGCTATGGCGCGGCCGGTCTGGGCCGCCACAGCCTCTGTTATATAGATGACTGCATATTCACTGCCTGCAAGCTTCTGAAGCGTTTTCTCAGCATCCTCCTGGCCGGATACGGAAAATGTATCCAGCCCGAGCGCCGCAAAGCCGTAAATACTGTCGTAGTCGCCCATCACTGCTGCTTTATACATACATTTCCCTTATCCTTTCCCGGATCTGCTCCTCAGGAAGCTCATTCAGCCTGGCCGTCAGAATAATTCTGACCGTCTTAATCTCATTTTCTCTCGCCAGTACATAAGCGACCAGCGGACCTGCTGAAAACGGATTGTACTTCTGCGGCTTAATTGCCTCCATCAACTGGTTGTCACACCAGCGTTCAAAGGCCGACGGTGATTCCCGAAGCGCCTCGGCGCCGCCTGCATACGCAGTACCTTCCAGATATTCGCAGATAGCATCCATGCCGGACAGAGCCGCCGAACTTAACCGTTCCACGCTCAGACTGGCACAGGGAGCCATCGCCCGTTTAATAAATTCCAGTGATTTTGCGGTTTTCTGTGAACGGACGGCAATCTTGATATCGGCAACCGCTACGGTTGATTCCGCGTACGCCCTGATTACCGGGTCCGCGGCTTTTTCCCCCTCCGCATAAATTGCTTCCAGCGCCGCCCTGTCTACGATGATATCGCAGAGCTGTCCGTCCCTTGTGTGCAGGAATGTCTCGTAGGCTTCCTCCGCAGCCGCCCTCATATTGGCCGGGAGCGCCTGCCAGTCGCGTTCCGCAACAATCCGGGCCATCTCTTTGCCGCCAATTGCGCAGTTATCAAAATAGATGTTCCCGTGATGATCGGAAGTGACCGTTTCCTTGATTGCCGCCTTCAGGTTGTGGAAGAGATTTTCGTAGGACAGGACATTGATAATCCCCGCATCCTCTTTTTTTAAAAGGTCTCTGACCACATTCCATGTTTTTTCCTTCTCCCTGGTCAGGATCGCTTCCGCGTCCATTCCCGTGTCCTGGTCCCCCCAGCCCTTCTCTGTCAGAAACTGAAGACAGCTCTCATACGTCTTCAGGGCCATAAGCTGATCCAGTGTGGAGGAGGAAAACAAAGACAGTTCCATCGCACGGATTCGTGCAACCGCATAGGCATATTTTGTATCAGACATATAATCCTCCTTGTCGGTTACACCTTATGAAAATAACATTGCATGTACCTTATCGGAAAGTTCATCCCTCCTGGCCGCAAGCAGCGCCCGGAATGAACAGTTTTCCTCGATTCCCCCATAGACAAGGATAAAACCGCCGTCTATGTTCTTCGGCTCTTTTACAAGAGTCAGGCTTCCGCCCTTTGAAACAGCCGCTTTCTCAATTACGGCCTCAAATCCCTGCGGCATCCTGTCCAGGTCTTTTTCTGAAAAATAAATCTCGCCCGTCTTGGGCAGGACATATTTATCAAGCATTTTTCCAATCAGGGCAAAATACTCTTCGCCCTCCTTCTTAAGCAGCGCCTCGTATGCCTGTTCCAGCATCTCTGTAATTACCTGCTGCTTTGCAAGAAGTACGGCCTGGCGTTTTTTAAGCTCTGCGGAGGATTTGATGCGTTCCATATAGCTTGTGGCCTCTCCGGCCAGCTTCTCATCATTCTCTGCCGCTATCTTTTTACAGCCCGCTTTTGCCTCGGCCAGAACCGCCTCAGCCTCGCTTTTTGCCTTCTCGGAAATCTCCTGAGCTTCTTTGCCTGCATCTTCAAGGATTTGACTTATGATTTTGTCTAATCCGGTCATTCCAAATTCTCCTTAAATTTAATGGTTATCAATGTGGCTGAACTGATAGGTCAATGATTACAGGGCGCTTACTGCCAGGATGGAGATTAACAGCGCAAGAATTGCGTATGTCTCAACCATGGCCGGGAACAGCATCGCTTTACCGAACTGATCCGGTTTCTTTGCCACGATGCCAATGGAAGCTGCCGCTGTCTCGCCCTGATATCTTGCGGAGATAAGTCCCACAATACCAATCGGAATACAGGCCGCAAAGTAAAGAAGGCCCTGAGTCATGCTCATATCCATGTTAACGCCTCCGCCTAAAAGACCGATTTTAGACAGTGTGATGAAACCAACCAGAAGTCCGTAGATACCCTGTGTACCCGGAAGAAGCTGAAGCACAAGAACCTTCGCAAATTTACCGGGATCCTCCGTTACAACGCCTGCCGCCGCCTGGCCTGCAATACCAACGCCCCAGGCAGAACCCATACCGGCCAGACCAACTGCTACCGCTACACCTAATAATGCAAAAACTATACCGCTCATATTATAAATCCTCCTTGATATCTACATATTTCGTATTTTGTTTAAATGGCGAGAATTCTCTTCCTCCGCCCTCATAGAACTTACCGAAAAATTCCACGTACTGGAGACGGCATGTATGGACATACGCGCCCAGCAGGTTGATTGCCAGGTTGAACAGATGGCCAAAGCAGAAAATGATAATGAATAAAACAGCGCCGACGGGGCCTCCCCCGAACATGCTGCCCATCTGGTTCACTACCGAGGCGATAACGCCTGTCGCCAGTCCCAGCGCCAGCAGACGCGAATAGGAAAGCACGTCTGACAGCCAGCCGGATATATTGTACAAATCATAAGCGCCGAGCGCCAGCCTGAGCACCGGGTTCTTCGTGGTTCTGGCCGACATGCACAGAATTCCGACCGCACCGATGATTGCCATCCATTTTGCCAGCATGGAGACAGCGGGCGGGAATACAATCTGTACCTGCGCGATGGAACCGAACAGCTCTGTCGGAAGCAGAATCAGCACCAGGCCAATCAGCATCATGTACCACAGCACCACGTCACAGACAAAGCCGAGGGTGTCTTTATTCTTCAGATACATATATCCCTTGATGCCTAAGCCAAGGAACAGATGGATAACTCCGAATATCATGGAGCATATCAGCATCTTCATCGGGTCGTTTAACGGTACGAACCAGAGCGCCGGGATCGAAACCTCGCGGCCAAAGAAGGTTTTGCTGATAATATTTACCGCATCTCCGAAATAACCTCCGAACAGCACGCCCCAGAACAGAGTGGAAAGTCCGCAGTACATAAACAGCCGCAGCGACTTTTTCAGGTTTTCTCCCATTCTCGGGAACTTCTTTATAGCGATAAAGCAGGCCAGGAATACAATCAGACCGTACGCTGCGTCTGAAAGCATCAGGCCGAACAGGAATACGTAGCAGGCCGACATAATCGTCGTCGGATCAATCTCTCCTTTGGCCGGAAGACCGAAGGAGGCGGTAATCCCATCTGCTGCGGAAGCAAAATGGCCGTTGGACAAAAGCACCGGAGCCTCTTCATCCTCCGGGACGTCCTCCGTCTCAAAGGACAGGTCGAAACGTGACGTGAGACTCTCCTCCAGCTTTTTCACACTCCGTTTCGGCACATAGCCCGTAACGATAAATGTCTTTTCTGACTGAACCACCTGTCCCAGTACCTCATATTTCTGAGCCCTGATACGGTAATAATCAGACAGAAGTTTCAGGTTCTCTCTGCTTCCCTCATATACCTTCAGTTTATTAATCGTATTTTCAATATCTTTATTCAGTTTTTCAATCTGTGCCCGCAGCTCTTCCACATACTGCGCGGGAACCTCTCCGACCGTTTGGGACGGCCTTGCGAATCCTGCCGCTCTCAGAGCATCCTCAAGCTGTTCCGCATCCCTTTTCAGGCAGATGGCCGCTATACAGGTTTGATCCTTGTCAGCTCCTACCACCTGGATATCCAGGTTCTGAAGCTCCGGCGCCTTTTCCGCGACCGCCAGATAAAGCTGCTCCAGCGTCGCACCGCCGGCTACGGCTCCTACCAGAACAGAAGTGCTCCGTGTCTCCTGACATCCCAGCGGGATATCCAGCCCCAGCCATGGCGTCATGCCTTCTATCTGTGTTTCCAGCTTGGCTATGCCCGCTTTCTGCTCCGCGACCTGCTTATTCAGTGTCTGAATCTGCCTTGCGTCCTCCAGGACCGTCTGGGCATTATCGGCGACTTTTCCGAATTTCTCACGGTCTGTCAGAGCCTTTCCCTCCAGCGCGGAAAACATGCCGCTCTTCTCAGGAACATATTCCTGCAGTATCTCAAGAGCCTGATCCGCAAGGGCCGCATTCCTGTCAAACATCTGCCTTGAAGAAACGGTATCCGTCTTCCTGAATACACCGTCCTCCTCCGCTTCCTGAGTGACCTCCACCACGCCGGCAGCCTGCAAAAGTTCCAGAACCTCTTTACGGTTCTTTTTCAGTGCACAGATACTAAATTTCTGCATCTGCAATACTGCCATGTCTGCATCCCTCCTAACATTCTGTCATTGCGCCGTTAAATCAGCTCGGAAATAACCTTATTGATTACTTCCTCCGTCTTCTTTCCGGCATTCCATTTCAGGGAAGCGATATCTTCCTCGGCCGCAGCAACCGCCTTTTCCAGATAATCTGCGCCTTCCTCTGCCAGTTTCTCCCGGATCTTTCCGGCCTTCTCCCTGGCTTCCCCGAGGGCTTCCTCACGCATCTTTGATGCTTCGCTCTTTGCCTGATTAACCAGGGCCTTCCCTTCATCAGACGCTTTTTGAATCATCTCAGCAGCCCTCTCCTCTGCTTCTTTTACGGCCTGGATCGTGTCCTTGACCATCTCCTCACCACCTTAGCTTCTGATATTTTCGAAAAAAAATCACCATCTTTCGGAGTCATTCCGATGATGGTTCAACATGTGCGGCTCCCCAATAAAACGTCTTTCATTTATCTGTTTTATTATAGTTCAAGCCTGCTTTTTCCATTCATGAAACCGCATAAAACTCTTCTCTCCCCGCACATTTGTATACTATTATAACTATTTACTTCAGACTTGTCTATTAAATGTTATAGAATTGATAAAATTCATACAATTCTTTTCTAATAGGTGACATTTTGTCTAAATCTGTATATTTATCCTCATTATCGCTTTACAAAGATAAAGTCCTAAAACGGCGGTGACCTGCATGCTCCGCGCACAGGGTACCGCCATCAATATAAAGCGCAAAAATGCAGGTTTCCGCTGGCTTTCAGCCTATGGAAACCTGCATTTTGCATTCTCTTTTACCGCCCCGTTGTTATACAGAAACATCGCCACCGCCATCGCGCAGATAATCCCATACCCTGCAAAGCTCCACTTATCCGGAATCTGCCCAAAGGCGAAGAAACCGAGTATCGTGGAAAATATTATCTGCGAGTAATCATAGACTGAGATTCGTCCGGCCGGAGCATAACAGTAGGCGGCAGTGATTGCAAACTGTCCTCCCGCTGCCGCCATCCCGGCAAGAAGCAGGATTACCGTCTGCGCCGCCGTCATCGCTTCATAGTGAAGCAGCAGCCACGGCAGTATTACAATGCAGGAAAACGCCGAGAAAAAAAAGACGATAAACGGGCCTTTTTCCCCGCTTTCCCCCAGCTTCCTGACCATCGTATAGGCCAGGCCCGCACAGATTCCCCCTGCCAGTCCGATCAGGGACGGAATAAATGCCAGATTGAAGAAGGTCGGCTTTACGACAAACATGCTGCCGAAAAATGCACCCAGGATGATAAAGACCTGTGCAGGAGCCACCTTCTCTTTTAAGATAAGGAAACTGAACAGGACTGCAAAAAACGGGGACATTTTATTCAGCATGGATGCGTCCGCCAGCACGAGATGATCGACCGCATAAAAGTTACATAAAATTCCCAGCGTGCCGAACAGGGAACGAAGAAAAAAGTATCCCGCATTGCTTCTCTTCTGCCATCGGAACCCGCCTTCCCCGCGAATCAGAAGAATCCCGGCGAAAACCACCGCCACCAGGTTTCTGAAAAAGCTTTTCTGGATCGAAGGCAAATCTCCTGCCATACGGACAAACATATTCATCACGGCAAAGCAGAATGCCGACAGGACGATATAAAAAATGCCTTTATATTCGTTCTTAATGTTCATAATTTTATCAACATTTCCTCTCTTTCTTCATTCGATTATCCCCAAAACATCCTTTATTATAATGGCAAGTCCACAATAATTCAACATCATCATTATTTTGGGGCAGAAAAGGAGCTGCTGCTCCAGTACCTTATTTATCTACTGTTGCAGCAGCCCCTGTTACTTTCTCCCTGGTCCGTATGTGCAATCAGAACAGCACCATACAGCTTAATACCGACACGGCGGCTACCATGATAATGAACAGTGGTCCTCCAATTTTCACAAAGTCTTTGAACGTATAGCCGGCCGGAAGAATCTGCATGTTCACCGCAGTTCCAATCGGCGATGCAATGGCAAGGTTCGTACCGATTGCAATTACTACAACCCATGGAACAGGGCTGATTCCCAGTGCCAGCGCCATGGAAATACAGATCGGCGTAAGCATGGCCGCCACGCTGCCATTCTGCATAAAGAGAGTGAGGACGCTGGTCAGTATGGTAATAACAACCGTAAGGACAATTACTGAAGCGCTCTCACCTCCAAACAGATTCAGCACAAAGCCGGCAATAATCGCACCGCCGCCGGATGCATCCAGCCCTGTACCGAGTCCCGTGATAGCGCCGATACAGATAAGTACGTCCCAGGGCAGCTCTGCCAGTGTGGATTTTACAGGAACACAACCGGTTGCAAAAAGGATGGTAGCCCCCAGAAGAGCAATATTGGCAATATTGAAATACTTGTTAAAGGGGGCAAAACCGCAGAGGATAAACAATACAATGCAGCCTACCAGCACAACAACAGACAGAGTTCCTTTCCAACGTGGAATATCCGGCATGCCTTCTTTGGTGACACTCGGCTGGCTGACAAATGAATTATTTTTATCAAAATCCGGACTGCCTGGTTTTAATGCCCATTTAAGTAGTGAATAACCGGCGGTTGCCCAGAAAACCACTTGAAGGATTGCTGCCGGAACCATTACACGGCTCATGTCAAAAACGCCCAGCCCCTCTTCATAGCCGGCATATCCCATCAGAATCGAGTTTGCCGTAACCTGGGAGACGGAACCTACCAGCGTACAGGCCCCGCCGATAATACAGGCTATACCGGCCGGAAAGATAACCATCTTGGAACGTATTTTACCATTCGAACCGGCGGCAATAGACGCGATGATCGGCATCCACATTGCAATGCAGCCTGAATTTGATAAAAACGCGCTCATAATGGTACAGATGATAACAATTGCTATGATGAACACCCTCTCATTCTTTGCAATCGGGGTAGATGCAATCTTTGAACCAATCCTTTGTGCAATCCCTGTCTGAAAGAGAGCGTCTCCCACAATACACATACCTGCTACCATGACAATGGAACTTCCTCCGAAACCGGAATATATCTGAGAAAGCTTCATTTCCGGGATTAAGATGCCCATGGCCAGTGTACTGATACAGGCCACCACACTCATCGGCAGTTTATTAATAAAAAACAGAATCATTGTTATTACAGTTATAATAATGGCAATCGTACTTGAAGTCATTTTGTTCCCCCTTTTTTACATTACTTTCTTTCGTCCCATTTACTATTTATTTCCTGGCGTCCGGATACTCATACCATCCCTTACCGGTTTTCCTCCCATATTCACCCTTTTCAAACTTCTCAATTACAAGCGGATTCGGCGCGTCAAAGGGATCCTGGCTCTCTGCAAACCGCTCTACGCGGACATAATAATTCACATCAATCCCCGTCAGATCCATCAGACGGAATGGTCCCATGGGATAGCCCAGCCCCTTCTCACAGGCCGTGTCAATATCATTCACGGTTGCCACCCCTTTTTCCAGAAGCGAAAGCGCCTCATGCACTACGGCGGCATTGATTCGGTTTGCGACAAAACCGGCAATTTCTCTGTTAAGTACAATCGGTGTCTTCCCCGTGTTCTCAGCGAATACTCTTGCCGCCTCAATCGTCTCTTCCGATGTATGCCCGCCTTTCACCAGCTCCACAAGCTGCATTACCAAAGCCGGATTAAAGTAATGAATGTTCAGCAGGCGTTCCGGGTTAACCGTTACATCCGCAAGCCTGGAACTTACAATGTTGGAACTGTTTGTACCTAATACCGCGTCGGGCCTGCATATCCGGCTGATTTTCCGAAACAGCTCCCGCTTAATTTCAAGATTCTCAATAATAGCCTCAATAATGAAATCAGCTTCGGACACAGCCTTGTCCACATCCTTGGTAATTGTGAGGCAGTCCGCAATTTTATCCGCCTCTTCCTGTGTCAGCCGGCCTTTGGCAACACGGCCCGACAGATAATCAGACGCCCACTTCTCAGCTTTGCCGATTGCACCTTCAAAACTGTCGCACAGAATAACTTTATAGCTATGTTCCCTGCCGTTCATCACCGTATTCATGGCGATTTGCTGCCCCATCGCTCCGGCGCCGATAACGACTATCGTTTTTATTTCTTCTGCCTTCATAATTATACCTCTCTTACTTTTTTGAATAAAGCTCGATTATTAAATCATCTCTACAGCAGCCGCCATTGATTGGCCACCGCCTATACACAGAGTAGCAAGGCCGTATCTGCCTCCGGTCCGTTTCAAATTATGGATCAGCGTGACAAGCAGCCGTGCCCCCGTACATCCCAAAGGATGTCCCAGGGCAATTGCCCCTCCGTTTATATTGACCTTTGCCGGATCCAGCTTCAGATCACGTATACAGGCGACTGCCTGAGATGCGAACGCTTCATTCAGCTCTGTCAAATCCATCTGCGCCGCCGTCATTCCCAGCTTTTCAAACAATTTACCTGCCGCAATCACCGGCCCATATCCCATAATCGTCGGATCCAGCGCGGCCCGGGTAATGCCGGCAATCCGTGCAATCGGTTTCACCCCCGTTTCCTTTACCATTCTGCCGCTCATCAGCACCAGGCAGGCAGCGCCGTCGTTAAGCCCGCAGGAATTTCCGGCTGTGACAGTGCCATCCGGTTTTACAATGGGTTTTAACTTATTAAGAATTTCCATCGTTGTGGCAGGCTTGGGGAACTCGTCGGTATCAAAAATAAAAGACTTCTTTTTCTCCCTCACCTCCACCGGCACTATCTCCTCCCTGAAATATCCTGCTTCCATGGCGGCCGCAGCCCGCCTCTGGCTTTCCACCGAGAAACGATCCTGCTCCTCACGGCTGATCCCGAACCGTTCCGCCACATTCTCCGCTGTCTTCGGCATACTCAGGCCCGTCCCATATACAGACACGGGCTGGGCCGTTGTCCCGGCTTCTATGTTGGAATCCACTAATGTCATCGGGCCGTCGCCCCAGCGTCCGTTCCGGATGTAAACAGGCGCGCGGCTCATATTTTCCGTTCCTCCCGCCACAATACAGTCTGCTTCGCCCAGCCAAATCTCCTGACACCCGCTGTATACCGCCTGCATGGCGGACGCACACAGCCTGTTTACCGTATAGCCGGGAATATGCTCCGGAAAGCCGGCCCCAAGGAGCGCGCACCGGGCAAGATTGGAAGCCTCCGTACTCTGGCGCACCTCTCCCAGAATTACCTCGTCTATCCGTTCCGCGTCAATTCCCGCCCTCCTTACCGCTTCTTTCATAACGGTGGACGCCAGCACATGGGCCGGTACGCTCTTAAGCGCCCCTCCATATCTGCCGATTGCCGTGCGCACGCCGCTCGCAATATATACGTCTTCCATATTTGAAGATCCTCCTTTTTCTGCTTCTGACTTTTACAAAGCTGCTGCTGATTAATAGAGCAATAAGCGTGCCAACTTTTCTCCTTTAAACGCTTCTCTCCGGTTTAAGCTTCTGTTTCGTTATATTTACGTTCTACAGCAGGACCTCCCGGCTTCATCGGGTGCAGCTGCAAAGTGCAGCGTTTGTGCATTCAAAGTGAAATTCCTGCACAAAAGTGCATTTTTGCACATTTTCACATCCGTTTGAGCTTTGTTTTATGCCTGATGTTTTCTCCCTCTTCTATACTTTTTCTTCAATTTTCCTTCTCTCCCCGCCCTATTGGCATGCTTCTTGCTTTATATAAATTCAAAAAGCAAAATGGCTCCCCCAATATTCCGGAGGAGCATGAAAGGAGACACACTGTTGAATTGTGAAAAGGATTTTGAAAATATTTTATATGAGATACAGGACGGAATTCTATACCTGACGCTGAACCGGCCGGAGGCGCGCAATGCGCTTACCCCCGCAATGTGGAGGGACATCCGCTCTGCCGTGGAGATGGCACGGACGGATGACTCCATAAAGGCTGTAATCGTCAGCGGCTCCGGGGACAAGGCCCTTGCCGGCGGCGCCGACATCCGGGAAATCCACGATCGTGATTACCTGCAGATGCTGCACGGCACCTCCTCTGCTGCTTTAAAGGAGCTGGAGGATCTCTATAAACCAGTTATCTGCGCTATCAACGGTTACGCCCTTGGCGGCGGTTGTGAACTGGCGATGGCATGCGATATCCGTATCGCTACCGGGCGCTCCCGGTTCGGACAGCCGGAAACCGGCCTGAGCATTATTCCCGGGGCAGGCGGAACACAGCGTCTCGTCAGGCTCATCGGAGTGGGGAGAGCCAAAGAGCTGATTTATACCGGGCGGATTATCACAGCCTCGGAGGCCAAAGATATCGGTCTGGTAAACCAGGTGACGGAAGATTCCAGGGAGGCTGTTATGAACGCTGCCGTGGAAATGGCCCGGTGTATTATGAAAAAAGGGCCCGTGGCCATCACTATGGCAAAGATGGCTGTCAACGTCGGAATGGATACAGATATCAACACAGGACTTCTGTTCGAGCGAATCGCACAGACAGTAGCTTTCAGCACCGGGGATCGTATGGAAGGAACCGCTGCTTTCATGGAAAAAAGGGAGGCCGTCTTTAAAGGCCGGTAAGGAAAACAGATTTTAACAGATTAACAGACAGGAGGAACTAATTTATGAAACCTATGGAAGGTATAAAAGTTATTGAACTGTCCACGATGCTGGCAGGTCCCATGACCGCACGCATTCTGGCTGAATGGGGCGCAGAGGTAATCAAGGTGGAGTCTATGAACGGAGACGCATGGCGCGAGCAGTACGGAACTTCCCTCTCTCCCTGCACCGGGGAAGCAAACCCTAATTTTGATATGCAGAACATAAACAAGCGCTTTATCGCATTAAATCTGCGTTCTGCAGAGGGCCTCGGTGCCATTATGAAGCTGATAGCAGAGGCCGATATCTTTCTGACGAATTACCGTATTCACACATTAGAGAAAATGGGGCTGACCTATGAGCAGCTGAAAGACAGATTTCCGAAACTGATTCACGCCTCCGTACTGGGATACGGCAGCGAAGGCGCCGAAAAATACCGCCCCGGCTATGATTATACGGCATTCTGTGCCCGAACGGGCCTGTTGGGTGATCTGGCTCCGGCAGGCGGTCCGCCGATCATGACCGTGGCAGGACTCGGAGATCACAGTGTCGCAGTCGCCCTCACGGCCGGTATTGCAGCCGCCCTTTACAAAAGAACCGTGACAGACCTCGGGGATAAGGTTGATGTTTCCCTGCTCCAGGCCGGCACCTTTATTCTGTCTACGGGGCTTTTAAATGGCTTTAACGGGCGCAGATTCCCGCGTGACCGCTATAATTGCAGCCACGCCGGAAGCAATACTTACCAGGGTTCAGACGGCGAGTGGCTCTACCTGGCCATTGTGGATTACCGGCGTTTCAGCGAGTTCTGCAAAGCAATCGGACATCCTGACATAGCAGAGGATCCGCGTTTTTCCACGCAGCAGGCCTATTATACGGAAGACAGTAAACGGGAGCTGACAAAAATCCTCGATTCCATCTTCTCCGGGCATCCTGTTTCCTACTGGCATGAACTTCTGGACGCCCATGATCTGCCCCACGAAATTGTCTGCCATTTTAAGGATGTCCCCTATGATCCCCAGGTTCAGGCAAACCACTACACCTATTTCCATGAATATTCTGATGGAACTAAAACCGTTTTCACCAACGGCCCGGTTCATTTTGCCTCTGTAGACGCCTCCTCCATCCCCTGCCGGACTTCAGGACCCATCGGGTGCGACACAGCCGGGATTCTAAAGGAACTGGGATACGCAGAAGCACAGATTGAATCCATGTATCAGTCCGGAAAAGTCCGCTGAAACAGAAAAGGAAAGGAGAAACTCTGCTATGAGTGACAATATGACAAATGCTGCGGCCAATGCCGCGGCGCCAATGCCAAAGCGGCCCAGGCCGCTTAGTATGATAATGCTTGGCCGGCAGACAGACGCTCTGTTTGAAAATGCCAGGCTTGCAAAGGAACGCGGGGAAAAGGTGGGCTGGTCCGCCTCCATCTTTCCCCAGGAAATTGCGGAAACCCTCGGTTTGAACATCCTCTACCCTGAAAACCACTCGGCCGGTATTGCCGCAAGACATCAGGCCGATCCTTTTCTCCAGGAATGTGAGGGAACCCTCGGATACTCAAACGATCTCTGTGCCTACGCAAAGGTGAATCTGGCCTATGTCGCAGTATTAAACGGAGAAAGCAGCATTGCGCTGCCCGACGGAGGAAAAATGGTGAAGCCGGATTTCCTGCTCCTGACCAATAATATCTGCAACCAGCTCACCAAATGGTATGAAAACCTTGCAAGACAGATGGATATTCCAATCTTTTTCATCGATACCTGTTATAATCCCTACGATTATGTGACCGAGACCAGAGTCCGCTATGTCCGGGAGCAGATCGACCGGCTGATTGAAGACTTGTGTGAATTTACCGGGAAGTCCTGGGATGAAGAGAGATTTAAAGAGGTTATGCGGATCAGCCAGACAAACAGCTCTCTCTGGGAACGGGCCAATAATCTTCTGGATCGGAAGCCCTCTCCCCTGAGCGGATTTGAACTTTTTAACTATATGTCCGCCATGGTATGTAACCGCGGCAAGACATCATCGACTGAAATTCTTGAACAGCTGAATGCTGAAATTGAGCAGCATATCGCCGATGGAACCTCCACCTTTCCGGTTAAAGAGGAATTCCGCATATCCTGGGACGGAATCGCCTGCTGGCCTTACCTGAGCCATAACCTGAGAACCCTGAAACAATACGGCGTCAATATGGTAGCATCCAGCTATGGCAAAGCATGGGCAATCGAATATGAGGATCTGGACGGAATGGCCCGCGCCTACTGCTTTGCCTCCACCAACGGCGACAATGCCTCCACTATGATTTCCCGAAGGCTGGAAGCTCTGGAGCGTTTTGGCTGCGAAGGCACCGTCTACCATGTGAACAGAAGCTGCAAGGTTATGGACTGCCAGATGATGGAAGTCCAGAGACAGCTTTCTAAGAAAGCCGGCGTCCCCTACACCTCATTCGACGGCGATCAGGCGGACTACCGCAACTACAGTGAAGCGCAGTTTGAGACACGGATCCAGGGGCTGGTGGAAGTGATGAGACAGAATAAGGGGGGCTTTTAACATGGCTGATTTATATGAAAGCATCAAGATACTGCGGGAGGCCTGTAAAAACCCGCGCGCCAAACTGGATCAATATCTCTCCGAAGGTAAAAAAGTGGTGGGCTGCTTTCCTCCTTATACGCCGGAGGAGCTGGTTCATGCTTCCGGCATGATTCCCATGGGGCTGTGGGGCGGGCGGACGGAACTGGCGCTGGCTAAGAGTTATCTCCCCGCCTTTGCCTGTCCGATTATGCAGGCCGACATGGAATTTGGTTTAAAGGGGACCTATCAGGGTTTATCGGCCGTCATCATCCCGGCCGCCTGCGATACACTGCGCTGTATGACCCAGAACTGGCGTTTCGGCGTGTCGTCCATTCCGATGATCCCCATCGTGTATCCGCAGAACCGCGCCTGCCGGGCCAGTGTGGATTATCTGATCAGCGAATATGAGAACGTACTCCTCATGCTTTCCACTATCACGGGAAATATGATGAGTGAAAAATCACTCTGCAATACAATAGAAATCTACAATGAACATAATGCCGTAATGAGGAAATTTGCAGAAATATCTAATCTCCATCTCGATATTATCACTCCGGTGATACGCCATGCCGTGATGAAGAGCGCTTTTTTCTTTGAAAAGAGCGAACACAGCGCTATTGTAAAAGACATTACCGAGGGACTGGAACAACTGCCCTCTCATCCTTTTTCCGGTAAAAAAGTGGTTCTCACCGGCATTACGGCAGAACCGGACGACATCCTGGAAATACTGGCTGAAAACAAAATTGCCGTGGCAGGCGACGATCTGGCTCAGGAAATGCGCCAGTACCGTACCGACACCCCCTCCAAAGGGGGCGGCGGCCTGAAACGCCTCGCTCTGCAATGGAATGCCCGGCACGGATGCAGCCTGATCCATGAAACCGGTAAACCGCGGGGAACACTCCTGGCCGCCCTCTGCCGTGAAACGGGTTCAGACGGCGTCATTAACTGTCTGATGAAGTTCTGTGATCCGGAAGAATATGATCAGCCGTATTTCGAAGCAGACCTGCGAAAATCCGGGTATCCAGCCCTCACGATTGAGATTGACCCGTTGAATGCGAGCTATGAACAGCTCCGTACACGGATACAGACTTTCAGCGAATTATTGTGATATCTCCAGCGACAGGAAAGCGGCGGATGACTGAAAAAAATCATCTACCGCTTTTTCTTTGATAATGCTATAATCTAATCAATTTAAGACCAAACGTGGCACAGCAGAAAGGAGTCTCCCATGACAACACCGGATCTTTACAGCCAGCTTCCTTATACCGAGATTCTGGACAATATCGATGTAGGAATTGCCCTGTATGACAGGAGCGGAAATTATCTCTTTGTCAATACCGCCCTGATAAACTGGCGGAACATTCCTCGTTCAGAATATTTAAAAATGAACGTACATGATTTTCTCGGCGTACTGGATGTCTGCATATTTGATCTGGTCATGGAGAAGAAACAGCGCGTCAGCCGTCTTCAGTACTACAAAGGGTTCCATAATCCGCAGGGCAATGCACGAATGCGCATCGTAACCGGCACTCCGATATTCGATGAAAGCGGAAATATCAAATATGTCATAACCCTCCTTCAGGATGTCAAAACTTTTGAGGAGCTTTACAGCGCCCTTCTAAAGGAACATAAAATTGTAAATTACGGAAGCAATATCCCGGCAGTCACCGAAAAGCCCTCAATCGTGGCCAAAAGCCAGGCCTTTTTACAGCTTCTTTCTATTGCCGCCAATGTGGCCTCCCTGGATTCGACGGTTCTGCTTTACGGTGAATCGGGTAGCGGCAAAGAGGTACTTGCCCATTATATACACGATAACAGCGACCGGAAGAATCAGCCGCTTATCACGGTCAACTGCGCCGCTTTCCCTGAAAATCTGATTGAAGCCGAATTATTCGGTTACGAAAAAGGGGCTTTTACAGGGGCCAGCCGCGAAGGCAAGACAGGTCTTGTAGAAGCGGCCGACGGGGGCACTTTGTTTCTGGACGAGATTAATTCCCTGCCTCTCAGCGTGCAGGGAAAGCTTTTGCGTACTTTGGAAGAAAAAAGCATACAGCGGATCGGTTCAACCAGGATAAAAAAGGTTGACTTCCGCCTGGTTGCCGCCACAAACCGGAATCTGAGCGAGATGGTACAGGCAAAAACCTTCCGGGAAGATTTGTATTACCGGATCCAGGTCATTCCCCTCACAATTCCACCTATGCGCAACCGCCGGGAGGATATTATTCCGCTATGTCTCCACTTTCTCCACTATTTCTGCCAGAAATATAATATCCAGAAAAGCTTTTCCGATATTGTACTGAAGGAAGTCCAGGAATACGACTGGCCCGGCAATGTCCGGGAAATCCGGAATTTTGTTGAACGGATGGTTGTGATGACCCCGAGGGCCGCCAGGGAGATTAACGTAATCCCGCCCGGCATGCTTTCTTCCGTCCCGAAGCCGGATTCCGCTGCATCCTGTGACTTGCCGTCTCCCCACTGCAGCAGGCGCGGCCCAAGCCGCGAGCAAATTCTCCGCGCTCTTTCCGAATGTTCGGGACACCGGGAAAAGGCGGCCGAATATCTCGGCATATCCCGCCGCACCCTCCAGTATAAAATTAAAGAATACCATATTTCCCCCCGGTGCCGTTACCAGAAAGGACCGGACGGCTGATTAAGTTACAGCCATACTCCCGTTCCAACACCGACCGGAAGATTCAGCACCACCCACAGTACAATCTGTACGGATGCAGTTTCAGAATGCCTGGACGGTGAGATTGAAGGTGATTTTGTCAATGTGGAGGCCGCAGACGGAACGAATGTCCGCATCTTCGTGGACAAATAGAGGTTAGAGAGCCTGGTGGCACAAAGAACTAACTGTCTAAAATACTCGTTCCAATTTCCCGCATCATGGCCGTTATATCAAGCGGCTTGGCCAGATGGCTGTTCATTCCGGCCTTCCCGGCCTCTTCAATATCTTCAGCAAATGCATCGGCCGTCATCGCAAAAATTGGTATCCCGGCGGCGTCCGGACGCTCCATACTGCGGATGATACGCGCCGCTTCATATCCGTTCATTACCGGCATCTGTATATCCATCAGAATCAGAGCATAATAGCCCGGCACTGAGACTGCAAATTTCTCAGTCCCTTCTTTTCCGTCGCAGGCCATATCCACCGAAGCGCCTGCCGCGGTCAATATCTCCTGGGTGATTTCCCTGTTTATTTCATTGTCCTCCACCAGCAGGATATTCTTTCCCGTCAGATCGGGCCGGCTGCCGGATCGCTCCACGCTCTTTATCTGTTCCCCATATACATACTGCCTGATGCAGTGATATAACGTGGATTTGAAGAACGGTTTTTGTATAAACCCATCCACTCCGGCCTCCCGCGCCTCTTCCTCGATCCCCGACCAGTCATATGCAGACACGACCAGAATGGGAACCTCATTCCCCACCTGATCACGGATCTGACGGGCTGCATGGAGCCCGTCGGTTCCCGGCATCTTCCAGTCCAGTATAATCATCCGGTAATCTTCTCCCTGCCTGCAGGCAATATCAACCATTTTGACAGCGCTTTGGCCATCCTCCGCCATATCGGCAGTAACCCCCAGCTCCTGCAGGTATTCGGCCGCTGATTCACAGGTTGCTTTATCATCATCTGCAATCAATACACGGATGGGAGGCAGAGGCTGCCTGCGGGGTTCGTTCTCATCCGCCACGAGAAGATCCAGGTCAACTGTAAACCGGCTGCCCGAACCGGGTGAACTCTCGACGGAAATGCTCCCCTCCATCATCGTAACTATCATTTTCGTGATCGCCATTCCCAGTCCGCTGCCTTCGATCTTATCCACGCGGCCGTCACGTTCTCTTGTAAAAGCAGTAAAGATATTTTCCAAAAATTCCGGTTTAATTCCAATTCCATTATCTGATACACAGAACCGGAAATGCGCATAACCATCTTTCTCAGACGGAAGCTCCGTCACATCGACACTGATCGTCCCGTCCTCCGGCGTAAACTTTAACGCATTGCTCAAAAGATTGATCAGTATCTGATTCAGCCGCAGGGAATCAAAGCAGAGCATTTCATGATGCACGCCGTGCAGGCGGATGTGAAAGGACTGCTTCTTCTCATTTACCATAGGCTGAGTAATGCTTACAAGGTTAAACAGCAGCTCCGCCAGGGAAGAATTGCTGTTGTTCAGCAGCATCTTTCCGCTCTCTATTTTAGACATATCCAGGATGTCGTTGATTAAACCTACAAGGAGCTGGCCGGACATATGGATTTTTTTCAGACAGTCCTTCAGCCGCTCCTTGTCGTCCAGATGCTCCGATGCAATCCGGGTCATGCCGATGATGGCATTCATCGGAGTCCGGATATCATGGGACATATTTGACAGGAAACGGCTTTTTGCAAGGTTGGCGCTCTCCGCGGCCTTCCTGGCTTCCTCTTCCGCCAGTAGAATCCGGGATGTTGAATTCCGGTATAGTACGAAGAATGCACCGGTAACAAGTGCGCAGGCCAGAATCAGGCCCAGAAATGCCCTTGAATTCTGAATGATATTATGAGCCTGTTTCATAATCACACTGTCGGGGATAATGGACACCACATACCAGTCCGGAACCGTTTCCATTGGAACATAACAGAACACATACGCTTCCTTCCGGTAATTGAAACGGGCCACTCCCTTTTTCCCCTGTTCCAGAGCTGCGGCAAATGAATGGACCGCTTCGGCGTCATTTCCCTGCAAATCAATAATATCAAACAGGTTCTGGAACGTCCTGTTGCTGTTGCGGTGCTGCGACCGGACCAGAATACCGCCTTCCCGGTTTACCACGTAAGAAAAACCGGTATTATTGTAAAATGATAGTGAGAACCGTTCCGCTATTTCCCTCAGAGGCATTGTCTTTTGCATAATCCCTCTGGAACCGTCACGCCAGTCAAATTGCTCATAATATCCAATCATCCAGATTCCTGTATATCCGTCCAGAAATGGCTCCCGTACCCCCTTTCCCTCCAGAGCGGAAATCACTTCAAGCTGGTCAGGAGCCATGAGATACCCCGTTTCCATGAGGCCGGAATAAGCCATACCTGTATCCAGATTTACGCATATGTAAGAATCGTCGGAACCGTCCGCCATCTTCATTATACTGTGGATATTCCCTTCATCATCAGAATCTTCCATCGACATCTCCGCAGACAGCCTGTGAAGCATCTCCATGTCCTTCTCTATATAGGTATCAAGCGCATGGCGCCCCTGCGCCGTCACCTCCAGAATATCGGTAACCGATTTATTCCAGAGCGCACGCTGCATGCTTCTTAAATAGTAAGCTCCGCTTATCAGAATGAGCCCGACAGATAAAACAACAAGAAGCAATATACTTCGTCTTTGAACTGTTTTCATCATAAATCCCCCTGCTGCTCATCTGCCCATTCGGCTATCAGCCGACTCATCCTGGTAACAGCCGCATCTGCATCATCCCCCTGAAGCATCCCGGCTATGCACTGCCGGGATAAATCCCAGATAGGAAAATACAGGTTATCATCAGCCCCAATCACACAGCGCCCGTTGTTGAGGTAAGGGCCGATCGGCTGAATCGCCTTATCCTGTGCCAGCCGGTTCTCCTTCAGCGGGCTGAAGGAACTCTGGCTGTCCACGAAATCCCATAAAACATCACTCTGTGTCAGATATTCCACAAACTTTTCGGCTTCCTCCAGATGCGCGCTGTCTGCATTGACACTGACGCGCGTATCGATATTGATAACCAGAACGCTGCCATCCTCCATAATCGGATAGGGATATACTTCAAATTCAAAATCCGGCTCAAGCTCACGCAGACGCGGCACCGCCCAGGCTCCGGTCATCATGAATGGATGCTCCCCTTTTGCAAACAGCTCCAGATCATCCTTCGTTTTTGCCGTTTCAAGCGTAATCTCCGGCGATATCCAATGTCGCTCAATCATCTTCTCAGCCAGTTGAAATCCCGGATACAGAGCCTGGGCCAAATCAGCTTCTCCACTGTTAAAGCGCGCCAGCTCCGCGGCCGAATCGTCCTGCCGGTAAAGCGGATACATTGCTTTTGCTATGACAACCGTTTTTAATGAAATATCATTATTGGCGACAACAGGTGTAATTCCCTGTGAGACAAAATAATCACAGACAGCCTCCAATTCCAGAAGATTGTCAGGAATTTCCTGTCCGTGTTCCTTTAACAAATCGAGATTACAGTAAAAACCGAAAGCAGAAATGGAGGTAGGCAGATAAAGAACGGCTTCGTCACCAGCCTCAATCTGGCTCATGGCCAAATCACTGAAATTTTCAAGAGCCGTGAGTCCGGACAAATCAGCCAGTTTCCCCTGTCGCCCCAATTCCAGCACTCTTTCATGATCCACCATGAATATATCATCCCCATTGCCGGTAGCCAGCCTCTTTTCAAGAACGTCAAAATATCCCGGGCTTTTGATCCCGTCGTAAGAAATTGAGATATCGGGATACCGGTCCATGAATCCATGAAGTGACTCCTCGATTGCCATTACATTGAGAGCCTCATATTTGAAACCAAAAAAAGTAAGATTTGTCTGCGGAGGCTCCTCCTGAGCGCTGTTAAAAACAATATTTTTCTCCCTGTCGGCGGAACAGCCGGTCACTGCTCCGGCCATCAGGGAAATCAGCAGGCCCTTCGCAATCATCTGCTTTATATTCATACTCTTTCCTCACTTTTTGCTTTTACTTTTTCATCCAACGCTCCTGGATTTTCTTCTTCAAATGCATCAGGGAGCCGTTATCAATCACCTGGCAAAACCGGGGCCACGCCCGCATTGCAGAAATCTCCCATATAAATCCTCAGAAATCCGCCTGTACAGAGCAGAATTTCCGGTTTTCCCGGACTCATTCTTCATAGCCGCCGGCTCCTCTCACGATTCCGTTAATTCATTTTATCCGATATATCCCATTCCCGTAAAGAAAAATACCCACAAAAAGATAGTAAACACCGATGCCGCCGTACTCAATACTACAAACTGGCCCGCCAGCTCTCCGTCACCGCCCATATTCTGGGCCATCGAATAAGATGCCGTGGCAACCGGCGTCGCATACATCTCAAACAGAATAAAGCGTTCCAGGTTATTAAAGCCAATCATAGTGGCAATCACGGTGATAACCGCAGGCAGCACCAGCAGCTTCACTGCCATCGAAGGCACAATATATTTTAAATTATGGCTGATTGCGGAAAAATGCAGAGTGCCTCCCAGTACAAAGAGAGCCAGGGGCGTGGTCAGAGCGGCGAACTGGCTGATCGGGGTCTCCACGCTGGATGGCAGTTTAATGTTCAGAACATAAAAGATTAATCCCACCAGCGCCCCGAGAATCAGCGGATTGGTACAGACATTCTTCACCAGCGCCATCGGATTTGTCCTGCCGCCGTGAAACATCTCCAGAATAATAACAGCCGTGGCATTATAAACCGGTATAACGATGGCTACCATCATAGATGCAAGAACAGCGCCCTCGTCACCGAAAAGGTTCGCGGTCAGAGGAATGCCGAACAAAACGAAATTGCTCCGGTAAATTGCCTGGATAATTACACCCCTCTTTGCATTTTCGCTTACCATGCGGGGAATCGTAATGATCAGCAGAGCCTGCAGAATTAAAACGCTCAGAACTGCCGTAACCGCCAGCTTCCAATTTAACACAAGGCCATGATCCACCTTGTACAGGTTGTTGAACATAAGGATTGGAAAAAACGCCTTGAAAATCAGTTTATTCAGCCTGTTCATAAAATCTTCATCGGCCAGGCCGCACAGCCTCACCCCATATCCGAACACAATATAAATTAAAAACGGCATTACCGCGTTAACTGCAATGATAAAACTTCTCATTCTGATCCCCTGTTCCATTTGTTATTTTTTATTTATTTTTTCTGTTCCTACCATTATAAGGTTATCGAAGGAGCGGTGCAATAACATCTTTACTCTAAATTGATATAAAGTTATTTAAAAACGGAAACGATACACGATAGCCTGCACGCTCCGCGCACAGGCCCCGTCATCAATAAAATGCGGACGTCCGCACCGGGTATGATATCTCATTCCGGTACAGACGTCCGTTTTTATCCTATATCCTTATTGCTTTTGTTCCGGCTTATTTAATTGCGCCGATTTCCTTATAATATCTGGCCGCGCCGTCATGAAGAGGAAGATCTGCAATGTCCTTCACCGCATCCTCTGCCTTAAGTCCCTTCAGCACGGAATTGCTCTCTGCCATTTTGTCTACATTTTCCCAAAATGTTTTTGTCAAATCATATACCGTATCCTCGTCGAGCTCCGCCGTGGTAAACATCACCATCTTGATTGCGGTCGTCTGAATATCGGAATCCTGACCGGAGTACGTACCTGCCGGGATAGTGAACTTTGCATACCACGGATACTGATCCTGCAGCTTTGCAATCACCTCGTCATCAATGCTCAGAATCTTAGCATTTGCCGTAGATGCCGCCTCCGTCACGGCGGAGTTGCCCAGTCCTGCCATAATCCAGGCGCCGTCAAGCTGCTTATTGCGCATCATATCCACAGCCTCTGTAAAGCCGATATTTTCAATCTTGATATCATCCGGATAGGTCAGGCCCGCTGCTGTAAAATGATTTCTGGACTCTCCCTCTGTTGAGCTTCCCACCGCACCGCTGGCAAAATGTTTTCCTTTTACGTCGGCAAGCGTGTTAATCTGTGAGTCGGCAGTTACCACAACCTGATTCGGATTATAGTAGAGTCCGGCAATCACACGGAAATTTTCATTCTTACGTCCGTCAAATGTTCCTGTTCCCGTATAGGATTCATAGCAATTGCTGCTGATCGCAATACTTACCTGAGCTTCTTTATCCGCCAGCAGATTCAGGTTATCCACACCGCCTCCGGATGCCTGGGAGGTAGCCTTTACATAGCCAAGCTGCGTATTCCAGACATTGGTGATAGCCGCGCCAAGCGGATAGAGAGCGCCTGTGGTGGCTGCCGTAGGAAAATTAATATTGACAGTTTCCCTGGCACTTCCTTCCTGTCCGGCGTCTTCTCCCTGTGCGCTCTGGCTTTCCGGCGCTTTGGCGCTGCTGCCGCTGCCTGAAGAACAGCCGGTCAGAGCCGCTGCGGTCACTGCCGCACATAATCCCATTACAACTAATTTTTTCATTGACTTTTTCATTTCTTTTCCCTCTTTCATTTATTAAATGTGTTTTAAATGCTTAGATTATATATTGTGGAGCTACTGCGCCTTTACCGCAGGCGCCTCTTCCCCGCCTTTCTTTACCTTCATTCTCTGATAAATGAAAACTCCGGCAAAAAGGCCGATTCCAATCACATCTGTCACCATATTAGGGTCAATACTCAGGAATGCCACTACCAGTAACACCGCTCTTTCAGCCCAGCCGCATCTGCAAAACAGCATTCCCTGAAGACCGGAGGCCAGAGCCACAACACCCAGGCAGGCTGTCAGCGCCGCCTGAACCGTCGTCAGGACGGTTGCATCCGTCACGCCAATCAGAAGTACCGGATTTCCCAGGAAAAAGAATGGCAGGATAAATCCGGTCAGTCCAAGCTTGACCGCAAGCAGGGAGGTCTTCGTCTGATTGGAATCCGCTATGCCGGCCGCCACGTAGGAACTCATCGCCACCGGCGGAGTAATATTGGACAGGCAGGCATATATCAGACAGAACATATGAGCCGCAATGGGCACTGCCCCAATCTCTATCAGGACCGGAATCGCCACTGCCACCACGATTACATAGGCAGCCACACCCGGCACACCCATCCCCAGGATGATGCTCATGATCATAACCATGAGGCCGCCCAGGTAGAGCTGGTTTTCACCGACCACTTCGAGAATCAGATATCCTATCGTAAGTCCCAGGCCGGTCAGGGAAACCGTACCGATTATCACTCCGATCACCACACAGGATACTCCGACACTGACAGCGCCTCTGGAGCCCTCCACCGCTGCATCCACGATATCCTTAAAGCTCATCCTCGTTTCCTTGCGGAGCCAGGAGGCCAGGATAGTGGCAAATATGGAGAATACCGCAGCATAGAGAGGTGTATACCCCAGTACAATCATTCCAATCAGGACTACCAGAGGAATTACAAGATGCCCCTGGTTTTTGAGTACTTCCACGGCATTCGGAATGTTTTCCGGAGCCAGCCCCTTTAGTCCCAGACGTTTTGCCTCAAAGTGGACGGCCAGCAGCAGACCCATATAATATAGGAATGCAGGGATACAGGCTGCTATCATTACCTTGCTGTAGCTGATCCCCAGGAACTCCGCCATGACAAATCCGACTGCTCCCATGATAGGAGGCGCAAACTGTCCTCCCGTAGAGGCGACCGCCTCGACTGCCGCCGCAAACTCCTTCCTGTAGCCGGTCTTCTTCATCAGAGGAATCGTGATTGTTCCGGTCGTCGCCACATTTGCAATAGCGCTTCCGTTAATCATTCCCAAAAGGGCGCTTGCGAGTACGGCTACCTTTGCCGGCCCTCCGGGAGAACGGCCTACCAGAGTCAGGGACAAATCATTAATAAATTTGCTGAATCCACTGTATTTTAAAAATGATCCGAACAATACAAACAGGAATATGTAGGTCGCACTCACGCCAATCCCGACGCCGAAGATCCCCTGGCTGCCCCAGACCATATGGCTCAGGACACGTTTCATCGAAAAACCCGTGTGCCCCAATGGTCCCGGTATATATTTTCCGAAAAAATTATATGCCAGAAAGATAAGTCCCAGCACCGCAAGGCTCGGACAGGCCCGCCTGGCTGCTTCAAACACGACAAGCATTGCCAGCGCGGCTATCACAATTTCCCGTTTCGTCAGATAACCGCCCGACTGGGCAATTCGGGAATAATTAAGCAGCATGTAGCCAAAGGCCCCTATAGCCAGAGCAATCAGAAGCACGTCCCAAACCGGCGGGGCATTTCTCACCTTCTTCTCTTTTTTCACCGTGGGATACAGCAGGAACGTAAATACCAGAAGGAACATGCAGTGCCACATACGAAGATCCATGGAACTCATGACGCCTATCGTATTTACATAGATTTGGAATACCGCCCAAAATGTAAGCAGAACCGTTAATAATATCCCGAAAAAACCGTTGTAAGAACGCGTCCTCGCGTCGGCATCCTTCTCCTCCAGCAGGCGTCTGGCAGTTTCCCCCGCTGCTGTTGTCTCATCAGAAGACAGGGGAAGACGGTTTTTTTGATTATCTTCAGACATTGTAATTTCTCCTTTAACGCGTCAAATTATTGAAGTTTTCAACAGTGTCTTATTATAACAGAAATATGGGGCACAGTAAAGGTTTTATGGGGAAATTTCTTAAGATATGGTAACAGTTCAGCCATGATGTATTCCGCGAGGTGTTTTCGCTGTTTTTTGCGA